>Ga0126310_10000194_pt1 | contig 18377 bp, 19 predicted proteins | sample Plot60_FD_92540 | JGI IMG/M metagenome (GOLD analysis project Ga0126310, IMG submission 92540) | Serpentine soil microbial communities from UC McLaughlin Reserve, CA, USA - Plot60 | ecosystem: Environmental > Terrestrial > Soil > Grasslands | place: USA: UC McLaughlin Reserve, Lake County... | reverse complement strand
ACATTTTTTTGAATATTGATAACAAGATCATAATCTATATGAAAATCTTCAGCCATTCTTTTAACTACTAGACCTGCAGAATTATCTTCCGGAGTAGAGGGAATTGTTATTTCTCCTTGTCCTACTCCTTCGCCTTTGCTGCTGCTCCCTTCATCTGACATTTTAATAGTAATCTGTTTTTCCTTTGATTTGTTTGACGTTATCGTCATCTTCTTTCCCGTAGTTGTTATTTTCACTCTGTCTTCAAATGCATCAAGACCTAGACCAAATACATCATATCCAGGGCCCAAATTAGCAGTAGAAGAAGATGCAGTAGCAGTACAAGAAGTAAAAGTAGAAGTAGTAGCAGTAGAAGAAGAATCTGTCTTCAAAGTCAATCTCTAATTTCCTCACCTTGATTAAGGATTCTAGATAAGGTTGCAGATAGGTTTACCATCCCACTCATAGTAATACTTGAAACAGCAATTGTGCTTTGCATAAATCCTCCCTTAGCCATACTTCTCACTAAATCTTTACTCAAAAGAGAATATTCAGTATCTTTTTCATTGTTGAGAGCAGACTCCAAACTAGTACTGGAAGACGACCATTCTAATATCCCATGAATTTTTTCGATAATTAAATCCCGTTTTGTTAGTACATTTACTTGTGCCGTCTTGAGTCTTAATTTAATTGATGATGCAAGCAAGGCTATTGAAACATAGTTAATAGGAGATGATACAAGCATGCCATCAAATAAAAATAATGTTACCTTGTTGTCTGACTGGAAATTTGAGACAAAATATGGACCACTGGCTCTGAATGCAAAAAGCTCTATTTGCCCAGGCGTATCAATTATAATATAATCTGGATTTAAGTTATCTACTTCATCTTGAATATCTTCTAATTTTGTGGCGATCATATCGCTTGCCATCACTAGAGATCCATTCGGTCCCAGATCATAGGTCTCCATCAAAGTATTAATATCAATATAATTTCGAACATCTATATCTGGCTCATATGGTAAATTTACAGCACCAGGGTCTAGGTTGAGGCTAATTGGATATGATTGGTTGTCTTTATACCATTGAAGTAGTCTTGATGTAAGAAGAGATTTGCCTGATCCAGCGGTGCCAGTAATAAATATTGATTCCATTATGACGTCAGAACAACTAGTCAACGCGTTTGTATATTTTACTTTCTATTTACTAGAATATTGCTCAGGCTATAATTTTACGCATGGAACTCATTATCTTATAGGAGATATTCAATGATAACGATATTCATTCACATGGTTCTGCAACAACGGCAATGGTATTATCAGAAGCGGCTGTTGAGGACTTGGAAAATAGGATTAATAAAATCTGTAGAAAGTATGATATGTCTGTAAATGACCGTCAGATTAAGACCAGTATGACCATATATTGAACAAAGACACGTAAGTATTCTGTTGTACCTTCTTTTTTACGCTCTTCGCATCATTAACTTAACATCGATTAAAATTCAGAACCATGGAAACACAGAACTGTTTATTAAATAGTAACGTCATTGAAGTCGTGTATTATGTCAGACGATTTTGACGTAATTCCTACTGATGGAGATATTGGTGGCAAAAGATATGATGTTTTTATAAAGGATTACTGGGATTTTTTGCTAGGCCCTACTCCTAACAACCCTGTTTACCGGAATACAATATTTACGCGTGGTTGTCAGAACTATAGAGATGTTCATTCGAGAGAAAATGTACGACGTCAAAATTTTTGCGGTCGTCTAGAAGAGACTCCGAGTATAATTCACACTGTGGGTCAAAATAATCCATTTAGAAACACATCAAATTATCCGGTTTTCGTTACAGTACTTGATACCCTCGCTCTCGAACCGGAGATTGATGAAAATGGTCGTGAGGTGACCCAGGATGAGATTTTGCGGGACGAGAATGATGCAGTTACATCTCGAGACGTGCGACTCACTATTCAGAAAAATGGAGGGTCTGAGTCAGTTGTAGATGTATTTAATAATCATAGAACAAACGCTAACTTTAGCTTAGTTGTCCAAAGAACAAGCATGTTGGCAGAACGTCTTGAGTATAAAATAAGAGTCGATACTTATCCTAATGCTAAAGCTTTAGGTTATTATGTACTTATTAAATTTAATACCCCAGGAGTGTATAACATAAAATCATTTGGTAATGGTGTACGCGGCTATATATCCAGAGCAGATTATCATATAGAGATTCCTTAGGAACTTAAAAGGTTATTATTATTATTACTTACAACTGAATATCGCTTTGTTACGCATGATTTATAATTATTGTCGACTATCTTGTCATACATTTCAAATAGGAGGAGGTATTTGCCACATCGCTAACCTCAAGTTATTTGACTCACTCAAGAAATGAACTGGCTGCTCTATTCAGAAGAGACTCTGATCCTAAAGTTAAGGAAAGTTGTTGCTAATCCAGAGTTAAAGCCGATGGTGGTATGGCTCTGCCCATGTTGCAAAGGAACTTCACAGGAGTAAATCTTGGGCTTCATACTAGCTCGAGAAGTATTACAAAGAACGTGTGAAAGGTCTTGGAGATAACCAAAGGGTGGAAGACCAATGGAACTATCTAAAGAAATCATTCTCAAGATAAGGAAGAGGCTCTGACAAAGCAAACAAGGATGGAGTACAAAACAGGTGAACGATATGATACTAAAGAAAGGTGGAGTGGAGTGAGTGGAGTGCAGTACATCACACCACACGTCTGCTATCCGCTAATTTCATCGTTATTTTATTACTTGTAAATGCACGAGCTTTTCATTATTGACATAAGTCGCTAAGCAATTTAAATACTCATCCATCGTATCCTGTAAGGTGCCGAATGATGGCAATACTTGTCATCAAATAGAGGTGCTTAAATCAAGAATACATCTTTTAGGAGACTGACTGTATCAGCGGGACTGCCTTGTTCCAACCTGGTGATATAGGATATAATTTCAAGAAAAAGAAATATTGCTGCTATCAATAACTATCAAAGTACTTGTAACGCCATTCTTCTTCATTTCTATCTACTCATGCCAACCTTTGGATCTTTGTTATGATAACCTTGGCTACATGTACTTTGAGCTCATCTGTTTCCTCTGCCTCTGAATATGCACATGAAGTTTACTCAAAGTATTCCATGAACCCCATTACTTTATTTCTAAATTTTTCAGCAGATGTAGCTTTTCATAAGCTTGAACCATTTACTAGAACAAACAGTTCAATATATCCTGGCAACGCATTCTATTATTCTAATTCAAAATAATCTGAAAAACTCATTTCTTCTTCAAATGAGTTTGGATGAGGCAACACTAAGTAGCGCTTAAAATCAAGCTTACAATACTTTCTATTAAGCTTTAAGACAAACACTATCGACACCTGCCTAGACACACTCATACATGATAAAAACTATGATGAAAATGGCGATCCTTTAACTCCAGCCAAAATGAACGTTATATTAGGCAATGAAAATAGAGTAGTAAGTAGGAGAGATTTGAACGCTACAATTGAGAACTTGAGCACTGGAACAAGTGAGCAGCCTATAGATAGAGATCTTCTCAGCTATAGAACATCTTTTCCTTCAACATCCGATGCTGCTACATTTTCTTTGATGATACCTGATGGTAGTGCGTTGGCAGATAAGCTGAAGTTTGCTGAGCGAGAACGCATTACTGTAAACGCTAGAGCGAAGGGCTTCTTTTTATGCTATCTAATATCGCTCCTGCCACCTATTACATTCGATCAAATTGTCATGACATACGTAACCACAAAGCTTTTATGGATTACTATGTACAAATAGAAGAAAACTAAAGGAAATGAAGAAACCAAGGTGAATGTACTGACTGCTACAAGGTTAAAAAAAACTTTTATTAAGCAACTTCTTCTTTCCGCCATTTCAAGGTGATTCCACTAAGTTAATGTTAAGCCATTTAGATGATGATATTTTTTGTTTCATAATTCGAATGCCTTTGACAAGCGTCTCCATGTAATATGTTCTTTGGTATTTGTTTCCTCGAGCTACTGTCCCTATGCACCAGAAGGCGGAAAACTATTTGTTACTAACTATAGGAATAGTTGGCCCTTCCACTTTTATGACGTTTATAAGCATAAAAGAAATTGGTCAAATAAAGTCAATTATGACCACAAGTTCTGTCTTCAACATATCAGCATTGCTGGTTGTATACGCGTTCATTCATGAGAGTATTCCATTTGCACAGGGAGCAATTGGCATAGCTGTGATGTCTGCCAGTAAAACTTTTTAAGCACCGCCGAAACTCCAATAAAGAAGGAGTTAAACTTGAAGTATAGTGTGGTGTCGCCACAAGAGAATTTTAGGGGATTATCCTACGGTTGCTGGGCCGGTATGTGGTGGAACTGGCTACTCTGTGACGAACCAGATATTTATAGAGGTGATATGCTTTTCTTGCGAGGCAACTTAGATTACAAATCAGTCGGCGAGGGCGGCCCTGTACACATTGACCCTAAATCATTTTTGGATAGGACTGGAAAGAAAGGAGTAAAAATATTCGAGAATACTCCCATTTTTTTCCTGTCTCCAATGCCGTATTTAGAATCGGATTAGATCTGTTTGATGGTAGATTAATAGAAACTGAACAAGATGCGCGTCTCGCGGGTATCCGAGACAATCAAGAAGGCAAGGCAATGTGGGCGACAATAAGCAGCAATGGTAATAAACCAAGAAAAATAGTCAATAACTTGCAAGATTATTTAGTGGAATCTTCTCTATTTGATCTAAAAATATCAGACAAAAGTCCAATTCGTAAAACGATGGAGGTAGCATTGGAAGCAGGAACGTTTACTTCTCTCACAGTCGGTTATTATATATTGATAAGATCCTTGGCCCCCTCGACGTATCGAATACGATTTGGAACAAATGGACGAGGAGACTATCATACTGACGCAGTTTATGACATAACCGTACAGGGGAAAAAAAAGCTTCTTGTGGATGACTCACATGAATATGTTAGCGCCTGGAAAAGGACTCGCAACCCGTGGCACAAAGAACATCCCAGCTGCAAGGATAGAAAGTAATCTATCCATTCCCGGGATGTTTGAATTCCCCCCGAAGCTAACATTTCCCATCCAGTTTGGATCGGTCAATATGAAGAATAATCTCCCCGGATCGTTTTGAAAACTGACGAAGTTAAGCCCTGTCCTCAAGGGCTTAGAGGCATTACCGGGCAAAGGTTCGAGAAACTCAAAAGTCTGTCTGAAGATTCGACGTGACGTCGGTTCTCTACTTTCGATTTTATCAATACGACGTGTTCTTCCAATATGACTTTGACTTAGGATTTTAATCGAGGCCTCAATATCTAAGGGGTTTAGGTTTTGATTTGTGACATCTGGCTTCTTGAAGTAATCAGGATGATCTTCAAATTTGTAACCCATCATGCCTCTTCGATGACTTGGGTATTCTTGGTTTGAAACTGGATTTCCTTTTCTGTCTATGCCAATCAGAGGATAGCCAGTCAATTTGTTCCTCCCTACTATAAGTTCTTGACTTTTGCGATCCATTTTTTCCCAAATTCCCAGATCAATGTCAATTCTCAAAAATGCAAGGTAAGTGCCTCCACTTGTCCAATAGTCGCTATGTTCAAGTTTATTGTTAGCTACGTCGATCTGTATTGCCTCTTCTCTTTCCTTAGCGTTTTTCATATTTGACACTCCGTCATGAAAACCTAACCAGCTACGTCGATCATCCCGTTGAAATCCTGTGTAAAATTTCGTTAGGTATAACGTCCTATTTTTTGAATCTATAGAAGCAAGATGCCTATATGTTTCCACAATGGCACGATAAGTTGCTAGTTGCGTATTAGAAATAAACTGAACTACTACGTGTTCACTGATTCCTACGTTTTCATGTGTATCTAGCGAGTATTTGATGCCCGAACCTTTCAGAATTGGCCTACCACCTTCACCAGCAGGAAGGAACTGCCTACCTCTTAGATCATTGGGTAAATTTTTTCTTATGTTAGGGACTTTAAAAATATTGGGTCCATAGCCGATTAGCACAGTCAGTCCTCCACTCGGTAGAGTGTTTGGCAGGCCGGTCACTTTGCCTTTTTCAAGACGTTTGTACATATTCCACAGTTTCCTTAATGACTCTCCTATTTCGTTACTGGTCCGATCTTCTGCAATACGCAAGAATAAGATAGCAAATGTTCTATTTAGTAACGATCTGCTGTTTTCATCAATCGGTTCAGATCTCAGATACGGCAGTTTGTCATCAAAGTAGATCCCTTTCTGAAGTTGCCTTGGCATAAGATTCTTAATTGTAGGAAGATGAGGATAACGATTTAAATATTGTTCATTTTCATATCACAAAAACTATAAAAAATCAAAAATCAGTTTTATATTTGTATTGTTGAATAACTAGACTATAATACGTGACTTCACTTAAAGACCTATTTTTTCTACAAGGAACAAGTTGTATAATTACGCTTTTAGCATCATCTCTTTGACCATGTTTGGAAATTTCTTTGTAGATATATGTTCTCCAAACATCCGTTTTAATGACGGGAATACTGTTTAGGCCATCACCTAGCCTCCGTTCTTTTCATATTATCCTATGCCACTAAACACATCATGAGATGACTACAATAATCCTTAATTGAACGACGGCGTGTTTTTATTGATGGGACTTTTTTAAAATCCTTTAGCAAAGAAATGAAAAAGATGAATATTGGCAAGGTTGTAGGACCATTTAAGTATTCTGATAGTTATATCCAGTGCTAATCAACCACACAATATGGTACAGCAACCAATCTTTTCAATGCCAGGCGATCCTCTAATTACCGATACTCAAAACACAGGCCGCGAAGGATTAGCAAGACCATTTTGGAGTAAACCTACCGGATAGTTTTTGGGTATTGTCCCACTTGGAGATATTATTTAGTGTCCCACATTTCTAATAAAGTAAAGATATTGGCAGCAATTTTTTTAATAAAAGATAAGGAATTTATCTGAAACAAATAGACAATTCAACTCTCACTTTCATTTACTTCATACTGTCATGTACTCGAGTTTTGTTTTTACCTTAATCTGTGCATTAAATTCCTAGTTGCATCATCCATTTTACTCATGGTTGAAAGCATCTTGATATGATCATAGGTCGTTCTTCTGTTATGATCCTTTAAGGTATTCTTATCCCTAGTAGATCTGTTCACAGAATCGACGGATTAGAAGAATGTATGATGGTTACTGGCTTGAGTTAACCGTATCTGACCATAATCCTTTTAGAGATAAGATATAGGTTCCGATCGAAGCTGGCACCTATAATATAGCAGTAGAGGGTTTACTTCATATTAATAAAAGAACTTCCTTCCCCTGATGCAGCTGAAGCGGCAACATACCTTCTTTGGTTTGGTGTAAAGGGACGGGATGTCTATCACACAGATGTATATTACGAAATAAACGTTAAGAAAGGGAGAAGGCAGAACTTTGTACAAGATATATCAGCTGACTCTAGCGTAAAGCCAAATCCAACAATACTGCGACCCCCATACATGGTAAAGAAAGAAACCGATCCTCAGGCATCTAAAGTAAAAAACAAATGTAATAAATAAGAAGTCCAGTAAACATCTCTAAACTTTTGTATTATTATCCTTGTTGTCGTTGGCGTTCTTTGCCTACTTCCTTCAGTACCAGCTCCAAATACTGCTTCATGTCCTCTTCTGTGAGAGAAGATTCAATTCCACTCGCTTCCCTAATTCTGTCTTGGTTCTGTTTAGTGAGTGCTATAACCCTTTTCTGAATTTGTTGCTCCATTTGGGCGACCCCGATACTGTCAAGTAACCTTGAATCCTTGATAGCAAAACCTCGAATTGATTGACGTAATTCTGAGTCTTGCGCTACAGATATTGCGGAGGAATAAATGCCCATGAAAATTAAGTAAGATGCTAATCCAAAAAATGATATGGTAGCAAGCCCGAAAGGTGGATAAGGAACAAGAACCAAGCCAGAAGCCTGGTTGGAACAGAATAGCAGCATCATGCCATATGCTGAGATCATCATGTATACTTTAACTGCATCACTGCTTATATTGCGGGCTGCATTCCAAAATGCGATACCAAATAAAAGTCCACCAGCTGGTATAGCCGCGCTGAAAAACAATGTGTAAACCACCCCAAACAGAATTGGTTCTGAAAGACGAAAAGGGGCGAATACGTCCAGAAATACAAGTTGAAATTGGCTCAAAAAATATACCAAAGGCATGCTGACTAGAATCCAATATTTGACTCTTCCAAGCTTCCTATAGTAGCTACGGAGCAAGAGGACAGTAGCAACCCATGTTAAAATAAAAGACAAAATAGAAGTTATAAAATACGCTGAATTGATTATATCATACACACTGCCATAAGAGGCCAAGGGAGCTATGGCGGGTTGTATTGTCACACCACGCTGTGCAGAGATCAATCCATTAGTCACGTAAACAAGTGTAAACACTGCATTTGTAGCAATCATCATAATGGCTATATAATACGCTAACACGACAGCATTATGGTTAGACTTAAACCACGAGAGAAACCGTTGCGAAAGAAATCCTAACAGAGCTATACTTAGGACATAATTGATCCAAATGACGACTTCCAGGAATAGAACATTGTAACTCGACGTAAACACCATTTGCAAGATTAGAGCACCAAAAATTGCTATCAAGGCATATAGGACTATTGATACTGCTTTGTGTATTACACTGAGCCATAGCTTATGATATGCGATACTTTCATGATTCCTTCTTCTAATAAATCCCAAAATAACATATTGTCCTACCGCAAAGATTAGAGCCATGCCGGTAAAAATCGCAATACTAGATTCTGCCGATCTTAGTCCACCTGTAAAAGCAGAAATCCTGACAATTGATGTATCTACTATTAAAGCAATTACTATGAAACATATTATAATGAAAATACCCTTAGTGCCAAGTTTGCGACGTATCCAAGCATCGTTGACTTTTCTTTGCATTTTATTCAAACCAGGCCCACTATATGATAGATTTAACACGCGGCCTTTTAAGTAATTCAGATGAAACCGTACCGCATAAATCAGATTGGATAACTTATGCATATTATTATTATTATTATTAAACTTTTTATAGATACAAATACGTTATTTATGAAGTTGAGCAAGAGGGAACGTCATTCGACTCAAGCGCAGACATACCGATGTGTCTTTCTGTTGTCAGTAATAACGTTAGCTCTTGCAGTAGCCTCATCAACCAACATTGTAAGAGGCGATAATATTAATCCTGGCATATATTCAACACTTTCTGCACCGTACGGTATCCCTTATCAACAATGGATAGCAAAATATTGGCAGTGGGACTTTTCTGTACCTAAAGCTCAACATCCAAGAGATAATTACACTCCTGAGAAATGTGCAAATGGACAACAGGGCCCTGTATGGTTTCTAAGCGAGTCGCTTAGTGGGACGCAAGAAAGAACATGCACCATACCGGCCGGAAAGTCTATTTTGGCTGCTGTGCTAACCGGAGAATGCGACCGTAGTGATCCAACTTTGCAGAACGATCAAGATGTACGAAAATGCGCTACAGAGGGGAATGACTATGGTGTAGTTAGTGCAACCCTTGATGGAGTACCAATCAAGAATTTGGACCAATACAGAACAGACTCCGGATACTTCAATTTAACTGTACCTGCGGATAATATCTTTAACGAACCACCTGGCACCTACAGGGCGTTTGTTAATGGAATCTTTGTCTTTCTAGAGCCTCTGCATTCTGGTACACATGACCTAGATCTTAAAGTTAGTGTGCAAAATCCCATCAAGCCTCAGTATAGTTATGCAGCAGAGTGGAAATATCATTTAATAGTGAAGCCGTGATTTAACTCTCATCTGACTTTGCTTAGTAGAAGTTCAACAAGCACAGGGATTAACTGAAGAAGAAATAGATTTTATCTATGCTTGAATTGCGAAGAGCGCTAGATTACCAAAATTAATAATAATCGATTCGTGTTTATCTATGACAAATTGTTTTTAAAGTCATCACGATCTTCCTTACATCTTAAGAGTAGAAATAAGTATATTGCAAACAATGGTAATGTATCAACAAGAATAAAATCTGTTGAGAATACACTTGCTGAAATTATTCCACTCTGCAAAAGGATTGGTGTAACAAGAATTTCAGATATAACGTATATGGACAAGTTATATATACCTAACTATACCGCAGTATTACCTGGTACGGAAGACTCGATATGGGTTTATAGTGGGAAAGGGCCAACAAAAGCTGATGCCAAAGCAAGTGCTTTAATGGAGTCAATAGAAAGATATTCTTCGTTATCCAGTACTTATTCTAAAAGTTTTATTCAGGGAAGTTATCTGCAGTTGTTAAAATCATACAATAAAGTATTGCATCCTGATGAAGTAGTCGAACCTGTTGAACAGACATATAATCCTAAGTCTTCTATTATAGATTTCCTGCCAGGATTTGATCTACTAAATAAAGAAGAAGTTTTGATTCCAGTTCAGCTTGTATTATCTAGATATTCTGCAAAACCTCCAGCTATATGTGTATTTCCATACTCTCATACAAATGGACTTGCGTCTGGCAATGTATTGGAGGAAGCTATATGTCATGCTTTATGTGAAGTTATTGAAAGAGATGCAGCGAGTATAGCTGATTTGTCTGCATCATGTATACCATATAGTATTTTAGAAAAAATAACAAATTCGTTAAAAAAAGCACAGAATGGAGAATATCCCCTCACTCAAATTCCCGAAGATAAATTTGTAGACGATTCCAGTATTTTTCCAGATGTTGATATTTCTGAAATTGCTGAGGAGTTTGAGCCCATTAAATTTTTAGTCAAAAGATTCACTGATTCAGGTATTCCTTTATTGATAAAGGAAATAACACAAAAGGATATTGGCATTCCTACATTCGTTGCAAGCAGCATTGAATGGATAACTAGTAATTACGGATATTTCGCTAAAGGTTATGGAACACATCCCGATGCTAGAATTGCTTTGGCACGTGCAATAACAGAAGTCTCACAAACGAGGGCAGGTAACATTCAAGGCGCGAGAGATGATTTAAAAAAAATAAGATATAAAGAAAATGACGAGATATACAAAAGAAAATGGCAATTCATGCATGCATCATCGTCATTGACTAGCAAAAATAACAAAACTATTAAGTTTTCTGAGATCAAAACATACATCAAGAAAGATATACTAGATGACATCAGCCTTATTTTAAATCGTTTAAGGAAGGCTGGGTTAACAAGAGCAATAATTGTTGATTTAACTATTCCTGATGTGGAAATACCAGTTGTAAGAGCAATAGTACCAGGGCTTGAAACTTTTGAGGTTGCAAAATTATTTATGGGTAGCGAATTATTTATAGGTAGAAGAGCAAAAAAACATTTTCTGAAGATCCATCACTCTTAATAGATGACAGTAGTGTAGAGGCTCTGTTAACTTCTCAGGGTAATACCTATAGCTAGGTATATCCTAGCATTCTATTCCCAATATGGAATGCAACAGGACACATCCAGCTATAATCAGTTATGGTTTATACCTAGATTTTAGTTCCAGATCCTTTAGACTAGCTAAATGTTTGGAAACGACAATTAGAAGAAGCCATATAGCAATATGGAAATGGGCTCAAATATTCTGATCGTGCTGATAGATTCATAATACACAGAAGTATGATTAAGAAGATATTTGTTGATGAGACCCTTTTAAAGATAGATGGTCAAGATTACTGGTTATGGATCGCATACGAACCTAACCGCAAGTCATGTGTTATGATGCATTTATCAAGAGAAAGGACAATTTTTGTTTGTTATCAATTCTTCAGACAGTTGAGGAATAAGTATGGTACTAGAAAACCCATTTACACAGATGGTGCAGATGGTATAATGATGCTTATAAATGGCTCAGGTTGAAACACCATGTCTATGATGCTGGTCTTAAGAACTTGATGGAAAGATTTGTACAACAGATAAAAGATAGAACAGAATGTTTTGACGATCATTTTCCCTGTACGAAACAGAATTGTAATAGACAGCATGTTTGGAACTGGCTGAAACTATTCATACTGTATCTCGATATGGATAAGATAGAATGCAATTCATTATGTTTCTAGTATTGAATTTCCAGTAATGAGAATATCTGATTTATCCTCCACACTGCTTGGTGGTTTAGGTTTTACCATTATGTCATATGTGGCAGAATTAGAATAATCACCTCGGCCTTTTGCTTCAAAATGGATTTGGTATGGTTCATCTGAAAGAGGCAATGATCTTATGAGTATCCAATAACCATCAGCCACAGCATCAAAAGTTCCATCTTTTGCTAGTACCTCCAGATAATCTTTGATTGGACTCTCATCTGATACTACGAGCTTCAATAATGGAGATTCTGCCCGATAATCTTTCAAATCATCTACTATTTTAGTCGGGGTCTCATTACCCTTCTTAATGGTGGCCCCCATTGGACCTCCTTCATCGATGTCTCTTCTGGCAAAATAGCGCATTTTTGCTTCAGTTGTTATTAATGCACCTCTGTCATCGGGGTCCGGATGTTCCTCATTGAACTCCGCCTCGATCACTGGGAAAAAGATAGCAGTCCCTTCAACAATCTCTATTTTTTTATCTCCTGTCCTATCATAATGTAGTTTTCTTTTGGGACGACGTTGTTCACCAACTTGTTCATAATCAAAAGCACCTCTGAGAAAAAGCACCGGATCTCCTTTCGAATAGTCTGGATTCTTAGAACTTAACAACCATTTCCACCACTCGGCGGCCCATTCGCCATATGACATACCTCTGAAATTCTGATTTGGGGGAACAATGTCATAACCATTCATGAGGCTATGGTCTCCTTCAGTAACTTTATTATAGCTAAAGAGTCAGTTTGGCATGTGTCTGTGTTCATAGTATATATACCTCTAATTATGGTAGCATTGTACAATTAGTATTTAAGTATTTTTAATAGCCAATTGGTTGTGTTAACTTACGATTAAGTGATAGCTGCGTATACTCTCCCATATTCTAATGGTCATATTTAACGAGAGAGAACATCCATAAAAACTAGTAATGTATACATTATACTTATATTTTCTAGAACTGAGTTTAAAAAGTACTTCTAAGGCATTGGAACCTTTTAAAAAAATAAAAGGAGTCATGTTGCTATATGGAACTCGGTACAACAATTTGATCCAAAATAGTCTACTCTAGAAAGACGAGGATCAGTGCTTTTCTTACAGATAAAACTATGATCCAAATAGACTATAATGATGCATGGTTATGGTTGCAACTGAACCTTTTCGTAGAATGGTTCTAGGTATCTATCTATCACGACAAAGAAATATGTTTATAGCATAAACCTTTCTAAAATCACTAGTCAAAAGCTATGGTAAGCATAGAGTATATTCAGATGGAGGATCATGGTACCCTGAAGCATGTTCTTCCATTGGTCTTGAGCATAGGCTTCATACTCCTTTTAACAAAAGCATCATTGGAAGACCTATTCAGTACTTTAAGTAAGAAACAGAATGTTTTGATGATTATTATCTTTGCATAAAGTCTGGATGTAATATAATAGACGTATACAAATGGGCACGCTTGTGTATGTTTATGCGAAACGCTGCAATTAGACATATCAAATCACTACAAAGATTAGATGAGGGGTGATCAGTCCTAACTTAACACAGCCAGCCAATTTAGCAATTAAGATAAACAATAAATTAGTTTTCTGGGCTCCTTAACCTAATGTTATTCTAGATATTTCTGAAATTATGTAAAGCTTGGCGTGTCGTTTACATTTTATGGTGGCAATTGGTTAAATATATCCCATATTTGCACATGAAAACAGCTAGAATAAGATTCATGGATTTTGTAATAGGAAATGCCCTAAGTTAACAGAGCCGTGTAGATAAGATTGACAAAACCTAATCTGGTTTTCATATTCTTATCATAGCAGTTTACAATTAGAAAGATTGCGCTATTAAAATATCTTTAAGGAAAAATTAACGAATTACACAGATAAATTTTATGTGTGTAAATCAATTATGATTTAGATCTGTTACATCTCCAGGTGTTCTTGAAATACTAGTTTTGCCAACAGACTCTATCGATGCTCTGCCGTCAATTAATGATCTTATTATCGCCAATAATTTATGCATCAGACTATATAGAATTCTGAGATTAATAAGGATATTGTATAAAAATCCTTCAATGCCGATGCACAGAAGAAGTAATTGCTATGATTTTATCGATAGTAGAAAATCTATTCGCTCTTTTCCAACGCATGTTTTAGCTACTTGTACCAAAGAATCTGTTTGAATATTTCTTCTCTACTATCTATCTGTCTGCTATTGTGAATAAACTGGAATGTTTTTGAATATGCCTGTAGGGTTGTATTTGTTGATACCCATGAACTTTGATATCCATAGTTGATAGATTTTACTTTAGCATTCGAAATTATTTACATGGATGTCTTCTCTTCTTGCATATTCTTTCTGATAATGGTTTACATGTTCATGCATGAAACCGTATCTGTTTAGCTTGTTGTATGCTGCAAACTCGTCTGTGTATAGCGTGGAACCATATAGCATACATTACTGCAAACCATGTCAATCAAGGGTTGTTTTACAGAAATATCGAAATGTGTTATTCTATTATCCCTTTGATGTATACAGGTTATCATCGAGTGGTATTTCTTTATCAAATGTACCTCTGCCCTTCCATGGTTTGGGTCCTCCATGTCTTTAGTGTTCCAGAATTCATTATGTCTTTATTATATGGCCTACCTTTGAGATCTGCCTTCATGTAGAATTCATCTGCTTCAACCATAATTCTAAGTTAGCATTATCTAAAGCAGAAGATGATGTCGTCTTTCCATGACAGTTCTGATAAACCTATAACATATGTAATATGGCATATCTACCCCAAGTGGAGCTTCCAGTATGGAGCATCCAGGCCACATTACAAGAAAAGATACATCACAAGAAACCATATTTTCAGTGGTCGGCGTGAGTAATGAAATACGGTACCTGTCTTGTCATTGAACCATTTTTTATACAACTTGCAATAGTATTTTGATACCCTCGATAGCGACCATCTTTCTTTATATTTTCATAATAACAATAGGGACATGCTATTGAATTCGATCTCCATATAATGGTTCTCAGCAAGTTGGCACACATCTTTCATCAGGAATACACGAGAGAGAGGAGTTAACACATCTATCTTGAAAAGAAGTCAGCTTTAAGATTGGCTGAAACATTCAACAAATAATAGCGCCATACTTAATACAAGAAGTATTTGTGGCCCATTTCAGTTTTACTGCCTAATTACAAAACAATAACAAAAAGTATCGTTATTATCAAGACAAAGTTAAATCAACTCCTTGCTAAAGTGAGAATAGGCATGATTTTTAGCAATACATATTCTAACTAACTGAATAAACCATCTTTTCCTGGTGTAAAACTTCTATATGAAAATAGTATCCTTCAAGTCATTTTCCAACAAGGAAATCACTTGTCGTGTCTTTAACAGACCCTTGAGAAAATATGTCAAAGAGAATGTTTTCGATCCTGTTAGGTATTTTGAAAGGTGACGTCAAGCTATCTACACTAGCAAAGACTGAGGATAATCACAATTAATCCCAGTAGTGACGGACCAAGAGTTTTTTAAATTTTTATATTATTCTTAGACTATAGCTTGTTGTTACATTACGTATTCCACCAGAACATGATCCATGAAAATATATATTATGTTCACCTTGTGGAAGGGATTTCAAGAAAACCCAATATCCGTCAGCTGTAGCATTTGTATAACCTCCTGGTATGCCAAAGCCATTATCATCATTTATTGTCAAGGGAAATATACGTGGATCAGATCGGATACGATAGATCGGTATACTAATGCCATCTATTATGGCGGTCTTTATTATAATATCATTTATATCTTCTATAACATGTGTTATTAAATCCGATTCCATCTTCAGCTCTGGCTTTTCTATCGGATTCATTTCATAGTTTATTATAGGAAATAGGATGGCTTTTTCTAAAGGTATTTTGCAAATACGTTGTATTAACTTATTCTCACCAGCAGTTCCTGCTAGGAACCAAACTGGACCATCTTGATTTATACTAGCATATTTGCCAGTTTCATCTAAAAGTGGATTAACACTCTTTGGAGTTGCATGAGCCCACTGCCACCACTTGACCGTCCATTGCCCGTATGTCAAACCATATGGTTTTTCCTCTGGTGTAAAAAATTCTATGGCTATGTTATTTTCTCTTTCAAGCATGTACTTCCTAAAGCATTATGAAATATATTCTAAACTATATATTACTTTTGTAATATGTGGCAGTCTTGTTAAGGTACTGCTAAAGCTTAATCAGATTAAGAATAAAATGATAATGTTTGAAAGTAATAGAACTAAACCATTTCTTATCCGATATGCCTTGTATTTGTATTTTCTTGGAAAGTCTTAGAAATACTTAAGATATTTATCATAGACGAAACATTGTTTCAGATCGGCGATGCTGATGATGCATGGCTTTGGGTTGCAATAATAGAAGCAATTCATCATAGAATCCTTGGAGTTTATATTTCAAGACACAGAGGAATATACTAGTTGCCGAATCATTTCTGAAATCAAACGATGATAAGTATTGATAGATGTTGTAACATACACACATATGACTCCATTACTACTTGGAATTATCTATTCCTTCTTTCTTCTCTTTTCCACTTTGACTTCTTCTAATATCTCTTGAAGATAGGACTTGATATCATTTTCATCAACTGATGAACTGATTCATGTTTCGTTTAACATACTATTCTTAGTATTTCCATATATAGCAATCACTCTTCTTTGAAGTTCTTGTTCCATTTGAGCTGTTCCAATGGCATTTAAAAATTGAAATTCCCTCAGAGCAATTTTTCGAATAGATTGACGTAATCTAGAGTCTTCAGATACCGATGTAGCGGAAGAATAAACACCTAAAAAAACTAGATAGGCTGCCAATACCATAAAGCAAATACTGGTAAGGCCAAATGGTGGGTATGGAGTAAGAGTTAAGCCGGTAGGCTGGTTCACAGTAAACAATATCATCATGCCATATGCTGAAATCATCATATAACTTTTGACTGTTTTGCTAGTAAGATTTTTGGCTACAATTCAAAATGCAATAGGATTCCGCACCTTATGGCATTCCTTATGGTGACTGGTTAGCTAAATGGTGGCAGTGAGTTTTTCGATACCAACTGCACAACATCCAAGAGATGCATATATTCCAGAGAAATATGCAATAAATCAAGAAAGTCCTGTATGGTTCTTGGCTGATCAGCTTGGTGGTCGAGAAGAGCGCATATGTACTATACCTGCAGGAAAGGCGATCTTTGTTCCACTTCTAGTAGGGGAATGCGATTATAGTATACCTGATGTCAAATCAGACGAAGATTTACATCGCTGTACAATGGCAGGTAACTAATATGGTGTAATTGAGGCTACTCTATATGGCGTAAAATTGAAAAGCCTTGAGCAATACAGAACGCACTCTTGATTTTTCAATATAACTATACCAGAAGATAATATTTATGATTCCAGCGCTGGCACCTTTAGGGTCCTTGCTGACGGTTTCTTTGTATTCTTAGAGCCCTTGCCGCCTGGTAAACATGATGTACACCTTAAAGTTAGCGTATTAAATCAATCAAACAGCAGTATAATTACAATGCAGATTGGACTTACCATCTGATGATAGCAAATCCTACAAATTCAACTAAGTAATAATAGTAAAGAATCAGGAGGCTTTTTTATTGTCGCTCTTAGCCTTCGTCATATAATACGGTATACGTTAATAGTAGATATTTAGACTAAAATATAACAATATATCTATATACACACATTTTTCGTATAGTATCAAATTTATTTTCTATTAATTATTATATGCCTATGTTTTATCTGGTCACTGACTATTATTGAACTGGCGTCTTCTAGCCATACCTGCAAGTATTGTGCCATTCCTACTCATGTTTATCTTTACCCCGGTTTCACTTAACGACGTTTTTGCTGTAGGTCTTATTCCCTTTATACTTTCAGCAACATCTATGATAGTTAAAATTATGTTGCAGGCATATCGATTCAAGTATTTCATTGAAAAATTTATTGGCCCAAATGTAGGCTCTACTGGCAAGATAATGTCTGTGAGATTAGCTGGTGAATTCGTGACACAGACAACCCCTTCATATGTTGGAGGTGAATTGGTGAGAATTGCATGGTTAACTAAGAATGGAGTGACGGCAGGAAAGGCAGCATGGGTTACAACAATGGAAATCATTGCTGACGTCTTTGTTGGAACCATGCTTGGATTGGTT
>Ga0126310_10000193_pt1 | contig 18386 bp, 22 predicted proteins | sample Plot60_FD_92540 | JGI IMG/M metagenome (GOLD analysis project Ga0126310, IMG submission 92540) | Serpentine soil microbial communities from UC McLaughlin Reserve, CA, USA - Plot60 | ecosystem: Environmental > Terrestrial > Soil > Grasslands | place: USA: UC McLaughlin Reserve, Lake County... | reverse complement strand
GGCTTGGGGTGTCGAACACGATGTCGTACGCGCCCCGGTCGGGCCGGATCGCCCCAGCGACCAGTGTGAAGTGGTCGAACGTGGAGAGGTACGGGTTCAGGTTGAGCGGCAGCCCAGCGTAGCCGGTCAGCCGGTTTTCGTCGTTTGCATGAACGATCCGGGGCTGCACCCGCACACCGCGTCCCCGGGAGAGGATGACGACGCCAAAGTTGGCGACCGGCCCGACGCGGATCCTGAAGACCTGCTCTGGGCCCCGGAGGCAAGGTGGAATCCCCAGGGGCGAAGGGTCGGTCGGATAGCGGTAGCAGTCGACTCGTGAGGCCCGGCCGGCGGTATTGCCCCGGTAGGTCCCCGGTCGCGCTAGCTTGGCGTGGGGGTCGCGGATGAGCGCCCGAGCCGTGACGCGCAGCCAGAACGGGATTCGTCGCCTGGTCGCCCCGCGAGAAAGGATCACGAACCCGGTCGTGTCGGCCTGCTGGGCATTGTTCTCGACGACGACCTGGAGCGCGAGCGAGCCGGGGACGATCGCGGTCGAAGGGACGGAAACAGTCGTGCCCGCTCCTCTCGCCGCCGTTTCAACCGTGGCCGACCATGCGCCGGCGCCGCCACCGGCGTCCGTCAGCTCGATCGGGATCGAGGCCGTTTCGCCGCGACGCAGGAAACGGAACGAGACTGCGCTCGGCGACGCGAAGATGAGCGGCGCGTCGGCGGCGGCGAGATCGATCAGGCCTCCGCCTTCGCGGGTCGGCGCGACCTCGTGCGTTTGCCTGGAGTCGGTCCACACGGGACGCCCTGTCAGCGCGAGCGCTGATTTCACCTGGGCAGGCGTCCACGCGGGGTGCCGCTGAAGCAGCAGCGCCGCGGCGCCGGCGACGTGGGGAGAAGCCATGCTCGTGCCGCTGAAGCTATCCCAGCCCTTCGGCACGGACGAGTAAATGTTGACCCCGGGCGCGCTGACGTCCGGCTTGAAGCCGAGATCGATCCCGTTCGGCCCGCTCCCCGAGAAGTCCGCGATCACGCCGCCCTTGGTCACTGCCGCGACCGTGATCGCCTTCGCGGCGTCCCCGGGCGACGAGATCGAGCCGAACCCGAACTCGCCGAAGTCATTGCCGGCGGCGATCGCTGGCACGACGCCGGCGTCCGCCGCGGCGTTGATCGCCTTCACGACGATGTCGCGGTCAGGGTCGATCTCCGGCTCGCCGAGCGAGAGATTGATCACGTTCATCCCGTCCGCGACGGCGGCGTCGATCCCCTTCACGATCTCCGGCGAGTTGCCGTTCAGGCCGACGCCGGGGGTGGGCACTGTGAGGACCTTGTAGTTGCCGATGTACGCGGCCGGCGCCACGCCGGAGACGGGTCGGCCGGCCCGCTGGGTGGCGCCGTAGTCGCCCGCAGCGATCCCGGCGACGTGCGTTGCGTGCTCAGACTCGGCTGGATCGAACGGGCGCTTGGCGTACTTCCAGGTCGCGCCCGGCGGGGGGAAGGCGCGCGCGGCGATCACCTTCGCGGTCGTGAAGGCGGCGTTGCCCTTCGGGAAGCCGCTCGGCATCCTGAAGCCGGCCGGGCTGAAGAAGCGGTGGGCCTGGTCGACGCCGTCGTCGATGATCCCGATCTTGATTCCCTGGCCCGCGGTCGCGGGCGCGGCTCCCCAGAGTTGCGGCGCCTTGATCAACGGGATGCTCTCGTCCAGCAGCGGCTGGTACTCGACGCTCCGGTAGACGGTTGCGACTCCCGGTACGTTCGCCAGCCGCCCGACCTGTGGGCGTGGCACGACGACTGCGAGCGCGTCGAGGACGTAGCGGTAGCGCCAGCGGACCCGAGCCGATGGGATGACGCGGAAGATCTCGCGCTCGAGCCGAGCCTGATCCCGCTCGAGCGCCGCGGAGTACTTCGGGCTGTGACGGGCACGCAAACCCATCGCCACCGCGAGGCCCGGCCGCTTCAACGCGACGACGACCTCGACACGCTTTCCGGAGTCCCCAGCCGAGCGTCCCCGCGCTTGGGCGCCGCCGAGCGCGCAGGCGACAACGAATGCCGCAAGAAGAGAGAGACCCCGCTTCAAGGATAAAGCCTAGCCGCGGCTACAATTCCCGACCGCGCGGATGTGGCGGAATTGGTAGACGCGCACGGTTCAGGTCCGTGTGGGGGAGACCCCGTGGAGGTTCAAGTCCTCTCATCCGCATCTCTGAGACGTGCAGGGGTTTCGATCGGTTAGCGCCGCTACCGCAGGATCCGGAGGGCGAGCTCAAGCGCGCAACCAGCTCCAAGCAGGTAGCGGGCCTGCCCGAGGTCTGCGTCAGAGACCGCGAGCTCAGCGGCCTCCTGAGGGCCGAAACCCAACTCTTGGAACTGGTTGTGGCGCCACACGTAAACCTCGCCTTCGGCTTCGGCATCGCGAGCCGGGAAGGCGGGCCACTGGAGGTGTGTGGACGTCGTCGCCATAGCGCCTAAACAACGCGTCCCGCTTCGAGAAAGCATCGGCTGAGATGAATCCCTTACAAGATTTTGATCTACGGAGCGATGAACGATGTTGAGGCGAGACACCCCTTGATCAGGAGGCTGCGCAGTCATTTCGTCCATGGCTGGAAGAGCGACGATTTCGAGGACGCGCTCGAGGTGCGAACCGGATCTCTCGATCAAGTCCTCTCATCCGCATACTGGTGAACCTATGAAAGTGGCTCGCGCGTTACTGGTCGTACCTATCGCCCTCTTGGCAGCCGCACTTCCCGGGGCTGCCTCGTCGGCGCCGTTGTCGACCAGCTTCAAGATCGTCGGCTACGAATACGCCTTCACGTCGACGGTCGGTTCCTTCGCCGGCAACGGCACTGGCAACGCAGGGGGCACGGCGTACTGGAATGCGACGGTGAAGCACGACCGGCTGGGCTCCGTCCCGACCTACGTCAACGGAGGTTCTTTCGCGATGGCCATTCGCGGCCCGGGCACCTTGGTCGGTGCAGTCGTCGGGACGTTCACCCACCACGGAGGCAGGATCACCACGCTCGACCGTGGCGCGAACTGCACGAACCAGAAGTACCTAGTCGCCGACGCGCTGAAGGCCGTCTCGACACCGACGACCTCGAACGGCACCGGCAACTTCAGCGTGACCCTGACCCATTACCGGCACCGGCTCCTCGGGCACTGTGTCGCTTACAAGGCGAGAGTCGTCGGAACCGTCAGTTTCATGTACTAAGGCGAGGCGGAGCGCCGGGTTTTAGCGGCGCGTTCGGCAAGGCAAGTTGTCGACCATGGTCATCCTCTTGCTCCCTGCTCGCTGCGCTCGTCGTGATCGGGATCGTCCTGGCAGCCGTCGTCATCAAGTGGCTTTTGATCCTGGCGGTCATCGCGGCGCTCTGCTGGATCATCCTGTTCTTCGTACGGCGCACCGCCTGACCGGGAGCCGCCCGCCCGGCGGGCTCCGTCAGGACGGTGGCGGCAGGGCCGCCAGTACGTCTGCCGCGTGCGTGTCAGGTTTCACCCGTCGCATCGCCTTGGCGACGTTGCCGTCGGCGTCGATCACGAACGTCGAGCGCTCGATCCCCATCGACTTTTTGCCGTACATGTTTCGCTCCTTCCAGACGCCGTACTGCTCGGCGACCTCGTGCTCCGGGTCGGCGAGCAACGTGAACGGGAGCGAATACTTCTGCTTGAACTTGACGTGCGAGGCCTCGTCGTCGGGGCTGACGCCGAGGACGACGGCGCCGCGCTCGTGGAAGTCGGCGTAGACGTCGCGGATTCCACATGCCTGCGTCGTGCAGCCCGGCGTGTCGTCTTTGGGATAGAAATACAGTACAATGGGACGACCCCGAAGAGAGGACAACGCGACCGTCTCGCCCGTATCGGAAACCAAAGTGAAGTCTGGAGCTCGTTCGCCTTCTTCGACCAAGACAGCCTCCCGTCGCGCCGTTGGCATCGTCCCCATCAGCCGAGCCAGCGAGGATGGGGTCTCGCCGACCGACCAGCGAGAGCGTATCGCCGCGGCTTGTGCTCGCGATGGCCTGGAGTTGGTCGAGACGCTCGAGGAGCTCGACGTTTCCGGCGGTGCTGCGCTCGAGCCACGTCCTGGTCTGAGTCGCGCTGTCGATCTCATTGAACGCGGACAGGCAGAGGTTGTCGTCGTCGCCTACTTCGACCGCCTGTTTCGTTCGCTCCCCGTTCAGCGCGAAGTCACAGAGCGGGTCGAGAGTGCAGGCGGCGCGATCCTGGCCGTCGACGTCGGCGAGGTCCGCGCCGATACGGCTTCCCACTGGATGAGCAGCACGATGCTCGGCGCAGTCGCGGAGTACCAGCGACGCGCAACGGCCGAGCGGACAGAGGACGGGAAGCGGCGCTCCGTGGCGAACGGAGTCCCACCGTTCCCGAACTTGCCGCCGTATCTGCGACGCGGTCGCGACAAACAGATCACCGTCGATGCGAAGAAGGCGCGGATCGTCCGGCAGGCCGCGAAGATGCGGGCCGACGGAGCGACGATCGAGAGCATCCGGGCCCATCTCGCTAAGCGTGGGATCGAGCGCAGCTACCACGGTACCCAGGCGCTCCTGCGGTCGCGGATGCTTCTCGGCGAGCTTCGGTTCGGCGACTACCTGAACGAGCACGCTTTCCCAGCGATCGTTGACTCTGAGACCTGGCAGCGCGTCCAGCGGGTCACGGTCCCTCGCGGGCCGCGGGCCAAGTCGGAACGCCTGCTCGCCCGTCTCGGCGTGCTTCGCTGCGGTAGCTGCCGAGCACGCATGGTTGTCGGCAGCGCCAACAACGGCGCCTACCCGATCTATCGCTGCCCGCCCGTTGGCGACTGCTCGCAGCGGGTGACGATCAGCGCCACGGTCGCTGAGCGGACGGTGGTCGAGGCCGTAAAGGATCTGCTCGCCGGAATCGAGGGACGCGCCTCGGTAGAGGGTGGAGTGGGGGAGGCTGCCGAGGAGTTCGCACGGCGTCAGGGAGCGCTGGATAACGCGATTCGTGCCTTCGACGGACTCGAGGACGAGGAAGTCACCCGCGAGCGGCTGCGGGAACTGCGTGAGGCTCGGGATCAGGCTCGGGAGCGCCATGACGATCTACTCGCTGCCTCCGCGCCTGCGATCACCCTCGGCGCCGGCGACTGGGACCTGCTCAGCGACGAGGGGAAGCGCGACCTCATCAAGGCCGTCATCGGTGCTGCTGTTGTTCGCCCCGGTCGTGGCGCGGACCGCATCAGCATCGAGCCGCGCAGCTAGCAACCGCCGCGCCTCGCGGTCGAGGATGCGCCGAGCCTCGGCGGCAACTGCGGGCGAGAGTTTCACGCTCACGGCGCCGCCTCATCGAGGAACATCAGCTTTCGGCGCAGGCGGTCGTGCTCGGATATCAGGTCGTGGTTGCGGCCGGCCAGCTCGTTGTATTCGCGAGTGTTCGCCTCGATGTCGGCCTTGACGCGTTCGACCTCGGCTTCGACGTCGTAGAGCCGGGTCAGGATCGAGTCGCGGCCGACTGCCTCGGATCGCGGAATGCGGGGCGGGAGCGTCGCGTTCACCGTTGCTCACCCATCGACAAGCCGCCCCAGCGCCTGCGTTCGCAGTCCTCGACGTGCTGTTCCGCGAAGCCCTGCCCGCGCTTCTTGTACCAGCTCGGCCGCGGCGCTTCCCAGTCGCAGGAAAAGCGAGCCATCCGGCCGCCGCGCTGGTGATCGAGCGTCACCGTCCAGGCGTGCTCGCTCATGCCTGCACGCGGCCCATGAGAACGTCGCGGTGTTTCGCGCGCAAGCGGTAGAGCTCCGCGTACTCGTCGCGTCTGATTCTCCGGATGCGGCGTCCGTCCGGATGCGTCCAGTCGCCGACGAAGAGACCGGCGCGCTTGCGCCTCATGCCGCCGCCTCGTCGAAGCCGTGGACGCGCGCTACATGAGCGTCACGCTCCCCCGGCCACTGAAAGCGTTGGCCGCACTTCGAGCAGGCGCAGCGCCGCTCCGTGGGTCCATCCTCGAGCGCGCCCAGCAGGACCGCGACGGCCTGCTCCTGGTCGCCGGCTTCAAGCGCCTCGAGCGCGCTGTGGATCGCGCCCAGGAGGCTCACACTGCCTCCGCGGGCGCGCGCTCTAAGTCAGGTTCTGAGGGGTCACCACGCGACGTCGCCGCGCTGCGTGTCCTGCGTCCCTGCGGCTTCGATTCACGCGAGCGCGTTCTGGTCCGCGCGGCCAACGTGAGGGCGAGGTCGGGTGCGAGTTTCGCGGGCGGGACGACGGCGAAGTTGCTCCGCATCGGAAAGCTCGGCATCTGGACCGTGCTGCGACTGTGGTTTGTGTCCGCCCACAAGTCGCCCTCGGTCAGATGGAGAACGAAGGGCTCGCCGTTCTCGGTCGCGGGACGAGAACTAGCTCAGGCTGCTCGCGCATCCCGCCGGGTACCAGTTGAGAAGGCAGCTACGCCCATTTGCGATGAGATAAAGCGTGGGGCGGATGACATGCCCCTCCACGACGTGGCGGCCCGGAGGCCGCCACGTTGAGCAGTTTTCTCAACCGAACCTCGGAGGGGTTCTTGAGAAAGGTTATCGGCTAGAGCGGAGGGCCTTGTAGAGGGCGCTTCGTGGGGGCGGTCAGCACCGCCAGCGCCGACCACCCCCACAAGGTATGAGCGATGGCCGGGCCCGCCGCCCCACCTAAACGTCATGAGAACACGAGATCTAGGGCCGGGCGGCTACCGAACGCCGAGCGCTACCGCGGTTCCCGCCCCGAGAGTCAGGCTATGCCTAGCATGCCCTCGCCTTAGTCGCTCTTTCGGACCGGTCCGCCTTTGAGGGAGGGTGACCGCCACTCGGAGGCCACCCTCGTCCTTAGCTCACGGATCGAAGCTGATCGTCCCGGAGAGCTTGATCTGACTCTGCAAGCCCGCAGCCCTAACGTTGCCACTCAAGCTGCCGGTCGCGCCCTCGAAGATCCCCGTCCCGCCGATAACGGTATCCGTCAACGTTCCGCTGCCCGGAAAGCCGTTGCCGTGCTGTCCGCTTTGGCAGGGCTCGGGCTTGCCCCCCGGACACAGGAAGTCGCTGAACGTTTCCTCGATCAGGATCGAGCCGCCGGTGAGGTAGATCGTGCGCAGGTCACACGTTCCGCCGCACCCGGCGCCGAACTCGATCGTCTCGGTCGCATGGCCGAGCGGGATCACCTCGCCGCTTCCGCAGAAGCCGTCCGGCACTACCGGGCAATCACCGCTCTTGAAGGCCGGAACGATCGGCTCCGTAAACGTCATGCTCACCTGAGCCGTCGTGTTCGCCGCAGCCTGTGAGGCGTAGGCAAGAACCGCGATCGCCAGTGCGCCCAGGACTAGAAGTCGTCGCATCACTGCTCTCCCGTCTCCCCCCTGAAGTCCGACCAAAAGGAGTCTTCGCTCCCGCCCTGGGAAAGTCAACTCGGACGAATTTCAGATCAAGCTCTAGTTGCCGTTTCGGCCGTGATTCGGAGCGTCCGCTTGGCGTGGTCGTGGCTTGGGCTGGCGAGAGGGCATAGGCACGCCGCGACCACGCCGGCCTCCTCGATCGTCGCCGCGGGGCTCTCCTCGAGGCAGCGGAATAGATAGCGCGTCGCCACCCGCGGATGCTGGTGGGGAGCCTTCCGGGCGATCAGCAGCGTCCGCTCGAGCGCCTCGACGAGACTGACCTTGCCGATCTCCCTCGCGGTCGCCTCCGCGACGAGCAGGTTCTCGTGCTGAAGCGCTCGCTTGAAGACTGTGCGCGGATGGCCCTGCGCGGTCGTCGCGACTCCTCGCCGGGGCCGGGACGGCCTGGAGAGTCTAGAAGAGCCGGGCCCGCCGAGCGCCAAATCCCCGTCGCCTAGTCGCTCTTTCGGCCATGGCCCGAAGCGTTCGCGGTGCTTCCTCCATAGCGGGTTTTGGCCCTTTTCTCGAGTTGCGACGTGGCTGCTCCCTTAGTAGTGTCCGGCGCGACAACGCGGGGGGACGAAAGGGGAGAGAATCATGCTGCGGAAGAAGTCGATGCTCGCGACTGCGGTCTGCGCAGTTGCCCTCGCAGGCCTGAGCGCCGGCGCGGCTCTCGCTGGTGAAGTACAGGGTCCTCCGGGCACTCCTGGTGTTGCGGGCTCCGGTTCGGGAAAACAGACCGGGGCATTCGCAAACGCCAACTCGATCTGCGCCTTCAACGGATTGAATGACATGAACCCGCTTCAGGGCCCGATCGACAACATCGTTCAAACGCCCCACACCCAGGGGACTCCTGGAGAAGCGGGCCACGGGACCTGCGCAGGCGGAACGAACTTCGAGCGAACTAAATGATGTGCTGGTTGGCCCCGGCACCTGATTAGGGTCGGGGCCAACCGCCCCTTTCTTTAAGTTCGATCCTCACTCGAAGCGCCGTCAGCTCGAGCTCCTCGGCGACTGTCACGCGGCCGACCTCTCGTGCGGTCGCCTCGGCGAGCACGAGGTTGTCGTGGTTCCAGCGCTCGGCGGAAGATCGTCCGAGGGTAGCCCTGCGAGGTCGACGTTCCTCCTCCCCGGGGCCGAGACGGCGCGAAGAGGATCGCGCTCGGCGTGAAGCCGCCCCCGGGGAGGCGACGAGGGGGCCTGGGCGATGCTGAACGTCGCCTGGCCGATGGCCTCCGGAGGCTCGACGCGCGAGCTCGCCGACCGCCTGGTCGAAACGCTCCCCTGGATTAACGCAAGACTCGCAAGTCTGCGCCAGGAGCTATCAAGGCCGAGCGCGTAGCGCGGGCCGGCGCTGTCATCTTCTCGCGCGCTCGCCCCGGAACTACTCGGCGCGGCGCATCGCCCGATACACCGCATCCCAGTGCGAGGAGATCTCTTCCATCCCGCGCGCTGTTGTTTGAGCCGCGATCTCGAGGCGGGGGATCACTTCTTCGACTTCCGCGATGCGGGCCTCGAGAGACTCGACCCTGTGCCTAACGTGTTCCAGCTCCTGCGCAAGTATTTCGCTCTCGCTACTCGGCTCGGCCATTTCGGGTCAGGTGTTCGAGGCCTCCGATCGAATCCCTCGGAGCAGCACGCCTTTCTGCGATCTCAAACGCGCAGCGCAAACGTAAGAAGTTCGTCAAGTCGCGTGTCGGCTCAGCCGTCGCGAGGCATCTGAGTGGAGGAGCCGGAGCGGGGAGAGCCAGTGGGGGTGCTCCGGCTCCATCTTTAATCGTTTCCCAGGCGCAGCCTAGGATGAACCCACGTCGACCGGCCCGTGTGCGGGCGGCCTACGGGCGTGAGCCGTTCCCACCTGTGCAGTGGGGGGAAGCCAAGCGATTCGGGTCCTGCGGCCGTGGCCGACGAGAACACCTACCTGGTGTTGCTTGTCCTCCGCGATCAGAACGCTCGCACACTTTTCTTGCACCGAGCCCCAAGCCTCCCCAAAGTTGATCAGGAGATTGACGTCGAGCACGAGCTGACCGGTGAGCGTCGGCGCGCGCGTGTGACTGCCGTGCATGAGGACGAGACAGTTCCGATTCAAGCGGCAGAGATCGAGCCCTAAAGCCTGCGCGGAGGCGTACCTATCGCTCGGTCGACGCCTGCTCGCAGTTCGTTGAAAGGCCAGCATCGAAGGATGGACGGGCTCTGAGTTTCACGAGGGGTACCTTTCGAAATCGTCCTTCGGATAGAAGTAGAGGACGACCGGCTTGCCGCGCAGTGACGAGAGCCTGACTCGCTCGCCGCCGTCGCTCGACAGCTCGAAATCGGGTGCCGGCTTGCCCTCCTCGACTATCCCAGCGATCCTATCGACACCCCATGCGACGCTGGTGGAGCGACCTCAACGGAACCGTCCGCGGTTTCATCGTCATTCTCGCGATAGCGGCGATCGTCTTCGTCCTCAATCTCGAGGGAACGCTGGTCTCGCTCTCGCTGATCCTGCAGATCGTCTTCTTCCTCGCGATCGCGGTCGTTCTCTACATGTTCTGGCGCGACCGGATGCGGCACGAGATCGATACCTGGTCGGACCGCTCGAGCCGGGTCTTCTACGGCAGCGCGCTGCTGATCATCGCCGACTTCGCAGCGTATTTCTGGCCCGGCCGGAGAACGGTCGGGCTGGACGCCTTCGCTTTCATCGTCGTCCTGATCCTGGCCGGCTACGCGATGTGGCGCGTCTGGCGGTCCGAACGGACGTACGGGTACTAGGATCCGGGCATGTGGATCTGGACTCGCATCAGGAACATCGGGGGGAATCCGGACGAGGAGGCTGATCGACGGGAGGAGTATGGGGGCGAAGATCCCGGCGAAGCCGACGAGAAGTACCTGGGCGGGGCGGGGTTCGGAGCCGGCCTCGCCGTCGGAGACGCCGCTGAGGTCGCCGAGGCCGACCTGGAAGAGACGAAGCCTCCGCGCGACCCCGCGCCCTAGCCTCCGAACGGACGTGCGCTACGACTAAGGCGTCGCTTGCGAGGAAGTCGCGCCGGCTTCATGGGTGCGACCACCGGATCCATCCAGGGTGTCAAGCGCGTTCCGGATAGACACATGTCTTCCAACGAAGATCGGTGTGTCTCGCTCCGTGTAGCGCGAGGCCTCGCTGTCACGCAGGCGCAGCATCAGGTGCATGAAGTCGGCGGGCTCGTCGCACTCGAACGCGGTCATGAACTCCTGGTCGTCGATTCCGAACGAGTAGGTGGTGTGGTTGTGGATCGTCGGGAACTCCTCGCGCCCGATTCGGATGTGCTCGTCCATCGCCCGGCGACGGTCTTCGTCCGGCAGCGAGTACCACGGCCGCACCTTCACGAACGGGTAGACGACGAGGTAAGGCGAGTCCTTGGGGACGATCCGGCGGGCCTTGCGCGCCGCGGTGTACTCGGATGCCTTTGTGGTGGCCAGATATGAGTAGGGGGTCTCGAGCCACGCCGCCAGGGGGGTGCCGTTCAGTCCTGCGCCGAGCTCGCCGAGCTCCTCGTAGCGCTCGGTGATCTTCCAGAGGAAGAAATCGCAGTCGGGCCGGACGCCCGTGACCGAGTAGGCGCGCAGCGCGTCCATCCGGTCCGCCCAATCCTCGACCACCTCGGCGAACGCATCCTTACCGGCCACGCGTTCGTCGATCGGGAGGCGCCGCCAGGCGGGGTCGACCCGGTAGAAGGTGTACGCCACGTACTGGCCGCTCACGCCGCCAATGCTAGGCGAAGGCGAGTGGGCGGCCTTAGCTGCGCGTGCGCCGCGCCTTGGGCTTTTGCTTGGGGCGCGCCCTGGGGCAGGTCAGCGTTCCGGCCTGGGCTGCGTCGGCCGCGCTCTTGACGAGCGCGAGATCCGACTTCGGCGTGTCGTCGGCGTAGAAGAGACCGGACTGCCAACGGGTGAGGTCGTGCTCGTCGCTGACGTGGAAGAAGAGCAGTCCGACGACGGTGCGTTGGCAGTAGGCGAGGGCGATAGCTCGTCTGTAGTAGCTGCCCTGCGTCGCTTCCGGGACGACGTCCCCTGCGGCGGGGCCGCCATGGTTCGTGTAGGCACCGAGCTTGTCGAAGGGAACCGCGGTCTGGACGCCGTACTCGCCGTAGAGAATCGGCAGCGAGGCGCTTGGCTGTGCGGTGCCGTGGAAGGCAACGCGCAGAAGCCCGACGAGCTTCGGATAGTCCGCGATCGAGATGCTGGTCGACTTCGGGTGCAGCGCCGTCGGCGGCGTCCGTGAGCTTTCGCCGTACGGGTGGATCACGAGCAGGTCCATGATCGGCCGGTTACGGCGGCTCTTGCGATAGGCACGGCCGAGGTCGAGGAGGAACGTGGTCGGCGAATGCGTCTGGCGGCCGGAGCCGGCTCGGTCCGCGCCGCGCGGAGAGACGGCGCCACCGATCACGTTGATCTGCGGTGAGATCGCTTTCAGAGCGTCATAGGTCCGCGCCAGCAGCGCCTCGTAGGCCGGCGCGGCAAGGTCACGGCCGCGCTTGTCGAACTGCGGCATCCAGAACCGGTTCAGGTTCGGCTCGTTGCCGATGATGAAGTCGCGGACGTACGGCAGGGACTGGGCGAGGGCGGATGTGTATTGGGCGAACTGCTTGCGGTCGAGGAGGCTCAGCGGCGTCTGACGGTTGCCGCCCGTGTTGACGGCGATCACGAGCCTCACCGCGTCGAGCTGCGCAGCGAGGGCGCTCGCCTCGAAGGACGCGAGCTCGTCGGGAGTGGGCGCGGTCTCGCCGCGGCTCCAGTCCGCACGTACCTCGATCTCGGTGAAGCCGGCAAGGACGGCGAGATCCATCCGCGTCTTCGCGACGACCGTGTCGGGGATCAGGCTCGCGGACTCCGAGGCGCCAACGACGAGCCGGCGCGGAGCGGCTTGCGCGGGGGCGGTTGTGGCGAATGCGGCTAGCGCAACGCCAAGGGCGGCGATTGTGCGGATGGGCGGCATCCTGCGAGGGTCATCGGCTGGCCCCCGCGAAGCCTTTACCCTCCTAGTCTTCTCGGATGAAGGTGACTCCCGAGCAGCGCGTCAGCCTTGCGGCCCGGGCGGCTGCTGCGGCTCGCCGGAAGTCCGGCAGGCTCGGCTTCGGCTTTTGGTCGGCGTAGTAGAGGCCGGACTGCCAGCCCGCGAGGTCGGTCTCGTCGAAGGTGTGGAAGACGAAGAGGCCCTTCACGGTCGGCTGGCAGGCTGCGAGCTCGAGCGCCTCGCGGTAGTAGCGCGCCTGGGTCTTCGGATCGACGGCGTCTGCGGCCGACGGGGAGCTCAGGTCACGGTAGGCACCGCGGTGTCTGGACGGAACGCGCGTCTGGACGCCGAACTCCGTGTAGTAGATCGGGAGGCCGCGGCCACGCTGTGGAGTCCCGGCGAACGCGTGCGACAGGAGCGACGCGAGCTTCGAATAGTCCCCGATCGTGATCGTCGTCGACGCCGTGTGCGTGTCCGTTGGCCGCAGCTCGGACGTGCGCATGTAGGGATGGACGGAGAACGCGTCCATGACCGGGCGAGAGCGGCCGCTGGCCTTGTAGGCGGCTCCGAGGTCCTCGATGAAGCGGGTCGGCGAATGGGTGTCGCGCTTCGTCCCGGGCCGGTCCGAACCGCGCGGCGCCAGCGCACCGCCGATCACCTGGATGTGGGACGACACCTCCTTCAGCGCATCGTAGGTCCGGGCCAAGAGGTCGAGGTAGCCCTTGGCGGCAGCGTCGCTGCCGCCCGGCCCGAACTGGGGCAGCCAGAACGTGTTCAGGTTCGGCTCGTTGCCGACCACGAAGTCATGGATCTGCGGGAACGCTCGCGCAAGCGCCGCGGTATAGGCGGCGAACCGCCCACGGGCGGCCGCAGTCCTCGGCGTGGCGCCGTTCAAGCCATGCCAGACGAAGACGAAGACCCGCATGCCCTCGGCGTCGGCGCCCTTGACCACATTGGCGAGCGCGAGGCGTTCCTGGGCGGACGGCGCTCGCGCGCCCGGCGTCCACATGCTCGAGACCATGACTGCGCCGAAGCCCGCGTCGTGCGAGATCTTGATCAGCCGGGCTGCGAGCGCCGGGTCGGCCTGCTTGAGGGCGTCGTCGACAGTGGCGACGAGTAGGCGATGTCCGAGCCTGACCGCACGGGGCGGTTGCGGCAGCGTCGCCCCCTCGCCGGTCCCGGTGCCTGTGGTGCCGCTTGCGGCTTGCGTGCTGCCGCTGCCCGAGCTCCCGCCGACCGCCTCGGTGGAGGCGTTCGTGAGCGTCTTGTCGCTGCCGTTACCGAGCGTGAAACCGATCGCGATCCCCGCGACGGCTGCGGCCCCGAGCAGGGCTAACGCGGGGCCTTTCCACCTCACGGGCGGGCACCTTAGTGGTCTGTCCGGTGCCGTTGCGCGACCCGTCGACCGCTGCTGGTCGGACGACCACCTGCATCTACGCTTGCAGCCGGTGCAAAAACGGCTCGAAGACCAGCTGAAACGGCTGCCGGCGAAGCCGGGCGTCTACATCTTCCGCGACGAGCGCAGCCAGGTCCTCTACGTGGGCAAGGCCAAGTCGCTGCGCCCGCGCGTGCGCAGCTACTTCCAGGCCTCGGCCGATGTCAGGCACGCGATCGCCCAGCTACCCCAGCGCGTTGCCGACATCGAGGTGATCGTCACGGGCAGCGAGGTCGAAGCGCTCCACCTCGAGCAGAACCTGGTCAAGCGGCACCGGCCGCCCTTCAACGTCAGGCTCCGCGACGACAAGTCGTTTCCGTACATCGCCGTCACCGTCGGGGACGACTTCCCCCGTGTCATGTTCACGCGGGAGCGGCACCGCCGCGGCGTCACCTACTTCGGGCCGTACGCGAACGCGAAGAAGGTGCGCGAGACGCTCGACGTGCTCAATCGCGTCTTCCAATACCGGCCTTGCGAGGGCCCGAAGCCGGGCAGGCACTCCGGGATTCCCTGCCTCGACTACCACATCGAACGCTGCCACGCTCCCTGCGTCGACTACATCTCGAAGGAGGCCTACGCCGAGATCATCGACGGAGTGATCAATTTCCTTTCCGGCGACACGCGCACGATCGAGCGCGAGCTGGAGCAGAAGATGCACGACGCGGCCGAGGGAGAGCGCTTCGAGGAGGCGGCCCGCTACCGCAATCGCCTGTTCGCGATCCGCCGGCTGAGCGAGCGGCAGGCGGTCGAGAAGCGGAGCGTCGGCGACGTCGACGTGCTCGGGGTCGCCGTCGACGGCGGCAAGGCCGCGGTGCAGATCTTCCCGCTCCGCGGCGGCAAGATGATCGACCGTTTCGGGTTCCATCTCGAGAACGTGGAGGGACAGGAGACCTCCGCCCTGCTCGAGGCGTTCTCCGTCGAGTACTACGGCTCGGCGCCGTCCGTACCCCCGCAGATCGTGGTCCCGCGGGACGCCGGCGACGTCTCGGCGCTGGAGGCGTTCCTCAGCGAGCGGCGCGGCTCCCGGGTCGAGGTGCGGGCAGCCGAGCGCGGCGAGAAGCGGCGTCTGCAGGAGTTGGCGACGCAGAACGCGCGCCTGGCGCTCGAGTCGGAGAGCTACCAGACCGAGCAGAAGCGGTTGCGGCGAGTCGAGGCGCTCGAGGAGCTGCGCGAAGGTCTCAACCTGGAGAGCCTGCCCCTCCGGATCGAGTGCTTCGACATCTCGAACATCCAGGCGGCGCAGCCGGTGGGATCGATGGTCGTCTTCCAGGACGCGATGCCGAAGAAGGCGCACTACCGGAAGTTCGCGGTGCGAGGGCTCGACGGCCAGGACGACTTCGCGGCGATGGCGCAGGTGATCGACCGCCGCTTCGCGCGGATGAGCAACGTCGCCGACGAGGAGTACGACGAGGGATTTGCGGCCGTTCCGAACCTGGTCGTGATCGACGGCGGCAAGGGCCAGCTCTCGGCAGCACTGGCGGCGATGCAGCGCTTCGACCTGCCGCGGGTGGCCGTGATCTCGCTGGCGAAGCGCGTCGAAGAGGTTTTTCTGCCGGGTCGGCCGGACCCCGTCCGGCTCGACCCCCGCATGCCGGGACTCCAACTCCTGCAGCGAATCCGCGACGAGGCGCACCGCTTCGCGATCGGCTTCCACCGTCAGCGTCGCGCGGCGGCTGCACGGGAATCGATCTTCGACACCCTCGAGGGTGTCGGCCCGGCACGACGCCGCGCCCTGTTGCGGCACTTCGGCTCGGCGGAGCGCGTGCTTGCCGCCTCGCAGGAGGAGCTCGAGGGCGTTCCGGGGGTACCTGCGAAGACCGCGCGCTCCATCTACGCTCAACTGCATAAGGCCGGGCGCGCGTAGGTAGCCGGCAAACCGCCTCCCCAGTGCCCACCGTAATCACGGGCAAACCAAACAAGGAGGCAGCATGCAACCGAAACTCCGTTCGTTTCTGGCCGCCGCGGTCATGGCCGCGATCGCAGCGCTGACCTTTGTCGCGATCGCGAGCGGCGACCACGGCCACGGCCGTGACGAGGGCCATGGCGGGAAGCTCTTCCGTTCGTCGCTCGCTCCGAGCAAGCCGGCTCCTACGGACCCGGCGTTCCACGGAGTCACGCCCGGCGGCGTCGCGTGGAGCCTCGACAGGGGCTCGGTCAAGATCTCGCACCACGGTCACTTCGACCTGCGCCTCAAGGGGCTCGTGATCACATCCACCGGCACCGCACGACCGGTAACGACCGTCTCCGCCTCGCTGTTCTGCGGCGCCGACGGGAACCTGACGCCGGCCGTGACGACAGGGCAGGTGCCGATCTCCGAACAGGGGAATGCGAGGATTCACCAGCAGGTGACGCTGCCCGCGATCTGCCTCGCGCCGATCGTGCTCGTGCACCCGAACGGCGGCACGACGCGATACATCTCGGTCACGGGTTGGGGCTCGTAGCTCGCTGACCGTCGAGCCGCCCGCGTGGGCTCCCTGTACGCGGGCGGCTCCCTTCGTTTGATCAGGCGTCGTCTCGGCGCGGGCGGGTAGCACCCCGCCGTGGCCGAAACGGTTCTGAACGAAGAAAGCGACGCGGTGGCCGGCCCCCGCGCCGTGTGGCGGATCGTCCGCCGCCGCGACTTCGGGCCGTACTTCGTGGGCAACGCGCTCTCGGCCAGCGGGACGTGGTTCCAGAATCTCGCAGCGGCCCTCTTGATCTACCGGTTGACGCACTCGGCGCTGCTGCTCGGCGTCCTCAACTTCGCGCAGTTCATCCCGATCCTGGTGTTGACGCCCTGGGCCGGCGGCCTCGCCGACCGCGTCGACCGGCGCCGCCTGCTGTTCGTCTCCCAGAGCCTGGCCGTTGTCTTGGCCGCCGCGCTTGCGCTGCTGGCGTGGGCAGGTCTCGCGACCACTTGGGTCGTGATCGCCGACACGCTCTGCTTGGGAGTCGTCAGCGCCTTCTCGGCGCCGGCGCAGCAAGCGCTGATCGTCTCGCTCGTGCGCCGAAACGAGGTCCCGACCGCGGTCGCCCTCAACTCGATGACCTTCAACCTCGCTCGCGCACTCGGGCCTGCGGGTGCGGCCCTTTCCGTGCACTACCTCGGAATTCCGGCCTCGTTCGCGATCAACGCGGCCTCCTACGGAATCTTCATCGCAGCCCTCGTCGTCGTCAGGCCGCGCAGGCAGGAGAAGGCGAGCCGCGAGGAGTCGCGCGTGCGGGACAGCTTCCGGCTCCTGCGGCAGAGGCCCGAGCTGGCGGCGTTCCTGCTCATCGTCGCGATCGTCGGCTTCGCCTCCGACCCGGTGAACACACTCTCGCCCGCCTTCGCCCACGCGTACGGTCGGCCCGACACCTGGGCCGGCTTCATCGTCGGCGCCTTCGGTGCCGGTGCCGTGACCGCAGCGCTCGTCCTCGCCGGCCGTGTCGCCGGCTCGCGCTTCCGGATGGCTGCGACCCTTTTCCTGCTCGGCGCCGGCGTCGCGAGCTTCTCGCTTTGCCCGTGGCTACCGCTCGGCCTCGTGCTGCTCTTCGTCGGCGGCTTCGGCTACCTGGCCTCGAACGCCGCGGCGACGACGCGACTTCAGCTCGGTGTCGCCGAGCAACAGCGTGGTCGGATCATGGCGCTGTGGAGTCTCGCCTTCCTGGGCGTGCGCCCGTTCGCGAGCCTGCTGGACGGCGCGATCGCCCGGACGTGGAGCGTCCGGGTCGCGGGAGTGGTTCTGGCGACGCCGGCCCTCGCGGCCGCGCTGGCCGTCACCGCGACTGCTCTGCGAGGGCGTCGCGATCCGCTTCGACGTGCTGCCGCCAGTGGAGCGTCCGCATCATCACCAGGATCGCACCGAAGCCAAGGAGCGCGTTGAAGGCGATCAGCGTCACGCGCATCCCGACGCTGAAGCTGAGCAAGACGCTCTTGGCCGCCTTGCCGGCGAAGGTGTAGAGCAGCAGCGCCTGCTCGGTGCCGATCCCGGACGGGCTGATCGGGAAGAGCACGGCGAGGCTTTGCGTCACCTGAACGAGGATCGCGTTGTGCAAGGTCGCCGGCACGTGAAACGCCCTCAGGAAGAAGAAGATCGCCACCAGCCGCAGACCCCAGTCCGACGCCTGCCAGACGGCGACGTGGCGCAGGTAGTGCGTCTTGTCGGCGAAGACCGCGAAGCCGCGCGCGATGCGGCGGCGGAAGTCGATCAGCTGCTCGGCGAACCAGAGCAGGAGTAGCAACAGCGCGAGCAGGATCAGTCCGACGACGATCAGCGTGCCGCGCAGGTGCGCGAAGAACCAGTGGAAGTCGAACGCGTTCAGGTGAGAGAGGACCGAGCTGCCCGGCAGCGATCCGCTCGCGAGAGCGTAGATGATGAAGCACGAGGCGAGAACCGAGTCGAAGAGCGTCAGCGCGACGAGCGTCGCGGCGAGGGTCGGGTAGGTCGAGCCGTCTACCCGGCGCTTGACGATGAACAGGCCGACCGCGTCGCCTCCGCGGGCAGGCACGATCGCGTTGACGCCCACGCGCGCGAGGTAGGCGCCGAAGATCGAGCGCCAACGGACGTTCGCTTCCGGGTACGAGGTCGCAAGGATGTTCCGCCAGGCACGGCTGACGCAGCAGAGCTTGGCGAACTGACAGAGGAGGGCGATCCCGAGCGCTGTCCAGCCGACATCGGC
>Ga0126310_10000192_pt1 | contig 18402 bp, 19 predicted proteins | sample Plot60_FD_92540 | JGI IMG/M metagenome (GOLD analysis project Ga0126310, IMG submission 92540) | Serpentine soil microbial communities from UC McLaughlin Reserve, CA, USA - Plot60 | ecosystem: Environmental > Terrestrial > Soil > Grasslands | place: USA: UC McLaughlin Reserve, Lake County... | reverse complement strand
GCCGGTCACGACGACGGCCCGGTCGACCGTCGCACCCTGCTCGCGAACGACGTGGCCTGCGTAGGCCAGCCGGAGCGAGTCGAGGTGCTCGACGTCGACCGCCACGGAGCGACCGCTGCTGTCGAGCCGGACGGCCAGTTCTTCGCCGGCAGGCAACACAGCGGTGACCGCTCCACGCTCGCCGTTCTCCATCTGCAAGCTCCATCTCGGGCCGATCCATGACAAGGCAACGCGCGAGGAGCTGGTCGCGTTCCTCGGCAACGAGTACGTCGAGGTCGCATCCGAGACCGTGGATCAGTGGGGCGGCGGCTCGACGCGGACGACGCACGAGCAGGCGCGACCGAAGCTCGCGCCGGAGCAGCTGGCGCAGCTCGGCGACGGCGAGGCGATCGCGATCCACGGCCTCGACCTGCCGGCGATCGTCAAGCTGCCGTACTGGTGGGAGTGGCTTGGCTGCGCCTCCCGCGCGAGGCGATCGCGCTCACCCGGCGAGGTGCGGCGCGATGATGACCGCCAAGAGCATCGGCGCCGCCTTGGCGAACGGCTACGCCGACTACCTGGAGAGCCGCACGGTCGCGCCGGAGCAGGGCGACTACTACCTCGGTCGCGACGGCGCGCCCGCGGAGGCGCCGGGACGGCTGGCTGACCGATCCCGCGGCGCTGGCTCGTGTAGACGTCGCGCCGGGGACGGTGGAGTCGGATGAGCTGCGCGCGCTGATGGACGGTCGCCGGCCGGGCGACGGCGAGCCGGTGTGGCTGCGCGCCACCGGCCCGGACGGCACGCGCGGCGGCGGCATCGACGTCACGTTCAGCGCGCCGAAGAGCGTGAGCATCGCGTGGGCGCTCGGCGATCAGCGGGCGCGCTCGAGGCTGGGCACCACGCGGCAGTCGAGGCGGCCGTCGACTACCTGCGCGAGACGGTCGAGCTGACCGTCCGCTACGACGCTGTGCGCGGCGAGGCGATCCCAACGCAAGCCGCACACGTCCATGCCGCGGCGTTCATTCACACGACCGCGCGGGGTGTCGGCGAGGAGGCGCCCACCCGCAGATGCACAGCCACGTCGTGCTGACGAGCGCGGAGCGCGAGAACGGCTCGATCGCGGCGGTGCGCTCGCGGCCGGTGCTGCGCGCGGCGCGCGAGGTCGGCGCCTACTACCGCGCGCACCTCGCCGGCGAGCTGCGACAGCTCGGCTACGCGATCGAGCCGGCGGGCGACGACGGCCGCTACTTCCGCATCGGCGGGATCTCGGAGGGGATGGAGCGCGCCTTCTCGGCTCGCACGGAGGAGGTGCAGCGCGCGGCGCGCGAGTTCCGGGCGAAGCACGGGCGCGAGCCCGAGCGCGGCGAGCTGCGGGATCTCGCTGTTCGCACACGCGAGCGCAAGTCGCTCCCGCGTGACGCGGCGAGCTCGACCGCGTGTGGGAACGGCGCGGGCTGGAGGCTGGCGTCGATCGCGAGGTGGTTGCGGCTGTACGCTCCGCGGCGCCCGCTGTTGTCGTGCCGGATCGCGAGCGCTGGGGGCAGCGCGTCGAGACCGAGGTCACGGCGCGGCGCGCGGTGTTCGGCGCTGCCGAGCTGCGGACGGTCGCACTTGAGCAGGCCGCCACGGCTTGAATCCGCAGGCCGCGCTCACGACGTACCCGGCCTCGAGCGCTGGCGCGGACTCGACGAGCCGCTGCGCCGTGCGCCCGGCGACCGCCACGCCCCACGGGATGAGCGCACCAGCCGCCTCCACCCCCTCCTTGCCGCCGTCGATCGCCACGGCGCCTCGCTCGTCGCGATCGGCGATCCCCGCCAGTTGCCCTCGATCGGCGCCGGCGGCATGTTCGAGCACATCGCCGAGCGGGTCCCGGCCGCAGAGCTGACGGAGGTTCGGCGAACGTCCGACGTCGCGACGCGCGAGGCGTGGCGCGAGCTGCGTGAGGGCGACGCAGCGAGGGCGATGGCGCACTACCGCGCCGCTGGCCGCCTGCACTTCGGCGACACGCGCGTAGATGCGATCGAGGCAGCCGCGCGCCGCTACGACGAGCTGACTCGCGAGCTCGGCCACGAGCGCGTCGCGCTGGTGACCGACGCCTCCAACGTCGAGATCGACATGCTCAACCTGCGGATTCAGGTGCTGCGCCGCGAGCGTGGCGAGCTGTCGCCGGAAGCGATCGAGCATCCCGACGGGCATCTGCTCCACGGCGCGGATCGGGTCGTCTGGACGCGCTCGATGCCGGTCGCCGGCGCGCCGCGGGTTGCGGTCCAACCGCCAGCCCTTGCGTTCGAGCACGCGGACGAGCTGCCGCGGCCGAACGGCCGGAAGTCGTGGGCTCACGCGGCGGCGACTATGCCGCGCTCGACCTGCGGAAGAGGCAGGTCGTGTGCGCGCATGCTCTCGAGGTAGGCGGGGAGCGCGTCGCGCAGCATCGCGATCGCCTCCTCCCGGGTGTCCCCCTCGGTCGCCAAGCCAGGCAGCTCGGGCACGTAGATCAGGAAGCCGCCATCGGACTGGCGCTCCAACACGTACTCGAACTCGCTCGGCTCGGACATCCCGAAAAGCATAGGCCAACCGCCGCAGACCTCCAAGCGGCGAGCGGCCTCGCCGACCGGCGGGCGGAACCGCCGGCCGCGAGCCGAACGCGGCTGGCGGTAACCGCAAAGGCAACGCAGACTAGATGCCCGGTGTGCAGGGTGACCGCTGCGCTGAGGGTCGAACGCAAAGGAAGCACCCGCACGCGCATGCCAAACAGACATATAGTTCCTTGAGGCACGCGCCTTCAGCCGACAGCGTGCGCCCGTGCCATCCAGAGAACCGTGTCCGCCGCTCGGCCAAGCAGTCCGAGAACGGCGTGAGGAGATCGGGATGACGCAGGAGGTGCTCGCGCAAGCTGCGGGCCTCGCGACGAAGCGGATCTGGCAGATCGAGCGGCAAGGCGCGAATCCGACCTACTCGACGCTGTTCGCTATCGCGGCGGCTCTGCGGGTGCCAGCCGAGCTGCTGACGCTGCGTGCGCGCGTGATCGAGGACGACCGCGCGAGGAGAAAGAAGCGCGGCGGGCGCTGACCGTACGGCGATCCGCCACCGCCACCGAGATCTTCGCCGGTATTTAGTTCCGGTCAGACCTCGATCCGATCCGACATCGCGCTCGATGGACGAGCATCACGGGCCATGTGAGATCGCCGAACGCCCCCAAGATCCGATCGGTCGTCGCGGCTGCATACGGCAGCGAGGCTGATGGGCGGGAGAGGTAGAGGCCCGTCATCGCCGCGAGCAGCAGCTCGTGCTGCCGCGGCCGCGGCAAGCCCTGGACCGAGCGCATGGCTGCGTCGGCGATCACGCCCATGCGGCATGCCATCTCGGTGCGTGACGGGTAGTGCGCTATGAGGCTGTGGTGCCCGGCCGCCGCGTCGCGAGGCCAATCCACCAAGCTGTCCAAGAGGACGTGCAGGCCCCCGATCCATGGGACGTAGGCCCGTTCGATCGCAGCGGCTTCATGTGGCGTCAGCGACGCCCGGGTGCTCGCGGCGACGAGCGAGAAGATCCCGACCGAGGAGGCGCAGCCAGCGGCTGCCTCCCACCAGCCCAGCGCCGCACCTCTCAGCGGGGCCGAGGACGCGAACGCGGACAACCGGCTTGCCACCAGTTCGGCCGGCGCGTGGTTCAACGCCTGGAACTCCACGACAAGCCGCGACATTGCACGTGCCGGCTCGGCGACCTCCTCCCAAGCTGGCAGCGTCGCGACCGCGAAGCGGCACGCGTCGGCGAGCGCGATCAGATACCCGCCGTCGTCTCGACCGTCGTGGTGCCGGTAATAGTCTGGGTGCGGCACGCCGGGCGACAGCGCGGTGTGGAGCGCTTCGTGCAGCGCGCGCCCGTTCGCAACGCGGTCGGGCGCGGGCAGCTCGGCGAGCGAGTCGGCGTAGTCGTACGCGAGTTGGTAGGTGACGACCGCGCGCACGACCGTCGCGCGCCATCGCATCGGGACGAACGCGGCGAACGCTCCTGCTCCCTCGTAGTTGCCGCGCTCGGAGCGCTGCGTCTCGAGCGCGATGCTACGCAGGGCCGGATCGGGGATCGCCTCCGCGCGTCGTGCCCAGCGCCGCGTCTCCCTCTGCACGAGCGGGAAGACGGTCAGCCAGTAGTGCAGCGCGGCATCCGCGAACGCGACCATCAGCCGCAGACGCCGCCAGACAGTTGCATGCATGGGACGACAGTTTGCCTGCGCCCCACCAGACCTTTAGGACTACTCCTGAAAGCTCGTGCGCGCCGGCCCGCGCGTCGCAATCCAGCCCGAATCGCTACGACGAGCAGGGCGATTCCCCGGTCGCCATGCGCAGGTCTCCGTTGTGGATGTGGGTGGGCGGACCGGCACCTAACGATCTACGCAATGGCGCCAGCGCGTCGAGATGGCACCCGAACGTTCAAGCGGCTTCCAAGCACCGCCGATAGCTTCGCTGCATGGCGGGAAGGTCGCAGACGGCGCAGGAGCTGCCTCCATGGGGAGAGCTACGCGCGTCGGCGCTGAAGGGCGTCAAGGCCGACATCGCCACGATCCTCCGCAAGGGAACGGGCATTTGCTTGACGCCGAGGGAGCCGGCGGCGGTTCCGCGTGACGGCGATCTGCTCACAGCCACGCTCAGTACGAAACCAACGGTGAGACTGCGAGACAAGCTCTTCTTCGTCATCGATGCCGACCTGACAGGGCAGCCGTCAGAGCACCGGCATCCCGCGACATATGCCAGGTACAGAGCAAATCAGCTCAACCTTCGGCTCTCAAAGGAGACACTGGCCGAATTGCGCGACGTGCACAGCGTCCGCGTCTTTTACGTCGAGGACATCAAACTCAAGCTCAAGCGTGCTCTGGAGGATCTGCTCCGGAGAGCGCCTGCCGGGAGAGCGGTGACGCAGCTGTGGGATGCGAGCAGTCACGCGCTGCTGGACCCACTCCCGGATCAGCCAACGGCGTTTCCGCTCCACGAGAGTCAGGAAGCCGCGCTCGCGGCGATGACGAGCCCGGGCGGATGGTTCGTCTGGGGACCCCCCGGCACCGGGAAGACGACCGTCATCACCGAAGCAGTGCGGCGGATGCTCGCCGAGGACTGCTCGGTTCTCATCGCCTCGCACACCCACGTCGCGGTCGACAACGTGCTGGAGGGCGTTGCAGATCCGACCACTGGTGTCGACTTCGAGTGCGGGGATGTCATCCGGGTCGCGAGTTCGCGGACTCGGGACAGAGTCTCCGCCGTTGTTCGAGAGCATGGACACCTGCTCGTCGACGACGCAGCGGCCGTGCTCAACAAGACCGTCGAACGTCGCGAAGCACTGCAAAGACGGCTCGATGCCAACGCGGCCGACGAGGCTCGCTTGGAGCGCGACGCGCTCGACGACGCGCTCCTCGGCGCCGACGCTGTCGCGATCGAGCGAGCCCGCCGGGCCGTCGCCGCTCGTGACAAGGTTGCCGAGTACGAGCAACAGCGCCGCGCGATCGATGCGGGCATCAGCGAACTCGATGCGAAGATCGAATGGTGCGCGAGAGCTGCTGCGAGTCTCGATGTCACGGAGGCGGAGCAGGTCGCGGCCTCGGACAAGGTCCAGCACAGCGAGCTCGCATTCACCGATGCGGAGCGCGGGTGGGACGCGTCAGCGCAAGCGCTCGCCGGCGCGGAAGCCGATCGTGACGCGATCGCCTCGCGGCTTGCCCTCGCTCGAGACGCGCTTCGGGGACGGGCCGCTCGGATGCTTCCGCCCGTCCGAATTCATCGGTCACGTCGCGAGGCGGCTCTGAGAACGGAGTACGACGAGGCAAGCCAGACGGTTGAGCAGTGCGCCACGTTGCGTGATCAGGCGACTCGTCATTTGGATCGATCCGGCGCAGCTGCCGAGGACGCACGTTCTGAGCACGCAGCGCTGGAGGACCGCGCGGAACGCGCTGCGCACGAACGTGGAGAGGAACAACGCCTTACCGAGCAGCGGGCGAAGCTCGAGCAACGGCGGCAGCACGTCGAGGAGGAGATCGACGCAGAGACCGAGGTCTCTGCAAGGGTGCCGGCTGAGACGGCCCGAGCCATCGTCGTCGAGGCGCTGGACAAGGGCTGGCTTGAAGCGCTCGACAAGCTCGCCAAGGTCAGCGAGGAGGTCGAACGGCTCGACGAGGAGCGCCGGAAGATGGAGTCCGAGCGGAACGCGATCGCGGCGCAAGAGGCCGAGACACGTGCACGGCTGCTGCGCGAGGCGAGACTCGTCGGCTGCACGCTCTCCGCCTACAGCATGGACGCGGAGTTGCGCGAGCGGTTCTTCGACGTCGTGATCCTCGACGAGGCATCGAGCATCGAGGCGCCAGCGGTAATCCTTGCCGGCTCGCGTGCGGAGCGGACGTTTGCGGTCGTTGGAGACTTCCTTCAGAACGCTCCGATCTCGGAGACTGACGACCACCCCGATGCTCCTGAGCCGCACCCATGGCAGGAGACCGACATCTTCGCGCTCGCCGGCATTTGCGATCACCGATCAGCGCAGGAGCACGGCCGCTGTGTCGCGCTGAGGAGCCAGCATCGCTTCCCGAGAATCGTTGCCGACGTCGTGAACGACTTCTGTTACGGCGGACTGCTCGAGACCGCCACGCGACCGAACGACGACGACGACACGGGCGCGATCATCACCATGCTCGACACCTCAGGGCACTTCGAGCGGGAGTTGCTTGCCGACGGCGGCTCGTGGTGGAGCAGACTCGGGCTGGATCTCCTGCGGACGATTGCCTTCCGGTCGGACCTCTGCGTAGGCACAAGCCTCGGCTTCATCACTCCCTACCGCGCGCAGGCAGAACGCGCCCGGCGTCTCCGGCTTCAGACGGCTGGTGGCGCCGCGGTCGAGTGCGGGACGGCGCACGCCTTTCAAGGGCGCCAGTACGACACGGTCATCGTCGACCTCATGCAGGACAACCGAACCCGCTGGGTCGGCAAGGCCGACCTTCACGGCACCACGCACGCCATCGCGGCCGCGAAGCTCCTCAACGTCGCGCTCACGCGGACCAAGCGGCGGCTCTACCTGATTGGGGACTGGGATTACATCCGACGGAGCGAGGCGCCGGGGATGCGGGCGCTGGCTGCGTTGGAGGGGCATACCCACTTCGAGGTCACGCTAGGCATCCGGCGCGAAGTCGTACGCCGTCGTGAGGCCGCCGTCGACCACGACGGCGGCGCCCGAGACGCCTGACGCGGCCGGGCTCGCGAGGAAGCAGATCGTCTCGGCGATCTCCGCCGGCGACAGCAGCCGCCCCTGCGGCGAGCGGCGCACGCACGCGGCGCGCGCGGCGGCCGGGTCCGCGAGCGCGTCGAAGTGACGCTGCAGCAGCGGCGTGTCGACGATCCCGGGCAGCACTGCGTTGATCTGCAGCCCGTCGGCGGCGTGCTCGAGCGCGGCCGAGCGCACGACGTGCAGCAGCGCGGCCTTCGAGGTCGAGTAGGAGCCGTTCGCCTGCTCGGCGAACAGCGAGTTGACGGACGCGACGACCACGATCGCACCCGCGCGCCGCGCGATCATCGCCGGCATCAGCGTGCGCATCCCGCGCAGCGCGCCGAGCACGTTGATCTCGAACAGCCGCGACCACGTCTCCGGCGGCGTGTCCATGAACGAGGCGATCTCGAGGTCCGCGGCGCAGCAGACCAGGCAGTCGGCGCCGGCGGCATCGCGCCCGAGCGCGAGCGCCTGCGCGGCGTCCCACGTCTCCTGCGCGGCGACGTCGCCGCGCACCCACGCGACGCGCTCGCCCAGCTCGGCAGGCGCGGGGGCGAGATCGACGCCGACGACCGTCGTGCCGCGCTCGAGCAGCAGGCGGACGGTCGCGAACCCCATTCCGGAGGCGGCGCCGGTGACGATCGCGAGGCGGCGTGGCGGGGCCATCTAGTCCTCCAGTCCGAAGATGCGGTCCGCGTTCTCGCCGAACAGCAACGTGAACGGCAGCCGGCGCGCGGGTCCGAGCGGGCTCATGCGTCCGCTCCCGGGACCCCGCTGAGCCTGCCGCCTCCGTCGACGTCGATCGCGATCCCAGTGATGAAGCTCGCGCCCTCGGAGATGAGGAACAGCGCGGTCTGCGTGACGTCCTCGGCGGTGCCGTTGCGCGCCATCGGCAGGCCCTTCGCGATGTGCCGCAGGACCGCCTCGGGCGGCTGGCCGGTGTGGCCGACCTTCCATCTGAGCATGTCGCGGCCCATGCCGGTGTCGGCGACGCCGATCGGACAGATGCTGTTGACGGTGACGTGCGGCGCGAGCTCGCCCGCGAGCGACTCGGTCAGCCCGATCACGCCGAACTTCGAGCAGCTGTAGGCGAGCATCAGCGGCGCGCCGCGGCGGCCCGCGTCGGAGCTGATCGTCACGATCCGCCCGCGGCCGCTCGCCGTCAGCGCGGGGGCGGCAGCCTTGCAGCAGAGGTAGGCGCCCTTGAGGTTGATGTCGAGCACGCGGTCCCAGTCGGCCTCGCCGACCTCCGCGAGCGTGCCGACGTGCACGACGCCGGCCGAGACGACGAGCGTGTCGAGCCCGCCCAGCTCGGCGATGGCGCGCTCGGTCGCCGCGTTCACCTGCTGCTCCGAGCGCACGTCGGCTGGGACGGCGATCGTGCCTCCGCCGACGTCCGCGGCGGCCGCCGCCGTCCGCTCGGGATCGATGTCCATCAGCGCGACGGCGGCGCCCTCGCGTACGAGCCCGCGCGCGATGTCGAGCCCGAGGCCCGACGCGCCGCCGGTGACGAGCGCCTTGCGTCCGGGTGCGATCTCGATCCTCATGGCTTCGTCTCCTCCTGGGGGTGTTCCGCGCGCAGCTCGGCACGGCGGATCTTGCCGCTTGTCGTCTTGGGCAGCTCGTCGCGGAACTCGATGATGCGCGGGTACTTGTACGGGGCTGTGTGGCGTTTGACGTGTTCTTGCAGCTCGGCGATGAGCGCGTCGCTGCCGGGTTGCCGGTCGCGTAGGACGACGATCGCGCGTACGACGCTGCCGCGCTCGTCGTCGGCTGCGGCGATGACGGCGGATTCGGCGACGGCTGGGTGGCTCAGGAGTGCGGATTCGACTTCGAAGGGGCCGATGCGGTAGCCGGCGCTGATGATCACGTCGTCCGCGCGTCCTTCGAAGTAGAGGTAGCCGTCGTCGTCCTGGTGGACGCGGTCGCCGGTGTGCCAGGGGGTGGAGCGGTCGTGCGGCGGATCGCCGCGGTAGCCGTGGAAGAAGGTCGGGCAGCTCGCGGGGTCGAGCACGAGCTCGCCCTCGTCGATCCACAGCCGCACGCCGGGCAGCGGGCGGCCCATCGAGCCGGGGCGTGCGGGTTCGCCGGCTGGGTTGGCGGTCAGTTGGCCGGTCTCGGTCTGGCCGAAGCCGTCGCGCACGTCGAGCCCGGTCGCCTCGCGCCAGACGGCGAGCACCTCCGGATTGAGCGCCTCGCCCGCCGCGACGAGCCCGTGCAGCGCGTCGAAGCGCCGCAGCGTCGCCCGCTTGGCGATGATGCGGTACTCGGTCGGCGCCATGCAGAGCACGTTGACGCACTCCCGGCGCAGCAGATCGAGCCGCTCGGCCGGATCGAAGCGGGCGTCGTGGAGCATGCCGGCGGCGCCGCGGATCCAGGGAGCGATGAAGACGTTGCGGGCCGATTTGGACCAGCCGGAGGCGGCGGTGCACCAGACGAGGTCGCCGGGTCCTGCGCCGAGCCAGTGCTCGGCTTGGAGTTGCTGGCCGGTGAGGTAGCGCTGGGCGTGCAGCACCGCTTTCGGCTCGCCCGAGGTGCCGCTGGTGAACGTGATCAGGCAGGGGTCGGCGGGCGAGCGGTCGGCGGGCGGGGGCGCCGGTGCGTCAAACAGCGCCGGGTCGGGGATCGTCAGCACAGTGACGTCGTCGACGCCGACGAGCGCCTGCTCGAGCACGCTGCGGTTGCGCTCGTCAGCGACGACGACGCTCGGCGCGACGGCGTCGATGCGCATGCGCAGGTCCTTTGCGCGCAGCTGCTCGGTGCAGGGCAGCGCGACCGCTCCGATGCGAAAGCACGCGACCATCGCGAGCACCCACTCGGGGCGGTTGCCGATCAGCGTCATCACGACATCGCCGCGACGCACGCCATGCGCGTGCAGCGTGCCCGCCATGCCGGCGCTGCGGTCGGCGACCTCGCCGAACGTCCACTCGCGCCGCCTGCCGTCGCGCGCCAACTCCAGGAGCGCGCGCGCCTGCGGATCCGCACGTTCGAAGATGTCCGTGGCGAAGTTCATACTTTGAAATGCATGGCCCTTGATTTGAAATATACTTCCGAACGTGGCTGACCGCTTTCCGACCGCCCGAATCGCCGAGTTCGTCGCCGGGACGTCGCTCGCGCAGATGCCCCCCGCGGTGCGCGAGGCGGCTGCGCTGCACGTGCTCGACACGCTGGGCTGCGGCGTCGCGGCGCTCGCCACCGACGCGGCCGCGTCCGTGCGCGCGGCGACCGCCGCGACCGCGCCCGACGGCCCCTGCACGGCGCTCGGCCTCGCGCGCGGGGTCGCGCTCGAGTCGGCCGCGTTCGCGAACGGGGCGCTGTGCCATGCGCTCGACTTCGACGACACCCACGGCCGCTCGATCTGCCACGTCAGCACCGTCGTCGTGCCGGCCGCGCTCGCCGTCGCCGAGGCGCAGGGCAGCTCCGGCACGGCGCTGCTGGAGGCGATCGTCGCCGGCGGCGAGGTCGTCGCCCGCATCGGCGCGGCGGCGGCGCCCGCCTACATGCGCACCGGGTTCCACCACACCGGCGTCTGCGGCGCGTTCGGCGCGACCGCCGCCGCGGCGCGCCTGCTCGGGCTCGACGCGCGCGCCGTGCAGCACGCGCTCGGGCTGTGCGGCAGCCTCGCGTCCGGCTCGTTCGCCTTCCTCGACGACGGCTCGGCGACGGCGAAGGCCGTCAACGCCGGCGCCGCCGCGCGCGCGGGCGTGCTCGCCGCGACGCTCGCGGCGCACGGCGCCGACGGCCCGCAGGAGATCCTCGCCGGGCGCTTCGGCCTGTTCGCGACCTACTTCCGCATCGCCGAGCCGGCGCTCGACGTCGAGCTCGACGCGCTCGGCAGCGCCTGGGAGACGCCGCGGATCGCGTTCAAGCCGTACCCGGCCTGCCACTTCGTCCACAGCTCGCTCGACGCGGTGCGCGAGGCGTGCGATCGGCTCGGCGTGCGCGCGCCCGGCGAGGTCGAGGCGATCGCGGTCGAGGTGCCCGCGCCGGCGCTCCCGCTCGTGCTGGAGCCGCGCGCGGCGAAGCTGCGCCCGCGCACGCCGTACGAGGGCAAGTTCAGCCTCCAGTACTCGGTCGCGGCGATGGTCGCGCACAGGCGCGTAGGCATCGCCAGCTACGCGCCGTCGGCGATCGCCGACCCCGACACGCTCGCGCTCGCCGCGCGCGTCGCGCACCGCGCCGCCGACTTCGACAGCTTCCCGGCCGCCTTCCCGGCGCGCGTCGCCGTCACGGCCGCGGGCGGCTCGGAGACGGTCGAGGTCGCGTTTCAGCGCGGCAGCGCGGAGCGCCCGCTCGAACGCGCCGACGTGCTGGGGAAGTTCGGCGACAACGCGTCGCTCGCGCTCGACTCCGCCGGCGTCGCGCGGCTGCGCGATCGGACGCTCGAGCTCGGCCAGCTCGCCGCCGTGGCTACCTTGACCGCCGCGCTGGCGGCGGCACGACCCCCCGAGGAGAGGATGTAGATGGGCAGAGTCACCGCGCTGGAGCACGTCGCGATCCAGGTCGCCGACGTCGACCGCTCCGTGCGCTTCTACCAGCAGCACCTCGACTTCGAGCCGCTGTTCCGCGTCACGCGCGGCGACGACTACATCCAGCGCGTGATCGGCTACCCGGGCGCGTCGCTCGAGATCGCCGAGATGGTCATCCCCGGCACCGATGTGCGGCTCGAGATCATCGAATACCGCAACGTCGAGAAGGCGGCGATCGACCCGGCCACGGCGAGCCCGGGCACGATGCACTTCTCGCTGTTCGTCGACGACCTCGACGAGATCTACGCGCGCCTCACGGCGGCCGGCGTCGACTCCGTCTCGGAGCCGCAGCTGTCGACCGGCGGCCACCTCAAGGGGGGCAAGGTCGTCTACATGAAGGATCCCGACGAGATCCGCATCGAGCTCGTGCAGCGTCCGCCGCGGGATGGTGCCGCATGACCATCAAGCGGATCGAGGCCTTCCCGCTCGCCTACGCGGAGCCGCACTACCGCGGCATGGAGCGCTGCGTGACGCTCGTGCGGATCGAGGCCGACGACGGCACCGTCGGCTGGGGCGAGGCGATCTCGCAGTTCCACGTCGCCTCGCGCGCCACCAAGCTGCTCGTCGAGGAGGCGTTCGCGCCGCTGCTCCTGGGCGAGGACCCGCTCGAGATCGAGCGCCTGTGGCAGACGATGTGCACGGACGCATACTGGTACGGCGTCGAGGGGATCGCCGCGTTCGCGATCAGCGCGATCGACATGGCGCTGTGGGACCTCAAGGGCAAGCTGCTCGGACAGCCGGTCGCGACGCTGCTCGGCGGCCGGCTGAAGGAGGCCGTCCCGGCGATGGCGTCGATCATCTTCGACATGGACGACCTCGACTGGACGCTCGGCGAGTTCCAGTTCCTCAAGGACGACGGCTACCGCGTCGTCAAGGCCGGCTGGGGGATGAGACCCGACTCGGTCTTCGGCGCCGACGCCAAGCGCGATCTGCACTACCTGGAGGCCGTGCGCGAGGTGATCGGCGACGAGCTGTCGCTGATCGTCGACACGCCCGGCGCGCGCGGGCTGTGGGACGTGCCGACGGCGATCCGCCGTTTCCGCGAGTGGGAGCGCTTCGACCTGCGGTGGATCGAGCAGCCGCTGCGGCCGGCCGACCTCGCCGGCTACGCGCGCCTGCGCGCGTGTGGCTTCGCGACGCCGATCGGCACCGGCGAGGACGAGTGGAGCCCGGAGACCTACCAGCGGATCATCGACGCCGGCGCCGCCGACGTGCTCCAGCTCGACCCCGGCCGCTGCCTCGGCATCACCGGCTGCCGCGAGGTCGTCAAGATGATCGAGGCCGCGGGCCTGCGGTACTCGATGCACAGCTGGAGCGGTGCGCTCAACACGGCGGCGAGCATCCACATCGTCGCGATCTCCGCGGCCGGCGACACGACGGACTTCAAGCCGCACGAGTCGCCGCTGCAGCACGAGCTGGTCGCCGACCCGTGGCAGCACGAGGACGGGCTGCTGCGGGTGCGCGACGCGCCGGGGCTGGGCGTCGAGGTCGTTCCGGAAGCAGTGGAGCGCTTCTCGTTCTGAGGCGATCGCCGATGCCGGTGCACGATCTCTCGAGCGACGGTCACTCCGACGGAACCCGCATCCAGTCGGTCGCGCGCGCCTGCCAGCTGATGCTGTGGCTGGCGGAGCGCCCGCACGGCGCGACCGCGAAGGAGGCGGCGTTCGCGCGGCATCTGACGCTGCCGACGACCTACCACCTGCTCAACACGCTCGCCGACCAGGGCCTGCTGGAGAAGAACGCGCAGCGCCGCTACGTGATCGGCCCCGCCGCCGCGCAGCTCGCACCGGTTCACGCGCGAGGTCTCCCGACCGTCGACGAGCTGTGACTCAGCCGGCGCCGACCGCGCCGCGCTGCGGCGGCTGGCCGGCGACGCCGAGCGGGAGCCGCAGCAGCCGGCCCCCGGTCTCGGCGGCGTGCACCCACGCGGGCGACAGCTGCGAGACGAGCCCGAAGTCGGCGACGTAGAGGCCGCCCTCGTGGAACGTGCAGTTCTGCGGCTCGCCGCCGGTCGCGAGGAAGCCGAGCCGCGTGCCGTCCGCCGCCAGCACGTCGATCCCGCCGGACGTGATGCCGGTCACGTAGAGGCTGCCGTCGGCGGCGAGCGCGAGGCCGTCGGGGATGCGGTCCGCAGGCAGCGTGGCGAGCAGCTCGACGCTCCCGTCCGGGCGGCGGCGGCGCACGCGGCGGGTGTGCGACTCGGACCACACGATGCTCCCGTCCGGCTCGCCGACGATGCCGTTCGGGAACGCGCGTCCCGTCTCGACGAGCGTGCGCGCGGCGCCGTCGCGCCCGAGCGCGCAGATGCGTCCCTCCTCGGACGGTCCCCCCGGCGTCCAGTGGCCCGGGTCGGTGAACCACAGCCGCCCGTCGGCGCCGAAGGCGAGGTCGTTCGGCGCCCGCAGCGGCGCGCCGTCGGCCGCCGTGGCGAGCTCGTGGACGCGCCCGTCCAGGTCGATCCACTGGATCGCGGGCGTGCGCGGGTCGGGTGAGCGCCAGTCCGCGAACGCGCCGCCGTTCTGCGTCACGTAGACGCCGTCGGCGCCGAGCGCGCACGCGTTCGGCGCGCCGCCGACGTGCGCGTACCCGCACACGCCGCGGCGCGCGTCCCAGGTGGAGAGGCGGCCCGCGAACGTCTCGACGAACACGATGCGGCCGTCGCGCAGCACGTCCGGGCCCTCCGGATGCGCCAGCCCTTCGGCCAGCACCGTCACGTCGTCCATCGCGCGGACCGCCTCGCCGCCTAATCCTCCTTCGCCGAGAACGCGCGCGTGACGTCCTCGACGTCCGCCACGCCCGAGGTGCGGACGTACCACAGCAGCAGCACGCCGGCGAGCACCCAGCCGATCATCACCAGCAGCAGCGCGGGGTAGGGCGCGGCCGGCAGCGGATTGAGGTTGCGGTACAGCGGATAGAGCACGCCCGCCGTCGCGCCGAGCGGCAGCACGAGGTGCTTGAACCACGAGAACTCGCTGCGGTGGTGGCGCAGGATGTGCCGGATCAGGCCCAGGTTCGTGAGCGCGTAGATGACCAGGAAGCTGATTCCGACCATGAACCCGAGATAGGCATAGACGCCCAGCGGGCCGACGAGCGCCGCCAAGACGCCGGCGAGCGTCGTGGTGAGGACCGCGAACAGCACGATCGCCGCGCTCGGCGTCTTGTGCTTCGGGTGCGTCTGCCCGAAGGCTCTCGGCAGCAGGCCGACGGTGCCGAGCGAGTAGATGACGCGGATGCCGGCGTTGAAGGCCGTCTGTGCGAACGCGACCGCGCTGAGCACGACGACGATCGTGACGAGCCCGCCGAAGCTGTGCCACACGTCGGTGGCGAGCGTCTGCGCGGCGAGCGGGTCGGCCGCGAAGTCGCCGAACGGGTTGTAGCTCTGCACCAGCATGTAGCTGACGAAGAGGAAGAAGACAGGCATGAAGATCGCGGAGATCCACAGGCCGCGCGAAACCGACTTGCGCGCGTCCTGCGCCTCCTCCGCGAGCGTCGCCGCCTCCTCGTAGCCGACGATCGAGGCGACGCCGAAGGTGAGCGCGAGGCCGATGCCGGCCCAGCCGCCAGGGGCGATGCCGGGGTCGAACGGCGCCGAGCTGAACGTCACGTGGCCGGTCAGCAGCAGCCACACGGCGAGCAGCAGCATGATGCCCAGCTCGATGCCGAGCAGGATGAGCGCCGAGCCGACCGTCTGCGCGACGCCGCGCCATGCGAGCGCGACGATGTAGGCGACGCACACGGCCATGAAAACCCACCACGGCAGGTCGATGCCGAGGCTGGTGGCGAAGTAGTCGTCCGCGAACCCGCCGAACGCCGCGAAGCCGGTCGCGGTGACGAGCATGTAGCCGGCGACGAACAGCCAGCCGAACACGAAGCCGACGCTCGGCCCGAGCGCCGCGCCGTTCCAGGCCAGCAGGGAGCCGGCCGACGGCAGGCGCTTCGAGAACTCGCCGAACGTGTTCGTCAGCATGATCGAGACGACCAGCGTCAGGAGGAAGGCGAACACCAGTGCCTTGCCTGCGAAGCCCGCCATCACCGGCACGACCATCGCGACGCCGGCCGCCGGACCTGTCGCCGCGATCGAGACGATCGCCACCTGCAGCGCGCTGACCTGGTCGCGCGCCAGCCCGGCGCTCTCCTGCGCCGCTGGCTGTCGCTCGCCCGGGGGTGCGGTTGTACTCGCGTCCATCATCTCTCCTCGCCTGCTGGGGTGGCCCGGAGTCGAGCTTCGGACCGTACGACCGCTTACGCTACGACCGCATGCCATTTCAGTCAATGACAAAGATTCTCACGATATGAAACGAGATGGGATCATTCGAGGATCCTGTGCTAGCGTCGCGAGCAGATGACGACTTCACAAGCTGAAACCTACGCTCTGAGCACCGAGCGCCTTCTGGAGCTGCTGCAACGGATGGTCGAGATCCGCCTGTTCGAGGAGGAGATCCAGCGGCTCTTCACGCAGAACCTCGTGCGCGGCTCGACCCATCTTTGCAACGGCCAGGAGGCGACAGAGGTTGGGGCGTGCGCCGCCTTGCGCGAGGGCGACTCGATGCTGTGCACCTACCGCGGCCATGGTGCCGTGCTCGCGATGGGGGCGCCGCTTGACCGTACGTTCGCGGAGATCCTCGGGCGCGTCGACGGGCTCTGCCGCGGCAAGGGCGGCTCGATGCACCTGACTGACGTGTCCGTCGGCGCCTATGGCTCGTTCGCGATCGTCGGCGCCCACCTGCCGATCGCAACCGGCTTCGCGCTCGCCGCCAAGCAGGCTGGCGATGGCGCCGTCTGCCTCTGCTTCTTCGGCGACGGCTCGACGAACATCGGCGCCTTCCACGAGGCGCTCAACCTCGCCGGCATCTGGAGGCTGCCGCTCGTCTTCGTGTGCGAGAACAACGTCTACGGCGAGTACTCGCACTGGTCGAGCACGACGCCGATCGAGGAGCTGGCGAGCCGCGCCGCGAGCTACGGGATGCCCGGCGTGCGCGTCGACGGCAACGACCTCGCCGCCGTCCACGGCGTCGTCGGGGAGGCGGTCGCGCGGGCGCGCGAGGGCGAGGGCGCGACGCTGGTGGAGGCGCTCACCTACCGCCACAAGGGCCACTCGCGCACCGACCCGGGCCACTACCGCCCCAGAGAGGAGGTCGATGCGTGGCTCGCGCGCGACCCGCTCGACCTGTGCGCGGCGGCGCTGCTCGAGCGCGGCGTCGAACAGGCGGAGCTCGACGCGCGCCGAGAGGCGGCCGCGCTCGGCGTCGCCGAGGCGCTGGAGCGCGCGCTCGCCTCCGCCGCGCCAGATCCCGCAGCGCGACTCGAGCACGTCTGGGCATGAGCAGCGTGACCTACCGGGAGGCGCTCAACCGCGCGCTGGCCGACGCGCTGGCGGAGGACGAACGCGTCTTCATGCTCGGTGAGGACATCGCGGAGGCGGGCGGCGCCTTCAAGGTGACCGAGGGCCTGAAGGCGCGCTTCGGCGCCGAGCGCGTGCTCGACACGCCGATCTCCGAGCAGGCGATCGTCGGCGCGGCGATCGGCGCCTCGATCAAGGGCAGGCGCCCGATCGCGGAGCTGATGTTCGCCGACTTCGCGGGCGTCTGCTTCGACCAGATCGCCAACCAGCTCGCGAAGTACCGCTACATGACGGGCGGGCAGGTGACGGTGCCGGTGACGATCCGCCTGTGCAACGGCGCGGGCGGCGGCTTCGGCTCCCAGCACTCGCAGGCGGTCGAGAACTGGTTCCTCAGCTTTCCCGGCCTGAAGGTCGTCGTGCCCGGCTCGCCGGCCGACGCCTACGGCCTGATGCGCGCGGCCGTGAACGACGAGAACCCGGTGCTGCTGTTCGAGCACAAGGGCCTGCTGAACACGACCGGCGAGCTGGCCGAGGAGCCGCAGCCGGTCGAGCTGGGCCGCGCCGACGTCGTGCGCGTGGGCACCGACGTGACGGTCGTCGCGACGCAGCTGATGCGCGTGCGTGCCGAGCAGGCCGCCGCGACGCTCGCCGCCGAGGGCGTCGAGGTCGAGCTGATCGACCCCCGCACGCTCGTCCCGCTCGACCTCGAGACGATCGGCGCGAGCGTCGACAAGACCGCGCGGCTGCTCGTCGTGCAGGAGTCGACCCTCGGCGGCAGCTGGGGCGCGTCGCTGACCGCCGAGCTCATGCGCACGCACTTCGAGTCGCTCGACGCGGCGCCGGCGCAGCTCGGCACCGACGAGACGCCGGTCCCCTACGCCGGCCCGCTCGAGGACGCGTGGCTGCCGTCCGCCGCGCGCATCGCGGACGCCGTGCGCGCGCTGATGGAGGTCTAGGCGGTGGAGTTCCTCGTCGCGATCCGCGTGACGCTGCCGCCTGACATGGCCGCCGACCGGCGCGATGCGCTGCTCGCCGCCGAGCTGGCGCGCGGGCGCGAGCTGGTCGCCGCCGGCGCGATCCAGCGCATCTGGCGCGTGCCCGGCGGGCTGCGCAACATCGGCGTGTGGGAGGCGGCGGATGCGACCGCGCTGCACGAGCTGATCGTCTCGCTGCCGCTCTGGCCCTGGATCGCGGCCGAGGTGACCGCGCTCGCGGACCATCCGCTCGCGGAGGCGTGGCGATGACTTTCGAGGCGCCGGCGGCGGGCGTGCTGCACGTGTTCGCCGCCGTCGGCGAGAGCGTGGCGGTCGGCGTGC
>Ga0126310_10000191_pt1 | contig 18429 bp, 13 predicted proteins | sample Plot60_FD_92540 | JGI IMG/M metagenome (GOLD analysis project Ga0126310, IMG submission 92540) | Serpentine soil microbial communities from UC McLaughlin Reserve, CA, USA - Plot60 | ecosystem: Environmental > Terrestrial > Soil > Grasslands | place: USA: UC McLaughlin Reserve, Lake County... | reverse complement strand
GGTCACCGCGATCGCCGGGAGAGGCTTGCGGATCAGTGGTGCGAGAACTGCCACATACGCCCGCTTGAGCCCCCGCATGAGCGGCGACTCCTTGCTGGCCAGCTTGCCCCGCGAAAGCAGCAGCAGACACAAGGCCGGCGTCACAGTCAGCGCTACCACCATGGAGACCAGCACCGCCAGTCCGTACGAGAGCACGAGCGGGCGGAAGAACGACCCGGACAGGCCTTCCAGGAACAGTACCGGCACCACGGCAATCACATTGATCACGGTGGCGTAGGTAATCGCCGACCGGACTTCGACCGAGGCATTGAGCACGATATTGAAGGTCGACACCGTACTGCCTGACGCCCGGGCTTCCCGAAGCCTTCGCACCACGTTCTCCACGTCAATGATGGCGTCGTCCACGACCACTCCGATGGCGACGACTAACCCGGCTAGCACCATGACGTTGACAGTCGCCCCCGCGGCGTCCAAGACCAAGACGGCGGCGACCAGGGAGAGCGGGATCGCGATCAAGCTGATGAATGCCGTACGCCACTCGAACAAGAAAGCGATAATGATCAAGGCCACCAAGGCGATGCCCAGCAGCATCGCGGTACGCAGATTGTCAAGCGACATCTCGATGAAGGTGGCTGGTCGAAAGATCGTGGTGTCGACCGTGATTCCCGGCAATCCGGGCTGCATCTCCTGCATGGCCTCTTCCACGCCGCGGGTCACCTCAACGGTGTTCGCTCCGCGATACTTCTGCACCACCAGCAGCAGTCCAGGCCCGTCGTCGACAACTCCATCGCCGATCAGCGGTCCTGGGTCGACCACTACTCGACCCAAGTCGGCTAGGCGGATCACCTTGCCGTCGCGTTCGACGACGGGCACCTTGCCCAGCTGCTCCGGTCCGACAATGGGTTGCACGTGGCGGATGTTGAACCGTTGGCCGTCAGCCTCGACGAAGCCGCCGGTGCCGACGACCGCGCCGTCGGTGTATTGCAGCAGGCCGGCCTCGACCGAGTCTGATGCGGTGTCCATGACCTGTCGCAGGGTGACGTCGTGCTCGGCAAGCTTCTGCGGATCGACCTGGATGTGGCGCTGCGGGATACGTTCACCCCAGATAGCGACTTGGGCCACCCCGGGCACCCGAAGGAGGCGCGCCCGGATCTTCCAGTACGCGATCGCTGACAGGTCGGTCGGGCTGACCGTATCCGACGTCAGACCGATCTTCAGGATGCGGCTCGTGGCCGACAGGGCGGGCATCATGAACGGAGGGCTCGCCCAGGTCGGCAGTGTGGGCGTGATCTGTGACAAACGCTCCTGCACCAGTTGGCGGGCTTTCAGCTCGTCGGCTCCCGACTCGAAGATCAACCGGATCGACGACAGCTGCGCCACCGACTTGGACCGCAGTTCGGTGAGGCCTTCAATGCCGTTCAACTGATCCTCGATGGGAACTGTGATCAACTCCTCGACTTCGTTGGAGGAGTTGCCGAGTGCGATCGTTTGGATCTCGACCTGCGGCGGAGCGAACTCTGGGAAGACGTCGACCTTCGTGTCGGGGAGCTGAACGAAGCCCAAAGCCAGAATGGACGCTGCCAGAAATAGCACAATCCAGCGGAATCGAAGACTTGCCTTGACGATGGTACGCATGAGCGCCCTACCTCTCAGTGCTTACCGGCGATGCCGAGTTCGGCGCCCCAGAGCTCTATCGCGCCAACGGTTACCACCTGGGTGCCTGCCGGCGGACCAGCGCTCAGAATCACCAGGTTGTTCTGGACCTCTTCAATGCCTATGGCCGCACGCAGGTAAGTCCGAGGCCCTACCACCGTGAAGACCCAGGGCTTGCCCGCCTTGTCAAAAACGAGGGCAGCGTGGTCCACAGTGAGTTCCTTGCCGAGGGGTTTGACTTCGGTGGTTTGGAGTGCGACTCGGTCCACGGCTTCGTCAGTGAGGATGATCCTCGCCGGCTTATCTGGGCCAGTCGACTCGAGTGCAGCCGGCTCGTAGGGCTCTGCCGTCACGGACTCGATCTCGGCGCAACCAGCTGACGTCGCGACCGCGATTGCGACTACGCAGCCCAGTACTGCTCTCCGGAGGGTTGTCTGGCTGTTCATCAGAAGGCCCCCGCCGGGCTCGCTGCGACCGGTTCAGGTTCTTCCTCAGCCGGCGGTGAGGCATCCTCGGCTTGAGGCGGAACGAGGTGCAGGTACGCCGATGGCAGCAGGAACAAGGCAACCACCAGCGAGCTCACCAAACCGCCCAACAGCACCAAAGCGAGCGGGTGCAAGATCTCCAGTCCAGGGCGCGGACCGAGCACCACGAAGGGCAGCGCCACGGCCGCTAGCGCAGCGGCGCTGATGATCAAGGAGCCGAAGGACTCCCCAGACCTGCCGTACACGGTCCCACCGTCGTCGCCGCTGCCGCGCTTACCATCCGGACCCTGGATTGTGGACAGCACCATCGCGATATAGCGAGCTGCCAGGCCGAGAACCGCAAGGAATCCCAGGAGCGCACCCAGGCTGAACGTGCGGCCGCCGATGAGGCCCGTGAGCAGGCCACCGGTCAGCGACAGCGGTAGCGCCGCCGTGGCCACCAGTGCCAGCCGCCAGCTGTTGAATGCGGCCTGGAACAGCAGGAAGGCGGCAATGATGGCAGCTATCGCAAAGCCGATCACGCGACCGAGGTTGATTTCGTCGGCGGTGGAGTTGGTGATCACTTCCGCGTGATACTCCAGCGGGAAGCTCATGGTCGCGAGCTGTTGCTCCAGATCGGCTGCGACTGCTCCGGCGCTTCGACCGTCAAGATCAGCGACGACGTCCAGGCGACGCGAGACTGCGTCGCGGCGAATGACAGGCGGTGTTTGCGCGATCCTCACGTCGGCAACGTCGCCCAGCCGGATTTGACCGCCGCCTGGCCGATCGATGAGCAGCGATTGCACAGCAGACACGCTGCTCCGGGTCGCAGGCGTTCCCAGGACGATGACATCGAAGACCTTCTGATCTTCGAAGACACTGCCAACCTGAATGCCCTGGAGCAATGTCGCCTCGGCGCGGCGCACGTCACCAGGCGAAATGCCGACCTGCTGCGCCTTGTCCAGATCGACCTCGATCTCGATCGTCGGCTGGGTCGCGGCGCCTTCGACACGCGGGTTGGCAACGCCGTTGATCTTGGTCATCAGCTGCTGCACCTTTGCGGCTTCTGCAGCAAGGACCTGAGGATCTTCGCCGAAGACCCGGACGGCAATAGGGGTGTTCAGCCCCGTCAGGACGTCCAGGCCGCTGCCAGTCACGGTATTGGTGCCCGTGTGCACGCTCCCAACGTCGCGCATATCTTGCGTTGAGAAGGGGACAACCTCGGCTGTCATACCCGGCAGGTTGCGGACCTTGTCCTTGATCGAGGACACCGTTTGGTCGTAGTTGGCGTCGCCGGCTATGGCGACCCAAACGTCACCGGAGTTGACGTTAACCAGGCGATCACCGGTTATCGCCCGGCCGACGGTCGCGCCGACCCCGGTGACGCCCGGCAGCGACCGCAACGAATTGCCGACATCGGTAGCCCGCTGGCTCATGGCCTGAGCAGAAACATCAGGGGCGCCCTGCAACCTAACCACCAGGTTCCGGTCTTGGAAGCTGGGCGTCAGGGCCGGGTTGACGAATGGCAGAACGACGGCTGCCACAACCCCGCATGCGGCGGCGACCAACAAAGCCGGACGAAGGCTGCCAGAGAACCGTTCTAGGCCGCTGCGGTAGCGGGCACCAAGCCAGTGCAGGGGTCCGGATGGTGAGCCAGCCTTTGGCTGCCAGCGTGCGAACACCAGGCTGTTCAACGCCGTGCCCACCGTCATGCCGACTATCAAGGCGGCCAGAACTGCCGTGGTGTACGCCGCCACCATGGGGCTGAAGAATGCTCCGGGCCGGCCTTCGAGCACCGCCACTGGAAGAATCGCCAGCAGCGCGATAATGCCGGCATAGATCAGCGGCCGACGCACTGTTGCCAGACCCTGCTGGGTGCTCACCCAGGCAGGTTCTGCATCCGGGCTGTCGCTCCGAGCCCGCAGCCGCCGCAGCACCGCTTGTTGTGGTGCCACAGCCTCGTCCACCACGATTGCGACGGCGGCTGCAAGGCCCGCGACGACCAATGCGTTGAGCCCATAACCGAGGAGATTGAGTACCAGAGCAGCGCCGATCACTGACAACGGCACGGTGATCACACCGACGAGTACCGCACGCCAGTGGAATCGCAGTCCGAGCAGCGTGAGACGCAACCGCCCGGCACTGAGTGCGATGGCGAGGCCTAGATTGTTTGCGGCCGCCTCGACGTAATCGGATGGTGCGAACCACGACGTGTCAGTGTTGATCCCGGTGAGCCCGGGGCGCAGCGCCTCTAAGGCTTCTTGGACACCCTTGGTGACATCAGCGGTGTTGGCCCCCGGGAACTTCTCGACGACCATGATCAATCCGGGTCCGCCGTTGACAACGGCATCCCCAATGAGCGGCTGGTGATCGACCTTGATCTGTGCGACGTCGCCCAGCGTGAGATTACCGGGGGCCCCCTCCACCGGAACCTTTGCAACCTCGGCAGGATCGGTCAGCTTTTCCAACAAGTGCCTCACCTGGAGGCGCTGCTGCGGCGTCTCAATGAATCCCCCGGTGCCGGGCGTTGACGCTTCCAGGAAGCTGAGCGGTGAGACGACCTGCGCGTTCCCGGCCGTGCTGATCACCTGGTTCAGGGTCACCTGGCGATCGCGCAAGACCTGAGGGTCGACCTGCACCTGAAGTTGTTGATCACGCAGGCCCCAGATAGAGACGTTGGCAACACCTGGCACTCCCATAAGCCGCGGACGTACTGTCCAGCGCGCGATCACCGACTGCTCGATCGGGGTCAGTTCGGTGGTTGACATGCCGATCATGAGCACCCGGTTGGCTGACGACAGCGGTTGCAGCAGCGTCGACGGCTTCGACACCTGGGGGAGGGCGCCGCCGTGAGCCTGGCTTAGGCGCTCCTCAATCAGCTGACGGGCCCGGTATATGTCGGTACCCGGCTCGAAGACCATGACGATCGAGGACAGCCCGGGCAGCGATTCTGATCGAATCACATCCACGCCCTCAACTCCGTTGAGCAGATCCTGTTCGAGGGGGACGGTGATCAACTGCTCGACTTCGTCAGCCGAGAGGCCGAGCGCCTCGGTGTGGATCTCCGCATACGGTGGGCTGAACTCTGGCAACACTTCCATGGAAGTGCCCCGCAGCTGCACAATGCCCAGGGCCAGCACGCCTATAGCGGCAGCCAGGATCAAGAGACGAAACTTCATTACCCCAGCCAAGAACCGCGCCATCGTTCTCCTCATAACCGTGTGTCGGGACATTTATGTCGGGCAGACGACATGACTGCGTGGGTGTCATTAATTTTGAGAGTCTGATAAGCGTTTCATATTTTTGTAGATATGAACCGAGCAAGTTGATTACGATTTAGACACGCATTCATTCCTGCTGGCGCCGGGATATCGGAGATACGGGCCGCTCGTTTTGGCCTGCAAAAATGGCCTTCCAAACGGCGGCTGGTACGGCCAGTATGGTTCGAGACTCCGCGGTCGGGAACTGGGTCAAATGTGTACTTCAGGCGCTTAGACGTTGAGCACCTTTTCGGCTGTTTGGCCTAGTCAGTGCTGCATTGCAAATAAAAAAAGCCGTGCTGAGCTCGGTGGGCTGTTCATAGCGGCACGCTGCGTACGGTACGGCATCCCAAACCAGGTTAAGTAAACCAACTTGGTTTCACCTGGGGGGCTCTGGGCAGAGATATTTAGTTAGTTAAACTTTGGATTTCGTCGGGTAGCGAGATCAACAACAGTCTTTAGGCACCCGAGTTGATCCCGAATCACCCTCGCCACCACGCCATGGTGTGCTGTGGGGCGGAATTGTCACCGACGCCCATTGCGTCGATACCCAGGGCCCGGCAGGTCGCCACTGCCCGGACGAGGTGGTAGCTCTGAGTCACGATGGTCAATTGTGAGAGATTGAAGATTCGCTTTGCCCGCAGACAAGACTCGTAGGTGCCAAAGGCCTCCAGGATCAACGATCACCCTGCCGGTAGGCAGGCCGTTCGTGATTAAGTAATTGCGCATGGCTGTCGGCTCATCAAACTCTGGTGCTAAGTGATCGCCCGATACCATGATCATCTCAGCTCGGCCAGTATCATAGAGCCGTTTGGCAAGATCAAGACGGGCAGTCAGAAAGGCGGGACGGCGTGCCGTCTGTCCGCACGCTTTTGACCGTCCGAAGACGACGGCGCCTGCGACGGCAGCAAGCCCGGTGACCGCGGTGCCAGCCATCAGCCACAACAACCGCAGCTACCGTCGCTTTCGGGTCATGGGCGGCGTCGGCACTCACCAAGGCTAAGCGTGACGGCACGGGTACTTGACGAGATGTGTCAGAGATGTGGCCGACACTGAGTTGTGATGACAACGACCCTGACAACGACAATGACGGCGCTGCCCATCGTGGGCCCATTCGACCTGCGTGACGTCGCGCTGATGGGTTTCGGGCATCGCGATGAGCACAGCTTCGACGGCGTGATGCGAATGGCTTTCTGCCTTGATGGCGACTACGAGCGTCAGGTCGGGGTGGAGGCTCGGCAGTTCGGTGATCGGCTCGAGTTGCAGGCCCAGTCGCTCGGCGATCCGCTGAACGATGCGGAAGCCGAAGCCCTACGCAAGCAAGTTGCCCGTGTCGTTTCGCTTGACCACGATGGCGAGGCGTTCCACCAGTTGTGCCTTTCCGACCCAGTGCTGGCGCGGATCTATATGAAGGCGCCGGGATTCCGACCAGCCTCGTTCTACTCACCGTACGAGGCAGCGCTCTGGTCGATCATCAGCGCGCGCCGGGCGCGCAGTCAGGGAATCACACTGCGCGCCAGGATGTCGGAGCTCTACGGAGCCGGCTTCGAACTGTCGGGCACCCGAACGCTGTGCGTGCCGACTCCCAGCGGCCTGCTTGAGATTGAGTCGGTACCCGGACTGCCGGCCGACCGGATCCCCGGTTGCATGCGATAGCTCAGGCCGCCCAACGCGGCGTACTAGATGCAGACCGCTTGCGTGCCATGGCTCCGGAGGACGCCAAGGCTGAGCTGCAGCAACTGCCTGGCATCGGCCCGTTCTACAGCTCGCTGATCGTCATCCGGGCCTGTGGACATGCCGATGCGCCGACCCTGGGTGAGCCTCGCTCCCGGGCAGCCATCGGGCAGGCATACGGAATTGATCACGAACTGGGTGATGAAGAACTGCTGGCGTTGGCCGAGAGGTGGCGACCCTTCCGGACCTGGATTTCGGTGATGATGCGGGCCTTGTCGACGGACGCGGCACAATGAGGCCGTGCCGGAGGGAGACACCGTCTGGCTGGCATGCCGGCGATTGAATGAGGTACTTGCCGGCCGCGTGCTGACGAGATCGGAATTCCGTGTCCCGTCCTTGGCGACAACGGATCTGACCGGCCTTGGCGTACGCGAAGTGATCTCCCGCGGCAAGCATCAGCTGTTCAGGTTCAGCAACGACTTCACCCTGCACACCCATTTCAAGATGGACGGCGTCTGGAAGATCTATCCCCACGGTCGGCGCTGGACTGGCGGGCCGGCCTTTCAAATCCGAGCCGTGCTCGGGACCAGTGATCATGATGCTGTCGGCTACCGGCTACCAATCGTCGAGCTCATTCCTACATCGGCGGAGGACACCGTTGTCGGGCATCTCGGACCTGACCTGCTCGGGCCCGATTGGGATCCTGATGAGGCTGTTCGGCGGATTGCTGCTCAGCCCGACCGCACCATTGGTGAGGCCCTGCTGGACCAGCGCAACCTCGCTGGGCTGGGAACCTTCTATCGTGCAGAGCTGCTATTTCTGCAAGGCGTTCATCCGCGTACGCCAGTCGGCAAGGTGAAAAACCTGCGGCGGATGGTTGAACGCGGTCAGCAGCTAATTCAGGCAAACCGCTGGCGAGCGGAGCAGTCAACCACCGGTGATCTGCGGCCCGGTCGAGGCGCCTATGTCTACGGGCGAGCGGGGCAGCCTTGCCGGCGCTGCGGCACACCGATCCGATTTTCCGAACTCGGACCTGCGGGGGAAGAACGGCACAGCTACTGGTGCCCCAATTGCCAGCCGGGTTCATGAACGATTCCGATCCTGTCCTCCTGGACGAGGTGGTCCGGGCGGCTCACGACGCCATGCTGGCCAGCGATTGGGACCGGTTGCGCCTGATCTTGCATCCCTATCTGCACTGGACGGCGGCCGACGGTTCACGGTTACGGGGGCGGACCAAGGTTATGGATCGGTTGCAGAACGCAGCGCCGCCGGCCGAGCCGGTCGCTGTTGAGCTGCGCGACGGGCAGATATATCGGTGGCAAGAGCCGCCGAACGGGCGTTTTCAACAACAGTGAAATAATCTCCGCTTGTGTCTTCCGTTGCTTCGCTGCTGAGCGCGCGGATCGAAGCCGTCGCTGGTATCGACCCAGAGCTCCGGCCTGCCTCCAGACCACAGTTCGGCCATTACCAGTCGAATGTGGCACTACGGCTGGCCAACAGTGAAGGCAAGCCACCGCGTGAAATTGCTGCGGGCCTCGTTGCCAAGCTCGAGATTTCCGATCTGACGGAGCCGCCCGAGATCGCTGGGCCGGGCTTCCTCAACTTCCGCCTCCGGACCGACGTCCTGGCCCAAGCAGTAACTGATCAGCTGGCCGACCCCCACGTCGGGGTCGCACCAACGACCAACCCTCAGGTTGTGGTGATCGATTACTCGGCCCCGAATGTGGCCAAGCAGATGCATGTCGGAAATCTGCGCTCCACTGTGATCGGCGACTGTCTGCGACGTGTTCTTTCCAGCTTGGGTCACCACGTGATCGCGCAGAACCACATTGGTGACTGGGGCACACAGTTCGGGATGTTGGTCGAACAAATCCTGGACGAGGTCATCGACGCTTCGAAGCTGACGCTCCCGGAGGCGGAGGCCCTTTACGCCCGGGCCAGCGCACACTTCCGCACTGATCAAGACTTTGCCGAAAGCGCCAGGCGCCGCGTGGTTGCTCTGCAATCCGGCGATAAGGAAACTCGCCATATCTGGCGTCAGCTGATCGATGTCTCGCTGGCTGGCTTCAACGCGGCCTACCAGCGGATGGGCGTGCTGCTGACTGATGATGATCTTGCTGGCGAATCGATATACAACGATGATCTTCCATCAATTGTCACTGAGCTGGAACAGAACGGGATAGCGGTGATCGATGATGGGGCGCTGTGCGTCTTTGTCGAGGGGTTCGCCGCGCCCATGATCGTGCAAAAGAGCGATGGCGGTTTCGGCTACTCTGCAACCGATCTGGCGGCGATCAGGTATCGGGTACGCGACCTGCACGCCGATCGGATCATCTACGTTGTGGACGCACGGCAGTCTGATCATTTTGATCTTGTGTTTGCCGTAGCCCGCAAAGCCGGCTTTCTGCCCGACAGCGTGATCACCGAGCACGTTGCATTCGGTACTGTGCTGGGGACGGATGGCAAACCGTTCAAGACTCGGGAAGGCACTGCGCCCACACTGACCACGTTGCTGGACGCTGCAGAGGAGCAGGCCGCGCCGCCGGTCGCACTCGCGGCGATCAAGTATGCCGACCTGTCCAATGCGCTGAACAAGGATTACGTCTTTGACGTCGGACGGATGGTGCAGACAACCGGTAACACCGGTCCTTATCTGCAGTACGCCCATGCCCGGGTGACTCAGGTGCTGCGCAAGGCCACTTCTCGCGGCTATGGCGAGCAGTCCAAGGTTTTGGTGCTCGAGGAGCCAGCAGAGCAAACGCTGGCACTGTTGCTGACCCGATTCGGCGATGTCGTCGAAGACGTGGGACGTACCCTCCAGCCTCACCGGCTGTGCAACTACCTCTACGAGTTGTCCGGAGCGTTGGCGATCTTCTACGAGCAGTGTCCGGTACTGCAGTCCTCAGGTGCCGTACGAGACTCGCGGCTGGCGCTGTGCTTGGCCACCAGGCGCGTACTCGCTTCTGGTCTCACCATGCTCGGAATCGAGCCTTTGGATCGTATGTAGCATCTCTTGACACCTGGACGCTTAGAGCCCTTACCCCCACTCCCTCTCACTCGCTGACGCAACCTACGTGAACGTAGCTTGCATACGGTCTGCACAGGTTGCAACTTATGCAGACCGTATGCAACCTGTGCAGAGCTTTCGCTCGCTATTCGTCGGGGCCTATCGGAGACCCTGGAGCCGCCAAAAATAGGTGCCCGACTTATCCACAGATTTCGCTCCGGGTGGTTACGTCGAGCGTGCTCTCAGCTCCAAGGTGGCTCGCATGAATGCGAACTTGGGACACCTGCTCGGCTCCAACCGAGGATTCTTCAGCCGCGCAGAAGCCATTGACTCCGGCGAGACCGACCGGGCACTCGCCACCGCCCGCCACGAGGGAACGATCGTACGGCTCCGGCGCGGCATGTACGCCCCCGCCGATCTTTATAACGCGAGCGATGACGCCGGCAAACATCTCCTTCGCGCTCGCGCGGCCTTGGCGGCGCAGCAGGGGAGGGCTGCGCCGACTGGCCCCTCGGCTGCCGCGCTACACGGCTTCGCGCTCTATCAGGAGGATCTCACCGTGGTGCATCTGTTGCGACTTGATCGGGGGTCTTCACATCATGCCGCGAAGATCAATCATCATGTCGTCACCCAGGACATCGAAGATGATCTTGGTATCTACCACGGTGTGATGGCGATCAGTCCGGCTCGCGCCGTCTGGGAAGTTGCCTGCCGGTCGAGCCTGGAGAGCGGCGTAGTGACTGCTGACTCCGCGCTATATCAAGATCCGCAACTGAGGGAGGCGCTTGAGGAGTTGCAGCTGCGCTTCGCGTACTTCCCAGGATCGCGTCGCGGGCGGCTGGTGATCAAGCTCGCCGACCCAGGCGCAGATACGCCAGGAGAATCCGTTACTAGGGTCCAGTTCTTTCGGTATGGAATCCCGATGCCGGAGTTGCAGTATCACGTCGTTGACCATCACGGCGTGCTGGTGGGCATCTCGGACTTTTATTGGGAGCAGCAACGCCACCTCGGTGAGTTCGACGGAATGATCAAGTATCAAAGGCTTCTCCGACCGGGCGAGACGGTGTCGGAGTGTGTCATTCGCGAGAAGAAGCGAGAGGACGCAATGCGTGCCGACCTCCGGGGAATGTCTCGATTCATTTGTCCCGATGTCATGCCTTTGAGGGCGCGCCGCACGATGGCAGATTTGGCTCAGGCCCTCGACCAGTCACAACGGTTGTACGTACGCGGGCGCACCATCATTGCTAGCTAATCCGGCATTGCTAGCCGGCATTGCTAGCTAATCCGGCTTCGACCAGCGGCCCAAGGCCGGCGGGACTTCTCAAGAGCAGCTCCGTATATGCCAATCCACCAGGCTCTGCACAGGTTTCTGACGGTCTGCACAGGTTGCAAACTGTGCAGACCGACCGAAACCTACGTACACGTAGGTTTCGTCAGCCGGTGCAGGGGAGTGGGGCCCAAGAAGCAGACGGAGGCGCGAGCGGGTGAAAGCGAGCCGGTTGCTACCTGAGCTGGTCGGGGTGGATCTGGCGATCAGCGGCGAGCCAGGCGGCGCCCACGATGCCTGCCGTGTTGAGCAGCTTGGCGGGCACGACCTCAGCATTAAGCTTCAGCTTCGGGATGAATTTGTCCGAGTTCTTGCTGACGCCGCCACCGATCACGATCATGTCCGGCCACATCAGGGCCTCAAGTCGCTCGTAGTACTTCTGCAGCCGAGGAATCCACTCCTTATAGGACAGCCCCTCCTTCTCCTTGACGCTGGCCGCGGCGCGTTTTTCGGCGTCGTGACCGTCGACCTCGATATGCCCTAGCTCGGAGTTGGGGATGAGGACGCCGCGGTAGACAATCGCCGTGCCGATGCCGGTGCCGAGTGTGGTTAGGATCACTAGACCGGGATGACCCTGTGCCGCGCCATAGTGCACCTCGGCGATGCCGGCCGCGTCGGCGTCGTTGACCAGCAAGATGTCGCGACCGAGTTGCTCCTCGAAGACCTTCTCGGCGTCGGCATCGATCCACGACTTGTCGATATTCGCGGCGGATCGAGTCTTGCCGTGGGTCACAACGGCCGGGATCGTTACGCCGATTGGCCCGTCGCCAATGATCTTTGAAAAGTTTTCCACGATCTCACCGACGACCGCCGCCACGTTTTTCGGTGTTGACTTCTGCGGCGTCGTGATGCGAAGTCGCTTCGTAGTGAACTCACCAGTTGCAAGGTCGACGGGTGCTCCTTTGATGCCGCTGCCGCCGATGTCGATGCCGAGCACTGGCGTGCTGCGTACCGGTTCTTCGCTCATGCTGGGAGCCTAGCGATATCCGCCCGCCACGGGGAGTGCCTAACTCAGACCAGAACGTCACCAATGTCAGGCGCGGAGTCCATCTCCAGCAGTTCTGCGATCAATTCCAGGAGTTGCTCGTGCTCCGAGGTGATTGTCCTTCCGTAGGGACCTCTGTTGCGGGCGATGCCAACGCCGATTCTCAATAGCGCGAGCCTGAAGGCGCTCGATGCCTCTGGCTCTAGGCGGTTGAGAATGTCCACAATGTGCCGCAGTCCGGAAACCACCGGCCGATCATCAAGCTCGAAGTCGAGCAGCAGTCCTGGACGGTCTTCCGCCATTGACGTCAGAATGTCGCGCGCCGGCCGCGAGGTACGCAATGCGACTGCGACGACTGTGTCCCAAAACGCCTCGAGTTCGTAGCTTTTGAATCTGTTGTAGGTGCCGGCGATGGCGCTCAAGATCCAGAAGGGTCCGAACTGGAGGGTACGCATCTCAGCAGGGTCCAGATTCAAGGTCCACCGCCTTTCTTTGCGCCAACTATCCGCCGCTAGTAGTCACCGCACAAGCTCAAGAAAGACCAGCGAACTTCCGACCTAGGTCAGCGGCTTAGCTGCCGCAGACACCAGGCATACAGGCTGGGATCAACCTCGTAAGCGTTGGAGAAGTAAAAGCCGTAGTAGCGGCGGTAAACATCAATCCAGCCGACGATGTCGCGTCCGTGCCGCTCCACGGCGACAGCCTCCAGCCAAGCGGCATCCGCCGGTGCGTCGGCGTACGGCTCGAGCTCGAGGAAGATCACCGCGCCGGCGACATCCATAAGCGGGTCAGCGTTCAGCGTGTGGGGACTGAAATCGCCGATTCCGGTGACGACAGGTCCCTGTGCACCTTGGCTGATGTACGCGTTGGGCGGGCAGACGTCACCGTGCACCAGCGCCGGCGCGACGGAGCGCTGGGCGAGCTCGGCGTGCAGCCGGTTCCACACGTCGCTGACGCCGGGGACATCGCGTTCCAGCCGAGCGCGGCTCGTCTGCAACGGACCCCAGAGCATCCTGGTGAGCAGCTCGCCAAGCGTTGCGAATTGCCCCGGCGCCCCGTCGCCAATCAGTCGCGCAAAGCCGGGCACCGGGCTTGGCAACTGCTGCAACCGCTCGGTCGCGTCGAGGAAACTGATCAACGCTGGGCGGCGTTGGGCCATGTCTGCGTGTCTAAGCCAGGTTGAGTAGTTTCGACCTGAGAAACTGCGGTCCACGGTATAGAGCCGTCCGTTGTGCTCTCCCATGTCCATGATCATCGGAAGCTCGATGCCGATATCGATGCCGCGCCAGCTGTCGTAGAGTGACCGTAACTGCGCAGCCGTGTGCTGCGGCGCCTCGTGCCCGCCCCGATAGAGTCGCAACACCCGCTCGTGATCAAGAGCAAATACCTCGCTCTCGCCTCCTGAGCCAAGCAGTTGATCACGACCGGTACCGAACCTCGCCAGCAGCTGTGCATCGCCATCATGATCATCTCTGCGCACCATCTCGACAGCACGATGCTCTCGCTCCGCAGCGCGGGCGGCTTGAGCCCGATCCAGCTGGCTTAGCGCCAAGGCACGAGCACTGTGTTGGTCGAGCTGGTGGGCGACGACGTTGACAGGCCCTCGCGGTGTATGGACATGCACGTCGGCCAGCCGGAGCAACCGTTGCAGCGGGCCCTGTTCGACGCGTACGGACTGAGTCTTGGCATGTGGCACAACGTCGCGTACGTGGGTGAACCAGCCTTGTTCGGTGATCAACGTGCGGTCGTCCCAGCCGTAGCGCAGCGTCCAGAAGTCGAACAACCGAAGCCACCGAGCGCGTTTGGGCGAGGGGTGGAGCTCAATACCGTCAAGATCGAAACCTGGCAGTACGCGTCCCACAGCGAGCTCGACCTCATCGAGGCTGGCGACCGGAAGCAGCACACTGGACGCGGTGGACTCATTGTTCTCACCGTCGTCCTGGCCGTGGCCCAGGATGTCGATATCCACCCGATACCAACCCAGGGGCTTCCAGAGCAGCGGCTGACTGGTCTTGACACCTTGTACGCGGTTGATAGGCAGCGACTGGCTGGTCAAATTCGTAAGGCCACGGGTGATCCGAAGCCCACGCGGCGATTCCGCCAAAGTGAAATTGAACATTCCGATCACCCGCCGCCAGATCAGCGACAGCATGCCGATCAGCAACGGAATCAAGGCGCCCAGTGCGAGCGGAAGCATTTCGAAGGCTACGGTGCCGACCAGAATAATGATCGAAATGGCTGTCGGAATCAGCCATTCCGTTGACAGCAGAAAGCTCACTACCAACCGTTGCGGTGAAACCCGAACGAGCGGCTGGTCGCTCGCTCCGAGGTCGGTAAAGACGCTCGCCACCGCTTGTTGATCAAGATCGCGAATGCTCGCTTGGTGGCCGTGGGCCCGGGTCAGCAGATAGTCGCGGAATCGAGAGGCCTTGCTGCGGGTCAGGTACCGCAGCTTGGTAGTGCTGTTCCCGGCGTCGAGGCGCAGCTCGGCCAGCCCAAAGATGCGGGCTGCGAACGGCTGCACAATGTCGACCGACTGGAGCCGCTCGAAGGGGATCTTCGTTGATTTCTTAAAGATCGCGCCGGTGTCGATGCGTAGCTCGTCATCATCGATCACGAATCGGGTGAAGTACCAGGAAATGAAGCCAGCGATGGCAGCGAGCAGCACGACGACGGCGAAGACAGGCAGGATCCAAATCAGGCCACGAGACTCGAACTGATTTCCCCCGGCGTTGGTCACGATCTCCCGGCCCCAGCCGATCGCGATCGCAACGAACACCAACCAACCACGGACGAACGGAGTCAGCGGATGCGGCCGCTCAGTTGGCTTGAGCGGTCCGGTGGTCGGAGCCGGTGGGCCCGGTGTAGCGGTGATCTCTTGGTCGGCAGACGAGGTGCGCTGCGGCTGCGAGGCGCTCATAGCCCTGACGCGTGCGCTTCGCCGAGTTCGGTCAGCCGGTCTCGCAGTCGCGTTGCCTCCTCCGGGGTCAGCCCCGGGATGCGAGCACCAGTCTCCGGGCTGGCTGTCTTCAAGGCGACCGAGGCTAGGCCGAAGGCGCGTTCTAGTGGGCCGGACTCGACTTCGACAAGCTGCATCCGGCCGTACGGCACTGCTGTCAGGTTTCGGAACATGACACCGTGGGTGATGTAGAGATCATCTTCTCGTTCCACATAGCCCCAGGAACGCCAGCTCCGAGTGACGAATGCCAGCCTGATGATCACGATCATTATGGCGGCGGCCCAGATCAGACCGGAGATCCACCAGTTGCCGGAGGCGACTCCGACGATCACCGCTGGGATCGTGAAGATGATGGGTGCAACGATCAGGCTGGTCAGGATGCGCATCGAGCGGTACTTGGGGGAGAGCCGCTTCCACTCGTACGCCGGGGGCGCAAACAGTTCTTCCATAGCAACGTTCAGGCTACGTGTTTACAGCTCAAGGCCAACGGGGCTGGGGCCGCGCATGGGGAAGGTGCGCGGCCGTTCATTTCAACTTCTTACTCGCTTTAGGACCGCGAATCGAGACGCCGCCAAATAATGTTACGCCCTTGATCACCAGGGTCGGCGCGCCCGGCGCCGGGTCACCGATATCGCGGACCTCCGTGCCGCCGAAGATTCCAGCAACCCGGTCCTGCACATTGATCCCTGCTGGCACCTTGATCTCGAGGCCTCCGAAGCACCAGAAACCTAAGATCTCCACCACCGGGGCTTCGAATATCGCATCGCGAAGATCAAGATCCATTCCTCCGAAGAGCGTGAACGCCTGGATGTTTTTGCGCATCCGCCACTTGCCACTTCGCGTGGCGCCCCCGAAAATCGCGATCATCTTGTCGGGGTGAAGGTTTTGTCCAGTGCTGTCAATCGCGAAACGGCTGCCTGATTGCGGAACAGGGACGGGAGCTGGCGGACCGACGATGACAAGATCGCGTGTGATCGGGATGAGGTCATCGAAGGTCTTGGCCGCCATCAGCTCCTCGATGCGCTCGTCGTGCTCCTCGCAGGTCAGCCGGCCCTCGGCGTACGCGGTGCTGAGCAAGGTTGCCACCTGGTGGCGATCGGCGTCGGACGCTCGCATGTTGCCACCGGCGATGGGGCCGATATTCGTAGGTTCTGGGGCGGGCTCAGTCATGCTTCCACGCTAATCCGCTCGGATGAAGCCGGCCGAGCGCCCGTCGATGCTTCCAGGGCCGGCTCAGGTCACCTCAGGGCCTTCCCTGACTGCACTCGCTTGAGGGGTCCGTTTCGCAGCACAAGTAGCCGTACGAACCGGCGAAACGGCTGATCGAGTTCCTAGCTGGCTGGCTCCGCGGCGGACTGGCCAACACCGATGTCGAAGACGTTGCCTTCGGGATCGGTCATGGTCGTCCATCTTGTTCCGTATTCATCGAACTCAGCGACCTTGGTTGCGCCGAGGGATATCGCCCGCTCCACGTCCGCTTGAATGTCGGTAGCCACCAGGTCGAGGTGCACTCGGTTCTTGCCCTGGCGCGGCTCGGGTACTGCCAGGAACATCAGAGCGGGAAAGCTGCGGTCCTCCGACGCTGGGATCGTCGCGAAGAACTGGTTGGCGCCGTCGGCGACCGGACGCTCCAGCAGTGCCGACCAGAAGGCCGCGATGTCATCAGCGCGTTGTGAGTCGATGACGACTTGACCAAATCCGAGTGTCATGATGCTCGTTCCCTTTCTTGGCTCTGGGTTCTGAGCCTGCACTATCTGCCTCGAGGGCGTGTGCTACATCGCCTGTTTTCGTTGCACTGAGCCGATCCAGGCGCATCCGCTAGACTCCAGCGGCGAGCCCACTCGCTCGCGGATGTAGTTCAATGGCAGAACATCAGCTTCCCAAGCTCAGGACGGCCGTTTCTTGATCAGAAGTCTGCTCGGCCGTTTGACTAGGCATAACCGGCATCCGACCTAGTGACATCGCGTTTGATGCGATCGTGTCGTAGTGCCAGCGAGTGACAGTGATTCACGCTGAACACCTCATGCGTACACTCCTCTAAGGCACGAGTTGAGGCACGTCGAGACGTATGCCATCGTCGCGCTGCTGGCTTGAGCCACGATGCCCACGAGCCAGCCTCACTCACCTGTTGTAACTTCTCGTGTCGTTAGCGGCCCATTCGAGTCGGCGCATCGAGCGGCGCTGATTGGGGCTCGCTTTCCAACTTTGCAAGCCGACATACGCGGTCGCCTCGGGCTGCACACTTGCGCTCGTAACGTGGCATCGCGGAGGTCTGTGAACGCAGAAGAAGGGTGGTAACTGAGACCAGAGGGATTTCAGACTGTCGTTAACCGCGCGCACGCGTCAACGCCGACTCGGTGAGACGCTGATTACGATCACGTCTGGGGTCAGTGGCTGACTGTACGTCGAGTAGATTGGCATGTCGCTGTGCAAGACACGTTGCTCCGCTCGGCATCTACCATCAGTAGACCTGATGACAGTCGAGGCGGTGCTGGTGATGCGAGGTACGCCAACAAGATCTGATACTTGCAGGAGCATGGATGATCTTTTAGGGGTGCGGGCTCATCTTGGTCCGTGGCCTTCGGCCCGTAGGCTGGCCGTGCCTGCTCTCATAATTGCTTCTGATGTTTGCTTTCGCAGCTTGTAGATGGCAGTCGGCACACGTGGCCCGTCCCGGCGGAGCAGGTACGCGGAGTCCTGAATCTCTCGGCAGTCGGTGATGGCCAAGCTGGCGGGGCGAGAAGCGTACGCCTTCCACAAGTCGTCGATCTTGTCCTGAAGTTGTTCTCGCGCGGCGGCGTGATGCCAATGCTGCCGGGCGAGGTCCAGGGCATCCAGGAATTCCGGTGCGCTTGGCAAGAAGATCTTGATTAGGTAGGCGGCCAGGCTAAGGTCGCGGGCAATCGCGACCGTGAGCCCGACGAGGAACCACATCACGCCGGCGATCAGCACGATCCCGTACGCGCGGGGATCTCGTCGGTTCCAGATGGTGCTCTGGCGCTGGCACAGCAGGACGTCAGCGGGCCATGGCGTGTCGCCGAGATCGATGCTGTACCAGCGACGGTATTGAGCGTCATCCCTGATATGTCGAGCCGCCGCG
>Ga0126310_10000190_pt1 | contig 18477 bp, 21 predicted proteins | sample Plot60_FD_92540 | JGI IMG/M metagenome (GOLD analysis project Ga0126310, IMG submission 92540) | Serpentine soil microbial communities from UC McLaughlin Reserve, CA, USA - Plot60 | ecosystem: Environmental > Terrestrial > Soil > Grasslands | place: USA: UC McLaughlin Reserve, Lake County... | reverse complement strand
TCGAACAGGCCCAGCAGGTCGTGAAACACCAGCACCTGGCCGTCGGTTGCGGGCCCGGCCCCGATGCCGATCACCGGAATCTCCATGCGCGGCATGATCAGCTCGGCGAGCGCGCTGGGGATGGCCTCGAAGACGATCGCGAAGCAGCCCGCCTCCTGCAGCGCCAGCGCGTCGCGCATGACCTCCAGCCCGCGCTCGGCGGTGCGCCCCTGCGAGCGGTATCCGCCCAGGGCGGTCGCGGTCTGCGGCGTGAGGCCCACGTGGCCCATCACCGGTATGCCGGACTCCACGACCGCCCGGGCGCGGGCGACCGAGCTGCCGCCGCGCTCCAGCTTGATCGCGTCGCAGCCGGCCTCCTTGACGAAGCGCTGGGCGTTCATGATCGCCTGCTCGTTCGAGATCTCGTAGGAGCCGAACGGCATGTCCCCCACGAGGAACGGCGTCGACAGGCCGCGCCGCGCCGCGGCGGCGAGCATGAGCAGCTCGTCCAGGGTCACCGGCACCGTGCTGGGGTAGCCGAGCACGGTCATCGCGCCGGAGTCGCCCACCAGCACCAGATCGACGCCGGCTGCCTCGGCCACCTGCGCGCTCGGGTAGTCGTAGGCCGTGACCATCGCTATCGGCTCGCCGAGGGCCTTCTTCTCGGCCAGGCGGGAGAGGGTCATCGGGCGGCCCTTGGGGGGTGGGGCGTGACTCATCGCAGCAGCTCCTTGACGAGGGCGTTCACTTCGACGATCCGGTTCTGCTCGCCGACGTGGACGACGCGTGGCTCGTACATGCCCAGCTCCTCCTCTTCGTACTCGGCGTACGACACGACGATCACCGTGTCGCCCTTGTGCACCAGCCGGGCGGCGGCCCCGTTGACCTTGACCTCGCCCGAGCCACGCTCGCCGGCGATCGCGTAGGTCTCGAGGCGGGCACCGTTGTCCACGTCGAGCACGTGCACCAGCTCGTGCTCGAGCACGTCGGCGGCCTCGAGCAGCTCCGGGTCGATGGTGATCGAGCCCACGTAGTGGAGGTTGCTGCCGGTGACGGTCGCGCGGTGCAGCTTCGACTTCAGCATCGTTCGTCTCATTGGGGATCGCCTCCGAGGATCACGTTGTCGATCAGCCGCGCCTTGCCCACGCGGGCGGCGACGGCGAGCAGGGTCGAGCCGTTCACGCGCTCGACGGGGGAGAGGTCTCTTGTGGAGCGGAGCTCGATGTACTCGGGCTCGAGGCCCGACTCGTCGAGTTTCGCGCGGGCGGCCGCGAGCACCGCGGCGGCATCGCGCTCGCCCAGCGAAAACTGCTCCTGGGCGGCGCGCAGGGCGCGGCTCAGTCCGAGTGCGCGCTCGCGCTCCTCGGAAGAGAGGTAGGCGTTGCGCGACGACAGCGCCAGGCCGTCGCGGTCGCGCACGGTCGCCTCCACCTCGACCCGCACCGGGATGTCGAGGTCGCGCACCAGCTTCCGGATCACGAGCGCCTGCTGCGCGTCCTTCTGGCCGAAGTACGCGCGCGTGGGCTGGACCATGTTGAGCAGCTTGGTGACGACGGTGGCCACGCCGTGGAAGTGCCCGGGGCCGCGCTGCGCCGGGTCTCCGTCGAGCACCTCGATCAGGCCGCCGACGGCGACCGTGGTGTCGAAGCCATCGGGATAGACCTCGGCGAGGGCCGGCGCGAACAGCAGATCGACCTCCTCGGCCTCGGCCAGGGCGCCGTCACGAGCCTCGTCGCGGGGATAGGAGGAGAGGTCCTCGCCCGGCGAAAACTGGGTGGGGTTCACGAACAGCGACACCACCACCACGTCGCAGTCCTTCCGCGCGCGGCGCATGAGCGCCGTGTGGCCGCCGTGGAAGGAACCCATCGTCGGCACGAGCCCGATCTCGCGCCCGCTGCGGCGCTCGGGGGCCAGCAGGTCGCGCAGCTCTGCGACCGTGCGCACGGTCCTCATGCCGTGACCTCCCGACCGGCGAGCTCGCGGGTCCGCTCGACCAGCTCGTCGAACAGGGCCAGCAGCTCGGGGGCGTGCTCCTCGACGGCCGCCCGCTGGGTCGCCACCGTCGCCTCGTCGTCGCGGGACACCGGACCAGTGAGCGCACGCTCGGGGCCGAGCTCGGACCAGTTGCGCGCGCTCTGCAGCACCAGCGGGGTGAGCAGCGCCCGCGCGTCGGGGGCCTTCAAGCCCGCGCCCGCGAGCAGCCGCTCGGCGGCCGCCTGCAGGGTGATCAGGAAGTTCGAGGCGACCGAGGCCGCCGCGTGGTAGGCCGCGCGGCCGTCCTCGTCGATCGTGAACGCGTTCATGCCGAGGTCGCCCGCTAGTCGCCGCGCCAAGCCCAGGGCGGCGGGGGTGGTGCCGGCCACCGCGCAGCCGGCCCCGCGGAAGGCGGACCTGGAGGCGGCGCCCGCGAAGCTCTGCAGGGGGTGGAGCCCGAACAGCGCCGCCGCGCCGGAGGGCTCCAGCGCCGCGAGCGGGGTGGCCCCGCTCGTGTGGCCCAGGAGCGGCGCGGCTCCCGCAAGCGCTTCAGCGGCGGCCGGGATCTCGGCGTCGGGTACGCACACCAGGATCGCCTCGCAGTCGAGCGGGCGCTCGCCCCGGCCGGCCGGCCCCGCGACCGGGTAGCCGGCGGCCCTCAGCGCGGAGGCGAGCGCGGGCCCTAGGCGTCCGGCCCCGACCACGCCCAAGCGCGGACGCGTGAGGGTTTCTGCTGTGGAGTGCATCGGCGTGGGTCCACTCCCTGGCGGGTAGCGGCCGTTCCCAAGGATACTGGCCGTCACCCGTAGCGCCTACGCTTCCGGCATGCACGGCCGTTCTGCGGAGGAACGTCGAGCGGACCTCGTGGCCCTCTACCGCGAGGCCCGTGACTGCCCGCGCTGCCCGCTCGCGAAGAGCCGCACGCACGTGGTCTTCGGCGCGGGCAACGCGGACGCCGACCTGATGTTCGTGGGGGAGGCCCCGGGCTTCCACGAGGACCAGCAAGCGCTGCCGTTCGTCGGCCGGGCGGGAGAGCTGCTGGACGAGCTGCTCGCGGGCATCGGCCTCAGCCGGGCGGAGGTCTTCATCACGAACGTCCTGCTCTGCAGGCCGCCCGGCAACCGCGATCCCCAGCCGGAGGAGATCGATGCCTGCAAGCCGTACCTGTACAGGAAGGTCGAGCTGATCGAGCCGAAGGTGGTGTGCACGCTCGGAAACTTCGCCACGAAGCTGCTGACACGCTCGAGCCGTGGCATTACCAGCGTGCGCGGCCGGCCTCAGGAGCACGAGCTGGGAGCGCGCAAGCTGCGTGTCTACCCGCTCCTGCACCCGGCGGCCGGGTTGCGCACCCCGGCGGTCAAGGCGCAGCTCCGGGAGGACTTCGCCCGCCTGCCGGAGCTGCTCGCCGAGCCGGCCCCAGCGCCGCTGCTGCCGGTGCCGGCGGCCGTCGAGCCGGACCAGCTCAGCCTCGGCTGACCGCGGCGTGGAGCTCGAGACCGGCAGCGCCGCCGAGACCGAGGCGGCCGCAGCGCAGCTGTCCGTCCGCCTGCGCCCGGGCGACGTGGTGCTCGTCTCGGGGGAGCTCGGCAGCGGCAAGACCACCTTCGTGCGGGGCGCCTGCAGGGCGCTGGGCGTAACGGGCCCGGTCACCAGTCCCACCTTCACGATAGGACAGGTGTACGCCGGCCACCCGGAGGTGGCCCATCTCGACCTTCACCGCCTGCAGTCGCTGGCCAAAGAGGACCCGGCCCTGCTCGACGACTACCTCACCCCGGACCGGGTGGGCTTCGTGGAGTGGCCGGAGCCGGCGGAGCCCAAGCTCGAGCGAGTGGCCGCTCGAGTCCGGCTGGAGCACCTGGGCGGCGATCGCAGGTGGCTCGCGATCGAGTGAACCTGCTGGGCTTCGACACCTCCACGGCCGCCACGTCGGCATGCGTGCTGCGAGCCGACGGGCGCGCCTTCGAGCTGCGGCCGCCACCAGTCGCCCTGTTCGGGGCACCGGGACACTCGCGCGAACTGCTGCCCGCGCTGGCGGCGGCCCTGGAGCAGGCGGAGCTCGACTGGCCGCAGCTCGGCGCGATCGCCGTGGGCGTCGGCCCGGGCACCTTCACGGGCCTGCGCATCGGGATCGCGACGGCGCGGGCGCTGGCGGGGGCAGCGCAGGTGGGACTGCGCCCGGTGTCCTCGCTTTCGGCGCTGGCAGCCGGCATCGACGCCCCGCTCGCTCTGCCGCTGATCGACGCCCGGCGCGGTCAGCTGTTCGGCGCCCTCTACGAAGGGCCGGAGCAGCGCTGGCCGGCGTTCGCGGCGCGCCCCGAGGAGCTCGCCGAGCGCGTGCGCGACGCGGGCGTGACCCCGCTGGCGGCCGGTGACGGGGCGGTACGATTCCGAGAGCTGCTCGAGGCGGCGGGCATCCGGGTGGAGCCGGACAGTGCGGCAGCCCACGTGATCAGCGCGCTGCAGGTCTGCCGGCTGGCCACGGGGGTCGCGTCGGTCCCGCCTGGGTACGTCGTCCCCGACTATCAGCGAGAGCCGGACGCCGAGCCGCACAGCCGATGAACGAGTCGCTAGAGATCCGCCGCCTCACCTACGCGGACCTGCCGCAGGTGATCGCGATCGAGCGCCGTGCGTTTCCGACGCCCTGGTCGCTTGCGATGTTCGTGCTCGAGCTGTCGAAGCCCTCGGGCATCTGCCTGGCCGCCATCGGCGGAGACCGCATGGTGGGCTACCTGATCTGCTCGCGCTACGACACGGTCTGGCACCTCATGAACGTCGCGGTCGACCCTGCGCTGCGCCGCCAGGGCATCGCAAGCGCGTTGATCGAGCGGCTGTTCGAGCTGGCCGACGAGCCGAGCGAGCAGTACACCCTGGAGGTGCGCGCGTCGAACGGCCCCGCGATCAGGCTGTACGAGCGCTTCGGATTCAGGGGCGCCGGACGCCGCCGGGCGTACTACCACGACAACCGCGAGGACGCCCTGATCATGTGGCGCACGGCGCCGGACCGCGCGGCCAGCGCGTGATCCTGGCTCTCGAGACGAGCTGCGACGACACCTGCGCCGCCGTCGTGTCGGAGCACGGCGAGCTGCACTCGAACGTCGTCGCCTCGCAGGGGCTGCTTCACGCGCGCTATGGGGGGGTGGTGCCGGAGGTCGCCTCCCGGCGCCACCTGGAGCTGGTGGACGCGGTCACCGCCGACGCGTTGGAGCGCGCGTCCATCGGGCTCGACGATGTGGCCACCGTGGCCGTGACCCGCGGGCCGGGCCTGATCGGAGCGCTGCTCGTGGGCGTCTCTTCGGCCAAGGCCCTGGCTGCGACGCGGCGGCTGCCGCTGGTGCCGGTCGACCACCTGCACGGCCACGTCGTGGCCAGCACGCTCGAGCCCGACCCGATCGAGCCTCCCTACCTCTGTCTGGTGGCCAGCGGCGGCCACACCTTCCTTGCACGGGTGGACGAGCCATCCGCGTACCAGGTGCTCGGGCAGACGCTCGACGACGCCGCCGGCGAGGCCTTCGACAAGGGAGCCCGCCTGCTCGGGCTGGGCTATCCCGGCGGCCCCGAGCTCGACCGGCTGGCCCGGGAGGGAGATCCCGATGCCTTCGCCTTCCCCCGCTCCGCGCCCGGCCAGCTCGACCTCAGCTTCAGCGGCCTGAAGACATCGCTGCTGTACGCGGTGCGCTCGCTCGGGGAGGCTCAGGCCCGTCAGCGAGGCGCCGATCTCGCCGCGTCCTATCAGCGGGCGATCGTCGAGGCGCTCGTCCAGCGGGCGAGGATCGCGCTCGAGCGCGAGGGCCTCGAGCGTCTGGCCATCGGCGGGGGCGTGGCGGCCAACTCCGAATTGCGCGCGGACGTCGAGCGGCTGGGGGTGGCCGTCTGGGTGCCGGCACTCGAGCTGTGCACCGACAACGCGGCCATGATCGGGGCCGCCGCGCGCTTCGGCGACCCGCTCGACTACCCCGACTACCTCGGGCTCGACGCCGCCGCGAGGATCGCTTGACGATCGTCACGCTCTACGGGAAGCCGGGCTGCCATCTCTGCGACGAGGCCCGCTCGGTGGTGGCCGAGGTGCGGCACGGGCGGCCCTTCGTGCTGCGCGAGGTGGACATCACGCTCGACCCCGCCATGCACCGGCTCTACGGGGACCGCATACCGGTAGTAGACGTCGATGGCGAGGAGGCTTTCGAGTACGTCGTGGAGCCGGAGGAGCTGCGCCGGATGCTCGATAGAGTGGACTCGTGAGGTTCCAGGAGCCCATGCCGGGGGGCGGATTTGGGCTGCAGGGCGACGGCAACGCCGAGCGGCTCTCCCTCGGGGTCGCGGCGCGCCTCTCGCGCTACCTCCAGGTGCTCACCCAGGCCAAGAAGATGGGCAAGGAGACGATCTCGTCGCAGGAGCTGGCCGACTACACGCACGTCAACTCGACCCAGATCCGTCGCGACCTCTCCGGCTTCGGAAAGTTCGGCAAGCGCGGCGTGGGCTACAACGTCGACTCGCTGGTGTCGCAGATCCGCAAGATCCTGCACACCACGGGCAAGCACAACCTCGCCCTGTTCGGCGCCGGCAACCTCGGCCAGGCCATTGCCGGCTCGGACATCTTCGCCGACCACGGCTTCCGCGTGGTGGCGATCTTCGACACCGACTCCGGCAAGATCGGCAAGCGCGTGGGCGACACGCTCACCGTACGCCCCTACGAGGAGCTCGAGCGCGTCGTCGAGGACGAGGAGGTCGTGGTTGGTGTGCTGGCCGTCCCCACCGAGGCGGCGCAGAAGGTTGCCGACGACCTGGTGGAGGCGGGCGTGCGGATCATCTTCAACTACTCGGAGGCGCTTCTGCAGGTGCCTCCGGAGGTGACCGTGCACACCTCCAGCCCCGCGGTCGACCTGCTCTACGCGCTCTACTTCTACCTGACCTGAGAGGGCAACCCGTGCTGGACATGGCGAGCGCGAGGGAGGCCTTCGAGGCGTCTGACGACTTCACCGTCGGCCTGGAGGAGGAGTTCGCGATCCTCGATCCGGGCACGCGCTCGCTCGTCCAGCGCTTCGAGGAGCTCTCGCAGGCCGCCCAGGCCGACGAGCCGCTGGCGGCCTCCATCTCGGGCGAGCTGATCGGCTCCGAGATCGAGATTCGCTCCGGCCGTGGCGAGGGCTTCGCCGACGCGTTGGCGCGCCAGCGCGACGGGCGCTCGCGCCTGTTCCGGCTGGCGGCCGACTCCGGAGCGCTGCTGGGCTCGACGGGCACGCATCCCTGGAGCCCGTGGCAGGAGCAGCGCATCATCGACACCGAGCACTACCGCCGGCTCGAGGACGAGCTGCGCTACGTGGCTTGGCGCAACAACACCTTCAGCCTGCACGTGCACGTCGGCGTCCGCGGGCCGGACCGGGCGATGGACGTGTGCGACCGGCTGCGCCCGCTGCTGCCGGAGCTGCTGGCGATCTCCGCGAACTCGCCGTTCCTCGACGGGTGCGACTCAGGCCTGCAATCCGCGCGCACCCAGATCTTCACGAAGAGCTTCCCGCGCTGCGGCGTGCCCGACGCCTACGGCTCATTCGCGGCCTACGCGGACTACGTGGACTTCCTGGTGCGCACGCGCTCGATAGCCGAGCACACACAGATCTGGTGGAGCGTGCGCCCTCATCACGTGTTCGGCACGGTGGAGGTGCGCATCTGCGATGCCCAGAGCCGGGCCGAGGAGTCGGACGCGCTGGCCGGCCTGATCACGGCCTGCGTGGCACAGGCGGCGATCGACCACGACGAGGGCGTGCCACACGATCCGCCACCCGGGCGCCTGATCGAGGAGAACCTCTGGCGCGCCGTCCGTTACGGTCTCGGCGGCCGGATGATCGATCTGGAGCGGGGCGAGGACTACCCGGCGGCCGCGCTGCCCGACCGGCTGATGGCCTGGACCGCGCCGGCGCGCGCGGCGCTCGGCATCGAGCCCACGTTGCCGGACGAGAACGGCGCCCAGCGCCAGCGCCGCGCCCTGGACGGCGGCGCCTCCCTCGAGGAGGTCTACGCGGCCGAGCTGGACCTGACCCGTGACAGCTACGCCGAGGAGGTGCGCACGTGACCGAACCCACCGAGGACCAGATCCGCGAGCAGATCAAGCAGCTGAAGATCGATGACGTGGTCGTGCAGACGGTGGTAACGCTGATCAATCTCAGTGGGCGCAGGCTCACCGCGGAAGGCGAGAAGGACCTCGACCAGGGCAGGAAGGGCATTGAAGCCGCCCGCGCGCTGCTGCCGTTCTGTCCCGAAGAGCAGGTCGAGCCGATCAAGGAGGCGCTCTCGCAGCTGCAGATGGTCTACGTGCGCGAGACGCAGGAGCCCCAGGCCCCGGAGCCGCCCCCCAAGCCGGACATATGGACTCCGCCCGGCAGCTAGTCGGCGTCTTCGGCGGCTCGGGCTTCTATAGCTTCCTCGACGATGTGGAGGAGGTGGCGCTCGATACCCCCTACGGCCCCCCCTCGGCGCGCATCCGGGTGGGGGAGATCGAGGGCACCAGCGTGGCGTTCATGCCTCGCCACGGCGACGAGCACGCCCTGCCGCCGCACCGAATCAACTACCGCGCGAACGTCTGGGCGATGCGCCAGCTGGGCGTGCGGCGGATCATCGGCCCGTCGGCCTGCGGCTCGCTCAAGCCAGAGCTGGAGCCCGGCACGTTCGTGGTCTGCGACCAGTTCGTGGACCGCACCATGGGCCGCGAGGACACCTTCTACGACGGGCCGCAGACCACCCACGTCTCGGCGGCCGACCCCTACTGCCCCGAGCTGGCGCGGATCCTCGTCGAGGCCGGCGACGAGCGGGTCGTCGCCGGCGGCACGGTGGTCGTCGTCCAGGGCCCGCGCTTCTCGACCAGGGCCGAGTCGCGCTTGTTCTCGGAGGCGGGCTGGGACGTGGTCAACATGACGCAGTACCCGGAAGCATGGCTCGCCCGCGAGCTGGGTCTCTGCTACGCCAACGTGTCGCTGGTCACCGACTACGACGTGGGCCTGGACGGCATGGAGCCGGTCTCGGCCGACCAGGCGTTCGGGGTCTTTCGCGACAACTTGGCTAGACTGCGCGCGCTCTTGTTCCGGGCGGTGCCCAGAATCGGCCCGCAGCCGGACGACGTCTGCGCCTCGGCCCTCGACAGCGCGATCGTCCATCACTAGAAGCGAAAGGCCTCTTCCTTGACTGACTTCCTGACGGACTACGGGATCATCATCGCGCTCGTCTGCGCGGCCGCCTCGGTGGTCTACGGCGTCATCACCTCGCGCTGGCTGCTGGCCAAGTCGGCCGGCAACGAGGAGATGCAGAGCATCTCGATGGCCGTGCAGGAGGGAGCCCGCGCCTACCTGAACCGCCAGTACACGATCATCGGTGGCGTCGCCGTGGTCCTCGCCATCGTGCTCGCCATCGCGGTCGACGTGAAGACCGCCGTCGGCTTCGTGATCGGCGGCACCTTCTCCGGCGCGGCCGGCTTCATCGGCATGAACGTGTCCGTGCGCGCCAACGCCCGGGTGGCCGAGACCGCCCGCGGCGGCGTGTCCGCCGCGCTCGAGGTGGCCTTCAAGGGCGGCGCCGTCACCGGCCTGCTGGTGGCCGGCCTGGCGCTGCTGGGCGTGGCCGGCTACTACGGCGTCCTGCTGCTGGCCGACGTCGACGAGCGCGACGCCATCGACGCCCTGGTCGGGCTGGGCTTCGGCGGCTCGCTGATCTCGGTCTTCGCCCGCCTCGGCGGCGGCATCTTCACGAAGGCGGCAGACGTGGGCGCCGACCTGGTCGGCAAGATCGAGGCCGGCATCCCGGAGGACGATCCCCGCAACCCGGCGGTGATCGCCGACAACGTGGGCGACAACGTCGGCGACTGCGCCGGCATGGCGGCCGACCTCTTCGAGACCTACGCGGTCACCGCCGTCGCGGTGATGCTGCTGGGCGTGCTCACCTTCAACGACATCGGCGCCGTCGCGGTATTCCCGCTGGTGGTCGGCGGCGTGTCGCTGCTGGCATCGATCATCGGCACCTACGCCGTCCGCAGCCGCTCGGGGAACGTGGAGCGCGCGCTCTACCAGGGCCTGATCGTGTCCGGCGGCATCGCGGCGCTGGCCTTCCTGCCGCTCTGTCTCTGGCTGATGGACGACCTCGCCTACAAGAGCGGCGTCTCGGCGCTGCTGCGCGCCGGCAGCAGCGTGCCGAGCGGCTTCGAGTTCTGGCTCTGCACGCTGATCGGCATCGCCGTGACCGCAGGCCTGTTCGTGATCACCGACTACTACACCTCGACCCGTTTCCGGCCGGTGCGCACAACCGCCCGGGCGTCGCAGACCGGTCACGCCACGAACATCATCCAGGGCCTGGCGCAGGGCTACCAGTCCACGGCCGCGCCGGCGATCCTGATCGCTCTCGGCATCCTCGTGGCAAACGAGCTCGGCGGCATCTACGGGATCGGCGTGGCGGTGATGGCACAGCTGTCGCTGACCGGCCTGATCGTGGCGCTCGACGCCTTCGGCCCGATCACCGACAACGCCGGCGGCATCGCGGAGATGGCCGACCTGCCGGAGGAGGTCCGCAGAGTCACCGATCCGCTCGACGCGGTCGGCAACACCACCAAGGCCGTGACAAAGGGCTATGCGATCGGCTCTGCGGTGCTGGCGGCGCTCGTGCTGTTCGCGGCCTTCACCGAGGAGCTGGGCGAGGAGGCCGCCAAGGACGGCCATAAGGTCGCGAGCTTCGACATCTCACAGCCGGAGGTCCTGATCGGCCTGCTCATCGGGGGCATGATGGTCTACCTCTTCGCCGCGCTGGCGATCGAGGCCGTCGGCCGCGCCGGCGGCGGCGTGGTCGAGGAGGTGCGCCGCCAGTTCCGGGAAAAGCCCGGGATCATGGACCGCACCGAGAAGCCCGACTACGCGCGCACCGTCTCGATCGTCACGGCGGCCGCTCAGCGGGAGATGATCCTGCCGGCGCTGATCCCGATCGTGGTCCCGGTGGTGGTCGGCCTGCTGTCCGAGCAGGCGCTCGGCGGCCTGCTGATCGGCGTGATCGTCGTGGGCTTCTTCGCCGCCGTCTCGATGACCGCCGGCGGCGGAGCCTGGGACAACGCGAAGAAGCTGATCGAGGACGGCGAGTTCGGCGGCAAGGGCTCCGAGGCGCACGCCGCGTCGGTCACCGGCGACACCGTCGGCGATCCGTACAAGGACACGGCGGGACCGGCGATCAACCCGATGATCAAGGTCGCCAACATCGTCGCGCTGCTGATCATTCCCTTCTTGGCCTGAGCGGCAGCAGGCCCGGGTAGTCTCGGCCACGCCATGGCCGAGTACAGGCCCAAGAACCGTGGGCTGGAGCGGGTGCTCGGCACGGGCGCCCTCTTCAGCACCGCCTACGGCAACGTAGGCAGCTCGATCTACTACGCGCTCGGCCTGGTGGCCATCTACGCGGCCGGCATGACGCCGGTGGTGTTCGCGATCGCGGGCCTGATCTTCGCCGCCACGGCCGCCACCTACGCCGAGGCCACCACGATGTATCCGGAGGCGGGCGGCTCGGCGTCGTTCGCGCGCCGGGCGTTCAACGAGTTCTGGTCCTTCTTCGCGGGTTGGGGCCAGATGCTCACGTACATCATCACGATCTCGATCTCGGCGTTCTTCGTGCCGCACTACCTGGGGGTCTTCTGGGAGCCGCTCGGTCGCTCCCCCGCGGACATCGTCGCCGGCATCCTGGTGGTGGCGCTGCTGGGCGCCGTGAACGTGTTCGGCGTGCGGGAGTCCGCGGGCGTGAACGTGTTCTTCGCCGTCACCGATTTCCTGACCCAGGTGGGGCTGGTGGCGGTGGGCATCGTGCTGGTGCTGGATCCCGACCAGCTCGTGCGCCAGGTGGACTTCGGCAGCACCCCCACGGTCGGCAACTTCCTGATCGCGATCCCCGTGGGGATGGTGGCCTACACCGGCATCGAGACGATCTCGAACCTGGCCGAGGAGGCGCGCGACTACGGCAGGACCATCCCGCGCGGCATCGGCCTGGTGGTGGGGGCGGTGGCGGTCATCTACTCGTTCCTCCCCGCGGTGGCGCTGTCGGCGATGCCGGTCGAGAACGGAAGGACGGTGCTCGCGCTGACCAAGGAGGCCGGCGGCTACGCCGACGACCCGGTGCTCGGAGTGGTCAAGAACATGGATCTCGGGGCGCTGCAGGGCGCCGCCGAGATCTACGTGGGACTGCTGGCGGCCACGATCCTGTTCATCGCCACCAATGCCGGGCTGATCGGGGTGTCGAGGCTGACCTACTCCATGGGTCAGTACCGGCAACTGCCGGAGCGACTGCGGATCCTGCATCCCCGCTTTCGAACGCCCTACGTGGCGATCATCGTGTTCGGCGGTATCGCCTGCCTCGCGATCGTCCCCGGTCAGGCGGACTTCCTGGGCACGATCTACGCCTTCGGGGCCATGCTCTCCTTCACGATGGCCCACCTTGCCGTGGTCGCGCTCCGAATCAGGCGCCCCGACGTCGAGCGGCCGTGGCGGGGCCCCGGCCGGCTGCGGGTGGCGGGCCGCGACCTGCCGCTGTTCGCGGTCTTCGGCGGCCTCGGCACAGGGATCGCCTTCGTGGTGGTCACTGTGCTCGACCTGCGGGTGCTCGTGTCGGGATTGATCTGGCTGTCGATCGGCATCGCGGTCTACGTGGCCTACCGGCGCCGTCAGGGGCTCTCGCTGACCGAGACGCACAAGGTCGTGCTGCCGAAGCCGGCGGTGGAGCACGAGGTGGAGTACCAATCGGTGCTGGTGGCCTTCGAGGACGACGGCTACTCGCCCGGCGCGGTGGCCACGGCCGTGCAGCTGGCGGCCCGGCGCCGGCGCGGCATCCACGTGCTCGTGCTGATCACCGTGCCGCCGAACTCCCCCATCGACGCCGAGATGCCAGAGCAGGAGGCGAACGCCCAGACCATCATCGACTCCGCGCGCGTGCGCGGCGGGCGGCGGGTCACGGGCCACTGGGAGAAGGTGCGGCCCGGCCAGGGGGGCCGCAGGATCGTGGAAGAGGCACGCGACATCCACGCCCGCGCGATCGTGATGGGGCTGCCGCCGCGGCGGGCCGGCGCGTCGCTGTTCGGAAAGTCCGTCGAGACCGTGCTCAGCGACCGTCCCTGCCGGGTGATCATCGAGTCCGCCCGCGGGGCGCCGGAGCTCAGCCAGGCGGCCTGAAAGCGGGTCTAGGATGGGCTCGTGCAGCGCGCCTATCTGACCTCCACCCGCGTCCTGAGCGCGGCGCTCGTGCTGGTTGGCGTGGCCATGGTCGTGAGTTCGCTGGCGCGCGGCGGCGGCCCGATCGCCTACGGGGTGGTGCTCGGCGCGATGCTCGCGCTGGTGGGAGCGGCCCGCCTCTGGCTCGCCCGCGGCAGGGCCGAGTGAACACCCGCAGCCAGCTCAGGCGCGGCTCGGAGGCTGCCGAGGCGCGGATAGCCAGAGGGCTCGGCGAGCCCGCCCTGTTCGCCATCGCCTTGAGCGCGGTGGGCTCCTCGGTCTACGTGGCGCTCGGCGTGGTGGCGGGCCGGGCGCTCGGGATGACGCCCTTCGTGTTCCTCGCCGCCGGCGTCTTCTTCTCGCTGACCACGATGTCCTACCTCGAGGGCAGCTCGCTGCACCCGGAGCGGGGCGGCGCCTCGGTGTTCGCGCGCTACGCGTTCGACGAGCTCTGGAGCTTCGTCGCCGGCTGGGCGATCATCCTCGACTACCTGATCGTGATGGCGTTCGGCGCGCTTGCGGTGCCGCACTACCTGTCGGCCTTCTGGGGGGGCGCCAACAACGGCGTGGTCGAGCTCCTGATCGCCGCGGCCGTGCTCGGGCTGGTCGTGTGGATGAACGTGCGCGGCATCGCCGCCTCGCGGCTGCGCGGCGTGCTCCGGCTGTCGCTGCTCAACCTCGTGCTCTCGGTAATTGTCATGGCCGTCGGCTTCGCCACCCTGTTCGACCTCGGGGTCGTCGTCGACTCGATCGACCTCGGCACGTCTCCGCGCTGGCAGGACCTGCTGTTCGGGGCGGTCATCGCCACCGTGGCGTGCACCGGCATCGAGGCCGCGTCCGGACTGGCGGGCGAGCTGCGGGTGGGCCGGCGCGGGCTGCGCCGGGTCACCCTGATCGGCGCCGGTGCGGTGTTCGCGCTGCTCGTCGGCATGTCGCTGATCGGGCTGATGGCCGTGCCCGTCGACGGCGGCAGCACCGACCTCGGCAGCCGCTACGTCGAGGCGCCCATGCTCGGGGTGGTGTCAGCCTTCAACGAGGGCGCGCTGGCCGACGGCCTGCGCTACGCCGTCGGCGGCCTGGCGGCGCTCGTGCTGATGCAGGCGGCGAACGGCCAGATGCTCGGCGTGGCGCGACTGGCCTACTCGCTTGCCACCAACCGCCAGGTGCCGAGCCTGGTGGGCAGGCTGCACGAGCGCCGCTCCACGCCCTACGTGGCCATCGGCCTGGCGGCCGTCATCGCGTTCGCCCTCGTCGTTCCGGCTGACGTGGACTTCCTCGCCGGGCTGTTCGCCTTCGGCGCGATGCTGGCGTTCACGATCGCCCACCTGTCGGTGATCGTGCTGCGCTTTCGCGAGCCCGACCGGCCGCGGGCCTTCTGCGTGCCGCTGTCGCTCAAGGTCGGCACCGGGTCACTGCCCCTGCCGTCGGTCCTCGGCGCGCTGCTCGCGGGCGTGGGCTGGGTCAGCGTCGTGATCCTGCACGAGGGCGCGCGCATCGCCGGCGGCGTCTGGATGCTCGGTGGGTTGTCGCTCTATGTGGTCTACCGGCGCACCCAGGGCAAGCAGCTCACCCGTCGCTTCACCATTCCCGCGGAGGCGCTCCGCGAGCGCGCCGGCGAGGGCGAGTACGGCAGCATCCTGGTGCCGGTGTTCGGCGAGGAGATCGACGACGACATCGTCGGCACTGCGGGCCGGCTCGCCGCCGATCACGCCGATGAGGGAGAGGGCGGCGCGGTGCTCGAGGCGCTCTATGTGTTCGAGATCCCAATGGCCCTGCCGATCGACGCGCGCGTGCCCGATGACCGCATGGACGAGGCGAAGCGGGTGCTGGCCCGTGCGAAGGACGTGGGCGAGGAGTACGACGGGGTGGAGGTGGCCACCGCGATGGTGCGCGGGCGCAGCGCCGGCCAGGCCATCGTGTCCGAGGCCCGCCGCCGGGGGGTGGAGGCGATCGTGCTCGGGGCCGAGGAGCCAACGCGCATCAAGGGCGGCGCCATGCTCGGTGGCCGCGGACGCGCGCGGGACCGCTTCGTTGGCGACACCACGCGCTACGTGGTGGAGAAGGCGCCCTGCAAGGTGATCCTGACGGCGGCTCCCGCCCAGGGCGCCGCCATCCGGGAGGGCGTCAGGCCGTAGAAACCTCCCGCCGGCGGCGCTCGCCCGTTGTATTGTGAGCCGCGTATGTTCGTGCTCATAGTAGGGTCGGGGAGAGTGGGCTCGGCTGTCGCCAAGGCCATGCTGGCCGAGGGCCACGAGGTGTCCGTGCTCGACGAGGACCCCGAAGCGATCTCCCTGCTCAACCGCGGGCAGGCCGAGAGCTGGGAGGACCTGGGTGGCCGCTTCACCGTGGGCACGGCGCTCGAGATCGACGCCCTGCGCGAGGCCGGCATCGAGCAGGCCGACGCGTTCGTGGCGTCCACCGACGGCGACAACACCAACCTCGTGATCGCTCAGATCGCAAAGCGCCGCTTCGACGTCGAGCGAGTGGTCGTGCGGGTGCTCGATCCCGCGCGCGCACGCTGGTACGCCGAGCAGGGCCTCCAGACCGTCTGCCCCACCCAGACGGCCATCGAGCTGCTCGAGGCGGCCGTGCGCGGCCACATTCGCTTCGAAGGGGTCGCGGGCTGACGATGTACGTGCTGGTGGTTGGAGCCGGGAAGGTGGGCTGGAACCTTGCGCGCGAGCTGCTCGGCAAGGGCCACGAGGTCACGGTGGTCGAGTCCGACCAGCACCGCTACACGACGGTCGAGGAGGAGCTCGAGCACAGCGTCCAGTACGGCGACGGCTCCGAGCTGTGGGTGCTCGAACGAGCGGGCATCGAGCGCGCCGAGCTGGTGATCGCCGTGACCGGTGACGACGAGGACAACATCCTCATCTCGCAGGTGGCGCGCGAGAAGTACGGCGTCGGCCGCATCGTGGCCCGCTGCAACAACCCGCGCAACCTGCAGCACTTCGAGCTGCTCGGCGTGAAGCCGGCGGTGTCGGCCACCGACCTGATCCTGCGCCTGATCGAGCACGAGGTGCCCCAGTACGGCCTGGTGCACCTGCTCGACCTGCCCCAGGAGCGGCTGGAGATCATCGAGCTCGAGGTGGCCGAGCACTCCGAGGCGGCCGGCAAAGAGGTCAAGGACCTGGGCCTGCCCGATGGCTCGCTGGTGATCTCGATCCTGCGTGAGGACTCTGGCTTCGTGCCCACCGGGGACTCGGTGATCCACGCGGGCGACGAGGTGCTGCTGGTGCTCGACGTGAACATCGAGTCGCGGGTCACCGAGCGCTTCACGAGCCGCGCCCCAGAGGCGGCCTGAGCGCGCGAAGATGGCCGACCGCTCGGTCGATCAGCTCCTGATCGGCGGGGGGCTCGCGGCGGCCAACTGCGCGCGCTGGCTGCGCGACGAGGGCGGCGACGGCTCGATCCTGCTGGTGGGCAGGGAGCCGCACCCGCCGTACAACCGGCCGCCCCTGTCGAAGGGCTACCTGCGGGGGGAGGAGGGGGTCGAGGAGACCCTCTTCCGCCCGACCGAGTGGTGGGAGCAGAACGACGTCGAGCTGCTCACGCGGACGAGCGTGATGAAGCTCGACCCGGGGGAGCGGGTGGCGACCCTCTCCAACAAGCAGCAGGTGGCCTTCGGCAAGGCGCTGCTGGCGACCGGGGCGAACGTCAGGCGGCTGCGCGCGGAGGGCGGCGACTTGGAGGGCATCCACTATCTGCGAACGCTCGGCAACTCGGACCTGATCCGAGCGGACGCCGAGCAGGCGGAGCGGGCGGTGCTGATCGGCGGCAGCTACATCGCCTGCGAGGTGGCGGCTTCGCTGACCGCCTCCCACGGGGTCCGGTGCTCGCTCGTGATGCTCGAGGACGTGACGCTCGAGCGCCACTTCGGCGCGCAGGTCGGGCGCTTCTTCCAGGGCGTGCTCGAGGAGCACGGCGTGGAGGTCCACGGCGCCCAGGAGCTCGAGCGCTTCGAAGGCGCCGACGGGCGGGTGCGAAAGGTGGTCACCCGTGGCGGCCTGGAGCTCGACTGCGACCTCGTCGTGATCGGGGCCGGCGTCGCGCCCGACGTGATGCTGGCGCGGCAGGCCGGGCTGGAGCTGGGCGAGGCCGGCGGCGTGAGGTGCTCCTCACGGCTCGAGACCTCGGTCCCGGGCATCTACGCGGCCGGCGACATCTGCGAGTACGACAGCCCGCTCCACGGCAGGCCGATACGAGTGGAGCACTGGGATGTGGCCTTCAACCACGGCCGCACCGCCGCGCTCAACATGCTCGGCCGCGATACCGAGCACGACGTGGCGCCCTACTTCTTCTCCGATCTGGCGGACTGGGCCTCGATGGAGTACGTGGGCCCGGGCTCCGGCGAGACCGTGATCCGCGGATCGCTGGACGACGGCGACTTCACCGCCTTCTACCTCGCCGACGGCCGCGTCACGGCCGCCCTCAGCGTGGGGCGCTCGGACGACCTCGAGCACGCGGAGCGGTTGCTGAGACAGTCCGCCGAAACCGATAGAAATGCGCTCGCTGACGAGTCCACCGACCTCGGGAGCCTGCGATGAGCCTCTACGAGCTGCTGCTCTTCCTCCACATCATGGCCGCCGTCATCTGGATCGGCTCAGGCACGCTTTTGAACATCCAGGCCTTCCGTGCAGACGCCGCCCGGGATCACGAGGGGCTGCGGCGTGTCGCGGCCGACGCCGCGGGCCTCGCCGAGGTGCTCTTCATCCCCGCGGCAGTGGCGGTGCTCGTGCTGGGGATCCTGCTCACGATCGAGGGGCCCTGGTCATTCGACGAGCTCTGGATCGCGCTCGGCCTGGTCGGGATCGCCGCCACGATCGCCACCGGCATCGCGGTCATCAAGCCACGCTCCGAGGAGATCGCCGAGATCCTTGAACGGCACGGGACCACCCCCGAGGCGGCCGTGAAGATCAAGCAACTCGTCACGATCGGCCGGATCGACCTCACCGTGCTGTACTTGGCCGTAGCCGACATGGCCGTGAAGCCGACCGGTGACGATGTCGGCGTGCTGGTCGGCATGGCGCTGATCGTGGCTGCCGCCGTGATCTTCTTCACCTCACGAGCCCGCGCGGCCGAGCAGTCAGGCGCGGGGCGACCGCAGCCCGGCACCAGCGCACCTTTCTAGGCTCTTCAGGCCGGGGAATGGCACCGCACTCCGGGGAAACTCTCGGTGACCAGCGTAAAGACGCTGGAAAGCGCCGGGTTTACGGTCCGCGGCAGGACCTACGCTGGTAGCTGCGGGGCAGGGACTCGAACCCCGATAACCAGCTCCAGAGGCTGGCGTCTTGCCATTAGACGACCCCGCAAGGAG
>Ga0126310_10000189_pt1 | contig 18509 bp, 12 predicted proteins | sample Plot60_FD_92540 | JGI IMG/M metagenome (GOLD analysis project Ga0126310, IMG submission 92540) | Serpentine soil microbial communities from UC McLaughlin Reserve, CA, USA - Plot60 | ecosystem: Environmental > Terrestrial > Soil > Grasslands | place: USA: UC McLaughlin Reserve, Lake County... | reverse complement strand
TCGAGCTCCGAGAAGTCCACCACCAGCGCCCGCGCCTCCGTGGGCACCGCCTCCCCGATCTCGTCCCCCATGCGTGGCGCCACCGACACGTCGAGCTCGCCGGTGACGGTCGCCACCACGAGCTCGCCGTGCCGCTCGATCGCCAGCTCAGCGAGCTCGCTCAAGCGGCCACCTCGGGCGTCGCCCCGTTGAGCCTGCGGCGCATCCGCACGGACGTGCCTTCGTGGGTAGGGGTGACCTCGACCTCGTCCATGAGCGCCTCGATCAGGCTGATGCCGCGGCCGTGGTCGCCCTCGCGCGGGCGACGCCAGGCGCCGTAGTCGCGCACGGTGATGTCCACCTCACGGCCGTCCACGCGCCCGAGTATCTCGAATGGCGTGCCGCCAGAGGAGCCGGCGTGTTCGATCGCATTGGTGGCGGCCTCCCCGCAGGCCGTCGTGATCTCGGCGATTTCCTGGTCGGAACCCTCGGCGTGGCGCAGCCAGCGCCGCAGCAGGCCGCGCATCGAGGACAGCGCCTGCGGCTCGGTGGGGAACTCGGCGCTGAAGCGGTTGCCCATCGGGGTGTTGCGCAGCGCGAGCAGCGCAACGTCGTCGGCCGCGGCGCCCTCCGGGACCAGTATTCGGAGCACGTGGTCGCAGAGACCGCCCGGCACGCCGGGCGCGTCGCGCAGCGCGCCGGCCAGCCGCGCGAGGCCGTTGTCGATGTGGTCGCCGGGCCGTTCCACCAGGCCGTCGGTATAAAGCACCACGGTGGCGCCGGGCTCGAGCTGCTCCGCCGTGGCGTCGAAGCTCGGGAACGGCATCACCCCCAGCGGGACGTTGTGCCCACCCTGCAGGAACTGCGCCGGCCCGCCGTCGGCCAGGAGCAGCGGCGGCAGGTGGCCGGCGTTGACCCAGCACACGCTGCCGTCGGCGGGGTCGAGCACCAGGTAGAGCAGCGTGGCCATCTGGCTGTCGCCCAGCTCGGTCCAGACCAGGCGGTTGAGCTGCTCGACCACCCGCGCCGGGTCGTGACCCTCAAGGGCGTATGCCCGCAGCGCGCTGCGCAGCCTTCCCACCATGGACGCGGCCGCCAGGCCCTTGCCGGCCACATCGCCCATGACCAGGCCCACCCTGCCACCGGGGATGGGGATCACGTCGTACCAGTCGCCGCCCACCTCGGCCTCGGCGGCCGCCGGCAGGTAACGGGCCTCCACCGCGAGGCCCGGCAGGTGAGGCAGCCGGTCGGGCAGGAGGGTGCGCTGAAGCGTCTCGGCGATGCGGTGCTCACGCTCGTACACCCGCGCATGGTCGATGCCGAGGGCGACGCGGTCGGCGGCCAGTCGCAGCACGCCAAGGTCCTCCGGCCCGAACTGGCGCTCCTCCGCGCCACACACGATAAGCACCCCGGTCACCTCGCCCTCGGCCATCAGCGGCACCCCGAGCAACGAGTCGCAGCCCACCTTCTCGAGTTCGGGGTCCGCCAGCTCCTCGGAGGACGGGCGGTCGACCATCTGCGGCTCGCGGCCTTCCGCCACCCTGCCGGCGAAGCAGCTGCCGAGCTCGAGCGGCGCGGGCGTGGTCTCGCGGTCCACGCCCGAGCTGGCGGCCGTGACCAGGCGGCCTTCCTCGACCAGATAGATGACCGCGGCGTGGGCCCCGAGCACTCCGCGCACGCGGGTGACCAGGTCACCCACGATCGCGTCGAGCGAGCGGTGCGCCAGCGCCGCGTCCACCAACAGCTGCATGCCGCTGACCATCTCGGCGACCCGCTCTGCCTCGGCCCGCGCGGCCTGCTCGCGCAACAGCACCTCGCGCTCCTGCAGCCGGCGCAGGCGTTCGGTGATGTCGCGGATGAACCCCGGCAGGACCACCTCACCGCCGATCTCGACCTTGGAGACGGTTGCCTCTCCCGGGAAGCGGCTGCCGTCGCGGCGCTGGAAGTGGACCTCGAACAGGCGGCCGGTCACGTTGCCGCTCGATTCGAGCAGGTCGCGCCGGCGCTCGTCGTGGAGCTCGCGTTGATCCTCCGGGAGTATGAGCGCCCGCATGGGGCGGCCGATCGCCTCCGCTGTCGACCAGCCGAACATGCGCTCGGCGGCCGCGTTCCAGTTCACGATCAGGCCGTCGCGGTCGAGCGTGACGAAGGCGTCCGGCGCGCTGTCGAGCACGAGCCTGGTGCGCGCCTCGCTCTGCCGCAGCTCCTCCGCGCGCCGGCCGGCCTCCACGTTCTCGACCCGCAACCGGGTGAGCAGGCGAGAGATCAGCACGCCCGCGATCGTCGGGGTGCCGACCGCCAGCAGCCAGCGCGTGGCGGGGCTGGGGTGATCCACCAGCAGGAGCAGGAGCCCGTAGGAAACCGCGATCAAGGCCACGTGCGCGAATGCCAAGCGCAGGTCGAAGAAGTAGAACGCGTAGAGCGCGGCCCAGGTGTAGATCATCGGATACAGCGCCGTGGGCCCCACGAAGTAGTTGGCCAGCGTGAGGATTACCGTGCCCAGCGCGACCGCCACGTGCAGCTCCAGGTCGGTGACGCGGTCGGCGCGCCAGTAGAGGACCGCCGCGATCGCCAGCGCGGTCAGGGCCAGGACCACGAGCGCCAGGTCCTTGACCATCTCGTCGTGAGGCAGGACCAGCGTGAGAAGCCCGAGGCCCGCGCCGGCCGCGAACAGGAACGCCAGGGCGCGGCCCTTGACGCGGCGCTCGAAGAGGTCGGCCAGCGGCGTCACCGCTCGCCCCCGAGGCCGGATGACAAGCGTGCCAGCTCCTCGTGGCAGTCGACCACCCGCCGCTTGACGGGATCGTCGTCGGGGCGGTCGTGCACCAGGTCCCAGGTCTGGTCGGCCACGTGGCGCGCGTTCTCCGGCGTGGCCCCCTGGCACAGCTTCTCCACCAGCGTCAGCTCGAAGCGCTCGATCTGTGCCTCCGGCGCGCCGGGCGGCATGCGCGGCAACGGGTCCCCGGTGGACTCCCGCCACATGGCGCTGGCGATCAGCAGGCGATTGCGTAGTGCGGCCTGTTCCAAGCCCCTATGCCCTCGCGCGCGCCGGGCCCCGCGCGGCCGCAGGCACGAGCAATGCCGGCGCTATGGCCCCTCCCGCCAGCAGCTCCCTTCTAGGCGCCACAGCGAAACGGTAGCGCTGCCGTGCTAGGAGAAGCGCCTCCAGCGCTCGAGCAGCGGCAGGGGGTCGATCGGCTTGCCCTGGGCGCCCCGGCCCCGGCGCACCTCGAAGTGAAGGTGGTCGCCGAAGCAGGACCCGGTACAGCCGACGCCGCCGAGCCGCCGGCCGGCGCGCACGCGGCGCCCCGGCCGCACGCGCGAGGGCTCGTCCATGTGCAGGTAGACGTAGGTCTGGTGCGCCAGCGGGCTGTAGAGGGCCACGTAGTTGCCGCGGCCGCCGTCGTCGCCTGTCTCCACCACCACGCCGTCGCGCACGGCCACGAGTGGCGTGCCGGGGGGTGCGAACACGTCCTGCCCTTGGTGGCTGTGCCCGGCCCTCGCTGCGCCGAAGCGCGCGCCGGCCTCTCCGTAGCCGGCCGGGCCGCTCACCGGGAAGACCGCCGCGCTTGGGTCCGGGGCGGGCCGATCGCCGGCGATCGCCTGACCGACGCTGCGCCTGCGGACGCCGGCCAGCGGCGCGGCGGCAGCGCGGGCGTCGAGCGCGCTGCGGCCGGCTCGCAGGGCGCCGGCCAGCCGCTCGAGCGGCCGCAGGCCCTCGAGGCCGTTCGACGGGGGCAACTCGGCCGGCTGGGCCGCGGCCAGGCCGGTGGCCGACAGCGCCGCGAAGGCGGCGAGCAGCACGACAGCGCGCTTGTTGCTCGGGGCGGTCATCGTCATTTGCCTACGGGTTGGCTGACGGGCTCGCCGGCGTCGCTGCCGGCTACGGCGCTCTCCGGCGCCGACTCGCCCCCGGGCGTCGTGCCCATTGGTTCCCCCGCTCCCCGCCGCGGCGGCGAAGATCGGACACTTCGGGCGAGGACCCTATCTTCGGCGGATGGCGGACTTTCACCTGCTGCGGGTCTTCTGTGACGAGGCCGGGCGTGGAGGCAATCCGCTGGCCGTGTTCCTCGAGGGCGACCAGGTGCCGTCCGAGCGCCGGCAGGCCGTGGCGGCCGAGCTGGGGTTGAGCGAGACGGTGTTCGTGGAGAACCGCCAGCGCGGGGAGCTGCGCATCTTCACTCCCACGGTGGAGCTGGAGTTCGCCGGGCACCCCACCGTCGGCACGGCCTGGCTCCTGCGCGAGTGCGGGGTTGAGCCGCGGGCGCTTCGCACGCTCGCGGGCGAGCTGGCCGTGCGCTACCAGGGGGCCGCGGCGTTCGTCGCCGGGCGCCCGGAGTGGGCGCCGGACTTCGAGCTCTGCCAGCTCGCCTCACCCGAGGCGGTCGACGCCCTCCAGGGCCCACCCGACGGGCGCGACCTGGTCGACGCGTGGGCCTGGATCGACGAGCGGGCCGGCGTGCTGCGCGCGCGGGTCTTCCCGCCACGGCTTGGCATCGCCGAGGACGAGGCCACGGGCGCCGCGGCGGTCAGGCTATGCGCCGCCCTTCGCCGGCCACTCGACGTCCGCCAGGGGCGCGGCTCGCGCATCCTGGCCCAGCCGCTGGCCGACGGCCGCATCGAGATCGGTGGCCTGGCGGCGCTCGACGAGCTGCGCGAGCTCTAGATGCGGCAGCTGGCGAGGCCGCGCTTCTCGAGATAGCGCTGGTGATAGTCCTCGGCCGGCCAGAAGCTGGTCGCGGGCTCGATCGTCGTCGCGATCGGCTTGGCGTGGCGCTCCTGCTGGCGCTCGCGTGAGGCCTCCGCCGCGCGCCGCTGCTCGTCGGAGCTCACGAAGATCGCCGAGCGGTACTGCGTGCCCACGTCCGGACCCTGCCGGTTCAGCTGCGTGGGGTCGTGAAGTCGCCAGAAGACGTCGAGCAGCTCCTCGTAGGGGATCTCCTCGGAGTCGAACTTGACCTCGACCACCTCGGCGTGGCCGGTGCGATCGGTGCAGACCTGCTCGTAGGTCGGGCTCGCGACCTGGCCGCCCATGTAGCCCACGAGCGCGTCCGTCACTCCCGGCGTGTTGCGGAACTCGACCTCCACCTGCCAGAAGCAGCCGGCTCCGAAGGCCGCGGTCTCCACCATGGCCCTGAGGCTAGCGAGGAGCCGGGCTGATGAACGCGACCGCCGGCCCTAGACCCGCCTCGCGGCGCAGCGTGGCGATCCGGCGGCCGGGCTGGACCGCGTCGCGCGGCTCGCCCAGCAGTGGGCCCAGGTGGGCCGCCGTGGCGTCGAGATCGGCGACCAGGCAGGAGATGCCCCACAGGCGGGCGGGCAGGTCCGGCCGTCGGGCGATGCGGCTGCCGGGTGGGGCCTGGACCACCTCGAGCAGCACCTCCCCCATCCGAAAGAAGGCCTGGCGCGGAGCGCCCCCTGGGGTCGGCTCCTCGCGCAGCCGCCGGAAGGTCAGCCCGGCCGCCCGGAGGGCGTCGGCGGTTCGGTCGAGGTCGGGCGTGAAGGCAACCACGTGGTCGACGGCCAGCACACCGTTCGGTTGCGGTACCCCGCGTGCCGGCGCCGCGTTGGAGCGATCGGTGGGCAGCCCGTCGAGCTCCGCCTCGGCGAGCCCGCGCACGCTCCAGCTGACTATCCCGCGGTCCGCCTGCGGCCCCTCGAAGCGCAGCCGCAGTGAGCCGAGCTCGAGCGTGTCGCCGCTGGGCGAGAAGCCGGCGGCCCCCCAGACGCCGGGGGCGTCGGCGATCCTGAGCTCGTCGATCGTCGGCTGGGAAACCGGGCTCAGGGAGCGAGCTTCAGCTTGTCGCGCGTGGCCAGCCCGCGGTCGGCGGCCGGCGGCGGGGGTTTCGGCTGCGCCTTCGGGGTTACGGGTCGCGCCTTCTCCTCCGCGGCGCCGGTGCCCCTACGGGGTGCCGCCTGGGGCCGGGCGAGTGGCCGCTCAGGGCGGCTCGGCTGCTGCTGGCGCCCCTCCACGCGGTCTGGCCTTGCGGCCTGCTCGGGCATGCGCCGCTTGCCTTCACGGCCGCGCGGCTGGTGGGAATTGGTGGGCTTGCGCGCGCCGCCCGACGGTGCGTGCCCGGGAAGCGTGCCGCGCTCCTGCCCGCGCGGGCGGACAGCCACGCCGTGGTCAGCCGGAGCGGCCTGCGCCCGCGCCGGCGCGCCGAGTGGAGCACGCGCCGCCGGAAGTGGCTTGGGAGACGCGGAATCATCGTCCCCGGAGGCGGCCTGGCCGACCACGCCGCCGCCGCCTGCGAGCAGGGCGACCGCCGCGATCTTGGCCACCGGGCCGGCCCCCGCCAGCGGAGCCGATGCCACGGCGCCGCCGGCCAGCGCGCCGCCGCCGGCTGATCCGCCTCCACCCAAGCCGATGGCACCGAGCACGGTGGACTTGAGCCCCAAGGAGGGCGTGACCGGCAGCGCCGTGGCCAACATGGCCCGCTGGCGCCTGACCTGATCCCGGTACTCGCTACAGCCGGTACAGGCGCGCAGGTGATGGCGCAGCTCGCTGCGCCGCAGTGCCCCGCCGCGCAGGTTCGCGAGCTGCTCGCGGATCTCGTCGCAAGGCGTCTCGCGGGCATCGCGGCGCTCGATCAGGCCGGAGCGCGCCCTGAACACGAGCGCCTTCACGCGCGGCGCCTCGCAGCCGAGCACGCGGGCCACGTCGGCGTGCGATAGGTCTCCGAGCTCCGCCAGCAGCAGCGCCGCCCGCTGCTCGTGGGGCAGCCGGCGCACGTCCGCCAACAGCTCGCGCAGCTCGGCCCGGCGCTCCACCTGCTGGTCCAGCCCGGCCGTGGGGATCTCCTGCTCCTCCACGGGTTGCTCTCGGCGCGCACGGAGCAGCGACAGGCAGCGGTTGCGCGCGATCGTGAACAGCCATGGCTTGAGCCGGATCTCCCGCTCGTCGCGCAGCAGGTCACTGTAGGCGGCGGCGAAGGTGTGCTGCACCGCGTCCTCGGCCTCCTCGGGTGAGCCGAGCATGTGGCGGCAGAAGGACAGGATCGGCTGCGCGTAGCGCTCGAAGGCCACCTCGAATGCCGCCTCGTTGCGGCGTCGGATCTGCTGCACCAGGCGCTCGTCGCTCGCGAGCGCGAGCAGCCGCTTGGAGCGCAACGGGGCCGGGCTCTGGGCCCGCTCTGGTATCGAGACGGTGCGCATGATCCTTGGGTTGTACCCCTCATCATGAATCACAACGCCTGAAGGGCGCGTTGGTTCGCAATTGAGGAACTTCCGAACCTTTGCGCCGCCGGCGAGTTTCAGCTGCAAGCCGCGGCCGCAGGGAGGCGACCACCGTGGGCAAGCGAAGGGCCCCGCCCCCCGGGGCCCTTCGTCTTTCAGGAGGCCCGCAGGGCCGGAGCGCCCGCGAGCAGCTCGTAAGGCAGGGCCTCCACGCGGTGGCCGCCCCGGCCCCCCATCGCGTCGGCCGAGCACAGCGAGTTCAGGACCGCCTCGGAGGTGACCTCTCCGGCCGCCTCGAACAGCTGGCGCATCTGCGGGGAGTCGTCGCGCAGGAAGCGGAAGTCGGTGAACGGCTCATCGGCCCGGTGCGCCAGGCGCGTCGCGGTGGAGAACGCGAGCGCGTACTCGCCGCTGCCGTTCGAGGCGAAGCTGCCGGCGCGCCCGAGGCCGAAGGTCGCCCGCGCGGCCAGCCGGCGCAGCTGGCGCTCCGACAGCGGAGCGTCGGTGCCGAGCACGATCATGATCGAGCCACCCTCCGACGGCGGCCCCGGCGCCCGCTCGGCGGGGGTCCCGGTGAGCATGTGCAGGTCGCGCCGCGCGCCGAAGTTGGACACCACGAGGCAGCCGAGCGTCAGGCCACCGCCCACGACGCGCGACGCGCCGCCCACGCCGGCCTTGAATCCGAAGCAGGTCGTGCCGGTGCCCGCGCCCACCGAGCCCTCGGCAGCGCCGTCCTCCGAGGCTGCCGCGATCGCCTCGAGCGCGTGCTCGGGCCGCACCCTGAGTGCACGGGCGTCGTTGAGCCAGCCGTCGAAGCATTCGCCCACCACCACGTTCACGGTGTCGCGATCGCGCGCGGCCCCGGCGTTCTGATCGAGCAGGTGTCGCACGCCACCCTCCCACACCGGCCCCACCGCGAGGGTGTTCGTGAGCAGGATCGGGCTCTCGAACGTGCCGAGCTCCTGGAGCTGGGTGAGCCCGGCGGCCTTGCCGTAGCCGTTGATCACGTGGCAGGCGCCCAGCACCTTCTCCGCGTACAGGTTGCCGCCGTGAGGCAGCACCGCGGTCACGCCCGTTCGCACCGACTCCCCCTCGATCAGGGTGACGTGACCCACCCGCACACCCGGCACGTCGACGAGTGAGCAGCGCCGCCCCGGCGGGAGGCGGCCGACCGTATAGCCCAGCTCGCGCAGGCGCTTTCGCACGGCCGGAACATAACCTTGCCCGCTTGGCGGTGACCGTGACCCGCGCCCCGCTGCGAGTCGCCCTCGGCGGCGGCGGCACCGACCTGCCCTCCTACTACCGCGAGCACCGCGGCTTCGTGGTGTCGGCGGCGATCGACCGCTACGTGCACGTGCTGGTCTCCGACAGCTTCCAGCGCCGCTATCGCCTCAAGCACCTGGAATGGGAGGAGGTGGACCGTCCCGAGCAGGTGCGCCACCCCATCCTCCGCGAGTCGCTCGTGCGCCACTGGAGCGGCGGGCCGCTCGAGCTCGCCTCGGTCGCCGACGCGCCTCCCGGCACCGGGCTCGGCTCCTCCGGGGCGTACGCCGTCGGCGCGATCAAGGCGCTGCGGCTGGGCGGCGGCTCCGACCTGGCCGCCGCCGAGCTCGCCGAGGCGGCCTGCGAGATCGAGATCGAAGTGCTGGGGCGCTCGACCGGCAAGCAGGACCAGTACGCCGCGGCGTTCGGCGGCGTGCGCGCCTACAGCTTCAACGAGGACGACAGCGTGGCCGTCCGGCGGCTCGAGCTGCCCGCGCCCGTGCTGGACGCGCTGCTCGAGCGCTTCCTGCTGTTCTTCAGCGGCCGCGAGCGCTCTGCCTCCGACGTGCTCGCCGGGGCGCGCGGGGTCGCGCTCGACCGCCTGCGCGAGCTGGCGCTGGCAACCTGCTCGGCGCTCGAGGCCGGCGACCTGGGCCGCTGCGCGGAGCTGATGAACGAGAGCTGGGACGCCAAGCGCGAGCGCGCGCCCGGGACCGTGCTGCCGGAGATGGACGACCTGCGCGCGCTGGCGCTCCACGAGGGCGCCGCCGGCGTGCTGTCGCCGGGGGCGGGCGGCGGGGGCTTCCTGCTCGTGCTCTCCGACGACCCGGAGCGCACGCGGCGCGCCATGGACGGTGCGGGCGCCCGCGAACTGTCATTCGGCCTCGACAACGGCGGCTGCGTGGGCCTCAGCGCGCCCCCGTGAGCTCAGCTGGGCTTGGTGGTCATCGCGAAGATGGCCACCAGGGAGGCCGCAAGCATCAGCGCTGTCAGGACCGCCGCGGCGCGCAGGAGGCCACCCCCGCCGCCGCCGCCGCCGCCGCGATCCAGGCGGCGAAGGCTCAACCCGGAGAGCAGCAGGGCGATCAGGAGGAACAGGGCGATCGGCTCGGCGACGATGTAGCCGACGTCGAGCCAGGACGGTGTCCGGTCGCCCGAGTAGCCCTCCTTGGAGGCGATCCACTCCGCCGCTCCGCGCATGACGATCCAGGCCGGCAGCGCGCCGAGCAACAGCGCGCGGAAGGCCAGTCGCGTGACCGGCGCCCCGCCGGCTCGGGCGGCGCCCCCGAGTGAGGCGATGGCGAGCACCAGCGAGCCAACCAACACCATCGCGCCGAGCACGTGCAGGAACAGCGGCAGGTTCTGCTCGTCGGGACGGACCGCCGCCAGCAGGCTCACGCTCCGGGCTTCCAGACCATGAGCACCAGGATGCCGAGCACCGCTATGGCGCGTAGCCAGTGCCAGCGCGCGGTCCCATCCGCGTTCGCATCCACACCGACCTGCGCGCGGCGTCCGAGCTCCGTGGCGGCCGCCCAGAGCAGGATCGCTCCGACGATCCAGCCGTCCCAGACCTCGTAGGCGTCCACGTCGATCGCGAGCGCGATGCCCAGGAGCAGGGTGCCGAGGCCGCCGATGGCCCACAGCACGTTGGCCACGGAGATGGCGCGGGCCGGTGCCGGAGCACCCAGCACCACGGCGCTGTAGACCACCGTCGTCGTGACCAGCAGGAACGATGCGAGCACGTGCAGGAACAGCAGCCAGTCGTACACCGGCGCCACCCTACCGCGCCTTCTGGCCGGACCTTCGGCTAGGCCAGCGCGGGCGGCTCGGCGGCGCGCAGATGGCGCGCCGACGCGGTCACGCGGTTTCGGCCGGCGCGCTTTGACTCGTAGAGTGCCCCGTCGGCCGCCGCCACGAGCTGCTCCGGGTCGGTGGCGTCGGTCGGGAAGGTCGCGATGCCTGCGCTGATCGTGGCCCTCGGCTCGCCCTGCGCGCGCGCCACCTCCTGCCTCAGGCGCTCCACCAGCTCCCGGGTCTCCTCGCGATCGGTGGCTGGCAGGATCAACCCGAACTCCTCGCCGCCGTAGCGCGCCACGGTGTCGTAGGCGCGGCAGTGCTCGGACAGGGTGGCGGCCACGCGCCGCAGCACCCCGTCGCCCGCCTGGTGACCATGGGCGTCGTTCAGCTTCTTGAAGTGGTCGATGTCGATCATCGCCAGGCTCACGTCGTCGCCCGCGCGTGCCGCGCGCTCCAGCTCGCGCACGAGCCGCTGCTGGAAGGTGTAGCGGTTCGCGACTCCGGTCAGGCCGTCGGTGGACGCGAGCTCCTGCACCTGCTCGAGCAGCCATGCGTTGCGCAGCGCCAGCGCGCCGTGGGAGGCAAAGCGCTCCACCGTGGCCACGATCCGCCGCTCGATGCGCGAGCCGCGGCGCATGCCGTGCTCGGCGACGAGCGCACCGATCGCATGGCCCTCGGCCGAGAGCGGCACGACCAGGAGGTTGCGCGCGTCGGGCACCAGCACGCTCAGCCACGTGTCGTCGTCCACGTCGGCGGCCGACACGAGCTGGGTGGTGCGCGTGACCATCGCCTGGTAGAGCACCGAGCCCTCGTCCGGGGGCGGCCCGCGCACCCCGCGCGTCACGTCGCCGACATGGGCAAGCAGCGTGGGCGCCTGGCCGTCGGGAGAGGCGAACAGCAGCGCGCGCTCGAAGCCGAAGGTCCCGTGGACGGCGGTGAGCAGCGTGTTGGCCGCGGTCGCCGAGTCGGTCTGATCCTCCAGGCGCGTGGCCATCAGCGCCAGCGCCTCGAGGTCATAGCGGCGACGGCGCAGCTCTCGCTCGTTGATGGCGGAGAAGGTGGCGGTCGCGATCGCCACGAACCACAGCACCGCGCTAAACGCGAGCAGCTGCTCGAAGGGCGAGCCCGGGCCCGGAGCGTCCGAGCGCTCGAGCGGGTTCAGCAGGCCCCCGTCCTGGCCGTAGTAGACGACCAGCAGCAGCAGCGAATGCCAGAGCGCCATCTTCATCCCGGTCCGATAGGAGGCCAGCAGCGCGACGGCGATGATGTGCAGGATGATCAGGTAGCGCAGTGGGCTGCCGCCGCTGCCAGTGGCGTAGGAGGCCCAGGCCAGATACAGGCCGTCGGCGATCAGCATGCCGCTGAACAGGTAGAGGCCGCCGCGCCGCGACACCCGCCAAGCGAGGTGCGCGACGAGCGACAGGCTCAGGTAGGCCGCGGTGACCGCAGCGAGGCCGGTGGGGGTGCCCTCCAGCGAGCTGCGCGAGAGCCAGGCCACGATCGCGACCACCGGCAGCAGGGCCAGGCGGAAGGCCTGCATGTAGCGCGTCCGATCGGCGATCGGGACGACTTCGGCCGACGGAATCTTGGCTGCCGTGCTCATCTCTTCTTGGGTAGCGGCCTGAACTCGAGATCAGGATCGGCAAAAACCGGCGCCAACCGGAGCTTCGGGTCGTTGCGGTCGATGCGGTTCTGGACCGCGAAGAAGCAGAAGACCATCCCGAGCAGCAGTCCGGGGAAGACCGAGTCGTCGACGTGCGCCGCCACCGCCTTGGCCGCGCGCCCGAGCGCATCCAGCACGCCGGAGCCGCCCTCGTCCGGCCGGCCGGCCCTCGCCGGGTCGTGGCGGGGCCCATCGGGGCTTGCGCTGCCATCCTCGTGCGGGCTCCGCGCGCCGCCCCCGGGCGTGGTAGTGCCCGGCGCGCCCTGGCTCGGGGTGGCGGCGGGCGCAGCGGTGGCCGTCGCGGCGGGAGTGCCGGCGGGGGCTAGGAAGCCCGGCCCCGCGCCGCCGGGCAGCGCCCGGTCCGGGGGCACGGCCAGGTCCTGGTGTCCCCCGTGGGTCGTGCGCGTGAGCTCGTAGTCGGACGTGGCCGCCGCGCCCGTATTGCCGGCGGCGTCGGTGGCTCGCACGGCCAGGGCATAGCCGCCGTCGGGCTCGGAGGTCAGGTCGAAGCCCTTCGGGCTGGCGCATGGCGCCCAGTCGTGCAAGGCATGGCCGTCGCGCCTGAGCCTGCACTCGAGCGTGGCCTGGTTCTCGCCGCTGAACGCCCACCTCGGGGTCGGGTCGTGGCCCGCGGCGCCCGGCTCCGAGCTGAACGCCGGGGCCGCCGGAGGGGTGGTGTCGAGGTCGAAGCCGTGGCTGCCGCTGGGTCCTGTGTTGCCGGCCGCGTCGGTGGCGCGCACGGCCAGCGTGTAGCGCCCGTCACCGCGGCCGTGGAGGTCGAACGTGCCCGGGCTCGTGCAGCCGTGCCAATCGGCCACGGGCGCGCCGGTGCCCTGCAGGCGGCACTCGAGCGACGCCCCGTCCTCACCGGAGAACGCCCAGGTCGGAGAGCGGTCGCGGCTCGGCGAGCGCGGGCCCGCTTCGATCGCCGGGGCGCCGGGCGCCACCGTGTCGAGCACGTAGTCCGAGCTCGTCGGCGGCCCCTGGTTGGCGGCCGTGTCGCTCGCGCGGACCGAGAAGGTGTAGCCGCCGTCGGGCTCGCCGGAGAGGTCCAGGCTGGCCGGGCTCGCGCAGCTCGTCCAGTCGGACACCGTGCTCGCGCCGCGCACCAGGCGACACTCGAAGCTTGCTCCTGTCTCCGCGGAGAAGGCCCATTGCGGCGAGCGGTTATGGCCGACGGGGCCGGGACCAGAATCGATTTGCACGGCCGCCCCCGTGGTGTCGAGCCGGTAGTCCGAGGTCGCGGCGGGGCCGGTGTTGCCGGCGGCGTCGCTGGCACGCGCCGAGAAGGTGTAGGTGCCGTCGGGCTGCCCCGAGAGGTCGAAGGCGCGCGGGCTCGAGCACGAGGCCCAGTCGGACACGACGGCCGCGCCGCGCGCCAGCCGGCACTCGAGCGCGGCGCCGGCCTCGCCGGAGAACGCCCAGGACGGACTCAGGGCGCTGCCCGGGCTGGCAGGCGCCGAGTCGATCGACGGCGCGCCGGGCGGGCTCGTGTCGAGCTCGTAGCCGGAGGTCGCGGCCGCTCCGGTGTTGCCGGCCGCGTCGCGGGCGCGGACCGAGAAGCTGTAGCCGCCGTCCGGCTGCCCCGCGAGGTCGAAGGCGCGCGGGCTCGAGCAGGGCGCCCACCCGGACACGGTCGTGGCTCCCCGGGCCAGGCGGCACTCGAAGGAGGCGCCCGCCTCACCCGAGAAGGCCCAGGCGGGGCTGGCGGCCCTGCTGGGCGAGGCCGGCGCCGAGTCGATCGAGGGCGCGGCCGGGGCGCCGCGGTCGAGCTCGTAGGCGTCCGAGGCCGCGGCGCTCCTGGCGCCCACCGCGTTGACCGCGCGCACCGAGAAGGTGTACGACGCGTCGGGCTCTGAGCCGAGGTCGTAGGACTTCGGGTCCGAGCACGACGCCCAGTCGGACACCACTGTCGCCCCCCGCGCGATGCGGCACTCGAAGGAGGCGGCGGCGTCGCCGGAAAAGCCCCAGCTGGGCGTGGCGTCGTTGCCGATCGGGCCCGGGCTCGAGTCGATGGTCGGAGCTGACGGAACCGAGCTGTCGAGCGAATAGCCAGAGCTGGCGGACCCACTGGCGTTGCCGGCCGCGTCGCGGGCGCGCGTGGAGAACGTATAGGCGCCGTCGGGCTCCCCGCTCAGGTCGTAGCTGCGGGGACTCGAGCAGCTGGCCCAGTCGGACACCACGGTCGCGCCGCGCTCCAGCCTGCACTCGAGGGAGGCGCCGGCCTCACCCGAGAACTGCCAGGTGGGGAACTTCTCGCTGCCGGGCGAGGCCGGCGACGCGTCGATCGTGGGCACTGCCGGAGCCACGGTGTCGAGCTCGTAGCTTGAGCCGGCCGCAGGGCCGGTGTTGCCGGCGATGTCGGTTGCGCGCACCTTGAAGTCGTAGCTGCCGTCGGGGCGCGAGGAGAGGTCGTAGACCGTCGAGTCCGTGCACGAGGTCCAGTCCGCCACCACCGTGGCGCCGCGCTCCAGGCGGCATTCGAACGATGCGCCGGACTCCCCGGAGAAGGACCAGCCGGGCGCGGTGTCGTTGCCGGGAGAGGCCGGCGCCGAGTCGATCGAGGGCGCGGCGGGGGCCGAGCTGTCGAACTGGTAGCTCGAGGCTGCCGCGGGGCCCGTGTTCCCGGCCGCGTCCGTGGCCCTGACGCCGAACAAATAGGCGCCGTCGGGGTCGGACGACAGGTCGAAGCCCTTCGGGTCCGAGCACGCCGCCCAGTCGGAGACGACCGTCGCCCCGCGCACCAGGCGGCATTCGAAGGAGGCGCCGGCCTCCCCGGAGAACGACCAGCCCGGCGAGCTGTCGCTGCCCGGGCTCACGGGCGACGAGTCGATCGACGGAGCCGACGGCGCCGAGCGGTCGAGCTCGTAGTCCGAGCTGGCCGGCGGGCCGGTGTTGCCCGCGGCGTCCTTCGCACGCGCCTTGAAGGTGTAGCCGCCGTCGGGCTGGGACGAGAGGTCGTATGCCCGCGCGGCCGAGCAGGGGGCCCAGTCGGAGACCACCGTGGCGCCGCGCTCCATGCGGCACTCGAATGACGCACCCGCCTCACCCGAGAACGACCAGCTCGGCGATGAGCCGTTCCCTGGACTCGCCGGGGCCGAGTCGATGCTGGGGGCTGCGGGCGCCGCCGTGTCGAGCTGGTACGCGGCCGATGCGGCCGGACCGGTGTTGCCGGCGGCGTCCTGGGCGCGCACCGCGAACGTGTAGGCGCCGTCCGAATGCGAGGACAGGTCGTAGCTCCCCGGGTCCGAGCAGGACGCCCAGTCCGACACGACCGTCGCCCCCCGCGTCAGGCGGCACTCGAAGGAGCTGCCGCTGCCCGAGAAGGACCAGCTCGGGCTCGTGTCGCTCCCGGGAGACCCCGGCCCGGAGTCGATGGACGGCGCGGGCGGCGGGCTCGTGTCGAGCGCGTAGTCCGAGCTCGAGGACGGTCCGGCGTTGCCCGCCGCGTCGCGCGCGCGCACCGAGAAGCTGTAGCCCCCGTCGAGCTGCGAGGACAGGTCGTAGGACTTCGGATCCGAGCAGGGCGCCCAGTCAGAAGCGACCGTCGCGCCGCGCACCAGTCGGCACTCGAACGACGCGCCCGCCTCGCCGGAGAACGACCAGGCCGGCGTCTGGTCGTTCCCCGGAGAGGCCGGCGCCGAGTCGATCGAGGGCGCGCCGGGGGCGGAGCGATCGAGGCTGTAGCTCGACGACGCGGGCGCCCCGGCATTGCCCGCGGGGTCGACGGCGCGCACGCGGAAGGTGTAGTCGCCGTCGGCCTCCGATGACAGGTCGAAGGCGCGCGGGCTCGAGCACGCGGCCCAGTCGGAGACGACCGCCGGGCCGCGCTCGAGGCGGCATTCGAACGATGCCCCCGCTTCGCCGGAGAACGACCAGTTGGGCGAGGGGGAGTTGCCGGGTGATGCCGGCGCGGAGTCGATCGAAGGCGCCGCCGGGGCGCCGGTGTCGAGCTCATAGCCGGACGAGGCGGCCGGGCCAACGTTGCTGGCCCCATCCACCGTGCGCACGGAGAAGGTGTAGCTGCCATCCGGCTGGGAGGACAGGTCGTAGCCGTGGGCGCTGGTGCAGGCGGCCCAGTCCGCGACCACCGTCGCCCCCCGCGCGAGACGGCACTCGAAGGTCACGCCGGTGTCGCTCGAGGAGAAGCTCCAGCTCGGGGCGGTGTCGTTGCCAGGCGACGCCGGTGCGCTGTCGATGGAGGGGGACGACGCCGCGGCCGTGTCCAGCTCGTAGCCGGAGCTCGCCGCCGGGCTGCGGTTGCCGGCGGCGTCGTGGGCGCGCACGGAGAAGGTGTAGCTCCCGTCGGGCTGCGAGGAGAGGTCGTAGGACTTCGGGTCCGAGCACGATGCCCAGTCGGACACGACGACGGCGCCGCGCTCCAGGCGGCACTCGAATGTCACGCCCGCCTCGCCCGTGAACGACCAGCTCGGGGAGGCGTCGTTGCCCGGCGACGCCGGGGCGGAGCCGATCGACGGCGCCGCCGGTGCCGCGCGGTCGAGCGTGTAGCTCGACCCGGCCGAGGGACCCGTGTTGCCGGCCGCGTCGGTCGCTCGCACGGCGAACGAGTAGTCGCCGTCGGGCTCCCGGCCGAGGTCGTAGGTACTGCTGCCCGAGCAGGCCGCCCAGTCGGAGACCACGGTCGCCCCACGCTGGAGCCGGCACTCGAAGCTGGCGCCGGCCTCACCGGAGAACGACCAGGCCGGCGTCGGGTCAGTGCCCGGGGAGGCCGGCGCAGAGTCGATCGAGGGCGCGGCGGGAGCCGAGCTGTCGAGCTGGTAGCTGGAGGACGCCGCCGGACCCGTGTTGCCGGCCGCGTCCTGGGCGCGCACGGCGAAGCTGTAGGCGCCGTCCGGCTGCGCCGAGAGGTCGTAGGACTTCGGATCCGAGCACGACGCCCAGTCCGAGACGGCCGTCGCGCCGCGGACCAGGCGGCACTCGAAGGACGCGCCCGCCTCGCCGGAGAACGACCAGGCCGGCGTGGGGTCGTTGCCCGGGGATGCCGACGCAGAGTCGATCGAGGGCGCGGCGGGAGCCGAGCTGTCGAACTGGTAGCTGGAGGACGCCGCCGAGCCCCTGTTGCCGGCGGCGTCGCGCGCGCGCACCGAGAACGTGTAGCCGCCGTCGGGCTGTGAGGAGAGGTCGTAGGTCTTGGGATCCGAGCACGACGCCCAGTCCGAGACGACGGTCGCCCCGTGGACGAGGCGGCACTCGAACGAGGCCCCCGCCTCGCCCGCGAAGGACCAGCCGGGGGAGGTGTCGCTGCCCGGCGAGGCCGGCGCCGAGCCGATGGAAGGCGCGACCGGCGGGGCGCGGTCGAGGTCGTAGCTCGAGCTGGCGGGCGCGCCGGTGTTGCCGGCGGCGTCGACGGCGCGGACGCGGAATGTGTAGCCGCCGTCGGGCTGGGATGAGAGGTCGAACGCCCTGGGGCTCGAGCAAGCGGCCCAGTCGGACACGACGGCCGCCCCGCGTTCGAGCCGGCACTCGAGCGCTGCGCCCGCCTCGCCGGAGAACGACCAGCTCGGCGAGCTGCCGTTGCCCGGCGAGCTCGGCGACGAGCTGATCGTCGGCGCCGGCGGAGCTGCGGTGTCGAGCTGGTAGGAGGCGCTGGCGCTCGGCCCCGCGGTACCGCCGCCGTCGAGCGCGCGAACCGAGAAGGTATACGCCCCGTCCGGCTGCGAGCCGAGGCCGTAGGTCGTCGGAGAAGAGCAGGCCGCCCAGTCAGACACCACCGTCGCGCCCCGGACCAAACGGCACTCATACGAGGCGCCGGCGCCGCTGAAGGACCAGGTTGGCGTGGTGTCGTTGCCCGGCGATGCGGGACCCGAGTCGATCAGGGGGGCCGCGGGCGCCGTCGCACCGGGCAGCGTGAGCGAGCTGGCGGAGCAGGCAGAAACGTTGCCCGCCGAGTCGGTGGCGGTGGCCCAGAAGGTGGTGGAGAAGCCCGTGTTCTGCACCTGCAGGCCGGGGCTCGCGAACTCGGCGGCCGTTCCGGTGGCTGCGACTGTCGAGCTGCAGCCGGCGTCGGTGTAGAGCTTCACGGTGGTGCCGGCGGGGGCGGTTCCCTTCAGGCGCCAGGTGGCGCCGCCCCCGGAGCGGCCGGTGAAGACCGGCGGGTCGGGATTGCCGAGCCCGCTGACCTTCCGGACCCGTCGGTTGTCTCGGTCGCCCATGTAGAGGTCCGCACTTGGGCTGAAGACGACGCGCGTCGGGCCATCGAGATTCGCCGAGAGCGCCGGGCCGCCGTCGCCGGAGAAGCCGGCCACCGCGGTGCCGGCCACGGGCGTGATCTTCCCGCCGGCGACCTTGCGCACGACGTTGTTGCCGTACTCGGCTATGAAGAGGTTGCCGCTGGAGCCCACTTCCACGCCGCCGGGGTTCGAGAGCCGTGCCGAGGTTGCCGCTCCGCCATTGCCGGAGTAGCCCTGGGCGCCGGTGCCCGCGACCGTGCTGATCGCGCCACCCGGAGTGACCCTGCGCACGCGCTGGCCCTGCCACTCGCCGATGTAGACGTCGCCGGAGCCGTCGACCGCGACGTCGCCGGCCTGGTTGAGCTTCGCCGCGCTCGCCGGGCCGCCGTCGCCCGAGTAGCCGGCCACGCCGGTGCCGGCGACCGTGCTGATCAAGCCGC
>Ga0126310_10000188_pt1 | contig 18527 bp, 18 predicted proteins | sample Plot60_FD_92540 | JGI IMG/M metagenome (GOLD analysis project Ga0126310, IMG submission 92540) | Serpentine soil microbial communities from UC McLaughlin Reserve, CA, USA - Plot60 | ecosystem: Environmental > Terrestrial > Soil > Grasslands | place: USA: UC McLaughlin Reserve, Lake County... | reverse complement strand
GGAGCTTCTCCAAGACGCACGGCCCGGACCTCCGGCTCGCCGCCATGGGAGGACCAGCGGGGGTGGTGGACCCGATCGTCGAGCGCCGCTACCTCGGGCAGGGGTGGAGCAGCCGCCTCGTCCAGTCCATCCTGCTCGACCTGCTCACCGACGAGACGTCCCGGACGCTGGTGCGGCACGCGCAGGCGACGTACGCCGCGCGGACGGCGGCGATGGTGAATGCTCTCGCCGAGCGCCGCGTGTGCGTCCCGGGACGGGACGGGATCAACGTCTGGGTGCCGGTGGCCGACCAGGGCGCGGCGCTGTTGCATCTGGCCGCCGCCGGCATCCGGGCGGCCAGCGGCGACCCGTTCTGGATCTCCACTCCGGGCTCTCACCACATCCGGATCACCACGTCCTCCATCGGCGCCGAGCCCACGGACCACTCCGGTACCCGCCATCCCCGGCTCGCCGGCCTCGCCGGTCTCGCCGACCTCGCCGACCTCGCCGACCTCGCCGACCTGGTGGCCGACGCCGCTGGCGCCGGCACCTGGGCCGGCCACCGCTGAGCCACGTCAGCGCTGGGCGGCGGTGAGGGCGAGCCCCCAGGCAACGGCGTGGCGGTGGCCGAGGGACCCGGCAACGTTCGCCCGGCCGATCACCGTGTCGGGAGGAACAAGGGCGGACACGGCGGTGAGCGCCTCATCGTCCCCCGCGGGGCCGCCCACGACGACGAGCGTCGGCGGCAGCGAGAGTGACGTCTCTCGAACAGCACGGCCGAGAACGGCCTCCTTCAGCGCCCAGCGCGCGGACCGCCATGCCGCCGCGGGTAGCTCGGCGCCGAAGCCGAGCAGCCCGGCCGGGCCGGGCACGGCGAGCCGGCCGACGGCCGAGGCCGGTGCCGGGACTTCGTCGAGGTAGCGCTCCCCCGTCTCGGCCACCCGCACCGTCGGCCCCTCGACCCGGACGCATGGCCCACGCTTGATCCACTCCGCCGACCCGCGGGTGACGCCGAGTGCCTGCGCGACCGCCAGGGTGAGCAGCGCCCCGCAGCCCGCCCGGGTCTCCGCCGTGCCGCCCACGATCAGGTCCGCGGTCCCGGCACCGAGGTCGAGCACCGCGGCGTCGGCGTCGGCACCGGGTGTGCTGGCCGCGCCGAGCGCCGCCATCTGGGCCTCGGCCGCCACGACCTGGACCGGGAAGCCGAGCCGTTCCGCCAGGTCGGGAGCCGGGTCGACCGACGCATCGGCTCCGGCGAGGTACGCCGCGGCGAGCGAGTGCTCTCCCGGCTCGCGCGGCCAGGCGGTCTCGGTGACGTCCACGACGGCGAGGTCGGCGTAGCTGACCGAAGGATCGACGAGCCGCCACCCCTCCGCGGTCCGGGCCACGGCGGAGAGCTCGTCGGAGTGTGCGTCACCCGACGATGGCACGCATTCCAGCAGGACCAGCCCGGACGACCTGCCGGTGAGATGTCCGGCCGCCGTCGCGGCGTCCGAGCGCTCGGCCGACCCCAGCCCCAGCTCGGCGGTGAGCCACAGCGGATCGACCAGCCGGGCCAGCGCCCCACCGGGAGGCGCCACCTCGAGCGCCACGCGTGACGCTGCCGCCAGTCGCTCCACCGGGGCCTGGTCGACCACCGGGATCCGGGCGTCCAACCGGTTGCCGACCAGCACCGCCTCGTCGTCGGCGAGAGCGACCGCCACCACGTCGGCCGGACTGCGGTTGAGGGCGGCCGCGGTCTCGGCGTACCCGGTCCCGCGCCGGACCAGGGCGACGACCGGGCCACTGGCCACGCCGAGGTCCTCCAGCCATACGCCCCGACCGACAGCCGCGCCAGCGTGCACCAGCGTCCGCCCCTCGACCGGGACGACCCGCAATCGCCCGGTGTCCGCACCGAGAGCCACCCCGCTGACGACCCCCGTGTGGACCGGAGTCAATCGCGCCACGGCCCCGCGAGCGGGCACCTCGCCCAGCCGCTCGGCCATCCGGCGTACCAGCGCGGCCGCCGCAGCGACCGACGTCCTGGAGCCCTTCCCACCCCGGGTCGGCACCTGGTCGGCCGCCACGGGCTCGAGCGAGCCGTTGACCGACCGGGCGAGCACGATCTCCGTGGTGGCGTTGCCGATGTCGATCCCGGCGACCAGCTTCGACGCGGTCATCGCCTGCGTCACGCGGTGAGGCCGGTCCGCTCGTAGACGGCCGCCGCCTCGCGGAGGAACGCCGCGCAGATCGGCGCCTCCCGTCCCTCGAGCTCGTCGGCCTTCGCTCGCAGCTGCTCGGCCGTGGCCCGGCGAGGGCGGAGCATCTCGTAGAGCGCCAGGATCTCCGACTCCTCGAACGCCGCCAGCTCGGCCGCGCGCTCGAAGTTGGACGCCAGCTGCGGATTGCCGTGCGCCCGGGCGACGTCGGCCTGCCGACGCAGCGTGTCGGGACCGATCCGGATGTCATCGGGACCGAGGACCCCGTCGACGACTCCGTCGACGCTCAGCTCCGATGCCTCGCGACCCGACCAGGCGAGGCTGTTCCGATCGCTCATCGCTCCCCCTTCCACGCCAGCTCCTCGGCCGCCCCGCCGGTCGCCAGGGCGCGCTCGATCGCGACGAGCGCCACCACTCGGGTGTGGTAGCGGGCCTCGATGGCCTCGTCGGAGTAGGGGTTGCGGGCCGGGTCTGGCGTCGCCCCCTTCGCGTGCCGACCGGCGTTCACGCCGAGCAGCCGGTAGTCGGCGCGCCCGATCGTGGGCGCGACACTGTAGAGCTCGAGGTTGGCCAGCGGCGACAGGTCACGCCGGTGGATGAGCGCCGTGCCCTTCGCCTGCAGCCCGATCCCGATCCCGGAGCCGGCCAGGCGGGCAGCTTTGAGCCCGATCGAGCCGAGGTCGATGGAGTCGTTGACCCGCACCAGTCGGGCGATGCATCCCTCCTCCTCGAGTCCGGCCAGCACCTCCACCAACGCCTCCGAGACGGTCAGCCCCGACAACGTCCGGCTGATCGCCCGGCCGACGGCGGGCGAGAGCCCGACCACGACCTCCCCCGCCGCGGTCCCGACCGCGGCTTCACCGACCACCGAGAAGCGCGCGAACTCCTCCGGGTCGTCCTGGGCCCGTCGCAGGTCCTCGACCGACCGCTGCTGCCGGATCGCGTCGATCTCGCGCTGCCGATCCGGCGACGGGTCGTAGCCGGTGCCCGGCCCGAGGTAGTCGTTGGGGTCGGTGACCAGCGAGAGCACGTTCATCTGCTCGTCGAAGATCGCCGCGGTCTGCAGGTAGTCGCCGTCCACTCGCGCGGCCAGCATGTCGAGCAGCCGCTGCGCCTCCTCCGGGTAGCCGCACTGGTGTAGCGCCGAGACGACGTCGAGGCCCGTCATGCCCGAGGTCTTGATCGTGTGTGCGGCGTTGAGCACGGCCAGCGTGTCCGTCGTCCCCAGATCCTTGGATCCGGCGGCGTCGACCGCACGCTCGAGGTGATCGTCGGTGAAGTCCGCCAGCCCGAACCACGCGTAGACGTCACGGGTGACCTCCGCGGCCCGCCTCCGCAGCCGGGCCAGGTCGTCGGTGTCCGCCGTCCGCAGGCCGCCGTCGACGCCCCAGTCGCGCTGGATGGCCAAGAAGTCGTCGATGTCCTCTGCGTTGAGGTTGCTCGGGCCGAACATGTTGTCGAAGCGCTGGATCGAGCCGAATCCGGAGCAGATGAAGTCCGACCCGGCCAGGAGGGTCGGGAGGGTCCGGGCGGTTCGCCGCATGTCCGACTCGCTCATCAGGGCGTCGTTGCCCGAGCACGACTCGAGGTTGCGGAGCATCACCATGAGGTTCTCCGCCGCCAGCGATCGCACGCCCTTGGGCACCGACGCGGCCACCGAGGCGGAGTCGATACCGCCGTTCTGCACTCCCTGCGCACCGATCGCCCGGGCCAGGGCGACGCAGCGCGCCTCCAGGTAGAACATCGAGTAGCCCTCGGCGCCGCCCATCAGTGCCTCGGCGCCTCCACCGGAGGTGACCCTCATCTTCACCCCGCGTGAGGCGTACGCCGCGGCGAGCAACGCCTTCGACCAGGGGGTGTCGTCTCCGTCGACGAACACGTCGTGGGTGCCGTACAGCGACACGGTCTCGGCGTAGGAGACGAAGCCACGCAGGCCGAGCTCGAGCTCCAGCGCCTCTTCCACCGAGCACTGCACGAGCACGCCGGGCGCGCCGACGACCGAACCGAGGGTCACGGCCAGCGCGTTCGACGGCGCGTCGTTCAGGACCGGCACGGTGGTCTCGAGCTCCCGGAAGCCGAACGCCGCCGCAGTCGCAGCGTCGGCGGCGAGCAGCAGGGGGTCGTCCAGCCGGTTGGTGACGTGCGCCTGATTGCTGGGCGTTCGCCGGGCCCGCACCTTGGTCATGGCGATCATCAGCTCGGCCGGTCGCAGCATCGCCAGCGGTGCCGCCAGCTTCGCCGGTGTCATCCCGCTCGCGAGCCGAACGAGCTCGCCCCGCGGCACCGCGGGGTCCACGAGCATGCGCGCGTAGGCGAGGTCGCCGACGGCCATCGCCTCCTCGGCAACCTCGAGGTCGAGGCCGTGCCGGGCGATGAACTCGTCGATGCTGTCGAAGTCGGCCTCGGCCCGGCCGTCCATCTCCACCACTCGGCCGTCGCGGATCACCAGGGACGGTGTCGGGTCCGTCGGCGAGTCGTAGGCGACCATGCCCAGCCCCGGGTTCTCGGTGGCGAAGCCGTCGAGGTTCACGCGCTGGGCGTCCATGAACCGCACGCGGCCGATCGGACGGTTCACATCGGCGTCAGCCATCGAGGGCACCCCCCGCCTCGAGCCAGATGGCCGCTCCCGCGGTCGCGAAGGCGTGGTCCTCGGCCCCGCTCGCCCCGCTGACGCCCAATGCACCGGTCACGCGTCCGTCGTACCACAGCGGGACACCGCCGCCGAAGGCGATGAACCGCCCACCGGAGGCGGCGTAGTAGCCGGCGAGGTCACCGCCGGGAGCCACCTGCTCGCGCAGGTCGAGGGTGGCGATGCGGTTCCCGGCCGAGGTGTAGGCCTTGTCGACGGCGATGCTGGCCCCGGCGAACTCGGCGCCGTCCATCCGCCGGAATGCCAGGAGGTGACCGCCACCGTCAACGGCGGCCGCGGACACCAGGCACCCCTTCGCCGAGGCCGCGTCGCATGCCGCGCGGACCATGCGTTCGGCGAGGTCGAGGTCCACCATCCCGAGCATCACGGGGGGCTCACCAGCGCCTTCGCCTGCGCGCGGAGCCGTTTGTGGATGCCACCGTATGCCGCAACCCCCGGCAGATACCTCTTGGCCACCTTCGCGGTCATCGTGTAGACGGTGTCGACCACGTTGGCCACCGGTGACTCCACGACCTGGGTGACCAGCTGATAGGCGTCCAGCGGCGACAACCCCAGCTCGGCGGCGACCCAGCCCGTCATGTCGGCGTGGGCGATCCGGAAGGCGTCCTCCAGCGGCTTGGTCGAGCCGGTCGAGACCAGGTGGGAGCCGGACTCGATGCGCGGCCACGCCGTGTACACGTCCTTGACCAGGTCCACCACCACCAGCGTGTCCATGGCGGTCTCGACGGCCACGCCGCAGGTCTCTCCCTCACCTTGCCGGGCGTGGCCGTCACCCAGACTGAACAAGGCGCCCTCCACGTTCACGCCGAGGAAGCAGGTGACGCCGGCCCGCATCTCCGGGGTGTCCATGTTCCCACCCCAGGAGCCAGGCGTCAGGGACGAGCGAGCCTCCCCCAGCGGCGGGGCAACCCCCACCGTTCCGTGCATGGGGTCCAGTGGCAGGTCGAGGGTGAACGCGGAGTCGACCGCGGCGTACCGGACCAGCCGTTTGTCGAGGTCGAGCTCGTAGTACCACGTCCGCTCCTCGAGCGCCGGGTGCAGCATCGCGGTGGTGGGCGTGGCCGTCAGCGAGCCGAAGAACGGCACGTTCGCCGACACACCCCACGCGTACCGCGGCTCGATCGAGACGAAGTGCACCGCCAGGGTGTCGCCCGGCTCGGCGCCCTCGATGAAGAACGGCCCGGTCTGCGGGTTGAGGTACGCCGGGTCGCATACCTCCGAGACGACGTCCGACGCCGATCGCACGCGTCCGCCGAAGCAGTCCAGGGTCCACGTCGACAGCGCGGAGCCGGGCGCGATCGACGCGACCGGCTCCACGCCGCCGAAGGTGTAGGTCAGCCTCGCCGGATCCCCCTCCGGATCAGGCTCGTACGACGCGGGCGCTGCCTCGGGAGCCGAGGTCACGCGTCACACCCGCTCGTGTGCGTCCTCCAGCACGGTCCGGCCGATCCGCTGGTACTGCTCGGGGTCGCGCTTCTTCAGCAGCAGCATGAAGACCAAGCCCAGCACGAAGGTCGCTCCCACGATGTACGGGATCAGCTTGTAGAGCAGCGACTCCGACGCGCCGCCGCCCGCGAAGGACAGGTTGCTGAACAGCAGGTAGCAGACGTAGAGCATGCCGACCGCGCCGAGCGCCGGGATGATGCCGGTCGTGATGATGTTCCCCGGATGCACCTTCTTGACCTGGAAGTACCAGATCACCGCCACCGAGCAGAGGGCCTGCACCAAGAGGATCGCCATGGTGCCGAGCACCGCCAGCACGCCGTACTCGTAGATGTAGGCCGCCTGCACCACGTCGTTGCCCATCTTGGCCCAGAACAGGATCGTGATCACCAGGGTGATCAGCGACTGCGTCGCCGAGGCGACGTGCGGGGAGGCGTGCACCTTGTGCGTCGCGCCGAGGTTGTTCTGCAGTGACGGGATCTCACGGCCGATCGCGTAGATGTAACGGGACGCCGCGTTGTGGAACGCCAGAGCGCAGGCGAACGAGCCGGTGACGATCAGGAAGTCGAAGACGTACGTCGAGGGGTGGCCGAGGTACTGCTCGAAGCTGCCCTTCATCAGATCCACCGGGTTGCCGCCGGCCGAGGTCTCGATGGACTCCTTGGCACCGGTGCCGGAGATCGCCATCCACGAGACGAACGTGTAGAAGATGCCGAGGCCGACGACCGCGATCATCGTGGCGGGCGGGACGATCCGCTTCGGGTCACGCGACTCCTCGCCGTAGACGGCGGTGGTCTCGAATCCGACCCACGACCAGAAGGCGAAGAACACACCGATCGCGGCGGACCCTGCCGCGACGGTGGTGCCGTCGACAGACGCACCGAGCGACGCCGACGAGCCCGGCATGTTCCCGCCCTCGCTGAGCGACTTGAAGGCGTTGACCGGGTTGATCGCTCCGCTCATCAAGCCGTCGTCGCCGCCGCCGTGGAACAGGACCGTGAAGGCCATCACCGCCAGCAGCAGGACCTCGCAGACGAGGCAGATGCCCAGGAACGCCGCCGCGATGTTGATGTCGTAGTGGCCGAACAGGGCGATCAGCACGATGCCGATCACCGCGAGCAGGAACCAGTTCGGGCTGAAGCCGAACCACGAGTCGAGCGTCGACTGGGTGAAGTAGCTGAAGACGCCGATCAGGGAACCCTCGAAGACGACGTACGCCAGCGTCGCCACCAGGCCGGCGGCCATGCCCCACACCTGACCGAGCCCGTGGGAGATGAAGCCGTAGAACGCGCCGGTGGTCGTGACGTGGCGGGCCATCGCCACGAAACCGACCGCGAACAGCGTGAGCACGATCGTCGCGAACAGGAAGCCACCGGGGGCGGCGAGGCCGTTGCCGTAGCCGACCGCGATCGGGGTGTTCGCGCTCATCGCGGTGATCGGGGCCGCGTTCGCGGTGGCCATGAACAGGACCGCGACCATGCCGATGGCCCCGGTCTTGAGCTTGTGGCCGGAGTCGACCGGCACTTCGACGAATTCGTTGCTGCCCGTGAGGTCTTGGCTCGTCATCGAGGTCGCCTTCTTCTCTGCGCGGCCCGCGCGCCCTCGGGTGAGGGAGCGCCCGGACGCTTCCGTTGGGTCTGTGTCCTGGATCACCCCGAGCGGGAAGAGGGTCGCACCGCCGGACGACTCGCACAAGGTCCCCTGTCCAATTGTTTGTTTCAGGTTTGTTCGGGACCACACCATTGACACCATCGCGTTAAAAGGTATGCACTGTTGGTTGAGCCATTGTTCGGGAGCGAGGGGAGCGAGTGCGGTGACCGACTACGGCGCGTTCTCCTTCGCGGACAAGCAGGAGGTCCTGGACAAGGCCAAGGAGTTCTGGAACCCCGGCAAGACCCAGTTCTGGATCGACTCCGGCACGCCACTGGTCATCGACCGTCGTGAGGGCTATCTGCTCTGGGACATGTCGGGACGCCGCCTCATCGACGTGCACCTCAACGGCGGCACCTACAACGTCGGCCACCGCAACCGCGAGGTCGTCGCCGCCGTGGCGCAGGCGATGCACCGCTTCGACATCGGCAACCACCACTTCCCGTCGCTGGCGCGGACCGCGCTCGCGGAGGCGTTGGTGGCCTCGGCACCGACGGGGCTGACCAAGGTGGTCTACGCCAGCGGCGGCGGCGAGGCGATCGACATCGCGATCAAGACCGCCCGCCACGCGACCGGCAAGCGCAAGATCGTCTCGATCATGAAGGCCTACCACGGCCACACCGGCCTCGCCGTCACCGCCGGCGACGACCGCTTCGCGAAGCTCTTCCTGGCCGACCGCCCGGACGAGGTCGCCCAGGTGCCGTTCAACGACCTGAGCGCGATGGAGGAGGCTCTCCGGGGACGCGACGTCGCCGCGGTGCTGATGGAGTCGATCCCGGCGACGTACGGCTTCCCGCTTCCGGACCCGGGCTACCTCCGAGCGGTCAAGGAGCTCTGCGAGCGGTACGACGCGCTCTACATCGCCGACGAGGTGCAGACCGGACTGATGCGCACCGGCGAGCTGTGGTGCATCACCAAGCACGGCATCGCGCCGGACCTGCTGGTCACCGGCAAGGGACTGTCGGGAGGCATGTACCCGATCGCGGCGGTGCTGGTCAGCGAGCGCTGTGCGGGCTGGCTCACCGAGGACGGGTTCGCCCACATGTCGACCTTCGGTGGCGCGGAGGTGGGATGCATCGCCGCCATGAAGACGCTGGAGATCTGCAGCCGCCCGGAGACCCGGTCGATGGTGCACTACCTCGCCGAGCTGCTGCGCGAGGGTCTGGAGCAGATCCGTGACGACAACCCGGGATGGTTCGCCGGGATCCGTCAGGACGGACTCGTGATCGGGCTGGAGTTCGACCACCCGCGCGGGGCCATGATCGTCAGCCGGCACCTCTACGAGCACGGCGTCTGGGCGATCTTCTCCACGCTCGACCCGCGCGTCCTGCAGTTCAAGCCGGGGCTCTTGGTGACGCCAGACCTGGCCGAGGAGCTGCTCGACCGGGTCGCGGTCGCCATCGCGCGGGCGCGGACCGACGCCCAGGCGGGGCGGGCGGCATGAGTGAGACCACGGCTCTGAGCTCGACCACACCGGGCGGCCCAGGCCCCACGTGGGCCGAGCTCGAGCCCGAGCCCACCGACGTACCGCAGTCACGCGCCATGCTCGAGCGTGCCGAGTGGGCGGCTCGCGCATTCGGCGCCCTGGACAAGCCGACGGTCGACCGGATCCTCGAGGCCGTGGTTGCCACCGCGATGCAGCACGCGCAGGAGTACGCCGAGCGCGCGGTCGCCGAGACCGGCTTCGGAGTGGTGGAGCACAAGCGCCTGAAGAACGAGGCGTGCTCGCGCGGCGTGCTCGACTTCTACGCCGACGCCGACTTCGTCACGCCACGGATCCACGAGACGGCCAAGATCGTCGAGGTCCCGCGACCTGCCGGCGTCGTGCTGGCACTGACCCCTTCGACGAACCCGGTCGCCACCGTCTACTTCAAGGTGCTGCTCAGCCTGATGACCCGCAACGCGGTCGTGGTGAGCCCCCACCCCATGGCCAAGCGCGTGTGCGCCGACGCCGCACGGGAGCTGGGCGCCGCCGCCGAGGCTGCGGGCGCTCCCGCCGGTGTGGTGCAGGTCGTGACGGAGCCCACGATCCCCTTGATCGATGCCCTGATGACCGATCCGCGCACGAGCGTGATCGTGGCGACCGGTGGCAACGCCGTCGTCCGGGCGGCGTACCGCTCGGGCACCCCGGCGCTCGGGGTCGGACCGGGCAACGTGCCGGTGCTGGTCGACGCGACCGCGGACCTGCGAGCTGCCGCCCAGCGCATCGTCGACTCGAAGTCGTTCGACAACTCGTGCCTGTGCACCAACGAGTCGGTCATCATCGTCGAAGACCGCGTGGCCGACGCCTTCGGGCGTGCCCTGCGCTCGGCCGGCGGCTACCTGCTCGACGACGACGAGACCCACCGGGTCCGCGAGACCGTCTTCCCCGGCGACCGTTTCACGCCAGGGGTGGTCGGCCGGTCGGCCACCTGGCTGGCCGAGCAGGCCGGCGTCAAGGTCCCGCACAGCACGAAGGTACTGATCGGCGAGTTCGAGCAGGTGGTGCCGGAGGAGGCCCTGGCCCGCGAGAAGCTCACCCCGCTGCTGGGGCTGGTGCGCGTGCCCAGCGCGGCGGCCGGCATCAAGGCGGCCCGGGCCGTGCTGCGCATCTCCGGCGCCGGTCACTCCGCCGCCGTCCACTCGACGGACCCGGCCACGATCCTGGAGTTCGGCGCCGCCTGCAACGTGCTACGGGTATCGGTGAACGTCGGCAACAGTCTCGGCAGTTCCGGCATCGAGACCCACCTCGCGCCGACCATGACCGTGGGCACCGGGTACGCCGGTCGGTCCTCCGTCGGAGAGAACCTGCGCCCCGACCACCTCGTCAACTGGGTCAGCCTCGCCTACAACGCAGCCACCACGGTGCCGATGGGCGACTTCACCGCCCTGTCGCCGTGGCGGGCGGCGTCCGGCCAGGTGCCGCCGTACCCGGTGCCGTCGAACGCGCGCGAGGAGACGGCGCCGGTACGCCGCGAGCCCACCGTCGCCACCGTGGGGACGAGGAGCGGCGGCGACGACGACCTGCGGGAGGAGCTCCGCCGGATCATCATCGAGGAGCTCCACGACATGATCGGCGGCGGTCATCGTGGCTGAGCAGCACACCCACCCGATGACCCAGCTGCGCAGCTTCATCCACCTCGACCGGCTGCAGCCGCAGACGATGTGCTACCTCGGGTCGTGGATCCGCGGCACGCTCCCCCGCGCCGGCGATGCGGCCCAGATCGTCGAGGTCTCCCCGGGGCTCGACATCGAACCGCTCACCGACGTCGCGCTCAAGCATGCCCGTGTCTCCTCGGGGATGCTGATCGTCGAGCGGCAGTTCGGCTACCTCGAGTTCCACGGGCTGAGCGACGCCGTCCGCGCCGCCGCGGGAGCGGTCCTCGAGTACCTCGACACCGACGCCTCCGCCGCCACCCCGCCGCAGGTGCTGGCGAGCACGATCATGAGCCGCATCGACAGCCAGCACGCCTTCCTCCTCAACCGGAACAAGCTCGGCTCCATGGCGCTGCCCGGCGAGTCGGTGTTCGTCCTCGAGATGCAGCCCGCGTCATACGCGATCCTGGCGACCAACGAGGCGGAGAAGGCCGTGGGTCGCGACATCAAGGTCATCGACTACCGCATGGTCGGTGCGACCGGGCGCGTGTACCTCAGTGGTGAGGAGGCCGACGTTCGTCAGGCCGCCGAGGCCGCCGAGACCGCACTCACCTCGCTGGCCGGAGTGGCTCGATGACGGACGCCGAGACGACCGAGAGGCTGCGCCGGATGGTCCGCGAGGTGCTCCAGGAGGTGCTTCCGCCCGAGCCCTCCAGGGCTTCTGGCGGCCCGGCGCCCCGTGGCGCGCCCACGACCGACGTACGCCGCGTGCGGGTCACTGACGACCGCGACCTGGCCGACCTGGTCGTCCAGGTGCTCAACCTGGCCGAGGACCCGCGCCGCGCCGCCGACCTACGGAACGGCCGGATCCGGTTCCTTCTCGCCGACGACCCGACGACCGGCTCCCCCAATGCCTCCCGACCCATCGACGTCGAGCGCGGCGCGGTCACCGAGCGCCTGATCCAGCGGGCGGCGCGCGAGCAGCGCGGGCTCCGGATCGGGCCGCGCGCGGTGATCACCCCACTCGCTCGCGACCGCGCCCGCGCGCTCGGGGTGACCCTCGACCGCAGCTCGTCGACACCGGACCCGTCGTCCGGACACCGAAGGGAGACGCGATGATCCGCGCAACCGTGACCGGCACCGTCTGGGCCACCCGTCGGTTGAGGGAGATCCCGAACGGCGCCTTCCTCGAGGTACGCGCCACGGACTCGCAGGCGGCGTTCGTGGCCTTCGACGTCCTCGGCAGCGGCGTCGGCGAGGAGGTCCTGGTCGTCCAAGGAAGCGTCGCGTCCGCGTGGTTCGGCGACAGCCACCCCCCGGTCGACGCGCTGATCATCGGCTCGGTCGACCCCCAGCCGTCACCGTCCAGCGGCACCCCCGCCGCCCGCATGAGCCCCGACCCGGCGCAGCCGGGTCCGGAGAGGTAAGGAGAGAACCGTGGCCAACAACGCCATCGGCATGATCGAGACCAAGGGGTATGTCGCCGCGCTCGCGGCCGCCGACGCCATGGTCAAGGCCGCCAACGTCACGATCGTCGGCCGCGAAGAGGTGGGTGACGGCCTCGTCGCGGTGACCATCATCGGTGACGTCGGCGCGGTGAAGGCAGCGACCGAGGCCGGTTCGGAGGCCGCGAGCCAGGTCGGCGAGCTGGTCTCCGTGCACGTGATCCCGCGGCCTCACGTCGAGGTGGGCAAGCACTTCACGGTCACCTCGGACTGACCGTGGCCCACCTCCAGAGCCAGGCGCTCACCACGGGGGTGGACCTGCGGGTCTATCTGCCGATCCACGACCTGCAGCCGCAGTTCGCGGCGTACCTGGGAACACCGACGCGGGCACGCGGCTACCCGCCGTACGCCGGGCAGCATGCACTGATCGTCGAGGTCGCTCCCGGGCTCGCCATCGAGCGGATCACCGACCTGGCGCTCAAGGCGGTTCCCGACGTCGACCCCGGCATCCTGTTCGTCGAGCGGCAGTTCGGCGTCCTGGAGGTACACGCTGCCGACGCCGCCGACGTCGCCCGGGCCGGCGAGGCGATCCTGTCCGGCATCGGAGCGAAGCCCGGTGACCAGCTGAAGCCCCAGGTTCTGTACCGGGACGTGATCGAGGACCTCTCCGACCAGCACGCGATCATCGTCAACCGGACCCGGCAGGCCTCGATGGTGATGCCCGGGCAGACGCTACTGGTATGCGAGATGACCCCGGCCCTGTTCGCCGCCGTGGCGGCGAACGAGGCGGAGAAGGCGGCTCCGGACCTGACACTGGTCGACGTCTCGATGATCGGGGCGGCCGGCCGGCTCTACGTCGCTGGCAAGCCGGGGTCGATCGGAAGGGCGCTCGACGCGATCGACGAGGTGCTCGGAGCGATCGAGGGGCGATGATCCTCCCGTGACCATCGAGCGCGACGCCCTCGACCGGATCGCCACGGCCGCCCTCGCGGCGTACGACCTCCCGGACGGCACCACTGCGACCCTGGTGAACCAGAGCGAGAACGCGACGTACGCGGTCCGCCCGCCGGGCGGTGGCGTCATCGCCGCATTGCGCGTGCACCGGCTGGACTACCACCCGGAGGGCGCCATCCGGTCCGAGCTCGCCTGGATCGACGCGCTCAGGACCGAGGGCGTGATCCTCGCGCCGGCCGTGGTCACCTCGCACGACGGCGAGCGCGAGCTCGTCGTGGCCGACCCTGAGGGGACGACCCCACCTCGCTCGGTGGTGTTGTTCGAGTGGCTGCCCGGCGCCGCGCCCGAGGAGGACTCCCTCGTGGCGAACTTCGCCGAGCTCGGCGAGCTCACGGCCCGGTTGCACCAGCATGCACGCTCCTGGGCGCGTCCACCGGGCTTCCGGCGCTTCTCCTGGGGCTACGAGGAGGCCTTCGGCCGGATCGCCCGCTGGGGACGCTGGCAGGACGCGCCCGGCGTGGACGACACCGCTCTGCCGCTGCTCAGCCGGCTCGACCGGACGCTGCACGACCGGCTCGCGGCGTACGGCCGGGGTCCCCGGCGCTGGGGTCTGATCCACGCCGACCTCCGGCTCGCCAACCTGCTGTCGAGCCCTGGCCGCCCGACCGCGGTGATCGACTTCGACGACTCGGGCTTCGGATGGTTCCTCTACGACTTCGGAGCAGCGGTCAGCTTCATCGAGGACCACCCGGACGTCCCCGCGGCGACCGAGCAGTGGGTCGAGGGCTATCGACGGGTCGCCCCCCTGCCCACGGAGGACGAAGCCGAGCTGCGGACCTTCGTGATGTTCCGGCGCCTGCTCCTGCTGGCCTGGATCGGCTCGCACGCAGACGTGGACGTGGCCCAGGAGCTCGCGCCGACGTATGCACTGGGAACGTGCGACCTTGCCGAGGACTTTCTGTCCACCTACACCCGAGCACCCTGAGCACCAGACACCGAGATCCACAGGAGGGATCGATGTTCACCTCACTCGAGGGCCGTTCCGTCATCGTCACCGGCGCCAGCAAAGGAATCGGCAAGGGCATCGCGAACGGGTTCGCCCGGGCCGGCGCACGGGTCCTGGTCGTCGGCCGGGACGGTGGCGCCGCCGCCCGTACCGCCGAGGAGCTGGGGAACGGCGCGTCCGGATTCGCCGCCGACGTCGCCGACGCCGACGCCTGCGCCGCGATGGCTGCCGCCGCCGTCGAGCGGCACGGCGGCATCGACGTGTTGTGCGCGAACGCCGGGATCTTTCCCGACGTCAAGCTCGCCCAGATGTCGCCGGCCGACATCGACGAGGTGCTCGGGACCAACCTGAAGGGCACCATGCTCTCGGTGATCGCCTGCCTCTCGGCGCTCCAGACGTCGGCGCAGGGACGCGTCATCCTCACCTCGTCGATCACCGGCCCGATCACGGGCTTCCCCGGCTGGGCACACTACGGCGCCAGCAAGGCCGGCCAGCTCGGGTTCATGCGCACCGCAGCCGTCGAGCTGGCCCCGAAGGGCATCACGGTGAACGCCGTGCTGCCGGGCAACATCCTGACCGAAGGACTGATCGAGCTGGGCGAGGAGTACCAGGACTCCATGGCCGCCTCGATCCCCGCGGGAAAGCTGGGCACGGTCGAGGACATCGCGAACGTCTGCCTGTTCCTGGCCACCGACGAGGCGGCGTACGTGACCGGTCAGGCCATTGCCGTGGACGGCGGTCAGGTCCTGCCCGAGTCGCTGGACGCGATGTCATCGTGATCAGGCTGTAGCGGTGGCGTGATGACCTACACAATGACGATGACATGACCACCATCTCGCACGCCAAGGGCCCGCTGGCCGAGTCGATCCAGCGCGAGCTCCAGGCGCAGATCGACGCGGGTCGCTGGCAGCCGGGCCACCGGCTCGGGTCCGAGCGCAGCCTGGCGCTGGAGCTGGGCGTCAGCCGGTCGTCGTTGCGGCAGGCGTTGGCGATGATGGAGCAGGCCGGCGCGGTACGCCGGGTGATCGGGCGCGGCGGCGGTACGTTCGTCAGCCACCAGAAGATCGACCGCGACCTCTCACACATCCGTAGCGTGCCGGAGCTGCTCTCAGCCCAAGGCGTCACCGCCGGCACCCGGATCCTCTCCACCGGGACGGCGCCCGCCGCCGCCGCCACGAGGGAGGCTCTGGAGCTCGAGCCGGGTCAGCTCGTGTACGCGATCGTCCGGATCCGGTTGGCCGACGGTGCCCCGATCTCGCTGGAGCACGCATGGCTGCCGGTCTCTCTGTTCCCGGGGCTGCTCGACTTCCAGCTGGGCGGGTCGCTGTACAGCCTGCTCAGGGAGCACTTCTCGGTCGAGCCGCAGGAGACGACCGAGCGGATCGAGGTGGTCCGGGCCGGACCCGACGACGCGTCGATCCTCGGCATCGAGCGCGACGACCCGCTGCTGTTGATCACGCGGGTGACCAGCAGCGCCGACGGTACGCCGTTCGAGCACTCCCACGACCTGTTCCGCGCCGACCGCACCCGGATCGTCGTCCACACCGCCGAGCCCGGGGGCGACCCCGACGCCGACCTCGCCCGCCAGTCCTTCGAGCTGATCACCCACTGAAGTCCCGCCGGAGCCGGACATGTCTACGGTTGAGACGCGCCCCATGCACCGTTGAGAGGCGTGCAAGGGCGCCTTCAGAGGCGCCTGATGACCAGCGATCGGCCCTACGGCGCCACTCAAGCCGCCATACCGCGCCACTCGAGCCGCCATACCGCGCCACTCAACAACTCAACCCGGCGAGGAAATTGACAACGATTATCGTTATCACTGAGAATCGTTCTCATGAGGCGGTGGGTCGTCGTGGCGGCGGTGCTGGCCCTGCTGGCCGCGCTCCCCGCCTGCCGTCTGCCGCGATCGGGTGAACACACCGTCGTCACGTCGTTCTACCCCCTGTACTTCATCGCGGAGCGGGTCGCCGGCCGCTACAACGACGTGGTCGACCTGACGCCACCCGGTGTCGAGCCGCACGAGTACGAGCTGACCGTCCGCCAGGTGGCGGAGGTCGACCTGGCTCGCGTGGGCTTCTACGAGCAAGGGGTGGCGCCGTCGGTGGACCAGGCGATGGTCAACGACTCCCCCGGCCACGCCCTCGACGTCACCGACGTGGTCCACCTGGCACGGTTCAACGGACCCGGCCTCGGGTCCACGCACGACGACCAGGATCCGCACTTCTGGCAGGACCCGACCCTGATGGCGGAGGCGACTCGTGCGTTCACGTCGACCATGGTGGACGCCGACCCGAGCCACGCGGCCTACTACCGCAGCCGGGGCGTCCGCCTCGTCCGCGACCTCAGGCGCCTCGACGCGGCGTACGCCACGACCCTGGGCAAGTGCCGGACCAGGACCGTCGTGGTCAGCCACGACGCCTTCCAGTACCTCGCGGACCGCTACGACCTCGAGGTCATTCCCATCGCCGGGCTCGAACCGGACGCCGAGCCGTCGCTGCAGCGCCTCCACGACCTCGCCCGACTGATCCGGGACCACGGCGTGACCACGGTGTTCTTCGAGACCCTGGCCAGCCCGGACCTGGCTCGGTCGCTGGCGGACGACCTGGGCATCCGGACGGCCGTGCTAGATCCGGTCGAGGGGTTGAGCTCGGCCGACTCGCAGGCGACCTACCTCACCCTGATGCGGCACAACCTCGCCGCCCTGGCCACGGCAGGAGACTGCTCATGACGACTCCACTCTCCCTTGACGGGGTCGGCGTCGTGCTCGACGGCCGCCCGATCGTCCGCGACGTGACCTTCGAGGTGGGCCCGAGCCAGGTCGTGGCGGTCCTCGGCGCCAACGGCTCCGGCAAATCGACGCTCCTCAAGGCCCTGGTCGGCCTCAATCCCGTCAGCCGCGGCACGGTCTCACTGTTCGGTACGCCGCTCCCCCGGTTCCATGCCTGGGAGCGGGTCGGCTACGTCCCGCAGAGATCGAACCTGAGCACCGGTGTACCGGCGACCGTCCGCGAGGTCGTGGCCAGCGGCCGGATCGCCCGACGACGCCCGTTCTGGCCGATGTCGCGGCCGGAGTTCGAGCTCGTCGACGCCGCTGTCGACCTCGTCGGCCTCGGCGGCCGGGCCGGTCACTCCGTCACGACGCTCTCAGGCGGGCAGCAGCAACGCGTGCTGGTGGCCCGGACGCTGGCCGGCGAGCCCGACCTGCTCCTCCTCGACGAGCCCAACGCCGGCGTCGACCACGCGAGCCAGGTCGCCATCGCCGAGGCCCTGGGTGGTCGCGCCGGCGCCGGCGCCAGCGTGGTCGTCGTCCTGCACGAGCTGGGGCCCTTCACCCCCCTGATCGACCGGGTCGTCGTCCTACGTGAGGGCCGCGTGAGCTACGACGGGCCGCCGGACGAGCTCGCGGAGAATGCCGCGCACGCCCACCATCACCTCTTCCACGACGACGAGGGCTGGTTGCCCCCGATGCAGGCACCGCTGGAGGGAGGCCGCTGATGTGGGACCTGCTCCTGGCGCCGTTCATGATCCGCGCCGTCATCGCCGCCGCCGTCACCGGACTGGCCGCACCCGGCATCGGCACCTATCTCGTGCAGCGCCGACTGTCGCTGATGGGTGACGGCATCGGACACATCTGCGTCACCGGCGTCGCACTCGGCCTGCTCACCGGCACGTCGCCGACGTACACAGCGGTCGTCGTCGCCGTCATCGGCGCGCTGGCCATCGAGCTGATCCGGACCTCCGGCAGGGCGACCGGCGACCTCGCGCTTGCCCTGCTCTTCTATGGCGGCATCGCCGGCGGACTCGTCCTCGTCCAGCTCGCCGGCAACGGCGCCTTCGCGCTCCAGGCCTACCTGTTCGGCTCTATCACGACGATCTCGTCCGACGACGTCGTGGTCGCCGTCGTTCTCGCGGGGATCGTGATCGTCGCGGGGCTCGCCCTCATGCCCCAGCTCTTCGCCGCGTCCCACGACGAGGACTTCGCCAGAGCCAGCGGAGTACCGGTGTGGTTCTACAACACGCTGGTCTCGGTCCTCGCGGCGGTGACCGTGAGCGTGGCGATGCGCACGGTCGGGCTCCTGCTGGTGAGCGCCCTGATGATCATCCCGGTGGCGACCTCTCAGCAGTTC
>Ga0126310_10000187_pt1 | contig 18532 bp, 18 predicted proteins | sample Plot60_FD_92540 | JGI IMG/M metagenome (GOLD analysis project Ga0126310, IMG submission 92540) | Serpentine soil microbial communities from UC McLaughlin Reserve, CA, USA - Plot60 | ecosystem: Environmental > Terrestrial > Soil > Grasslands | place: USA: UC McLaughlin Reserve, Lake County... | reverse complement strand
CGTCGCGATCGCAACGTCGAAGTCCGTCCAGTTCTCCTCCTCGATTCGCTTCGCGAGCTCGTCGGCGCCCACATAGTCGGCGCCGGCCTCCTCGGCCTCGCGCGCCTTGTCGCCCTTGGCGAACACGGCGATCTTCACTTCCTTGCCGAGCCCGTGGGGCAACGCCAGCGTGCCACGCAGCTGCTCGTCCGCGTGGCGGACGTTGAGCCCCGTGCGGATGTGCAGCTCGACCGTCTCCGCGAACTTCGCGCGCTGGAGGTTCTTCACGAGGCGGACAGCCTCGCGCGGCTCGTAGCTGTGCTCGCGGTCGATCGCCGCGTACTTCTCGCGATACGTCTTGCCGCGCGCCATCAGACCACGTCCACGCCCATTGAGCGGGCGGTGCCGGCGATGATCTTCGACGCCTGGTCGACGTCGTGCGCGTTCAGGTCCTGAAGCTTCTGCTCGGCGATCGCGCGCACCTGTGCCTGGCTGATCGTGCCGACCTTCTCGCGGTTCGGCTCGCCCGAGCCCTTTTCGACCCCCGCCGCCTGCTTGATCAGCACCGCCGCCGGCGGGGTCTTCGTGATGAACGTGAACGAGCGGTCCTCGAAGACGGTGATCTCGACCGGGATGATCGTGCCGCCTCCGGCCTGGTCCTGCGTCTGCGCGTTGAACGCCTTGCAGAACTCCATGATGTTCACGCCGTGCTGACCCAGCGCCGGGCCGACCGGCGGAGCCGGGTTCGCCGCGCCCGCGGGCACCTGCAGCTTGATCATCGTGAGGACCTTCTTCGCCATGCCTAGACCTTCTTCACCTGGTCGAAACCTACCTCGACCGGGGTCTCACGGCCGAAGATCGAGACGAGCACCTTGAGCTTCGCCGCGTCCTCGTTGATCTCGGAGATCTCACCCGAGAAGTCGGACAGCGGACCGGAGACGACCTTGACGTTCTCGCCGATGGAGAACTGGGCGCGCGCGCGCGGGCGCTCGGCGGTCTCGCGATGGAGAAGGCGGTTGATCTCGTCCTGGGTGAGCGGGACCGGCTTGTTCTGCGGTCCGACGAAACCGGTGACGCCGGGCGTGTTCTTGACGAGCGTCCATGAGTCTTCGTTCAGGTCCATGTTCACGAGCACGTAGCCGGGCATCGTGCGCTTCTCGCTCTGGATCTTCTGGCCGTCCTTCATCTCGGACACGACCTCGGTCGGGATGACGACCTGGCGGACGTTGCGCTTCTGGTTCAGCGAGACGACCCGGTGCTCCAGGTTGTGCTTGACCTTGTTCTCGTGTCCGGAATAGGTGTTGACGGCGTACCAGCGGAACATGTCTCAGATGATGTTGTCGATGATGCGAGAGAAGATCGCGTCGAGCAGGCCGAGGTAGCCGCCCGCGATCAGTACGAAGCCCAGAACGACGCCCGTCAGTGTGGTGACCTGCCTTCGGTCCGGCCACTGAACCCGCTGGAGCTCAGCCCAGACGTTCTGGAAGAAGTGCCAGACCTTACCGAGTCCGCGCCGCTCCTCTCCGGCCGGTGCGGTGTCGCCGCCGCGCACGCCACGCGGACCGGTGACCTCCTCGACCGACTCGAGCGCGCCGGCCTCCTCGGCCTCCAGTTCGAGCTCGCGGTCACCCGCCGCGTCGATGTCTTCCTCGATATCCGATTCCTCGAGCGACTCGACCAGCTCGTCGGAGCGCCCGAGCTCCTCCGGCGGGGCGCCGACCTGGAGGTCGACCTCCTCCTCGAGGTCGTCGCCGGGCGGCAGCGATCCCTGCTGTGACGCCTGCCTGGCCGCGCGCCGGGCCGCCTGCCGCTCCTTCGCCCGCTGCCGGTTACGGGCCATGGCGGGCTAGCGGGTCTCCTTGTGCGGCGTGTGCTTGCCGCACCAGCGGCAGTACTTGCGCAGCTCGATGCGATCCGGGTTGTTGCGCTTGGACTTGTTGGTCTGGTAGTTCCGCCGCCTGCAGTCCTCGCACGCGAGGGTCACGGCGATTCGGATGTCTCCGCGTGCCACGGTGCCTCCGGTCAGAAAGAAACGACCCCGCGGGTGCGGAGTCGAGGAGGGAGTATAGATCCGCGGGCATCCTGCCCGCGTCTTCAGATCCAAGGCGACTCCGGTCGCCGTGACCCAGCGCGCACGGCGTTTACCGGGCGACCACCCGAGCGTTTACCGCTGCCGCGGAAGCTCGTTCCAACAGAGATCGAAACGGAACGATCTCGTCGCAAAAGGAGTGAGCATGACTCGCAGGACACGCAGGTTCCCGCGTCTGGCCACCGCGATCGTCGCCGTCGGGCTCGTGGCACCCACGAGCGTTCTCGGCTACGCCGGAGACGTCGGATCTCCGGACTCCCTGGATTCCTCGAAGCAGGCCCAGCAGAGCTCGACGCAGGGTCCGGTCGACCACCGGTCCCCGGACGCGATCGACTCTGGAGTTCAGATGCAGAAGGCGGAGCAGATGCAGAACGAGCTGCGCAAGCTCGAGGCCCAGCGCGCAGAGCCGGGCTACGTGGATCATCGGTCCCCGGATGCCCAGGACACGAACTTCGTGCGAAGCCCGGCCCCGAAGGTCGCCGAGCCCACGATCTCCGCGTCGTCGGGCGACTTCGACTGGGGCGACGCCGGCATCGGTGCGGGCGCCGCGCTCGGGCTGCTGCTGATCGGCATGTCGGTGGCATTCACGGTCGTTCATCGCAGGAACCACACCGCGGCGGTCTGATTCACACCACCCGGCGGAGTGCACACGAGGCGGCGCCCCCAAAAAGGGGCGTCGCCTCCGTGAACCGGTGGTACGGTCGAACTGGACTCGTCAGATGGACTTCCGACTCCTTGGCCCCCTCGAGGTCGTTGACGGCGATCGCCCTCTGGCGCTCGGCGGAATCAAGCCACGTTCACTCCTAGCACTGCTCTTGCTGCATGCGAATGAGGTCGTCTCGACCGACCGCCTGATCGACGAGCTCTGGGGCGACGAGCCGCCGGCCACCGCGGTCAAGAGCGTGCAGGTCCACGTCTCCAGGCTGCGCAAGGAGCTGGGCGAGGACAGGCTCATCACCCGAGCCCCCGGCTACCTGTTGCGCGTCGAGCCCTCGGAGCTCGACCTCGCTAGGTTCGAGCAGCTTCTCGGCGAGGCGCATGGTGCAGACCCGGAGTCGCGCGCCGGCATGCTTCGCGAGGCACTCGCGCTCTGGCGTGGTCCGGCGCTCGCGGATCTTGCATACGAGCAGTTCGCACAAACCGAGATCGCTCGGCTGGAGGAGATGCGCCTAGCCACCGCGGAGGAACGGATCGATGCCGATCTCGCGCGAGGCGCGCACGCGACCCTGGTCGGCGAGCTCGAGGCCCTCACCGCGCAGCATCCCCTGCGCGAGCGGCTGCGGTGGCAGTTGATGCTCGCGCTCTATCGATCGGCCCGCCAGGCGGATGCCCTCGAGGCCTACAGCGCCGCTCGACGCGATCTCTCGGAGCAGCTCGGCCTCGAGCCGGGCGAGGAGCTCCGGCAGCTTCAGCAGGCGATCCTCGACCACGCGCCTGCGCTCGACCTGGCGGCCGAGCCGGCGGTTGTGGCGAACGGCCGCCCGGACCGCTCGATCCTGCTGGTGCCCGAAACGCCCGACGGCGTGGAGGCGCTGGTCTCGCTCGCCGCTCCGCTCGCGCAGTCGAAGGCGACGCACGACCTGATCATCGCGAGCATCGTTTCCCCAGAGGAGCTCCCGGACGCGACCGCGACACTTGCTCGCCATCGGGACGAGCTGCTCGCAGGCGACCTTGCCGTGCGAACGGCGGCGTTCGCGTCGCCGGCTCCGGGTGAGGACATCGTCCGGCTCGCCTCTCAGCAGGACGCCGACCTGCTGCTGATGACAGCAGCGGCCGAGCCGCTGGCTGGTCCGGCGGGAATCGTGCTCGAGCAGGCATCGTGCGACGTCGGCCTGGTCGTCGCCGGGGACCAGTCGGTCGAAGGGGGGCCGGTGATGGTCCCGTTCGGTGCGGCCTGGCACGACTGGGCGGCGCTCGAGCTCGGCGCGTGGATCGCGAGCGCGATCGGTGCGCCACTGCGGCTGATCGGGGCTGCTTCCGAAGGGAGGGACGACGGACGCGACGCCAGCCGCTTGCTCGCCGATGCGTCCTTGATCGTCCAGAAGACCGCCGGGGTCATGGCCGAGCCGCGGCTTGCGGCTCCCGGACGGCGGGGCATCGCCGCGCTCGCCGAGGAAGCCGGGCTGCTCGTAGTCGGCCTGTCTGAGCGCTGGAGAGTGGGCGGCCTGGGCGTCATCCGGACTGAGCTCACCCAAGCGCCACGGGCGCCGACCGTGCTGGTTCGTCGGGGCCAGCGCCCTGGGGGTCTCGCACCGCCTGAGACCCGAACTCGCTACGGGTGGTCGCTAACGGGAAGCGTCGCGTGACGAGTGTGATGGAACAGGGGACGGTTTTCGCGCGCTATCGCGTGGACTCCGTCGTCGGCCGCGGCGGCATGGGCGTCGTGTACCGGGCGACCGACCTTTCGCTAGAGCGTCCGGTCGCCCTCAAGCTGATCGCGCCCGAGCTCGCCGGCGACGAGCGCTTCCGCGAGCGCTTCCTGAAGGAACCGCGCATGGCGGCCTCGCTTGACCATCCGAACGTCGTCCCGATCTACGAGGCGGGCGAACACGAGGGACAGCTGTACCTAGCCATGCGCTACGTCGAGGGGAGGGACCTGAAGACGGTGCTTGAGCGCGACCGCAAGCTCGCGCCCGAACGCGCCATCGGCATCCTCGCCCAAATCGCGAGCGCACTGGACACCGCGCATCGGCGCGGGCTCGTCCACCGCGACGTGAAGCCGGCGAACGTCTTGCTCGACGAGGACGGTCACGTCTACCTGACGGACTTCGGGATCACCAAGCAGCTCGGCGGCGCCTCGACGGACACCGGGCAGATGGTCGGCACGCTCGACTACCTCGCGCCGGAGCAGATCCGCGGCGAGCCGGTGGACGGGCGCACCGATTGCTACTCGCTCGCGTGTGTCCTGTACGAGTGCCTGTCCGGCACGCCTCCGTTCCACCGCCAGACCGAGGCCGAGACGATGTGGGCGCACATGCAGGAACAGCCGGCTCCGTTGCGCCGCTATCCCGCGCTCGATGCCGTGTTCCAGCGCGCGCTGGGCAAGGATCGCGACGAGCGCCATCCCACGTGCGTCGAGCTGATCGACGCTGCGCGCGACGCGCTCGGTCTCCAGCGACCGATGGCCGAGGTCTTCGCGCCTTCCCGTCTGGCGGAGCACCGCAGGGCGATCTTCGTGGCTGGGGCCGTGTTGCTCGTGGGCGCCTTGGTCGCCGGGATCATCGCGCTCACAGGCGGTGGGGACTCCGAGGCGGAGCCCCTGGGGAACGGAGTGGCACAGCTCGGGGCCCCGGGCGGGGAGCTGGCCGGGTTTACGAACACGGAGACGATCCCCGGAAATGTGGCGGTCGGCGAGGACGCGGTCTGGGTGCTCAACACGCAAGAGGAAGAGCCGATTTCGCGGATCGACAGCGAGACCGGGGAGATCACCGACACGTTCGCGTCCGGCGGGCGGCCTGGCGAGTTGGCCGTCGGCGAGGGAGCGCTGTGGGCGGGGAACGTCGGCGGTAACGACATCGTCACCGCCATCGTCAGCGTGTCGCGCATCGACCCGGACTCCGGCGAGGTCACGCGAACGGTGAAGCTTCCGGGCGGCGGCGGCCAAGGCGTCCTGCCGACCGCTGGTCTGCCACGGATCGCGGTCGGCGCCGGCGCCGTGTGGGCGATCAATCCCGACGGAAGCGTGTCTCGGATCGATCCGGAGACGGGCCGAATAGTCGCGAGGATCGATTTCGACCGCCAGGCCTGGACGATCACGGCCGGCGACGAGGGCGTCTGGTTCCTCAGCCTCGACGCCCCGTGCGCAGTCGAGTGCGTCACGAGCATCGATCCACGGCGAAACCGCCTGGGCAAGACAATCGAGTTCGGCGCCGGGTTTCTGTGGGGCATCGCCGTCGGCGGCGGCGCCGTATGGGCGACCGACCAGTCCCAGGGCCTTCTGTGGCGTATCGAACCCGGCCCAGAACCTGTAACTCGAACGATCGACGTCGGCCCTGGCGTGACTTACGTGTCTTTCGGCGACGGCGCGCCCTGGGTCGGGAACTACGTCGATGGGACGGTCTCCCGGATCGATCCTGGGACGAACGAAGTCGCCGCCAAGACGGCGGTTGGAACACCGCAGGCACTGGCAGTGGGCGAGGGAGCGGCGTGGGTCAGCGTCGCCGGAGGAACCATCGCCGGGAAGCTGCCGACGCCACCGTGCAGTGCGGTCGCGGCCGGCGGAGAGACGCCGGACGTCCTGATCGCCTCCGATTTCCCGCTCACCGGGCCCGGAGCCGCGGACGTGCGCGGGATAGAAGCCGCGATCCGGTCCGTGGTCGAGCAGAGCGGCTTCAGGGCCGGGGACTACTCGGTCGGCTATCAGTCATGCGACGTCTCGACGCCTGAGACGGGCGGCTTCGAGTTCCGCAAGTGCGCGTCCAACGCGAACGCCTACGCTCACGCCGAACAGCTCGTCGCGGTCGTCGGCACGTTCTCGTCCTTCTGCGCCGAGGTCGAGATCCCGATCCTGAATCGAGCGCCGGGCGGGCCCCTGGCGATGATCAGCCCTACGAACACGGGGCCCGGCCTGACCCGAGGCCCGCCGATCGCGGAGGCCCGCGGCGCGCCGGACATCTACTACCCGACGGGTGTACGGAACTACGCGCGGAGTATCCCTCGTGAGGATGTGCAGGCCGTCGCGGACGCCGTGCTCGCCAAAGATCTGGCGCTCAAGGCCGTTTACGTCGTATCCCAGACCGATGACGACTGGGCAAAAATCCACGGACGCCCGTTCGAACGGGCCGCGCGGCGCCTCGGGGTCACGATCGCCGGCTCGAGCGACTTTGTGTCCGGGGCCGAGAACGCCGACGCCATAGCTAACGCCGTCGCGCGATCGGGCGCCGACGGTGTCTTCCTGGCCGGGCCGCTGGGAGAAGGCGCCGAGCGCGTCCTGCAGTCGCTGCGTGCTCGCCTCGGAAACGCCTTGACCGTGATGACGATCGACGTGTTGCCGGCTTCCGAGTGGCTCGACACGGTCGGCCGCGACGCACACGGCCTCTACATCAGCACTACCGACTTCCCCTCGGCGTCCCGGTACTTGACGCCTGAGGGCCACCGTTTCGCGCGCGACTTCGGCGTGCTCAATTCGTCCGCTCCCTTTGTGATGACGGCCGCGCAGGCCGCGGACGCCGTGCTCGACGCAATCGCGCGCTCGGACGGCACACGCGAATCCGTGCTTGCCGAGCTCCTCGACACCCGAATTGAGGACGGCTTGTACGGCAGTTTGCGCCTCGACGACAACGGCGACGTCCAGCCGGGGCGGATCGCGATCATGCGCGTGAACGGCAAGTTCCCGCCGCAGTCGTTTTACGAGGGCGCTGTCCTGGATCGCATCGTGACGGTGCCCGCAGACCTGACCGACTAGTCAGCGCAGCTGCCGCTCGCTGACGTCGTGAAGCGTCGCTTCGCGCCAGTCCTCGGGGTCGGTCTTCTCGAGCTTGAAGTGCGCCGAGGGGCCGTCAAGGTCGAGCGTCGCCACCTGGTTGTCGAACCATGGCCCTTCGTCGATCCGCCACCGGATCCGCGCGGGCGGCACGCCGGCCGCACGGCACAGGACGCCGCCGATCGCCTGCCCGAGGCGGCCCGCCGCGAAGCGCACCATCGCCCTCTCCCTCGTGCCCAGCCCGTTCCGGAATGGCGAGCAGGTCGCCTGATAGACGGCGCTCTGGGCGCCCACCGATTTCCGGAACGCGACCTCGGCGAGGTACGCATGGTGGACGTCACCCGAAAGCATCACGACCGTCGAGGGAGGCTTGCCGTACTTGCCCGCCGCGACCTCCTCGAGGGCGATCGACATGTTCTCGAAGGAACGCCGAAAGGCCGCCCAGTGCTCGAGGTCGAGCGCCTGCCTGACCTTTTCGCCGAAGCGGCTGGCGCGCTTCCCCCAAGCGCCCTCGGTCACGGCCTCGTTCCAGGCCTCGAGGCCGTGCTCGCCGCCGGGCATGAGGATGGGCAGCGAGCTCGCGATCAGGAGATGCTCGAAGTCGCCCTTGAGATGCTCGACGAACCAGTCCCACTCCTCGTCGTCCAGCATCTTGCGCTCATCGGGATCCAGCGCGCGGCCCGAACGCGAGTCGAGCACGATCAGGCGGATGGCGCCATTGTCACGGCAGTAGCTCCAGCGTGTCCCCTCCGTCTCGCGGTCGTTGTGCAGCGCGAACTCGTGCAGCAGGGGTGCCGCGTCGTCGGCCTCGCGCACGCGCGCGTAGATCTCGTCCTCGCCCATGTGCTCGGGCGAGAGGTTCCCGAGGTGCTGGTAGATCCAGTAGCTCATGCCGGCGCCCGCGATCCGCTCGTTCCACCACGGCTTCTGCCTGTACTCCTCCAGCCAGGACCTGGAGATGTTCCAGTCGTCGTGGACGTCGTGGTCGTCCCAGATCATCGGGGTCCGAACGTTCGAGAACAGCCAGCGGATCCACGGATCGCCCCACGCTTCCCAGTAGAGGCGCGTGTACTCCTCGAAGTTCTTCACCTCCTCGCCCGGCGGCTCCGAGGTATCGCGTTGCGAGTGAATGAACTCGAGCGTCTTCGGCGACACCTCGTCGGCGTACACCTGATCGCCGAGCAGGACCAGCATGTCGGGCCACTCGTGCGGCTCCTGGGTGATCATCCGGCGCGCGAGCCCGTACAGGGCGTCGACCTCGCGGCCGCGCTCGTCGTCCGACTTGGACTTCGAGTAGGGCGGCTCGTGCGGGAGCGAGACGCGGCACGACCCGAAGCAGATCTTCATCCGCCCCTGGTGCCCGGTCGTCCGAATCACCGAGGGCGGGAGGTCCGACTCGGGGTCAGGCCAGCGGCGCTCGCCGTCGAGCGCGACCTCGTACGGGTGCTCCTGGTTCTCCTCGAGGCCGGTGACGTGCACGATCGCGTAGTGATGCCCCGCGACGTGGAAGGTGCGCTCGGTGCAGCCGAGGATCTCGACCTCGCACGCGGCATCCGTCTCGACCCAGACGGTCGCTTCAGTCGCGTCGACGTATCGGAGCACGGGGCCGAGGACCAGCTCTGGCATGAACGACAAGTACCCCGGGTACGGCCTCGACAAGCGAAGGAGGACGAATGTCTGATTCTGAGCAGCAGTCTGCGTCTGAGGAAGAGAAGGATGAGGCCAAGCAGGAGATGGAGAAGCTCGAAGAGGGCGATCCGCCCGAGAACCTCGAGGACTGGCCCGACGGTAAGGCGAAGTACGAGACCTTCGGCGGGCCAGAGGGGCCGCACACCTACCAGGAGGGCCCCGAGGAGAAGCTCGGCCCGTCAGGCGTGCGCCATCACGACGACGGCTCGGTGACGATCGACGGCGAGAAGGTCGACAACCCCGACGAGTACAAGGGCGACCCGATCCCAGGCGGTCCCACCGACCCGAACGCGACCGGCGTGCCGGGCGAGAAGAAGGAGAACGAGGAAGCCGGGGGCGGCGACGGCTAGGCCGTCGCCTCTTCCTTCTCCTCGTGCTGCTCCTTGAGCTCGCGCTTGAGGACCTTGCCGGTGGCGTTCCGCGGTAGCTCGTCTATGAACTCGACCTCGCGCGGCACCTTGTAGCGCGCGAGGTTCGACTTCACCGCCTGCTTGATCGAATCCTCGCTGACGCTCGCGCCCTTCTTCTTGACGACGTAGGCCTTCAGGCGCTGGCCGAACTTCTCGTCGTCGACGCCGATCACGGCGACCTCTTCGACGCCGTCCTGTCGCGCGATGAGATCCTCGACTTCCTGCGGGAAGACGTTCTCGCCCCCCGAGACGATCATGTCGTCGTCGCGTCCCTCGACGAAGAGCCGGTTCTGGTCGTCGAGGTAGCCGACGTCGCCGCTCGACATGAGCCCATCGATCATGTCCTTCCCGCCGCCCCCCGTGTAGCCCTCGAAGAGCATGTCGTTCTTGACGAAGATGCGGCCCGTCTCGCCGCGCGGAAGCTCGCGGCCGTTCTCGTCGTAGATCCGCAGGTCCGTGCCTAGTGGCGGCTTGCCGGCCGTTCCGGGCGCGGCACGCAGGTCGGCGGGCGTCGCGATCGTCGCCCAGGCGACCTCGGTCGAGCCGTAGAGGTTGTAGATCACGTCGCCGAACTCGTCCATGAACTTGATCGCGAGGTCACCCGGCAGCGCCGAGCCGGAGACGGGCACCGTGCGCAGCGACGACGTGTCGTACTTCGAGCGCACGTCCTCGGGGAGTTCGAGCACGCGCTGCAGCATCACCGGGACCATCGGACACGAGGTGCACTCGTGCTGCGCCACGGCCGACAAAGTGCCCTCGGGGTCGAACTTGCGCTGGAGGACGTAGGTCGAGTGCAGCGCCATGCCGAGCGTGAAGTGCGCGAAGCCCCACGAGTGGAAGAGCGGCGCGGCGATCATCGTGCGCTCGCCGGCCTTGAGTGGGATGCGCGACAGGAGTGCGATCGCCGGGCTGATGCCGTCGGGCGTCTTGCGCGCTGCGCCCTTGGGAGTGCCGGTCGTGCCCGATGTGAGGATCACGACGCGGCCGGATTCGGCGGGCGCCACGGGCGACTCCGTGTCGCCTGACTCGATCAGCTCTTCGAGCGTCGTGTCGGGCGGCGAATCGTCCTCGATCCAGCCGATGAAGCGCTTGCGGCGCTTGCCGGCGTCCTCGAGCAGCTCGGTGAACTCCTGGTCGTAGACGATCGCCGTCGGCTTCTCGCGCTGGACGACCTCGGTGAGCTGCGGCCCGGCGAACGCGGTGTTCAGGTAGAGAGCGTGCGCGCCGATCTTCGACGCCGCCACGGTGGCCTCGATGAAGCCGCGGTGGTTGCGGCACATGATCGCGATGCCGTCGCCCTCTCCCAAGCCCGCGTCGAGCCACGCGTTCGCGAGCGCGTTCGTGCGCTCGTGCACCTCGCCGAATGTGAGCGTGCCGAGCTCGTCGATGATCGCCGTGTCGTTCGGGCGAAGGGTGGCGTTGATCGTGTATCCGGCGGCGGGCGTGGACCCGAGCCGCACGAACTGAGACAGCGCGCGCGCCATCCGGTCCGGGCGCGACGGGCGGGCCAATCCCGAGGTAACCGCCACGCGCACCGTCTCGGCCGCCTGGCCAACCAATCCGATCGGGTTGAACCCGCCTCCCCTGGAGCTCATTTCCTCTCCTTCGATCATCGCCTTGAGGTTCTGCACCGTCCTGCGGAGGTTGCCGCGCACCGTTCGTGCGGACACCTGGTCCGAGATCATTCCGAGCAGGCCGCCCGGTGCCTGGTACGCGAGCCGCAGCGTGACCTTCGTGGTCCCGTCCTCCTGGCTGCGCAGCCGCCAGCGGCCGCGCTGGTCGATGCCCGTGATGCTGGTCCACGCCATGTCGCAGCACTCGTCCCACTCGACGACCTCGACCAGGCCGCCGACCTCGGCGGAGCCGGCACGCATCCGCATCGTGTAGCGCGCGCCGAGCCCGGTGGCCTTCTCGCCCTCCGGCTCCCAGCGCGTGATCGAGTCGGCGAAGTTCGGGTACTGCTCGGGGTCGGTGACGATCGCCCAGATCTCCTCCGGCGACGCGTCGATCGTGACGCTCTCGTCGATCCGCATCAGCCGATTACTGGAAGCCGCCGCTCCTCGGCGAGCGCGGTGAGCGTGCTCTGCATCCGCCCGAGTATCGCGTCGTAGACCTCATCGAGGTCGGGGTTCGAGCCGAACTCTTCGCGGATGTCGATCGGGTCGAGCACCTGGATCGTGATCTTCGCCGGCAGCGGGAAGTGGCCGAGCATGTCGCCCACGTTGAGGACCCACGGGACCGCGAGGGAGATCGGCAGGACCTTCAGGCGGAACAGGCGGTCGAGGCCGAACAGGCGCGCAAGCCGCTCGCCGCGCGAGAGGAACAGCGCCGTCTCCTGGCCGCCGATCGCAACGACCGGGACGATCGGCACCTTCTTGCGCAGAGCGAGACGGATCCAGCCCTGGCGGCCGTCGAAGTCGACCTTCGCCGAATCCCAGGTCGGCCGGTGCACCTCGTAGTCCCCGCCGGGATAGACGAGCAGGGCAGCGTCCGTGTCGAGCGCCTTCTCGGCGTTCTGCGGCGAGGCTGCCACGGTGCCGTACTTGCGCAGCGATCCGAGACCCGGCATGGCGAGCACGAGGTTGTGGGCAAGCTGGAAGAAGCGGCGCTCGACGCCGAAGTAGGTCGTGAATGCCAGCGTGAAGACGTGCGTGTCGGGCGTGAGGTTGCCGCCCGAGTGGTTGCCGACGAGGAGGACGGGGCCGTTCGCCGGGATGCGGTCGAGCCCACGCACGTCGGCGCGGAAGTAGTAACTCGCGAGCATCCAGAGCCCGGGCAGCGTCTCGCGGATGTAGTCGGTGTCGCGCTCGTCGAGGTCGGCCTTTGGAATGCGCGACTGGGCCAGCGAGGAGATCGCCTTGGCGACGCGCGATCCGAGCTCGACCGCCGACATCCCGCCGTTTGCGGCGGCCTGCGGATCGCCGCCGTTGGCCGACGCGCCGTTGGTGCTCTCGCCAGTGCTCTGTGTGCTTTCCGCCGCCATCCCTCTCCTCAGGCTTGCCCGGGGTCCGAGAGCTTACGCCCGCGCGCCTATCTGGGGCCAGGTCTCGGGCGGACCGTCGGGGCGCGCGAGCTTGTACGGCTCGCCGGCGGGCAGGTCGCGGACGAGCTCGCGCACACCCGGCTCGCGCAGCTGCCGGCCGACCGTCTCGATCGCCTTCTGGATGACGCGATTGCGGTTTCTGGTCGCCATCAGGTTCGCGCCCATGACGGCGTGGTCCTCGTCCGTGGGCTGCACGAGGACGACCTCCTTGCCGGCCCCGCGCAGCACCTTCGCCTCACTGCCGAGGACTCGGCCGGACGCGCGGCGGAAGAAGTGCGCGATCTGGTGAGCCGGGTTCCAGGCCTGGGGCGGGTGGAGCGAAGAGGTCGGGTTCAGACAGATCACGAGGTCGGGTGGCTCGTCGCGAAGGATGTCGAGGTTCGACGTGGACCAGACGCCGCCGTCGACGTAGCGCCTGCCGGCGATCGTGACCGGACGGTAGAAGCCCGGGATCGCGCAGGACGCCGCCACGGCGTCACCGATCTCCGCCTTCGGCGCGCCGGGCTTTCCGAAGATGACCCGCTCGCCCGTCGCGTAATCGGAGGCGATCACCCACAGGTTCGGGTGGTCGGGCCACTCGGTCGAGAGGGCCCGGCGAACGGTGTCCTTGATCGGGTCGTTCGAGATCATGCCCTCGGGCAGCAGGCCGCATATCACGGCCGTCGCCGTTCGCGGGCCCGGGTGGGCGAGCGCGGTCTTGATGAGCGACAGCGAGCCGGGGCCGATGCGGGGGACGCGCCGGTCGAGCCGGAACACGCCACCGCCGGAGCGGTCCGCGTCCCTGGCCGCGCGGCCGTCGGGCCCGGAGAGGCCGTCGAACACCTCGCCGGCCGAGTGGGCAACCATGAACCACGGCGGCACGCCGGCGGCGACGAGCGACCCCATGACTGAGCCCGCCGAGGTGCCGACGATGTAGTCGGCGGTGCCGGGGTCCCAACCGGTTTCGCGTGCGAGCGCCTCGAGTCCTCCGGTCAGCCAGGCGCCGCCCATGACCCCGCCTGCGCCGAGCACGAGTCCGACCTTCATTGGGAAATGAATACAGGAGCGCCCACGGGCACGGCGCGCATGAGGGCTCGCAGGTCGGTGTCGCTGGCGCGGAGACACCCGTTCGACGCGGCCTGGCCGATCGTCTCCGGCTGCGTCGTGCCATGGATGGCGATGCGGTCGCCGCCGGCCCAGCCTTCGGGCAGGTTGGGCTGGCGTGCAGAGAGGGGGACGATGCAACACCCGTAGGGGCCCGCCGGGAAGCGGCTCGCCGGCAGCTTGTCGGTGACTTGGAAGCGGCCGGGAGGCGTCTCTGTTCCGGCACGGCCGACGGCGATCGGGATCTCACGAACGGTCCTGTCACCGCGTCGGAGGTCGATCTCGGTGTTAGAGAGGGAGACGTGCAGCGAGATCTTCGTGCGGCTGAGGTCGAGCGCTTTCGGGTCGTTCGGAATCCAGCCGATCTCGTCGTTGGCGAATACGGGGCTATGGACGCCGAGCCAGCGGCGCTTGTCGCGAACCTTCGCAATGCCGAGCGTGCGAGGCTCGCCAAAGGGCGTCTCCGTTCGAAGCCGCGCAGTCGGACGCCCGTTCGGCCGGTCGTACGCGAGCACATCCTCGCGCACGCGCGCGAGGATGTATCCGCGACCGGGAGGCAGCTTCCCGGGCTCCTTGGGCAGCGCGGACGCCGGCGGACTCTCCACGTGCACCTCCTTCTCGCCGCACCCGGCGAGCGCCGCGACGATCACTGCGAGGACGAGCCGTCTCAAGGCTCTAAGGATCCAGATCCACGCGGACCGTCATCGGCTGCGTCTTCATGACGCGCACGGTGGCGGCGTTCAGCTTCGCCATGTAGGGCTGGCGCTGTCGTGCGCGCCAGTCGTCGTCGGGGAGCGGCGTCGCCGTGCCGGTTCGCCACCGTCGGCCGCACTTGACGCGTACGCGCGGGTTCGCGCGGATGTTCTTGACGTACGAGGCGCGCTCCCCGTGCTCGGTGACGATCCAGAATGTGTCGCCGTCGAGACCCTTCCCGACCGGCGTCCGGCGCGGTTCGCCGCTCTTGCGTCCGGTGGTCTCGAGGATGCACGTGCCCGGGAACGGAAGGCCGACTTTGTGCAGCGTCTTGACGAGCGGATTGGCGAGGTACCTCGCCGCGGCGGTGCTGACTCGGTGCTTGCTGATCAAGCCCAGTGCCGGACTCGAACCGGCGACCCCCTCCTTACCATGGAGGTGCTCTACCAACTGAGCTAACTGGGCGCTGCGGGAGCCAGCCTAGCGGGGATAAGGCGCTTCACCAGCGGGCGGTATTGGGGGTGCGATCCGTACACGAGAAGCACCAGCATCGCCCCGTAAATCGGCAAGTGACCGAAGAGTTCCTTCTGCCCGAAGAAGTAGAGCGTGGCGTTGAACGGGATGCCCGCGATCACGACTATCGCCTGCGGCATCGCGCCGGAGATGAGGAGCAATCCGAACAGGACTTCGATCGAGCCCGCGACCCGCACGAACGTCTCGGTCGACCAGCCGAGGCCGAGCTGGTCGGACAGGTTGAGCTCGTCATGCTCGCCCAGGAAGCTGATGGCGTAGTCGGGGTATGCGAGCTTCTCGCGGAACGCGACGATGATCAGCGCGATGCCGGCGAAGACGCGCAGGCACCAGATGGCGGTCGCGATTCGGTACTCGGTCGGCTCGGAGGCTTCAGCGCGTTCGATGTCGGCTGACCAGCGGCCGGGACCGGCAAAGAAGACGAACAGGGCGAGACCGAGGACGTCGATCCGCTGGAGCACCGGGCCGACGCCGAACTCGAGCATGCCGATGGGGCCGGCGGCGATGAGGAGCAGCGCGACGCTTTGCGCTCGGTAGCCGGTCGCCATTCCGAGCGTGACCACGACCATGACGGCGCCGAGGAGGATGCCCGCGGCATCCCACTCGAGGTCCATCGCCGGCGAGAGGTAGACGCCGATACCGAGCAGGCCGAGGAGGCACATGGCGAGATGGATTCGGACGGCGAACGGCATGTACGGCGCCATCCGCGCGAGGAACGGCACGTCCACGCCGTTCCACCACCGCGACGCGACGCGCAGGACGACCGTGACGAGCAGCGCTGCGGCGAGCAGCAGGAGCGTCTCGGCCTCGCCGACGAACCCCCAGTCGGACTTGAACGGAGACGGGTCCTCAAACCACGTCTGGTGGCCGACCGGGAACGTCATCTAGGGAATGGCGGGAGCAGGATTCGAACCTGCGTAGGCATAGCCAACCGGTTTACAGCCGGTCTCCTTTAACCACTCGGACATCCCGCCTGGATATCAGGCGCCAGTCTAGAACGCGCTTTCGCCGATGGCTTAGACGAGCGCGTCGCGCAGGCCCTGCGCTTCGGGCAGGCCCTGGAGCTTCTTCAGCGTGTTGTTCTCGATCTGGCGGATGCGCTCGCGGGTCACGCCGAAGGCGCGGCCTACCTCCTCGAGCGTCCGCGCCTCATGGCCCTTCAGGCCGAAGCGCATCTCGATCACCTCGCGCTCGCGCTGCGGCAGCGCGTCGAGTGCCTTGCGCACGTTCTCGCGGCGGAGGTTCTCGGAGGCGAGCTCGAACGGCGACTCGGCCGTCTCGTCCTCGACGAAGTCACCGAGCTCGGACTCCTCCTCTTCGCCGATCGGCTTCTCGAGTGAGACCGGCAGCTGCGCCATGCGCAGGATGTCCTTCACCTCGCGCGGCGTCGTCTCGAGCTCCTCGGCGATCTCCTCCGGCGACGGCTCGCGGCCGAGCTCCTGCACGAGCTGGCGCTCGACGTGCACGACCTTGTTCAGCTTCTCGACCATGTGCACCGGGATTCGGATCGTGCGCGCCTTGTCGGCGATCGCGCGCGTGACGGCCTGCCGGATCCACCAGGTCGCGTACGTCGAGAACTTGTAGCCGCGGCGGTAGTCGAACTTCTCGACCGCGCGGATCAGCCCGAGCGAGCCCTCCTGGATCAGGTCGAGGAACGTGAGCCCGCGACCGAGGTAGCCCTTCGCGATCGACACCACGAGGCGGAGGTTCGCCTCGACCATCTGCTGCTTCGCGGCCATGTCGCCGCGCTCGATGCGCTTCGCGAGCGCGACCTCCTCCTCCGCGGTCAGCAGGTCGACGCGTCCGATCGAGCGCAGGTAGAGACGAAGCGAGTCGAGCGACGGCTCGACTGTCAGGTCGATCTCGGCCTTCTTCGGCGCGACCGGGTCCTTCTGACCCGCGGCCGTGGCCTCGATCTTGCCGAGCTCGGAGACGGCCGGCTTGCCGTCCTGCGACACGACGTCGATCCCGTTCTCGACGAGGTGTCCGTGGAGCGACTGCACCTGCTCCTTCGTGACGTCGACCTCCTCGAGGCAAGCGGCGATCTCCTCGTAGGTAAGAAACCCGCGCTCCTTGCCCTCGGCGACGAGGTTGCGCAGCTCGTCGAGCTCGGCGAACGGCGGCTCGCGATCGTGAGACGTGAACGCCTGCCCCGGTTGCTCCGTGAGCAGTGCTCCCTGGTCTTTGGCTGTCAACCCCTTGCTCCTCTTGACGCGGCTGCAGTAGTCCCCAGTGGGTCCCACCCTTTCCTTGACCATCGTCTGTTGTTGGTTCGCGGCGAATGCCGTGAGGGGCTGAGCCGCTTCTAAGGAGCCAGTGGCCCGGGCGTCTAGCCACGGGCCACTATAGAACGGAAACATCCGTTTAGGCGGACGGGCCGGGATTACGGCAAACGCCTGCATCCACCGATCGGATGACAAGGATGTTCCCCCGAATCTCCCAAGACGCCGCGATAGTGCTGGGGCTAGCCGGGACGTCTGTTCTACACGCGCGCGACGAGTACGACGCCGCTGAGCGGTGGGTGCGCGTGATGCGGCTCTACGGTCTGGTCGGAGCTGCGATGCAGGCGCTGGGCGTGGGCGAGACGCCGATCGACACGGCGGCCGCCGAGCCGGCACTGCGGCACAAGCCTGACAAGGTTCCCGGCGTCGAGGAAGTCACCGAGCGGTCGCGCGACATGGCGCTTCACCGCGGAGCTCCCGCCGTCGGCACCATCGACGTGCTGTTCGCCTGCTTCGACCTATATGGGCCGGCGTTCGAGCGTGCGCTCTACGTCCGCGGGACGACCCGCAACGAGCTGCTCGAGCGGATCGCCTACGAGGTCGAGCGCGTTCCCGTCGACTGATCGAGCCGCCGCCGGCGCGTCTCCTCGATCCGCTTGCGGACGTTGAGGAAGTAATCGGCGCCGGAGATCACCGTCATCGCAACAGCGGCGTAGACGAGCGCCTGGACCCACGCCGCCCCTGAGTCGTCGGCGGCGATCAGCGCCATCACCATCGCGACCTGAAGGATCGTCTTCGCCTTCCCGAGCAGGCTCGCCGGGATCACGATGCCCTGCTGGCCCGCGGCGACCCGCAGCCCGCTGACCGCGAACTCACGCGCGATGATCACCATCGCGACCCAGGCAGCGACGCGGTCGAGCGACACGAGCGAGATCAGGGCAGCGGCGATCAGGAGCTTGTCGGCGATCGGGTCCATCACCTTCCCGAACGTCGTGATCGCCTCGCGCGAGCGCGCGAAGTAACCGTCCAGGCCGTCGGTCAAGGCCGCGATTGCGAACACGATCGCGGCGATGGTGTCCCCGTTCGGGGTCTCGTCGAGCAGGGCGACGACGAGCACGGGGACGAGCATGATCCGGACGAGCGTGAGGACGTTTGGGACGTTCAGGGGAAACACGGCGCGTTTTAGGGTACGCGGCGGTCCAGCACCAAGAAGCCGATCGACGACCCGAGCGGCCCGGCGGGTGACACCGTCGCCGCCAGCAGCGGCCACGGGAAGAGACCCCGCACGCATCCGTTCGCGACCAGCAGGCAGAGCCCGATCCAGCCGAACCCGTGACACCAGCCCAGCACGGTCTTGAGCTCGGGGTCGAT
>Ga0126310_10000186_pt1 | contig 18559 bp, 19 predicted proteins | sample Plot60_FD_92540 | JGI IMG/M metagenome (GOLD analysis project Ga0126310, IMG submission 92540) | Serpentine soil microbial communities from UC McLaughlin Reserve, CA, USA - Plot60 | ecosystem: Environmental > Terrestrial > Soil > Grasslands | place: USA: UC McLaughlin Reserve, Lake County... | reverse complement strand
TGGGCGGTCTCGGGGCGCAGGAAGACGCGCGAGCCCTCCTCTGCGACCGGCCCCATGTGGGTCTCGAACATCAGGTTGAACATGCGCGGTTCGGATAGCTCGCCGCCGCACTCCGGGCAGCGGAGCTCGCCCTCGGGCTGCGCCTCGCGCAGGTGATCCTCGCGCCAGCGCCGCTTGCACTCGCCGAGGCACTGGACCAGCGGATCGGTGAAGCCCTCCAGGTGGCCCGAGGCCTCCCACGTCTTCGGGTGCAGCAGGATCGCCGAGTCCAGGGCGACGATGTCGTCGCGCAGCTGGAGCATCGAGCGCCACCACTCGTTCTTGACGTTGTTCTTCAGGAGCACGCCGTAGTGCCCGTAGTCGTAGGTGTTGGCGAGCCCGCCGTAGATCTCCGACGAGGGGAAGATGAACCCGCGCCGCTTGCAGAGGGCGACGATCGTGTCCATGGCGAGGGTGTCCTGCGGTGCCATCGGCCGAACCTTATTCGCGGAACTAGCGGGGTTCGTCCGCCACGCCGTCGGGTAGGTGGGCTATACGTGAGCTCGATGACGCGGCCGATACGCCACCTTGCCGCCTGGTTCGTCTGGCACTCGATGAAGATCTCGCTGCTCGACGATCTCGACGCTCCGCAGCGCCCGACCGCCTAGCGGAACCCCTCTCTGGCACTCCTATACTGCGAGTGCCATGCCTTTCTACGAGTACCGCTGCGAGAAGGGTCATGTTTTCGAAGTGATGCAGAAGATGACCGACGACCCGGTCACGACCTGCCAGACCTGCGACGCAAAGGTCCAGCGCGTGTTCCACCCCGTCGCGGTGCACTTCAAGGGCTCGGGCTTCTACAACACCGACTACGGCAAGAAGGGCGCGAAGCCGGCCGACAAGAGCTCCGACTCGAAGCCCGAGAAGTCCGAGAAGTCCGAGAAGAAGTCGGAGAGCAAAGCCGAGACGAAGTCCTCACCCGACTAGGTCGTCGACCGCCTCCGCCCGCTCGGCCTCCGGGCAGGTGGGCAGGCACTCGAGCACGTTCGTCTTGCCGGTGCCGCCGGTCATCAGGTCCGTGAACAGCATCAGGAGACCGGGACCCTTGAGGTCCGTCCTGATGGTCTGAGGCGCCTGCCAACTCACCAGCGGGAGCCGAAAGAACGTCGACGGCGAGAGGATCTGCGAGCGGATCGCGCTCAAGACCTGCTGCTGACGCGCCGCGCGGGCGCGATCGTCCTCGGCGACGTCGCACTCGTTCTTGCGCACGCGCGCGAAGGCGAGCGCCTCGTCGCCGTCGAGGTGATGCTCGCCCTTCGACAGCCGCACACGCTTGCCACCGAAGGAGTTCGACTGGATGCAGTTGTCGAGGTCGACGTCGACGCCTCCGAGTGCGTCGATGAAGTCGGGGAAGTCCTCGAAGCTGACCTCGATGATGTGGTTTACCTCGAGACCGTTCCCCAGGTAGGCCTCGACGGTCTTGATCATCAGCGGCGCGCCGCCGTACGCGTAGGCGGAGTTGATCTTGCCGATGCCGTGTCCCGGGATGTCCGTTTCCGTGTCGCGCAGGATCGACAACTTCCGCACGGAGCCGAAGCCCGCGTGCATCAGCAGGATGCTGTCGGCGCGTGCGGGCAGGCCCTGGACGCCGGGCTCGAGCGTGTCCTCGGGACGCTCGTCGGAGCCGAGCACCAGGATCGTGCTGCCCGTCACCAGGCTGCCCCCGGTCGATAGCGCCCCCTCCGTCTCGTCGGAGACGCCCTCCGTGATCTGCGCGCTGACCATGAAGAGGACGAACGAGAGCAGGAGCCACGCTCCGACCGCGATCGCCACCCACTTGAGGATCCGGCGCCATAGCGGCCGGTCGGGGCCTCGCGGTTCGACGGGCCCCGGCTCGTCTTCGCGCTTGCGCTGGGCGCGCCGCCGTGCCGCTTCGCGCAGCTGCGAGACCTGATCGCTCGGCCCCTTGAGGCGATCGAGGAAGCCGCGCCGCGAGCGATAGACCTTGTACTCCGGCTTGTCGGGCGGCCGTTCGGCGATCCCGGGTGTATAGCGTCCGGTCATGGCCCGAAGGCGCGTGGTCGGCATCGACGCGGGAGGGACGAAGCTGCTGGTCGGCGTCGCGGACGAAGGCCTCGCGGTCCATCACCGGTTGCACCGGGTGTGGCGCGGATTCGAACGCCAGGAGGTGCTCGACCTGTTCGTCGAGGTCGTCGAGGAGGCGCTGGCCGAGGCGCCGGAGGCCGCGGCGGTCGGCTTCGGCATCCCGTCGTTGATGGACGCCGACCGCGCGGTGTCGCTCGAGTGCGTGCATCTACCGCTCGCCGGCGTGCCGTTCCGCGACCTCATGAGCGAGCGGCTCGACCGCCCGGTCGTCGTGGACAACGACGCGAACTGCGCGCTGCTCGCCGAGTCTCGCGCCGGCGCGGCGAAGGGCGCGGCCGACGCGCTCATGCTCACGCTCGGCACGGGCATCGGCGGGGCCATCCTCGCGCGAGGGGAGCTCTACCGCGGGCGCGGGAGCGCGGGCGAGCTGGGCCACATGGTCGTGGAGCTGGACGGCGAGCCGTGCCATTGCGGCTCGCGCGGCTGCCTCGAGACGGTTGCGTCCGGTCCGGTTTTCGCGCGGGAGGGTGGGCGTGCAGCCGGAGAGCAGCCCGAATCGGCGCTCGGCCAGGCGAAGGCGGCGGGACGCGAGATCACGGGAGCCCTCGTCACGGAGCTCGCGGGCGAGGGCGATGCCGCGGCGGTCGGCGTGATCACCGAGGCCGGGCGCAAGCTCGGTGCCGGCCTAGCCGGCCTCGCGAATGTCTTCAGCCCGGAGGTGATCGTGATCGGCGGCGGCGCGTCCGCCGCGGGCGAGCTCCTGCTCCGCCCGGCACGCGAGGAGCTGGCGCGGCGGGCGCTCGGCCCGAACCGCGACGTGCGCGTGATCGCAGCGCACTTCGGCGACGAAGCAGGGATGCTCGGAGCTGCGGTGATGGCGCTGGAGCACCGATGACCGAGCAGGACACGGGCCACCTCGTCGTGTGCCCGACGCCGATCGGCAACCTCGAGGACGTCACGCTGCGCGTCTTATCGGCACTCCGCTCGGCGGACCTCGTGGCCTGTGAGGACACGCGCCGGACGCGCAAGCTCCTCGACCGCCACCACGTCGGCGCGAAGCTGGTCTCGTACCACGAGCACAACGAGAGCAAGCGCGCCGCCGAGCTCGTCGAGGCGATGCGCGGCGGGAAGACGGTCGCACTGGTCTCCGACTCCGGGACGCCGCTCGTGTCGGACCCCGGGTACGCGCTGGTGCGCGCGTGCGTCGCGGCGGGGCTCGAGGTCGAGGTGCTCCCGGGGCCGTCCGCGGCGCTGACGGCGCTGGTCGCGTCGGGCATGCCGCCCGACCGGTGGCGCTTCGCGGGCTTTCTCCCGCGCAAGAAGAACGAGCTGCGCAAGGTGCTCGAGGAGCCGGGCGGGACGCTCGTCGCGTTCGAGTCGCCCAACCGGCTGCCCGCCACGCTGCAGCTGCTTGCGGAAATCGATCCCCGCCGCGACGCCGCCGTCTGCCGCGAGCTGACGAAGGCGCACGAGGAGGTGGTGCGCGGGACTGCCGCCGAGCTGCGCGACCGCTTCTCCGAGCCGCCGAAGGGCGAGGTGGTGCTGGTCGTCGGCCCCGACGAAGGCGGGCACGAGGCCGCGCCGCTTGCGGCGATCGCGGCCGTGCACCGCCTGGTCGACGCCGGAGCCAAGCCGCGCGAGGCGGCCAAGGTCGTAGCCGACCTGACCGGCGCGAGCGCGAACGCGCTCTACGACGCGGTCGCCGGTGCGTAGCATCGGGAGCGCGTGAGCTACTACGTCACCACCCCGATCTACTACGTCAACGGCGAGCCGCACCTGGGCCACGCCTATACGACGATCGCCGCCGACGTGCTCGCACGGCACATGCGCCAGCGCGGCGAGGACGTCTTCTTCCTGACCGGCACCGACGAACACGGAGAGCCGGTCGCCTTCGCGGCAGAGAAGCTCGGGATCAGCCCGCGCGAGCTCGCCGATAAGAACGCCGAGCGCTTCAAGCAGGTATCGGCGCTCGTGAACGCGACGAACGACTTCTTCATCCGCACGTCCGACCCGCGGCACCACGCCAAGGTCCAGGAGGTGCTCCAGCGCGTGTACGACGCGGGTCACGTCTACAAGGGCGTGTACGAGGGCTACTACTGCCCCCGCTGCGCCGATTTCAAGTCGGAGGCGGAGCTGATGGACGGCAACAAGTGCCCCATCCACCTGATCGAGCTCGAGCGCGACCAGGAGGAGAACTGGTTCTTCCGCCTGTCGACCTTCCAGGAGCCGCTCCAGCGGCTGTTCGAGGAACGCCCGGACTGGGTGCTGCCGCGAAACCGCTACAACGAGGCGCTCTCGTTCATTAGGCAGGGGCTCAACGACATCTCCCTGACCCGCGCGCGGATCACCTGGGGCGTGCCCGTGCCGTGGGACGACGGGCACGTCTTCTACGTCTGGTTCGACGCGCTGCTGAACTACTACACGGCGTTGTCGTTCGCGCGCGAGGGCGAGGACCTGACCGACCGCTTCTGGCCGGCGACGGTCCACGTGATGGCGAAGGACATCCTGAAGTTCCACGCCGTCTTCTGGCCGGCGCTGCTGATGGCCGCGGACATCGAGCTGCCGAAACGCGACTTCATCCACGGCTACCTGCTGATGGACGAGCACAAGATGTCGAAATCGCTCGGCAACGTCGTCGACCCGTTCCGAATCGTCGAGCTCTTCGGCGCCGACGCCCTGCGCTTCTATGTGCTGCGCGAGGTGAACTTCGGACAGGACGGCTCGATTTCGACCGAGGGATTCGAGCGCCGTTACACGAGCGAGCTGGCGAACGAGTACGGGAACCTCGCCAGCCGCACGATCGCGATGATCCACAGGTATCGCGACGGCACGGTGCCGGATGCCGAGGCTCCTGCCGATCTGGTCGCCGCGTTTGCCGATGCCCCCGTACGTGTCATCGAGCGCTTCGACGTGGTCGAGCTGACTGCGGCGCTCGAGGAGATCTGGAGTCTTGTGCGGAGGCTGAACGCGTTCGTCCAGGAGGAGCAGCCGTGGCAGCTCTCCAAGGACGAGTCGCAGACAAATCGCCTGGACGCCGCGCTCTACGCGCTGGCGGAGGGCCTGCGCGTCGTCTCGCTCCTGCTCGTGCCGTTCATGCCGGACGCGACCGACAAGCTGCTCACCGCCCTCGGGCAGGGCGACCGGTCGCTCGAGACGGCGCGCTTCGGATCGGTCGGCGGTGGCGCCCGCATCGAGGAGCTCGAGCCGCTCTTCCCGCGCGTCGAGGCGCCCGCGTCCACCTGACGATGGCGACGCTCGCAACCGCTCTGGCGGTCGCCGCGGCGGGCCTCGGCGGCGTGGAGACGACCGCGGTGCGAGACCTGACGCCGGGCCAGCTCGCCGGACAGCGCGTCATCTCGGGCTTTCAAGGCTTGGCGCCGCCGCCCGACCTACTGCGCCGCATCCGGCGCGGGAAGGTCGGCGGCGTGATCCTGTTTGCTGGCAACGTCGCGAGCCGCAGCCAGGTTGCCCGAATGGTGCGCCGGCTCCAGTCGGTGCGCCGGCCGCGCGCGCTCGACGAGCCGCTGCTCGTGATGGTCGACCAGGAGGGCGGCCCGGTGCGGCGCATTCCCGGTGCGCCCGAGCGGTCGGCCGCCGAGGTCGGCGCGACCGGTCGCGTGGCCGAAGCGCGCAGCACCGGGCGGGCGGCCGGGCGCAACCTGCGGGCCGCCCACGTGAATGTGGACCTCGCGCCGGTCGCCGACGTCGCGAGGCCCGGCAGTGCGATGGAGCGCGAGGGCCGCTCGTACGGGCGCAGGCCGCGCAAGGTCGCGCGCTTCGCAAGCGCCTTCGCCCGCGGACTGCAGCGGACGGGCGTGCTCGCGACAGGCAAGCACTTCCCCGGCTTCGGCGCGGCGCGCGCGAACACCGACCTCGCGCGCGTGACCATCCATACCCCGCGCAAGCGGCTGCACCGCGTTGACGAGCGCCCGTACCGCGCGCTCTTTCGTCGCGGCGTCCGACTCGTGATGCTGAGCACCGCGATCTATCCGGCACTCGACCCCGGCACCCCTGCGGCGTTCTCGCGACGCATAGCGCGGGGCGAGCTCCGTGCGCGGCTCGGCTTCGGCGGCGTGTCGATGACCGATGCGCTCGGCACGCCCGCCACCGCGCCCTACGGCGACGCGGCTCAGGTCGGCGTCACGGCCGCGCGCGCGGGTGTCGACTTGATGCTCTACTCGTCCTACGCAGCCGGCAAGGCGGCCGCGCGCCGACTCGCGCGCGCTCTCCGGCGCGGCCGCGTGCATCGCTCGCGCGCCGAGCAGTCCGTGCGGCGGATTCTCGACGTCAGGCGGATGCTCCCTTGATCGACACGCACTGCCACCTCGAGATGTGCGCGGACGGCAGCGCGGAGGAGCACGGTCTGACACGAATAGCGACGGTGGGGATCGACGACCAGGCGATAAGGGCCGCTCTCGCTTTCGCGGACGCACACGAGGAGATCTACGCGATCGTGGGGCGCCACCCGAATGCGGCGAGCGGCTTCGAGCCCGGGGACGTCGACCCGATTCGCCGCGCGGCCGAGCATCCGAAGGTGGTTGCGATCGGAGAGACGGGCCTCGACTACTACCGCGACCACGCGCCGCACGACGACCAGCGCCGCGCCTTCGAGGCGCAGGTCGACCTCGCGCGCGAGCTCGGGAAGCCGGTGGTCATCCACACGCGCGCGGCGGAGGAAGACACGTTCGCGGTGCTCGCCGAGCGCGGGAACGGGGTCACGGTCGTGATGCACTGCTTCTCCGTGGCCGGCCGGCTCGACGAATGCGTCGAGCGCGGCTACATGTGCTCGTTCGCCGGCAACGTGACCTATCCGAAGGCGGCCGACCTCCAGGAGGCCGCCGCGCGCGTGCCCGGCGAGCTGCTGCTGGTCGAGACCGACTCGCCGTTCCTGGCGCCGCAGCCGGTGCGCGGAAAGCAGAACAGCCCGTCGAACGTCGTCCATACGGCGCGGACGGTCGCGGAGCTCCGAGGCGTCTCGTACGAGGAGCTCGAGCAGCTCGTCGAGCGCAACGCCGCGCGCGTCTTCGGCTGGTGAGCGGCCAGGGGAGCATCCGCAGGCTGCGCGAGTTCGGCGTCCGCCCGAACCGCGAGCTCGGCCAGAACTTCCTCGTCGACGACAACGTCCTCCGTCTGGTCGGGGAGGCGGCCGAGCTATCCGACTCGGACGTCGTGCTGGAGGTCGGCGGCGGACTCGGCGTCCTGTCCGAGCATCTGGCTCCCCGCGTCCGGCACCTGCACGTCGTCGAGGTCGACCGCTCGCTCGAGGCGCCGCTGCGCGACGCCGTCGGGCCGTTCGACAACGTCGACCTCCACTTCGCGGACGCGGTCGGGCTCGACATGGCCTCGCTCCAGCCGGCGCCCACGAAGGTCGTCGCGAACCTGCCGTACGGCGTCGCCGCAACGGTGATCCTGAAGTCGATCGAGGAGCTGCCGGATGCCGGGCTGTGGATCGCGATGGCGCAGCTCGAGGTGGGGCGGCGGCTGGCGGCCGCGCCGGGCTCGAAGGAGTACGGCGCGACGAGCGTGCTCGCCCAGCTCTCGTGCGAGGTCAAGGTGCTGCGGCGGATCTCGCCGAACGTCTTTTACCCGGTCCCGAACGTCGACTCTGCGCTCGTGCGCCTCGCCCGGGTTGCTCCCGCGCCGGAGCCTGAGCTCGTCGACCTGGTGCACGCCGGGTTCGCGCACCGGCGCAAGGCGTTGCCGCGGTCGCTTGCGCTCAAGGGCTTCGACCGCGAGCGTGCTCAGGCAGCGCTCGTCGAGATCGGGCACCCGGCGGACGCGCGGGCCGAGCGGCTCTCCCCGGACGACTTTCGCCGCCTCGCGGCCATACTGCGCGCGTGATCCGCGAGCGGGCGCCCGCGAAGGTGAACCTGCTGCTTCACGTGGGCGCTCGCCGTCGCGACGGGCTGCACGAGCTCTGCTCGCTGTTCGCTTCGATCGATCTGGCCGACGAGGTCACGGTCGAGCAGTCCGATGTGGACGAGGTGCGCTGCGAGGGCGTCGAGGGGCCGAACCTCGCGCTGGCGGCGGTTGAGCGCTTCCGAGCCGAGGTTGCGCCGGAGCTCCCGCCGCTGCAGGTCACGATCGACAAGCGCATCCCGGTGGCGGCCGGACTGGGTGGCGGGAGCGCCGATGCCGCGGCCGTCCTGCGCGCCGCCAACGAGCTGGCCGGGCGGCCCGTGGACGCGAATGGGCTGCGAGCCCTCGGCGCGCGGCTCGGCGCCGACGTGCCGAGCCAGATCGAGCCGCGCCATGCGCTTGTCACGGGCGCCGGCGAGACCGTGGAGCCGGTGGAGCTTCCGCCGATGACGCTCCTGCTCGTGCCGGACGAGGATGGGCTGGCGACGGCGGACGTCTATGCGCAGGCGGACGCGCTGGGCACCACGCGCGCCGAGCTGGATGCGGAGCAGATGCGCGCGCTCGCGGCAAGGCCTCTCTCCGAGCTGGCCGCGGTGCTCGAGAACGACCTCGAGGGCGCCGCGGTAGCGCTGCGGCCCGAGCTCAGCGGGCGCATGGACCGCCTGCGCCAGGCCGGCGCGCTGACCGCGCGCGTGACCGGATCCGGGCCTACCGTCTTCGGCGTGTTCCGCGCTGGCGAGGCACCGGAGGTCGAGGGCGCGATCCGGGCGGAGGTCGCGTGACGCGGAGGCGGCTCATTGTCATCGTCGCGATCGTCGCGGCAGCGATCGCGATCTACGCGAGCGGCGTGCTATCGGACATCCCCGACATCGAGACGGTGATCGAGGACCTCGCGCAGGCGCTCGGCCGCTGGACCTATGCGCTCGTCGGTGCGCTCGCCTTCCTCGAGACGGGCGCCTTCGTCGGCCTCGTGGCTCCCGGCGAGTTCACGGTGATCCTCGGCGGCGTCATCGCCGGCCAGGGCGAGATCAACGTTGTCCTTCTACTCGCGATCACGTGGCTTGCGGCCTTTCTGGGCGACACCACGAGCTTCTTGATCGGAGCGCGGCTCGGGCGCGGCTTCCTCGAGCGCCACGGGCCGCGGGTCAAGATCACAGCCGAGCGGCTCAGCCAGGTCGAGGGCTACTTCGCGAAGCACGGTGGGAAGACGATCCTGATCGGGCGCTTCATCGGCCTCGTTCGCGCTCTCGCGCCGTTCATCGCCGGGTCGTCGAAGATGCCGTACCGCAGATTCGCGCCCTACAGCGTGATCGGGACCGGGCTCTGGTCCGCGACGTTCATCCTGCTGGGCTACTTCTTCTGGCAGTCCTTCGAGAAGGTCGCGGGGATCGCCGGACGCGCGACCCTCGTCTTCGGCATCGTCGTCAGCCTGATCGTCGCCGGCGTGTACGCGTACCGCCGGCTTCGCGACGAGGAGCAGCGCCGCAGGCTGGGCGAGTGGTTCGAGCGCCAGGGCCGGCGGCCGCTGCTGCGACCGCTCGCCGCGGTGCTCCGGCCGGTCTGGCGGCGAGTGCTGAAGCCGATCGGCCACGCGATTGCGCCGCAGGCCCGGTTCCTCTGGGCGCGGATCACACCGGGCGAGCTCGGCATCGAGCTGACTACAACTCTTGCGATCGCGAGCGTCGGCGGGTTCGTATTCGGCGCCTACGCGAACGAGCTGGCCGCGACGCCGCGGCTGACGACCGCCGACAAGGAGATCGAAGACCTCACCATCGATCTCTACAACGAGACGGCCGTCGACATCGCGAGGGTCGTGACCGACCTCGGGTCTCTGGCGATCATCGGGCCGCTCGTCGTGATCTCCGCGGGAGTCCTGATCTGGCGAAGGCGGCTGCTCGAGCTCGCCGTTCTCGTGAGCGGCCTCATGCTCACGTATGCAGGCGTCCACGTCACCAAGGGGGCGATCGACCGGCCGCGCCCCGCCCAGCCGCTTGACGAGATCACGGGCTCCTCCTTCCCGAGCGGACACGCTGCGCAAGCGGTCACGTATGTGGCGATGGCGGTGGTAGCCGCGCGCCTGTTGCCGGGCTTCGCAAGCAGGGCGGCGCTCGTGTTCGGCGCGATTGTGGTGGCGGCGATCGTCGGCCTCACGCGTGTATACCTGCGCGCGCACTACTGGTCGGACGTCGTGGGCGGCTGGGCGCTCGGCGCCGGCATCTTCGGCGCGGTCGCGACCATCGCGCTGCTCGTCTCGTACATCCGTCACAATGCGCGCGCGGATGGACCTGTCGGACCCCGGAAGCACTGAGATGGTCGTCGCCCTGTGCGCGCCGCTCGGGATCGCGGCCTACGTCGGGCTGATCCTGATCCCCGCGTGGACCTCGTACGGTCGCTGGTGGGAGCGCATCGCGGCCACCTTCCTGACCTTCTACATCGTCGCTGCGCTGATAGGCATCGGCGCCGCGATCGGGCTTGGGATCATCTGGACGTACGACGAGTGGGCCGCATAGCCCGGCTGGCGCGCGGACCTAGAATTCGCCCATGCCACAGCAGCCGCAAGAGGCGCTGACCCCTGCGTTCAGCGCCGCGCTGGGAGCGATCGCCGAGGCCGTCGAGGGCGGCGCGGGGCTGCCCGAGGTGGCGCGCGCGTGCGCGCGTGCGCTCGACGCCAGCATCGCGGTGGTCGACGCATCCAGCCGGGTGCTCGCGGTGGCGTGCGCGTCGCCCGAGGACGAACGGGCCGTACTGGCCGGTGAGGGCGGCAGCGAGCGGCTCGACCTGACCGTCGCCGGCGCGGTCATCGGCCGGATGCATTACCGCGACAGGGGCGAGCCCAACCCGGGAGACCTCGTCCGCGTCGTGGCGGCGATCCTCGCACTCGAGGTCGAGCGGGCCCGTGGCCCCGAGCGCGCCAGCGAGGCCGCGGTGCGCGATCTGCTCGATGATCTCGTCTCGCGCAGGCTGACGGACCGCGAGAACATCGTCGCGCGCGGGACGGAGCTGGACGCCGATCTGGCCGGCGGGGGAAGCGTGATCGTCGCGCGAGCCGTGCCGCAGCAGCCGGAGGACGGCGACTGGCCAGGCCGCGTCCTCACGGTGGCCGAGCGCGGTGCGCGGGCCGTCGAGCGGACCTGTCTCGTGGGCGCGATCGAGCTGCGCCCCGGCGGCGAGCCGATCGAGCTCGACGGGCGCGACCGTGCCGGCGAGGTCGTCGTGCTCGTCCCGAGCGACGACGGTGAGCTCGCACGGCGGGTGATCGCGGGCGTTCGTCGCGAGCTCGAGGTGGGGCTCCCGGCGTTTGCGCTCGCGCTCGGCCGCAGCCGCGTCGCCACCGATCCCGCTGACCTCTACCGCGCGGCGGCGGAGGCGCTCCTGGCGGTGAACGTCGCGCAGGCGCAGGGAGTGCTCGCTTTGAACTTCGAGGAGACGGGCGCCTATCGCCTCCTGCTGTCGTCGATGACGGACAACCCGGCGGAGCTGCGGAGCTTCCACGACGAGACGGTCGCGCCGCTCTTGGCATACGACGAGCAGTACGAGACGGAGCTCGTGCGGACGCTGGAGACATTCCTCGAGGAGAACGGGAACGTTGCGCAGACGGCGCAGCGCCTCTTCACGCACCGGCACACGATTCGGTACCGCCTCGAGCGCGTCAAGGAGCTCACCGAGCTGGATGTCTCGTCGACCGACGGGCGCGAGCGCCTCGGCCTCGGCCTCAAGGCGATGCGCGTGCTCGGCATCGTGCCCCCGCACGGCCCGGCCACCGAGCCGGGTGCCGAGACCGGGCGCGTCCCGGGCGCCGACAAGGACCGCTAAACGCCTGGGTGACCGTTCGCACTGAAGCGCGCCTCGCGGCGCGGGATGCTGGCTGCGAGGAAAGGAGAAGTATGGATTCGCGACTCACTTATGTAATGGCCAACTCCCGGACCGAGAGCTTTCGCCGCGAGGCGGAGCACCACGCACGTGACCACGCACCGCGACGACGGCGCAGCCCACGACGCGCGCCCCGCATCCCGCTGGTGCTGATGTTCCTGCGCGTCGGCCGTTAGGGCTTCGTCACACGCGTAACTGGGGAGCCAGGAATCGAACCTGAGCTTCGAGGACCAAAACCTCGCGTGCTGCCAGCTACACCACTCCCCAAGGCAGCCCGGCGACCGTAGCACCGCCTCGCTACGCTGCGGCCATGCCTGCCGCGCTCATCATGGCCGCCGGGCACGGCACCCGGATGCGCAGCGCGCGGCCGAAGGTTCTCCACGAGGTCTGCGGCCGACCAATGCTCGCTTGGGTCGTCGACGCCGCCCGCGACGCCGGCGTGGATCGTGTCGTCGCGGTCGTCCGGCCTGACAGCGGCGTGGGCGAGATCGTCGGCGACGATGCCGAGCTTGCCGAGCAGCGTGAGGGGGAGGGCACGGCCGCGGCTGTCGCTGCCGCGCGCAACCTGCTCTCGAGCGAGGACACGATCCTGCTCCTCTCCGGCGACCACCCGCTGATCACCGGCGAGCTACTGGGCCGGCTGCTCGAAGCTCACGCGAGGGAGGGTGCCGACGCCACGATCCTCACCACGGAGGAGCTCGACCCCACCGCATACGGGCGCATCGTTCGGGACAAGAAGGGCAGAGTCGCGGAGATCGTCGAGACGAAGGACGAGACCAAGGTGTCGGCCGACGATCTCGAGATACGCGAGGTCAACCTGGGCACATACGTCTTCAACGGCCCGGCGCTCTTCGACGCGCTCGACAAGGTCGAGCCGGCCGCGAACGGCGAGCGCTACCTCACAGCCGTGTTCCCCCTGCTCGGCAGCGTCGCCGCGCAGGCGACCGAAGACATCTCGAGCGCCGCCGGGGTGAATGACCGCGCCGACCTGATGGCGATCGAGGAGGTCGCCCAGGCGCGCATCATCGACGGGCATGCGCGCGCGGGCGTCACCTTTCGTGCGCCGGGGACCGTCGTCGTCGACGCGTCGGTCGAGATCGGTGAGGACACGCTCATCGAGGCGGGCGTGACGTTGAAGGGATCCACCAAGGTCGGGAGCGGCGTGTCGATCGCGAACGCGTACGTCGTCGACGCCGAGATCGGGGACGGGGCGACGATCGGCCCGTTCGCGTACCTGCGTCCCGGCACCGTGATCGGCGAGCACGCGAAGATCGGCACGTTCGTCGAGGCGAAGAACTCGAACATCGGCGCGGGCGCGAAGGTGCCGCACCTCTCGTATCTGGGCGATGCCGACGTCGGGGAGGAGGCGAACGTCGCCGCCGGCAACATCACGGCCAACTACGACGGCTTCACGAAGAGCCGCACCAAGATTGGAAAACGCGCAAAGACCGGGGTGAACACGTCCTTCGTCGCACCGGTGACCGTCGGTGATGAGGCTTACACTGGGGCTGGCTCGGTGATCGGCGAGGACGTCCCCGATGGGGCGCTCGGAATCTCCCGGGCCGAGCAGAAGAACGTCGAGGGATACGCCGAACGCGCGAAGCAGAGGAAGGGCTCATGAGTACGATCGAGTCACAGGCGCAGGCCCGCCCCGCCCCGTCGCGGAGCATGCCGATCGGCTACGACAAGCAGCTGATGGTGACCGCGGGCCGCGCGAGCACGGAGCTCGGCGGCAAGATCGCGGAGAAGCTCGGGGTCGACCTCACCGACGCCGGCCTGAAGACGTTCGCGAACGGCGAGGTCTACTGCAAGTACCAGGACTCGATCCGCGGCGCCGACCTCTTCATCATCCAGTCCACCTGCACGAACGAGGTCCAGGGGCTGACGGCGAACGACGCCCTGATGGAGCTGATGTGCATGATCGACGCGGCGGTGGGCGCGTCGGCGCACCGGGTGATCGCCGTTACCCCGTGGTACGGATACTCGCGCCAGGACAAGAAGTCCGCGCCGCGCGAGCCGATCACGGCGCGACTCGTCGCGCGGATGCTCGAGGCAGCGGGCATCGACCGCCTCCTCACGATGGACCTGCACGCCGGGCAGGTGCAGGGGTTCTTCCAGAAGCCGGTCGACCACATGACTGCGCTCCCGTTCCTGTCCCAGTACGTCGGCGACCAGCTCGGCGACCCGTCGGACCTCTGCATCATCTCGCCGGACGCCGGCCGCGTGAAGCTCACGCGCAAGTTCGCGCAGATGGTGGGCGCGCCGTACGCGCTCCTCGAGAAGGAGCGGCCCGCCCAGCAGGTGGCCGAGATCGGCTACGTGATCGGCGCGGACAAGGTGAAGGGGCGCAAGGCCGTGATCGTCGACGACATGATCGACACCGGCGGCACGCTCGCGGCCGGAGCGCAGACCGTGCTCGACGCGGGCGCCAGCGAGGTGTACGCCGTGGCCACCCACGGGCTCTTCTCGGGCAGCGCGTTCGAGACGCTCTCGAACTCGCCGCTCGCCGGGATCCTCGTAACCGACACCGTGCCGCTGCGCGACGGCGCGCCCGAGCTGATCCGCGTGCTCAGCTGCGCGGACATCCTGTCCGACAGCGTGCGTCGCATCTTCACGGACGACTCCGTCAGCGAGATCTTCGCGGGCGAGAATCAGCTCTTCTAGCCGCTGGCGGGCCGGACCCGCCACCCTGGCCAAGCTCCTCGCCGGCCTGTGGATCTTCGGCACGGGCGAGGCGATGCTCGTGGCGAGCGAGCTCGGCAACTCGCCGTGGACGGTGCTTGCCGAGGGCGTCGCGGTCCAGACGCCGCTCGCGATCGGCGTCGCGACGATCGCGATCAGCTTCGTCGTGCTGCTGATGTGGATCCCGCTTCGGCAGCGTCCCGGCCTCGGCACGATCCTCAACGCGATCGTGATCGGCGTCGCGATCGACGCTTCGCTCGCCTGGCTGTCCGAGCCGGCCGAGCTCGTGCCGCGCTACGCCTTCGTCGCAGCGGGGATCGCGCTCGTCGGCCTCGGCAGCGGCCTCTACCTCACCTGCTTTCTGGGCCCCGGCCCGCGCGACGGGCTGATGACGGGAATCAGCCGCCGCAGCGGACTGTCGCTGCGTGCGGTGAGGACCGCGATCGAGGTGACGGCGCTCACGATCGGCGCGATCCTCGGCGGCACCGTCGGCATCGGAACGCTCGCGTTCGCGCTCCTCATCGGGCCGGCCGTGCAGGCGTCGGTGGTCACGCTGGCCGGCCGTCCGCTGCACGAGTTGTGACCGGCGCGCCGATTACGGTCGCGCCATGACCGACCTCCTTCTCACGATCCACGTACTCGCCGCGGTCGCCTGGGTGGGCGGCAGCATCTTCGCCCTCGCCGTGGGCTACTACATCCGCAAGCGCGACATCGAGACGCGCGTCGAGTACACGCGCTGGACAGAGTGGCTCGGCCCGCGCTTCTTCGCGCCACTGTCAGTTGCCGTCATCGTGGCCGGCCCGCTGCTCGCGGACGACATCGGCTACGACCTCGACGAGACCTGGCTGACGCTCGGCTTCGTCGGCTGGTTCCTCAGCTTCGTCATCGGCATCGCCTTCTACCCCCGCGAGGAGAAGAGGCGCGAGAAGCTGATCGAACAACACGGCATCGCGCACGAGTCGATCGGCGCCAGCGTCAACCGGGTGCTCACCGTGGCGTCGGTCGACACGCTGATCGTGGTGCTTGTGGTCATCGACATGACGACCAAGCCTGGGTACCCCTAGCGCCGTGAGCTGAACTTCCTGACGCGCTTTTCGCCCTTCGCCTCGAAGTAGGCCCATTCGTCGTCGCCGAGCTCGGTCGCCGGGTCGTCCGCGAACCACCACTCGCGCCCGATCCGGTACCAGTTGCGAGTCGCCTCGAGCTGGCCGAGGACGGCCATGACACCGGTCTCCATCCGCCTGCCCATAAGCTCGTTTGCCGGCACGTTCTCGCGCCGCATCAGGTCGTAGAACTCCGAGCGCGGGTCCGACACGGCGGTGATCACCTTCATCACGTAGCGCGGGCTGATCCGGACGTCCTTGTCCTGCATGTACCAGCCGCCGACGGTCGTGACGTGCTGCATCAGCTTCTCCGCGTCGATCTTCTTCGGGTTGTTGAGGAAGCCCAGATCGTGCAGCGCCACGCGGAGCTGCTCCGGGTCCTCGTCGAAGACGGCCTCGAGCGCGGTGATCTCCAGCTCGATCTGCTCCTTGTCGAGCTGCTTCGTCATGCCGAAGTCGAGGAAGGCGACCTTGCCGTCGTCCATCAGGAGGTAGTTCCCCGGGTGCGCGTCGGCGTTGAAGTGCTGCAGGTGGTAGATCGACCCGAAGCAGAAGCGGAAGATGATCTCGGCGAAGCGATCCTTTTCCTCCTGCGGCAGCTCCTTCACCTGCTCGAACGGCATCCCGTCCACCCACTCGGTCACGAGCACGCGCCGCCGCGACAGCCGCGTGACCACGTCGGGCACGTAGATGAACGGGTGGCCGCGGTAGCCGCGCGAGAACGACCGCTGGTTCTGTGCCTCGTACTCGTAGTCGAGCTCCTCGAGCACGCGCTCCTTCAGCTCCGCCGCGGCCGCCTTCGCGTCGAGCCCGGGGGCGAGCGCCTTGGCGAGCCGCAGGATCATGCCCGCGTTCTCCATGTCGTGGCGGACGGCGTCGGCGACGCCCGGGTACTGGATCTTCACCGCCACCCGCCGCCCGTCGGGCAGCACCGCGCGGTGCACCTGGCCGATCGAGGCGGCCGCCGCGGCCTCGTGCTCGAACTCCTCGAACAGCTCCTCGACCGGGTCCTCCCATTCCTCGTCGAGGACCTGCTTCACCTTCTTCCACGGCATCGGCGGCGCCTGGCTGCGCAGCTTGGAGAGCTCCTCCTGGTAGAGGGCGGCATATTCCGGCGGGAGGAACTCGGTATCGATGAACGAGGCCAGCTGCGCGATCTTCATCGCCGCCCCCTTCATCGTCCCGAGGGTTTTCACCATCCGCTCGGCCGCCTCGAGGTGCGTCTGCTCGAGCGCCTCCTCGCGCCGCTCCTTCGAGCGCGCGACGTTCGCCGCGCGCGTCCCCGCGTAGCGGGCGCCCGCGCTCCCGATCACACTGCCCACCTTCGCGGTGCGGCGCACCCTGCCGGTGGGAATCTTCGAGTCGTCGTTCGCCAAGGGTGCCGGAGGTTACGTCGCCGGGATGGGGACCACGTCATCAGAGGTGGGGCATGGATGCCCCACGGGGTATCCGATGGCTATCCTCCGCCGCTGCAATGGCCACCCAACGCCCCGAACTGAAGATCCAGGACCGCGCGGAACGCGGCTCCCGGGCGACCCGGCGCCTGCGCCGCCAGGGTCTTGTCCCCGGCGTCGTCTATGGCGGCAAGGACCGCGACTGCACCGCGTTCTCTGTCGATGCGCGCGAGCTGCGCCGGGTCCTGCTGGCGGGCTCGGCCGTGTTCGACGTCGCCGTCGATGGCAAGGCGCGGCCGGTGATCGTCAAGGACCAGCACCACCATCCGATCCGCGATCACGTGATCCACATCGACCTGCTCGAGGTGCGGCTCGACGAGAAGATCCAGACCACGGTCGCGCTCGAGATCACCGGGGTCGAAGAGTCGCCGGGGGTCAAGGAGGGCGGCGTTTTGGAGCACGTCACGCGCGAGCTCAACGTCATGGCCCTGCCGACGGACATCCCCGAGAACATCACGGTGGACGTCTCACACCTCGAGATCGCCGGCACGATGCACCTCTCCGAGGTGAGCGCACCGGCAGGCGTCGAGCTGCTGGACGACCTCGAGGAGACGATCGTCGCCACCATCACCGCGCCCACTGAGATCGCCGAGCCGGAGATCGAGGAGGAGGCCGAGCTGGTCGGCGAGGACGGCGAGCCGATCGAGGTGCCGGAGGGCGAGGAAGGCGAGGCGCCGGCCGAGGGCGAGCCAGGACAAGCCGCCGAGGCGCCTGCCTCCGAGGAGTCCGGAGGCGACGAGTCCTGAGTCTCTTCCGCCGTGAACGCGGCGGGCGGGTCGACTGGCTGGTCGTCGGGCTCGGAAACCCGGGTGACAGGTATGCGCGCACTCGCCACAACATCGGCTTCGAGGTGGCGAACGAGCTCGCCCGCCGATGGGAGCTTCCGCGCGCGAAGAAGAAGTACGCCGGGCTGTACACCGACGGCCGCACGGGCCCGGGCGGGCCGCGCGTCGGAGTTCTGTTGCCGCAGACCTTCATGAACGACGCCGGCCGCGCGGCCGGACCCGCGCGTGGCGCCCTGGGCGTCGACCTGGAGCACGTGCTCGCGATCCACGACGAGATCGACCTTCCGTTCGGCACCGTGCAGGCCCGTGTCGGCGGCGGGCTGGCCGGCCACAACGGCTTGAAGTCGCTGAAGCGCGAGCTCGGGTCGGGTGACTTCCGGCGTCTGCGCGTGGGCGTGGGCCGCCCGGATTCGACCGATCCCGAGATCGTCTCCGCCCACGTCCTCGGCCGCTTTGCCGAGGGGCGCGACGAGGTGGAGCGCCTCGTGGCCGCGGCGGCTGACGAGGCGGAGCGCGTGCTGCTCGCTCAACCGATCGGCTGACCCGCAGTCGAGCCGGTCGGCCACTTGTAGAGGTGCCGCAGGCTGCCGATCCTGGAGTCGTGAGCCCTCCCGGCTTCGACCCAGCGGTCGACGAGACGATCGATTGCGACCCACGCGCGCCCGCGACCTCGAGGGCGGGCGCGGCCTGCTGATCCTCGAGGCGCTCGCGGCCCGCTGGG
>Ga0126310_10000185_pt1 | contig 18568 bp, 18 predicted proteins | sample Plot60_FD_92540 | JGI IMG/M metagenome (GOLD analysis project Ga0126310, IMG submission 92540) | Serpentine soil microbial communities from UC McLaughlin Reserve, CA, USA - Plot60 | ecosystem: Environmental > Terrestrial > Soil > Grasslands | place: USA: UC McLaughlin Reserve, Lake County... | reverse complement strand
TGGATCAGCTGCCCTTCAACCTCGCGATCGCGGACCTCTACAAGACGCGCTTCAACGGCGTCCCCGGCGTCGTCTACACGGCAGGCGTGCGCCACGCCTACAACGTCGCGCAGGCCTTCCGCGACGTGGGCATGAGAGCGCAGGCGGTCTCGGGTGAGACGCCGAAGCGCGAGCTGGCGCGCATCCTCGCCGAGTACGAGCGCGGCACGATCGACGTGCTGATCAACGCGCAGCTGCTGGCCGAGGGTTGGAACTCGCCGCGCGCGACCGTCTGCATGCACCTCGCGCCGACCGCCTCCAAGCGCATCTACCAGCAGCGCGTCGGCCGCGTCACGCGCCGCCATCCGGGCAAGGAGGCGGGCATCGTCATCGACTTCGTCCACCCGGCGACCAAGCACGACGACCCGGTCGTGACGCTCCACTCGCTGCTCGACCGCGACGTCTACCGCGGCGGCGCGATCGTCGTCGGGCCGGTGCGCCGCGGGCGCGGGCGGCGCGTGCGCGTCGAGCGCCGCGTGCTGCCGGTGACGCCCGATCCGGACCGGCGCGCGGAGGTCTTCGAGCGCGAGCTGTGGCGGATCGCCGTCGAGCACCTCGACTACGCCGAGCAGCACGTGTGGGCTGCCTTGGCGGGTGCGCGCGTGGCGCCGAACGGCTGGCGGCGCGCGAAGGCGATGCTGCACTTCGACCGCCAGGGCGACCTCAAGCGCCGCTTCCTGATCACCGCGGTGGAGCGCAACCGCAACGCGCAGCTGCGCCTGCGCGCGCTGCAGGAGATCGCTGCCGCGAGGGATGCGGAGGCGTTCGACTCGGCGATCGACCTGATGGCGACCTGGCCGCGCGACGAGCGCCGCGAGGGCGTGAAGATCATGCTGCAGGCGCTCGCCGAGAAGCGGATAGGCCGTAGGGACCAAGCGAACGCCTGGATCTGGCGGATGGCGGAGTACACGCGCGAAGTGCACGAGGAGTACGCCGTGCAGCGCTGGCCGGAGACGAAGCGGCTGCTGGGCCTGCTGGTCAACTCCTCCGGTGGCGCGCACGCGCGCAACGCGCGCCGGCTCGTGCACGCGGCGCGCAGACAGGACCGCCGTCTCTCGGCGGCGCTGCTGGCGGCGGCGCTGGCGCACACGCCGGAGGCCGAGGAGGCGCTGCGCGGTGCGCGGACGCGGATGGCGCGCAAGCCGTCCGCGCTGGCGCGCGAGCTGCTGCGCAACTTCCCGAGAGGCCGGCGCGGGCGCGGCTCGCGCCGCCGCCGCAAGGGCGCGAAGGAGGGCGCTGCCGCGGAGGGCGTGAGCGCCGCTGTGGGCGCGGAGGGGCTCGACGACGAGCTGGAGCTGGACGACGAGCTGGACGACGGGGCCGGTGAGGGCCCGTCGCCCGCGGTCGCCGAGGAGGCCTACGACGAGGCGCTCGACGCTGACGAGCCGGTCGAGGAGGCGCCGCCGCTGCCCGACGAGGAGCGCGAAGAGGTCGAGGAGGCCGTCGCCGAGGCGTTGGAGCACGATGGCGAGACGCCGCCGGCGGCGAGACCGCGCCCGCGCCGCAGACGCGGGGCCGGGCGCGGCCGTGCGACCGCGGCAAGGGCCGACGCCAACGGCGGGGGGCCCGCGCCCCTGAACGGGTCGCGGTCCGCTGAGCACGCGCAGACCGCGCTCGAGCTCGTGCCGTCGCTCGACGGCGGCGGAGCGGCGGTCGACGTCGGCGCCGACGCCTCGCCGGCGCCGAGAAGAAGACGCGCTCCGCGCAGACGCAGAGCAGCCGCCAGAGCGGCGTTCGCCGAGCCGGGCGACGACGCGTAGCCCGGCCGTCGCCGCCGTGCCGACGCGAGACGGCTCCGCCCGCCGCTCGCTCAGCGACCCCGGCCGCTTCCCAGGTGGACCTCGCCGGCGTCGAGCAGCAACTCGTCGCCGTCCTCGCCGCTCGCGGCGGGTCGCACGCGCAGCCGGCCGTCGTCGGCGACGCCGAGCGCGGTGCCGTGTCCGCCGCTCCATGAGATCTCGCGGCCGGCGAGCGCGTCGCGTGCGCGGTACGACTCCATCGCATCGTGCGGCGCGGCCGCGAGCCAGTGCGCGAGGCGGTCGAGCAGCAGCGCGAGCAGCGGCTCCACGTCGGCCGGCGGGCGACCGAGCGACGTGGCGATCGCTTGCAGCTCCGGCGGGAGGTCGTCCTGCGCGACGGCGACGTTGACGCCGATCCCGAGCACGACCCAGCCCTCCTGCGGCCGGCCCTCCGCGAGAATGCCCGCGACCTTGCGGCCGTCGAGCAGCACGTCGTTCGGCCACTTGACCGCCGCCGCGCGCCCGGCCGCGTCGAAGCGCTCCGCCACGTCCGCGACGGCGAGCGCGGCGAGCATCGGCAGCAGCCGCGGCGGCTCGCGCAGCACGAGCGAGCACGCGAGCGCGCGCCCCGCCGGCGTCACCCACGCACGCCCCTGCCGCCCATGTCCCGCCGTCTGCGCCGCGGCCGTCACGAGCGTCCCGTGCGGCGCCCCGCTCACGGCGAGCCGCTGCGCCCGCACGTTCGTGGAGTCGACGGTGCGCAGGTGGAGGCGGGGGGTGCCGAGCGTCATCGGTAGCCCTCCAAGGCGTACGGGTTCAGGAACTGCCGTCTCCAGAAGTAGGCGCGGTCGACCGTGGAGAGGGCGGCGGCGTCGCACACGTCATCCCACTGCGTCGCGATCGCGTCGAGCTGGTGGTCGACGATCTCACGCGCGTCCCGCTCCGAGAGCAGGTACGCCGAGGCGTGGTGCACGCAGCCGGCGACCTGGCTCATGCGGTAGCCGTCGCGACCGATCGCCATGATCTGCGCGCTCTCGCCGCCGGCGCGCGGCTGCGGGCAGATGTCGTACGCGGGGGTGAGCGTGAGCGCGCTGCCATCCCAGAAGGCGGCGTGGTTGCGGGGGTGGTCGTCGGTGTTGCCCGCGAGGACGTTGAAGACGATGCGCGAGAACAGCTCGCGCATCGTGCGCTTGGGCTCCGTGAAGCGGGCGCGGATCGCGTCCGCGAGGCTGGCGTAGCTCGCGTAGCGGGCGGCGATCTCGGACAGTCCGAGGATCGTCAAGGCGGAGATCATCTGACGGCGGCGACCGTCACCTGGCCGGTCGAAGCGCTCGATCAGCAGTGCGTCGCGTCCGAGCGCGTGCCTCAGCTCCACGCGCGGCACGTCGAGCGCGACGCGCCGCGCCAGCTCCATCGCGAGGAACTCGCCCTTGACGACCGGATAGACGTCCGTCGTGGAGCTGAACTTGGCGATCAGGCAGCGCTCGTCGTCGCGCAGCAGCGCCTTGGGACGGGCACCGCCGACAGAGCTGCCGTGCAGCAGCGCCCGGTCGAGCGCGGGCGAGAGCGGGACGCCGCGCTCGACCCTCTCGGCCGCGCGCGCCAGCTCCTCGAGCGACGCCTGATCGCCCTCGCGCGGCACGTAGTCGGTCGCCGAGGCCTGGAAGTCGAGTGCGCCGATTCGGTCTGAGCCGGACTCCAGCAGGTATGTGAGGCGGTGGAGGTCCGCCGTGGCATCGCCGCTTGCGCCGACGCGGTGGTTGAGGATCACCCGCTGGCCCCAGGCGTCGGGCCCGGCGTCGGCGATGCAGCCGGCGACGTCTCCGGTGAGCGGTGCGATGCGGCCGCGCTGGAGCGGAAGCTCCGGCAGGTAGAGCGGGATCGCCTCTTCGCGCGCGAGGTAGCTGCGCCCGTACGTGAACGTGAGCATCTCGCCCACCGCGTCGAGACGCCCGGCGACGACCGGGTCGGCCGCGCCGGGCAGCCACACCCACACGAACGCCTGCCGCGGCTCAGAAGTCATCGTCGACGTTCACCGGCTTGCGCACAAGCTGCGGCAGCACGGCGAGCCGATCCTCCACGTGGCGGGCCTCCAGGCTCAGGCGCGAACGCTCCTCATGGAACAACGGGACGCCGACGACGGACGCTGCCTCGAAGGCGACGCCGAGTCCCACCGTGGGATCTCCGCGCTCGATCTTGCGCATCGTCGGGTGCGTCACTCCCACGCGATCGGCCAGCTCGAGCAGCGTCCAGCCGCGTTCCCGCCGCGCGAGCCTGACGCGGGCACCCAGCAGCTCGGCGGCCTCCACGGTTGTGGGAGAATAAGTGCGGGCGCGCAGCATAGAAACAATAGTATCGCTGTATGGCAGACAGCGAAAGTATTTTTTCTATCTCAGCCGGTGGAGTCCATCTTGAGCGCAGCGAGCACGCCGTCGACGTCGTGGGGATCCGCCTCGACATGAGGCTCGAGGCCGTGGCTGCGGAGGGCGTCGCTGGTGATCGGGCCGATCGAGACGAGGCGGGCGCTCGTGTGCAGCGAGCCGCCGGCGGCATTCAGCAGGTTGGTCACCGTCGAGGCCGACGTGAAGGTGACGTAGTCGGCTGAGCGGATCGCGTCGAGCTGCGCGGGATCGAGCGGCTCGGCCATCGTCTCGTACAGCTCCAGCACGTCGACCTCGGCGCCGCGTGCGCGCAGCGCGTCGGGCAGCACGTCGCGGGCCACGCGGGCGCGGGCGATCAGCGCGTTGCGGACCGGCGCGTCGCCGAGCGCCTCGACGAGCGACTCCGCAATCGCTCTGTCGGGCAGCACGTCCGCCAGCACGCCGTGCGCGCGCAGCGCCCGCGCCGTCGCCGGTCCGATCGCCGCCACGCGCGCCCCGTGCAGCGCGCGTGCGTCCTGGCCGGCGTCGGCGAGGCGCTCGAAGAACAGGCGGACGCCGTTGGGCGAGGTGAGGCAGACGAGGTCGTAGCGGGAGGGGTCGGGCGCCGGCGGGTCGAGCGACACGACCCTGATGACCGGCGTCTCGACCACCTCGGCGCCCAGCTCGCGCAGCCGCGTCGCCAGGCCGCTCGCCTGCTCGCGCGCGCGCGTGACGGCGACGGTCTTCCCGTACAGCGGGCGCTCCTCGAACCAGCCGACGCCCTCCTCGCGCAGTGCGGCCACATCGCCAACGAGCGTGATCGATGGCGGCCGGATCGCCGCTTCCGCCGCCCGCGCGGCGATCGTCGCAAGCGTCGCGACGACGGTCCGCTGGCCCGGAAGCGTCCCGCGCTCGATCACCGCAGCCGGCTCGTCCACCGCGCGCCCGCCCGCGATCAGCTGCTCGGCGATGCGCGGCAGCTGCCTGACGCCCATGTAGAACACCAACGTCCCCGGGAACGCGGCCAGCGCCGGCCAGTCGATCGCCGACTCCGGCTTGCCGGGGTCCTCGTGGCCGGTGATCAGCGCGACGGCCGAGGCGTGCTCGCGATGCGTGACCGGGATCCCGGCGTAGGCCGGTGCCGCGAGCCCCGAAGTCACGCCCGGCACGATCTCGAACGGGATCCCCGCCTCGCGCAGCACCAGCGCCTCCTCGCCGCCACGGCCGAACACGAATGGATCGCCGCCCTTCAGGCGCACCACCCGCCTGCCGGCTGACGCATGCGAGACCAGCAGCCGATCGATCTCCTCCTGCGGCATCTGCGGCCCGCGGCCCTCCTTGCCGACGTAGACCAGCTCGGCGCCCACGCGCGCGCCGTCGAGCGCGGTGACCGGGATCAGCCGGTCGTAGAGGATCACGTCCGCCGCTGCGATCAGCTCGACCGCGCGCGCGGTCAGCAGGCCCGGGTCGCCCGGCCCTGCGCCGACGAGGTGGACGACGCCGCGCGCGTCGGTCACAGCCTCGTCCCCTCGGGCGTGCTCGCCGGCGGGGGACCGCCGTCGGCGAGCGCCTCGCACGTCGCCAGCAGCTCGTCCGCGCCGGATGCACGCATGCGCTCGGCGACCTGCGCGCCCAGCGCCTCGGGGGAAGCGCCGAGCGGGTCGGTCAGCTCGTCGCGCAGCCACGCCGAGCCGTCCGGCAGACCGAGGAACGCGCGCAGCGTCATCGCGCCGTCCTGCGCCAGTGTCGCGTGCGCCCCGAGCGGCGTGTTGCATGACGCGCCCAGCGCTCGCGCCAGCGAGCGCTCGGCCTCCAGGCACGCCGCCACGTGCGGGTCGTCGATCGCGCCGAGCGCCGCTCGCGCGGCGTCGTCATCGGCGCGGATCTCCACCAGGAGCGTGCCCTGACCTGGCGCCGGCACGAGCTCGTCGAGCACGCCGCCGGCCGCCTCGACGCGGTTCAAGCGCTCCAGCCCCGCCATCGCCAGCACGATCGCGTCGAGCCCGTTCTCGCCGCGTTCCTTCGTGAGCTTCCACAGCCGCGTGTCGACGTTCCCGTGCAGCGCGACCAGCTCGAGGTCCGGCCGCAGCGCCCGCAGGCCGGCTGTCCGCCGCAGGCTGCTCGTCCCGATCCGCGCACCCTCCGGCAGCTCGTCCAGCGACGTCGCTCCGCAGAGCGCGTCGCGCGGGTCGACGCGTTCGGGCACGGCGGCGATCGCGAGCCCTTCCGGCAGCTCGGTCGGCACATCCTTCGCCGAGTGCACGGCGGCGTCGATCTCGCCGGCCAGCAGCGCCGCCTCCAGCTCCTTGACCCAACGCGACTTGTCGCCGACCAGCACGCCGCGGTCCCCGCTCGTCGTGATCGCGACGACCTCGACCCCGGCTCTGCTCCCGCCCAGCAGCTCGGCCACGAAGCTCGCCTGCGCGAGCGCCAGCGCGCTGCCGCGCGAGCCGATCCGCATCAGGGGGCGGACCGGCCCCGCCCGCCCGGGCGCAGCGTCCGCACGTCCGCGAGCGGAGCCGACTCGTCGACGCCGTCGACCGTCTCCTCCAGCCCGAACAGCTCGCGCACGACCTGCATCCGCAGGTGGATGCGCTCGTCGGTCATCTGCTTCATCCGCAGCGTCGGCTCGTGCAGCAGCCGGTTGACGATCGCCTGTGCGATCGCCTCCACCCGCTCGCGGTCGCGCTCGGACGCCGACTCCCAGCGGCCGGCGTTCTCGCGCACGACCCGCTGCGCGATCGCCGCACCGCGCTCGCGCAGCGCGGCGAGCGTCGGCAGCACCTCGAGCGAGCCGAGCCACTCCGCGAAGCGCTGGATCTCCTCCTCGACGATCCCCTCGGCGTGCGACGCCTCGCCGTGGCGCACCGCTCTGTTGCGCCGCACGACGGACTGCAGGTCGTCGACGTCGTAGAGCGAGATCCCCGGCACGTCGCGCACGTCCGGCGCGACGTCGCGCGGCACGGCCAGATCGATCACGAGCAGCGGCCGGCCGTCGCGTGCGTCCATCACCGCCGCGAGCTCCTCGGCGCCGAGCAGCGCGTGCGGGGAGGAGGTCGCACATACGAGCGCGTCGGCGCGTTCGAGCTCGGCCGGCAGCTCGTCGAACGACATCGCCTGGCCGCCGAAGCGCTGCGCGAGCGACACTGCCCGCTCATGGCGGCGGTTCGCGACGAAGATCGCCTCGACGCCGTGCGCGGAGAGGGCCTTCGCCGCCAGCTCGCTCGTCTCCCCGGCGCCGAGAATCAGCACCTCGCGGCGCTCGAGCCCGTGCAGCTGCTCCGACGCGAGCGCGGCGGCGACCGAGGAGACGCTCATGCGCCGCTCGCCGATGCGCGTCTCGCTGCGTACGCGCTTGCCGGTCGCGAGCGCGGCGCGGAAGAGGTGGTTCGTGAGCGGGCCGGTCGTCTGCGCGGCGAGCGCGTCCTCGTAGGCGCGCTTGACCTGACCCTGCACCTCCGCCTCGCCGACGATCATCGACTCCAGACCGGCCGTCACGCGGTACAGGTGACGCGCCGCGTCGCAGTTGCGCAGCGCATAGATCGAGGACGCCAGCTCGGTCGGGCGGATCCCCGCCTTGCGCGCGAGCATCCCGAGCACGGCCGCCTCGGCCTCGACCGGATCGCTCGCGACGAGGTACGTCTCGGTGCGGTTGCAGGTGGAGATCGCGACCGCCTCCTGCACGCCTCCGACCGCCTGGACCTCGTGGAGGTAGGTGGCGACCTTGCCGGGCGTCAGCGCGAGCCGCTCGCGCACGGCGATCGGCGCGGTCTTGTGCGAGACGCCGACGGCGAGCACCTCGCTCATCGCTTCGCGGCCTCCGCTCTCGCCGCCTCGCCGCGCTCGCGCGCCTCGACGGCGGCGTTCAGCTCGTGCAGCTCTCTGCTCATGCGCTGGAGCTTCGTCGCCATGATCGCGACGTAGATCACGATCACCGCGACGAACACGACGAATGCCGCGGCGACGTACTTGCCGGCCTCGTCGAGCGGCAGCGCGGGAGCGGCGGCGATCACGGCGGCGATCACGACGCGACCTCCGCGGGACTGCGCGAGGCGCGGGCGGCCGGTCCGCGCGGCGCGGGCTCCCCGAGCGACGGCGCCGCGCTGCGCCCGAGCGGTGCGACCGCGTCGCCGCCGAGCAGCCGCCGTCTGAGCGCACGCAGCTGCCAGCGTGTCTGCTTCGCGGCGATCTCGTAGCTGCACAGCAGTGCGAACAGCAGCGTCATCGCGACGATCGCGATCAGGAACGTGAGCGCCATCTGCCCGGGCATGCCCCCCTCGCTCGTCGCCAGCACGCGCGGGTGCACGTAGGCGGTCGCGGCGCGCACGGCGATGAAGTTCAGCGGCACGAACGCGCCGGCCATGATCGCGAAGACCGACGCGTAGCGCGCTTGGCGCTCCGGGTCCTCGATCGAGAAGCGCAGCGGCTGGTAGGTCGCGAACAGCAGAAAGACGATCAGGTAGGAGACGAGCGTCGGCTCGTCCCACACCCACCAGTGGCCCCACGAGGCCTTCGCCCAGATCGCGCCCGTCAGCAGCCCGAGGACGTTGAAGATCAGTGCGATGTGGATCGCGACGTACGAGCGCAGGTCCCAGCGGCGCTCGCGCGTGCGCAGGTGCAGGATCGCGAAGACGGCGCCAAGCACGTAGGCGCACAGCGTCACGATCGCGACCGGCACGTGCACGTAGAAGATCTTCTGGATGAAGCCCTGGTCGGCGTCGAGCGGGGCGTAGAAGAAGACCAGCGCGAACGTGGCGGTCAAGGCGGCGAAGGTGGCGAGCGACAGTGCCCGCAGCCCCTTCCCGTACATGCTTGTCAGTCCTCCAGGAGGAAGTCGAACACGGCGTAGGCGAGCAGCCCGAAGACGAGATCATAGAGCGCGAGCACGGCCAGCCACTTGGTTGGCAGCGCCTCCGCGCCGGCGGCGGCGAACAGGGGCGCTGCGGCGCGCGCTGCGGCGATCAGCGCCGGGGTCAGCAGCGGCAGCGCCACAATCGGCACGATCAGGTCGCGCGCGCGGGTGCGGATCGCGAGCGCGGCGACGAGCGTCCCGACCACCGCGAGCGCTGCGTTGAGCAGCGCGAGCACGACGAGCAGCCCCGGCAGCGCCGGCCAGGGCGACGGCCCGAGCAGCAGGATCGCGAACGCGGTCACCGTGACGACCTCGACCAGCGCCAGGAACAGGAACAGCGCGGCCGCCTTCGCGACGAACAGCGCGGTGCGGTCGATCGGCGCGAGCAGGACCCCGTCGAAGCCGCCCTCCTCCTGCTCGGAGACGAACAGGCGATTGATCCCCAGGATCGCCGCGAACAGCAGCGTGACGACGAGGACCCCGCCCGCGAGCTGGTCGGAGACCTCGTCGCGGCCGAGCCCGAAGTGGAACAGCACGAACGTCGTGATGCTGAACAGCAGCATCGCCGGGATCGCCTCCGGCGCCCGGCGCTCGAGCAGCAGGTCCTTGCGCAGGAGGGCGATGGAGGGACGCATCGGCTTGGCCGCGGCGTGCGGCGCCGCGTCCGCGTCGGTCCGTGCGAGGGCCGCGGCGTCGCGCATGGCCGGTCCGCTCACCGGTACAGCTCCTCGACGGCGGCCGGGTCGACCTCGCGCGCGGGCGCGCTCAGCGCCACCCGCCCGTCGCGCAGGCCGAGCGCCAGGTCGGCCTCGGCGAGTCCGCCGGCCGGGTCGTGGCTCGTGAGGACGCGCGTGCGGCCGCTGGCTCGTCCGATCAGCGGCTCGATCAGCTGCGCCGCCGCGGGGTCGAGATTCGCGCGCGGCTCGTCGAGCAGCAGCAGCGGCGGGTCGTGCAGCACGGCGCGGCAGACCGCGACGCGCTGCAGGAGGCCGCGGCTGAGGGTCCGCACCGGGTCCTCGGCGCGCCCCGCGAGCCGCATCCGCTCGAGCAGCTCCTCCACGCGCGCCTCGGCGATCCGGTGCAGGCGCGCATGGAAGCGCAGGTTCTCTCGCGCGGAGAGGTCGCGGTAGAGCAGCGCCTCGTGCGCGAGCAGGCCGACTCGGCCGCGGACCGCCCACTCGCGCTCGGGCAGCGACTCGCCGAGCACGCGCGCCTCGCCGCCGTGCGGGCGCAGCAGCGTCGCCAGGACGCGCAGCAGCGTCGACTTGCCGGCGCCGTTGGGGCCGAACACGACGAGCGTCGCGCCCTCCGGCACGGCGACGGACACGTCGTCGAGCGCCCAGCGCTCGCCGTAGCGGCGTCCGACGCCGCGCAGCTCAATGGCCGCCGGCGCGTCCACCGTCGCGGGTGAGCGTCGCGACGGCGTGTCTCAGCGTCGGCGCGAGCACCGGGAAGAGCTGGGCGATCGCCTTCGGATTGCCCGGCAGGTTGACGATCAGCGTCCGGCCCGCCGTCCCCGCGACACCGCGCGCGAGCATCCCCATCGGCGTGTGCTTGAGCGATTCGGCGCGCAGCGCCTCGGCGATGCCCGGTGCCTCGCGCTCGATCACCGCGCGCGTCGCCTCGGGTGTCACGTCGTCGGGCGTGAGGCCCGTGCCGCCGGTCGTAAAGACGAGCGCGACGCCCTTGCGCACGAAGCCGCGCAGGGCAGGCTCGATGCGCCCCTTGTCGTCGCCGACGACGTCGCGGACGACGACCTCGCAGCCGGCCTCCGTCGCGAGCCGCGCGAGCAGGTCGCCCGAGACGTCGTCGCCCTCCCCGCGCGCGAGCGTGGTCGAAACCGTGAGGATCGCCGTCTGCACGGAGGCGAGCTTAGACGAGCGGTTGCCAGATCACTGCTGGGAGATGCACTGCGAAGGCTGTAGACACGATGGGGGTAGCGGCCCAAGCTTTCGGCTATCGACAACGAGGAAAGGTCGCCACCCTTGTCTGTGATGACTTCGCAACGTTCAACGAAGAGACCGCCCGCTCGCCGCAGGACCTCCTTCGAGGTGGACTTCGACAAGGTCGATGCGGCGCGCGAGCTTCTCGGCACGAGAACGCTCACCGAGACCGTCGACGCCGCGCTGGACGAGATCGTCAAGCGCGAGCAGCGCCGTAAGCTCGTGGAGCTGCTGCACACCCCGGGCGTGCTCGAGATCAACAACCCGGATGTCATGGCCGGCGCTTGGCGCTGAGGTGATGGCGACCTATCTGGCCGATAAGAGCGCTCTCGCGCGACTGGAAACCAGCCCGGAGGTCGGTGAGGTGCTCGACCCGCTACTGATCGCGGGTGACGTCGCGACATGCGGTATGTGTGACCTTGAGATGCTCTACAGCGCCCGGAGCCCGCAGGGGTACGCCGCGGTCGCGGCGTACCTGCGCACGCTGCCGCGCGTGCAGATCACAGAGTCGGTCGTGGATCGCGCACTGGACGCGCAGGCCCGGCTCGCGAAGCACTCTCAGCATCACGGGATCCGATCTCCGGACCTGATCGTCGCCGCCTGCGCCGAGGGCGCCGGCCTCACGGTCCTGCACTACGACGCCGACTACGAGCGGATCGCGGACGTCACCGGGCAGCCGGTGCAGTGGGTCGTGCCGCGCGGGAGCGTGGACTGAGAATCGGCGCGGCGGCGGATCAGCCGTCGCGCCGCCAGTCGCCTGAGCGGCCGCCCGACTTCTCCAGCAGCACGACCTGCTCGATCGCGACGCCCTTCTCGATGCCCTTGACCATGTCGTAGACGGTCAGCGCCGCGACCGAGGCGGCCGTGAGTGCCTCCATCTCGACGCCCGTCTGGGCCGTCGTGCGGGCCTCGGCGTCGAGCGTCACGGTGCCGGCGTCTGCGTCGACCTCTGCGCTCACGTCGGCGAACGACAGCGGCAACTGGTGGCACAGCGGAATCAGCTCCCACGTGCGCTTCGCCGCCTGGATGCCGGCGATCCGCGCCGGTCCGAGCACGTCGCCCTTCGGCGCGTCGCCGTCGCGCACGGCGGCGGCGGTCGCCGGGGACATCCGCACGACCGCCCGCGCGAGCGCGCGGCGGGCGGTGACGTCCTTGCCGCCGACGTCGACCATCCGAGCGCGTCCGGCGTCGTCGAGGTGCGTCAGCTCGCCCATGCCCGAGAGTCTCCCACGCGGAGGAGCGACGTCTTGCGGTCGCTCAGCGACCTGCAACGACGCTGCTCGCCACGGCTCCTCGCTCACGCTCGTCGCGGCGCAGCGCCGCGCAGGCGACGCTCAGACCGGCGCGTGCGTCCGCTGTGCGGCGGCGATCAGGTCGAGCACGGCGCGCTCGTCGCCGGCGCGCAGCAGCTCGATCGGGTCCGGCGAGCCGTTGACGATCGACTCGAAGAACTCCTTGCGGTCCTGGTAGGTCGGCAGCGTCGCCTTCGCCCAGCCGCGCGCGTCGTTGAGCATCACCGCGAGCCGCGCGTAGTCCTCGCCGAACAGCTCGCCGATCTCGCGCTTCATGCGCTTCGCGAGCGCCGGCGAGGCACCGGCCGTCGAGATCGCGATCGCGAGCGAGCCCGTGCGTACGATCGCCGGCAGGATGAAGTTGCACAGCGGCGGGACGTCGACGACGTTCACGAGCATCGCGCGACGCTCGGCGTCCTCGTAGACGCCGATGTTGACCTCGGAGTCGTCGGTTGCCGCGATGACCATGAACGCGCCTTCGAGGTCGGCCGGCTCATACGCCCGCGCCTGCCACGCGATCGAACCCTCGTCGGCGAGCCGCCGCAGCTGCGGGTGCAGCTCGGGCGCGACGACCGTCACCTCGCCGTCGCAGGCAAGCAGCCCCTCGACCTTCTCCAGGCCGACGTCGCCGCCGCCGATGACGAGGCAGCGCCGCCCCTTCAGCTTCAGACAGGCGATGTAGAAGGGGGTCTCCAGCATGTCGCGCACGCACGACTGGTCGCAGATCCCCTTGCGGAGCTGACAGACGCACTCCTTGCCGCTGTAGGCCTGTGCGGGCATCGTGCCGTGAGGGTACCGCGGGCCGCATCGCCGACCAGCGCCACGGCCGCGCGCGCCCCGACGCGCCCGCTCGAGCGCTGGCTATGCGGCCAGCTACCCTGGAGGCATGGCACGCGCCGAGGGGATCTACGCCGACGATGCCGTCATCCGCCGCCTCTACCGCGAGCACGTGATGGTGCTCGCCGGGCCGCGTGCACTGCTGATGCAGGCGGCGCACCCGGTCGCATGGGCCGGCTTCTTCGCGCAGACGACCTCCAAGGACGAGCCGTACGAGCGGCTGCACCGCACCGCGCGAATCGTCGAGCTCGTCACCTTCGGACCGCGCAGAGAGGCCGAGCGCGCGACGCGCCGGGTCCGCTCGATGCACAAGAAGGTGCGCGGAGAGCTGCACGAGGCCGCCGGCCACTTCCCCGCCGGCACGCCCTACGCCGCCGACGATCCCGAGCTGCTGCTGTGGATCCTCGCGACGCTCGTCGACTCCGGCATGGCCGTCTACGAGCGCTACGTGCGTCGCCTCACCTCCGGCGAGCGCGAGGCGCTGTGGCAGGACTACCGCGTCTTCGGCCGTCTGTTCGGCTTGCCGGACGAGGCGATGCCGGCGACGTACGACGACTTCCGCCGCTACATGCGCCGCATGCTCGACGGCGAGGACCTGCACGTGACCGACGAGGCGCGCACGACCGCGCGGGAGATCGTCATGCGCCCGCCCGTGCCGCTGGCGGCGCGCCCGCTCGTCGAGCTGGCGAACTTCGTCACCGTCGGCCTGCTGCCGGCGCGCGTCCGCCGCGAATACGGCTTCTCATGGGATCCGGCGCGCAGCGTCGTGCTGTTCGGCCACACCGAGTACGCGCGCCGCGTGCTGGTGCCGCTGCTGCCCGGTCGCCTGCGCTACAACGCGCGCCGGCAGTTCGCCGAGCGCGCGGCCGCATAGCGCCTGCTCACGGCTCGCGCCCGCGCGCTCTGCGGATCTCCGCCAGCCGCGCCGCCAGCGCCGCCTCCTGCTCGTCCGGCAGGTAGAAGCGCTCACCGACCGCGCTCGCGGGCGCGACCTCCTGCTCGCCGAGGTGGCCGGAGTGGCGGTGCGGACTGTCGTAGCCCTCGCCGCGCCCGCCGGAGCGCAGCTGCACCGGCGGCGGCTCGGCGCCGCGCTCGCGGACGAAGCCGCGCGCCGCTCCGATCGCGCGTTTGGCCGCATCGGACTTCGGTGCGAGTGACAGGTAGATGGCGGCCTGCGCGAGCGGGAACTGCGCCTCCGGCAGGCCGATGCGGTCGACCGCCGCCGCCGCCCCGGTGGCGACGGTGAGCGCCTGCGGGTCGGCGTTGCCGACGTCCTCGCTCGCGAGGATCACCATCCGCCGCGCGATGAAGCGCGGATCCTCGCCGCCCTCCAGCATCACCGCGAGGTAGTAGAGGGAGGCGTCGGGATCGGACGCGCGCGTCGCCTTGATCCACGCCGAGATCGTGTCGTAGTGGCGGTCGGCGGCGCGGTCGTAGTGGAGGATCCGCCGCTGCAGCGCGTCCTCCGCGTGCGCCTGGGAGACGACGCCCTCCGGTGCCGTTCTGCAGGCCAGCTCGAGCGCGGCCAGCGCGGTGCGCGCGTCCCCGCCGGCGCGCGCGGCGAGCAGCTCGACGGCGTCGTCCTCCACGCGCACCTCGCCGCACTCGCCGCGCTCGAGCGCGCGGCCCAGCAGCGTGCGGACGTGCTGCTCGGTCAGCTCCTCCAGCTCGTACTGCCGCGTGCGCGAGAGCAGCGCGCCGTTGACCTCGAACGAGGGGTTCTCCGTCGTCGCGCCGATCAGCGTCACCAGCCCCTCCTCGACGGCCGGCAGCAGCGCGTCCTGCTGGGCCTTGTTGAAGCGGTGGATCTCGTCGAGGAAGAAGATCGTCGGACGGCCGCCGCGGCGGCGTTCCGCGGCCCGTCTCAAGACCTCGCGCACCTCGGCTCTGCCGACCTGCACCGCGCTCAGCTCCTCGAACGCGGCGTCGGCGCCTGCCGCGATGATGCGCGCGAGCGTCGTCTTCCCGGAGCCCGGCGGACCGTGCAGGATCATCGAGTGCGGCCGCCCCTGCTCGATCGCCGTGCGCAGTGCCGAGCCCGCCCCGAGCAGGTGCTCCTGCCCGACGAGCTCGCTCAGGTCGCGCGGGCGCATGCGCGCGGCGAGCGGCGCGTCGGCGGAGGCCGCCGCCTCGGGCTGCGCCTCCTCTTCTCCGAACAGCGAGTCCATCTTCACGCGTCAGTCTCCCCCACGGGCACGACGATCCCTACCCGCTCGCGCCGTGGAGCTCGCACTGCTTGCGCTCTGGCGACTTGGCGAGCATCTCGCCGAGGCGCTCGCGCGGTGACGTAGGATCGCCACGCCGATGAGCCACGACCTGCAACAGGCGACCACGGAGCTGCTTCAGCGCCTGATCCGCTTCGACACCGTCAACCCGCCGGGGAACGAGCGGCTGCTGCAGGAATACCTGCTCGGCGAGCTGACGAGCGCGGGCTTCGACTGCGAGATGCTCGGCGCCGAGCCCGCGCGGCCGAACCTCCTCGCGCGCCTGCGCGGCGCGTCCGAGGGACCGACGCTCTGCCTGCTCGGTCACGTCGACACCGTGCTCGCGCACGCCGGTGAGTGGACTCACGACCCGTGGTCCGGCGATGTCGCCGACGGCTTCCTGTGGGGTCGCGGAGCGCTCGACATGAAGTCGCAGGTGGCGGCCGAGGTCGCGGCGGCGATCGCGCTTGCGCGCTCGGGCTGGCGGCCGGCGCACGGGGAGCTGCTGCTCTGCTCGGTCGTCGACGAGGAGACCGGCGGCGCGCTCGGCGCGCAGTGGATCACCGAGACGCATCCGGACAAGGTGCGCTGCGACTACCTGATCAACGAGGGTGGCGGGCCGTTCTTCGAATACGGCGGCGCGCGCCGCTACGGCGTCTGCTGCGCGGAGAAGGGCGTCTTCCGCTTCCGCCTGGTGACCGAGGGCGTCGCCGGCCACGCGTCGCTGCCGAGAATGGGCGAGAACGCCCTGCTGAAGCTCGCGCCGCTGCTGGAGCGACTCGGCGCGCGCCAGCCGTCGTATGCGATCACCGAGGTCCCCGCCGCCTTCCTGCGCGGGCTCGGCGAGGATCCGGGCGATCCGGCCGGCGCCGTCGTGCGCCTCGGCGCGGCCGACCCGCGCCTGGCGACGATGTTCGAGCCGATGCTCGGGGTCACGTTCACGCCGACGCGCGCGAGCGCCTCGCAGAAGGTCAACGTGATCCCCAGCCGCGCTGAGATCCACGTCGACTGCCGCGTGCCGCCCGGTCTCGGCGAGGACGAGGTACGGCGCGCGATGATCGAGGTGCTCGGCTCTGAGGGAGGCGACGGCGACGGCTTCCGCGTCGAGTTCACGGAGCAGGTCGTCGGCAACGGCTCGCCGCTCGCCTCGCCGCTGCGCGACGCGATCGACGGATGGGTCGCCGACAACGATCCGGGCGCAGTCACGGTCCCGGTCATCCTGCCCGGCTTCACCGACTCGCGCTGGTTTCGCAAGACGTTCCCGGACTGCGTCGCGTACGGGTTCTTCCCGCACCGCCACCAGTCGCTGCTGGAGGCCGCGCCGCTCGTGCACGGCGCGGACGAGCGCATCGACGTCCGCGACCTCGGCTACGCGGCACGCTTCTACGCCGACCTCGCGCGGCGTCTGCTCGGCTGACCGCGCGCGGATAAACCAAAGTCTGGTAGAAAAGCCAGATGATCGTCCGCTCCCGTCGGGGGAGACGAGCGGCGATCGCATCGGAGACACCGCGCGTCGAGCGGCGGCTCGCGCCGTCCGCGGCCCGCGTCCTCGAGGCACTGGCCGCTCACCAACACCTCACCGCAGCCGGTCTGCTCGCGTTGCTGGTGCTGGCCTACCTGTGGCCCGTGCTGATCGGCGGGGACATCCTCGCGCCGACGGCGAACCTCTTCCGCGCGCCGCCCTGGCTCGCCAGCGCGTCCGCGCGCGAGCTCGCCTGGTTCCAACCCGAGCTCGCGGACGTCGTCGGCACCTACTACCCGTGGAACGTGCTCGCGCGCGATCTCATCCACAGCGGCACGTTCCCCGCCTGGAACCCGCACGCGCTCGCCGGGACGCCGCTGTTCGCCAACTCCCAGCTCGCCTGGCTGAGCCCGTTCAGCCTGCCGCTGTGGATCCTGCCGCTGCACTACGGCCTCGGCGTCGCGGCGGCGCTGAAGCTGTGGGTCGCCGGCTTCGGCGCCTACCTGCTCTGTCGCGAGCTGCGGCTCGGCTTCTGGCCGGCGCTGCTCGCCGGCACCGGCTATGCGCTCTGCAGCTTCAACGTCGTATGGCTCACCTACGGGATCTTCGTGTCGGTCGCCGCGCTGCTGCCGTGGGCGCTGTGGCTTGCCGAGCGGATCGTCCGGCGCGCCCGCGCCGTCGACGCGCTCGCCCTGACCGCCGTGGTCGCGGTCGTCCAAGCCGGCGGGCACCCCGGCACGCAGCTGCACGTCCTCCTGGCCGTCTGCATCTACGCGCTCGTGCGCGCGGCCCTCGTCGGCGATCGCGATCGCCGCGAACGGCTCCGCGCGCTCGGGCTCGTGGGCGCCGCGCTCGCGCTCGGCACGTTGATCCTGGCGGTCGTGCTGCTGCCGGCGCAGGAGGCGGCGCACGACACCTTCGGCGCGGCCGTGCGGCGCGACGGGGCGCCGGGGCTGCGCGGCTCGCACGTGCCCGTGAGCTCGCTGCGGACGGCGCTGTTCCCGGACTGGTGGGGACGCCCCAGCGAGCAGCTCGAGGGCGGCGGAGCCAACTACAAGGAGCGCACGCTCTACGTCGGGACCGCGGCGCTGATCCTCGCCGCGCTTGCGCTCGTCTCGCCGGGTCGCTGGCGCCTCAAGGCGCCGTTCGCGCTGCTCGGCGCGCTCGGACCGCTCGTCGCGCTCAGAGCGCCGCTGCTCTACTCGGCGCTGCTCGAGCTGCCGCTCCTGAACGCCGTCCAGAACCAGCGGATGGTCCTGCTGTTCGAGCTCGCGGTCGTCGTGCTGGCGGCCTTCGGACTGCAAGCCGCGCTCGACGGGCTGCGCTCGCGTCGCTGGCCGGTGGTGGTCGCGCTCGCCGGGCTTGCCGGGCTTGCCGGGCTGATCGCCGCCGCTGCCGCGGGCGGGGGCGCGTCGCTCGGCGACGTCGCGAGACAGATGCTGCGCCGCGCCGACGCGGAGGTCGAGCAGCTGTCCGCGAGCACCGTCGCGCTCGCCGCCGTCGGCTGGTGGCTCGTGTTCGCGCTCGCCGTCGGCAGCGTCCTCGCGCTCGCGCGTCTGCGGCCGAGCCGGCGCATGCCGGCCGCCGCGCTGATCGTGCTGCTGCTGGCGCTCGACCTGCTGCACGCCGCGCACGGCTTCAACCCGATGGGGCCGGCGTCGGAGGTCGTCCCGAGGCCGACCGGCGCGATCCGCTACCTGCGCTCTCACGCGGGCGACGGCCGCATAGCGGGCATCGGGATCACGTTGCAGGCCGACTGGCCGACCGTCTACGGGCTGGCGGACGTGCGCGGCCGCGATGCGCCGCAGCCGAGCCTCAGGTTCGCGCGCCTGTGGCTCGC
>Ga0126310_10000184_pt1 | contig 18672 bp, 21 predicted proteins | sample Plot60_FD_92540 | JGI IMG/M metagenome (GOLD analysis project Ga0126310, IMG submission 92540) | Serpentine soil microbial communities from UC McLaughlin Reserve, CA, USA - Plot60 | ecosystem: Environmental > Terrestrial > Soil > Grasslands | place: USA: UC McLaughlin Reserve, Lake County... | reverse complement strand
GGACGATGTCGCCGAGCTCCGCTGGTTCGACCGAAGCGAGCTTCCCGCCGCGGACGAGCTCGCGTTCGAGAACGTCTCGCTGGTGCTCGCCGCCTGGCGGGACGAGCACGCGTAGGGCCCGCGGCTCGATGCGGCACTCAAACGGCGTCTCGAGGCCGGCCGGCTCGCCGTCGACCGCGGCTCGCAAGACGGGCGGGCCGTCGAGCTCGAACGTCTCGGCGACGCGCTCGTCCCAGTCGGCGGGGAACAGGCCGCGGGCCGAGTAGAGATGGAGGCGTCCTTCGGTCAGGCTCTCACGGGCGCCGAGGTTGAACAGCTTCAAGTCGTACGCGTTGTTCGCGGCGAGAACGACGCGCGTGGCCACCGGCTCGCCGTCGATGCACAGCCGCAGGCGGTACGGGTGACGAAGCGTGCGCAGGAGGGCGCGTAGCCGCGCGAGCGACTGACGCCGCCGCCGATGCGACTCCCGCCGGTGCACGAGCGAGGCGTAGGCGCCGAAGGAAACGTTGTTCAGGAACAGCCGCTCGCCCGCCCGGCCGACGTCGATCCGCCACTCCTCGCCGCGAAAGGCGTCGAGCGCAGCGAGCGGGTCGCTGCGGTCGAGACCGAGATCGCGCGCGAAGTGATTGCGCGTCCCGAACGGGACGCAGACGAACGGCAGATCGCGGTCGATGGCCACCTCGGCCACAGGCGCCAGCGAGCCGTCACCCCCGGCCATGCCGAGGACGGCGGTCTCGGCAGCGCGCGCCAGCGCAGCAGCGTCGTCGCCCCGGCCGAGCACGCGCGCCTGGATCCCTTTGGCGCGCGCCGCGTCGGCGAGCTCGTCTGCACTGGGACCGCCGCGCCCCGAGCGCGGGTTGATCAGGAGGAAGCCTGCCAAGGCCGCGCGAGCATAGGCCCTTTGGTCAGCCAATTTAGGCCGTTCGGCTCATGGATTCCTGGCGTGATCCGGCCGATCATTCGTTCATGAGCGATCGAGGCTTCCACCGGATCGAAGCGGATCTCGAAGAGAGCTGGCTGGAAGACTGGGCCGGCGTTGGAATCGCGGAGCTCGAGGCGTACCTCGCCAAGCATGCCGCCTTCCTCTCGTACCTCGAGCACGCAAAGAGCTAGACCGGGCGAGTAAAAAGGCCGGCCGCGGGAAACTGTCCCGGCGGTGAAGCTCACCTACCTCATCCGCGGCCTGCCCGGACACCCACTGCACCCGCCGCTGACCGACGCCACGATCGGCGCCTACACCGCCGCCACCGTCATGGGTTTCGCGAGCATCGTCGGCGTGGCCGAGAAGGGCGCGGCGCACGGATGGTGGCTCGCGCTCGTCGTCGGCTTGATCTTCACCGTTCCGACTGCGCTGACGGGGCTTGCCGACTGGTGGGTGATCGAGCCAGGGACGCCGTTGAAACGCACGGCAACCTCGCACCTGCTCGCGATGGTCACGGCGGCGGTCTTCTTCCTGATCGCGGCACTCGTCGGCCACGGCGGCTACAGGCATGGCGCAGTGGAAGCCGGCCCGTACGTCCTGACGTTGGTCGGCTTCGCTGCGATGACCCTCGGAGGCTGGCTGGGCGGCGCGATCGTCTACGTACACGGCATGCGCGTGCTCAGCCTCGTGGAAGAGCCCGCCGCCCGAGCGGCCTCCCCCATGCCGAAGCCCGAAAAAGAAGAGGCCGAGGCTTAGGCGGCGGCACCGTTTTCGGCTAGTCCGAGCGACTTCTCGAGCGCGTTCTTCGGCTGGGCGCCGATCGCGGCGGCCGCGGGCTCCCCGCCTCGGAAGAGGATGATCGTCGGAATCGAGACGATTCCGTATTTCTGAGCGAGCGACGGCTCCTCGTCGATGTTCACCTTGACGAGCTTCAGGTCGCTGTCCCGCTCCTCGACGATCTTGTCCAGTACGGGGGAAACCGCGTGGCACGGACCGCACCACTCGGCCCAGAAGTCGACGATGACGGGCCTGTCGCTCTGAAGAACTTCCTGCTCGAAGGTCGATTCGTTTACTGCAGTGCTCATTTCGGTTCTTCCTTTCCTCTGTCGTCCTACCCTGAAACGCCGGGCTGGGAGTCGTTGTTCCCCGTACCTAGAATCGAAGGATGGAGCACGTCTTTGCACCGCTGCCGCCGGTTCCCGACCATCCTCGACTCGAGGAGGAGATTCTGCAGTGGTGGGAGGACGAACAGGTCTTCCAGCAGTTGCGGAAGCAAAACCGCGGCCGGCCGAAGTTCCGGTTCATGGACGGGCCGATCACGGCGAACGCGCCCGCCGGCGTGCACCACGGCCTCGGCCGGACGCTGAAGGACGTCTTCCAGCGGTACAAGGCGTTGCGCGGCCACGACCTCCGCTACCAGAACGGCTTCGACTCGCAGGGCCTCCACGTCGAGGTCCAGGTGGAGAAGGGGCTCGGGCTGAACTCGAAGCGCGAGATCGAGGAGTACGGCATCGCCGAGTTCGCCCGGCGCTGTCGCGAATTCGTCGCGCACTTCGCCGGTGTCCAGACCGAGCAGTCGAAACGCCTGGGCATGTGGATGGATTGGGAGAACTCGTACTTCACCTTCAGCGACACGAACATCGAGTACATCTGGCGTTTCCTCAAGAACGTCCACGACCGCGGCTGGCTCTACATGGGCCATCGTTCGACCCAATGGTGTCCTCGCTGCGGCACATCGCTCTCCAAGCACGAGCAGGCCGGCGACGAGAACTACGAAGAGCTGGAACATCCCTCGCTCTTCGTCCGCTTCCCTCTCATCGAGCGTGAGGGCGAAGCGCTCGTCGTCTGGACGACGACCCCGTGGACGCTGCCGGCGAACGTCGCCGCGGCGGTGAAGCCTGACGCGACGTACGGGCGGGACGAGATCGGCGACTGGGTCTCGGTCGACGTCTTCCCCGACGGCGATTACGTCGAGCGCCTGCGCGGCGACGAGCTCGTCGGCCTCCACTACCGCGCCCCGTTTGACGACCTCCCGGCGCAGCAGGGCGTCGAGCACCGGGTGATCCCATGGGACGACGTGGCGCTCGACGAGGGCACAGGCATCGTCCACATCGCGCCGGGTTGCGGCGCGGAGGACTTCGAGCTGTCGCGCGTGCACGGGCTGGCCGTCCTGGCGCCGATCGACGAGTCGGGGCGCTTCCTGCCGGGCTACGGCGAGTTCGAGGGCCGCCCGACGGAGGCGGTCGCCGAGCCGGTCACGGAATGGCTGCGCGAGCACGAGCTGCTCGTCGAGGCGGGGACGATCCATCACCGCTATCCCGTGTGCTGGCGCTGCCGCACGCCGCTCGTTTTCCGCGTCGTCGACGACTGGTTCATCACGGCCGCCGAGATCCGGCAGCTGATGCTCGCCGGCAACGACGAGGTCGCCTGGCAACCGCCCCAGTACAAGAAACGGATGGACGACTGGCTGCGGAACATGGGCGACTGGAACATCTCGCGGCGGCGCTACTTCGGGCTGCCGCTGCCCTTCTATCCCTGCGACTGCGGGCGGCTGAACGTGATCGGCTCGCGCGCCGAGCTCGACGAGCGCGCGGTGTCGGGGCTCGAGCAGCTCGAGGAGCTGCACCGCCCCTGGATCGACGCGGTGAGCATCCGCTGCGAGGAGTGCGGCGCGGAGGTGAGGCGAATCGAGGAGGTCGGTGATGCCTGGCTCGACGCTGGCATCGTCCACTTCTCGACGCTCGGCTGGCAGAACCCGGAGTGGGTGCCGGACGGCAACGCGACCGGCTCGGCGCGCGGCCTGACGCATGCCGACCTGCCGGACCATGCCTACTGGGAGGAGTGGTTCCCCACCGACTGGGTCACCGAGGGCCGCGCGCAGATCCGCCTCTGGTTCTATTCGCAGTGCTTCATGGCGATGTCGCTCGTCGGCAGGCAGCCGTACCGCAGCGTCCTCACGTACGAGAACCTGCTCGATGAGAACGGCCGCGAGATGCACAAGTCGTGGGGGAATGCGATCGAGCTGAATGAGGCCCTCGATCGCATGGGCGCCGACGTGATGCGCTGGCTGTACTGCGAGCAGAACCCGAGCCAGGAGCTTCGCTTCGGTTACTCGCTCGCGGACGACGTGAAGCGGCGGCTGCTGACGTTCTGGAACTCTATTTCGTTCTTCGTGACGTACGCGAACATCGCGGGGTTCGATCCCTCGACGCCGCTCGGTGAGCTGCGACCGCTCGATCGCTGGCTCGTCTCGCGCACCTCGGCGTTTCTCACCGAGGCGACGGAGAGCTACGAGCGCTACTGGGCGCCCGGCGTCGTCGACGCGTTCGAGCGCTTTGTCGACGATCTGTCGAACTGGTACATCCGGCGGACGCGGCGCCGGTTCTGGGACGGCGACGAGACCGCGCTCCGGGTGCTGTGGGACGCGCTGCGCACGTCGCTGCAAGTGATCGCGCCGGTGATGCCTTTCCTGGCCGAGCATCTCTGGCGGAACCTCGTGCCGAAGGAGACGTCGGTGTTCCTCGACCGGTGGCCGCAAGCAGGTGAGATCGAAGAGGCACTGAACGCGGAGGTAGCGGCGGTGCGGCACGTCGTCGAGCTCGGCCGCCAGCCGCGTGCAACGTCGCGGCTGAAGCTCCGGCAGCCGCTACGCCGGGTCGTCGTCGCTGGCGCGGAGGCCGCCCGCTCGCACGCGGACGAGATCGCCGACGAGCTGCGCGTGAAGGAGGTGGAGTTCGGCGATGTGGAGGCGAGCGAGCTGCGTGTAAAGCCGAACCTGCCGCTGCTCGGCCCGAAGCTCGGCGCGGCGCTGCGCGACGTGCGAGAAGCGCTGGCGCGCGGCGAATTCGATCGGCTCGACGGCGGCCGCTTCCGAGTCGGCGAGCACGAGCTCGGGCCGGAGGAGGTCCTCGTCGAGCAGAGCGGCAAGGAAGGCTGGGCCGTCGCAAGTGACGACGGCGTCACGGTTGCGCTCGAGACGGCGCTCGACCCGGAGCTCGAGCTCGAGGCGCTCGTGCTCGACCTGATCCACCAGATCAACGCGATGCGCAAGGAACAGGGCCTCGAGCTGACCGACCGGATCCGGATCACGCTGCCGGCTGCGCAGAAAGGCCTGCTGTAGTACGAGGACTGGATCAAGCAGGAGACGCTGGCCGTCGAGATCGACACAGACGGCGGCTCCGCCGAGCCGCAGATCGCCAAGGCGTAGCCTCCTTTTTTGGCGGGTGCCCATGCCTGGCGCGGGGACACGCCCTGTTCGGCGACTCCGCGATCGGGTCGGGTCGCCGAAATCGCCGCGAACAAAGCGGCCTCTTGCCCCTGGCCGACACGTCCCCATGCCTGGCACCGGGACACGTCCCTTCCCGCCGTCGAGGCGAGATTTCCACTACGGCCCGTGGTGCTCGGCGCCGCAACGCCGGAAGCTCGTCGAGTTCTTTCGCCCGCACACGGACGTCGAAGGCGACCGCGGGAAGGCTCTCCGCGTCTCGCGCTACTTCGGCAGTAGCAAGCCGGAGCGGCACGTCCGCTTCAGCGTCTGGAACGAGAGCGGCAGCGCGGAGGCCGCTGTCTCCCTCGACGAGGAGGAGGCGCAGCGGCTGGCGGCGTTCATCCTCGCCCATACGGGGCCGCGGCCTTTCACGGCCAGGCCTTACTGGAAACGGTGCGGGAGCTAGCGAGTGGAGGCCGGCGCCGGTAGCTCTGCGAGCCGCTCGCCGAATGCCGTCGCGAGCGGCCTCGCCCGGGCGACGTCATCCGTATCGAACCGCCGGCCGTTGAGGTAGAGCTCGGCGAGGCCCCAGCTGCCAGCCCGCCCCATCAGCGGCAGCATCAACAGCGAATCGAACCCGAGCTCGCCGAGAAGCGTGGCCTCCCGCGAATCGGGGTCCGGGTCGAGTACCGAAACGAGCTGCGGCTCGCCGTTCCGCAGCGCCGACTCGGTCAGCGGAAAGTCCGAGATCAGGTAACCGTGGCCCAGCACGAGCGTACGCCCGTCGCGGGCGTGCTCGGCGACCTGGATCAGGACGTCGCCGACCACGCGGGAGATCGCGCAGGCCTCCCCATCGACGACGCCGACAAACTCGCGAGTGGCGGTGTGCAGCAAGCCCGGTAGCGATGTCTCCGCGCGCAGCGCCGCGACAGCACGTTCCTGCTGTTCCTCCATCCGCCGATTATCCCGTCCGGTACGGCGGTTGGGGTCGGTCGGCCGCACTAATCATGCGGCGCGAAGGGCACTGCCCCGTCGCAAGAAACGCTGCGCCCGTGCCGCCCAACCTCGCCGTCACGACATTGCCGTAAGCTCGGATCCATGCTGGCCGCCGGCGACCGGATCCCGGACGCAACCGTCTGGTTCGCTCCGCAGGAGCGGGTCTCGCTCCGCGACGTGGTCGAGGACCGCCCCGCGCTGTTCCTGTTCTACCTCTTCGACTGGTCCTCGACCTGAACGAACGAGATGGAGCTCCTGCGTGACAGGAGCGCGGACTTCGAGCAGGCGGGTGTCCAGAAATTCGGCGTCTCGCGCGACTCGCCGTGGACGCACATCGCGTGGATCCAGGCACTCGACTTGAACTTCCCGTTGCTCTCCGACTGGAACGCGGAGGCGATCCACGGCTTCGGGATCGCCCAGGAGTTTCGTGGCTACAAGAACGTTGCCCGGCGCTCGGCCTTCCTGGTCGATCAGACCGGGACGGTGCGCGGCGCCTGGGCCTACGAGGACGCCGAGGCGCCCGACTTCGACGTGCTGTTGGCAGCGGCGAAAGAGCTCTAGCCGGCTCTTCGGATCGCGGCGATCAGCTCCGACTTGCCCATCTTCGAGCGGCCCGGGATCCCCTTCTTCCGAGCGACGTCATAAAGCTGTTCGCGGTTCCGATCCTCAAGCGCGTGTCCTGCCCGGCCGCCTCTGGCCGCACCTTTGCGGGCTTCGGTCTGAAGGGCGCGTCTGGTGCTCTCGGACAAGTGCGCGATCGTCTGCTTCTTCGTCGCCGCGCGCTGAGCTTTCTTTACGTTGCGCTTAGCCGCCTGAGTCTGCTTCCTGGTAGCCATGCCGGTGGTCTACCCCTGAGGACACGACTCAATCACATGCCCATCGCGTGATACCCCGAGTCGACGTACAACGTCGTCCCAGTCACGTTGCGGGCATCGTCGGACAGCAGGTATGCCGCCGCCGCTCCGACGTCGTCGGCGCTGATGTGCCGGCGAAGCGGGGCCCGCTCCTCGACGATCGCCTCCATGGTCGGGAAGCCGGCGATCGAGCGGGCGGCGAGCGTCCGCACCGGGCCGGCAGAGACAGCGTTAACGCGGATGTTCTTCGCGCCCAGCTCCCAGGCGAGGTACTGGACCGAGGAATCGAGCGCCGCCTTGGCGACGCCCATGACGTTGTAGTGCGGCACGGCGCGCTCGCCCCCGAGGTACGTCATCGTCAGGATCGAGCCGCCGCCCGCTGCCTCCAGGAGTGGCTCGGCCGTCCGCGCCGCGGCGACGAGCGAGTAGGCGCTGACGTCGAGCGCCATCCAGAAACGGTCGCGTGGGGTATCCGTGAAGCGGCCCTCGAGATCCTCGGCGGCCGCAAAGGCCACCGAGTGGACGAGCAGATCGAGCTCCCCGGCGAAGGCCTCCCCGACCTCGGAGACGACCCGGGCGAGGTCTTCGTCGGAGCGGACGTCGCACTCGGTCACGAGCGGCGATTCGACCGACGCCGCAAGCTCGCGGACGCCACTCTCGATCCGCTCGCCCTGATATGTGAAGGCGAGGCTGGCGCCCGCGTCCGCCAGGCGCTTCGCGATCGCCCACGCGATCGAGCGCTTGTTGGCGACGCCGAGGACGAGGCCGCGCTTGCCGGCGAAATCAGCCACGGCGGGCGAGTTTACGGCTTCTCGGCTACCCTGCGAACTTGCGCCGCATTGCATTTCTTCCGCTTGCTGCGGCGCTGATCCTCACGTCCGCAGCTTCCGCGACGTTGCAGCCGGTTCGACGCAACTACGGCGAGCGCAGCCTGCCGCGCGTACGCGCGGGGACGCTCGAGATTCGCGCAGCCGGGCCGCACGGGCGGCTGACGGTGCTCGTGGGCCTGCGGCTGCCGCCGCTTGCCACCTACAACCGGAACCTCTTCAGCATGGCCGCAACCGCGCGCCTGAACGTCCGCAGCTCGGGCTCGCGGCTCTACCTCGCGCGTCTCGACCGCGCGCAGCGCGCGGCGGCGGCCGAGCTCGAACGCGCGATCCCATCAGCACGGATCTCGTACCGCTACCGGGTCGTGATGAACGGCTTCGCGGTGTCGCTACCGGCACGCAAGCTTCCGGTGCTCGCGCGACTGCACGCCGTGACCAAGCTCTACCCGAGCGTCCGCTACGAGCAGGACACGAATCGAAGTCCCGCGGTGATCGGAGCGGACACGTTCTGGGCGACGACGGGCGACCGCGGCGACGGCGTCAAGATCGGGATTGTCGACGACGGGATCGACCAGTCGAACCCGTACTTCAATCCGGCAGGATTTACGTACCCGGCCACCTTCCCTCGCGGCGCGAAAGCCTTCACCACGCCCAAGATGATCGTCGCTCGCGCCTTCCCGGGGCCGGGTTCTGGAGCTCAGGGAAAGCTGCCGCTCTACCGGCAGGCATCGTTCCACGGGACACATGTCGCGGGCATCGCCGCGGGCGATGGGGGGACGACCGCGGCACCCGGCCTGGATCACCCGGCCGTCGCCGGCCTGAGCGGGGTCGCGCCGCGAGCCTGGCTGGGCAGCTATCGCGTCTTCAACACCCCCACGCCCACGGGATACGACGCGTTCACGCCGCAGATCGTCGCTGCGTTCGAGGCAGCCGTGAACGACGGCATGGACGTGATCAACTTCTCCGGCGGAGGGCCACAGGCCGATCCGGTCAGCGACGCCCTCGTCGAGGCGGTCCACAACGTCGCGGCCGCAGGTGTCGTCCCCGTCATCTCGGCCGGGAACGACCGCGACGACTGGGGACTCGGATCCGTCGGCTCCCCCGGGACGGCCCCCGATGCAATCTCGGTCGCTGCCGTCTCGAACAGCCACGTCTTCGCGCCGTCGCTGAGCGTGACCACGAGCGACGCTCCCGCATCGCTGAAGAACATCCCGTTCTCCGACATCCAGCAGGTTCCGGCCGCGTGGGCGGCCGGCGACCAGACGCTTGTCGACGTGGGAACGATCGTCGGCACCGATGGGAGCCCCGTCGAGCGGCATCTCTGCGGTCCGCCTTCGGATCCGAATAACCGAGGCACGCTGCCGCCCGACTCGACCAGAGGCGCGATCCTGCTGGTCTCGCGCGGCACCTGCGCCTTCGCGACCAAGGCCGCGAATGCCCAGATCGGCGGCGCCACAGGTCTGGTCTTGGTCGACAACCGACCCGGCGAGGCCAACTTCATCCCGCTGCAGCTGCCTCTCGAGGCGGGCATGGTCTCGGATCTCGACGGGGCGCGGCTGCGCGCCTACCTGGACTCGAAGGGCGGCCGGGCGCCCATCCGCTTGGTCAGGTCGTTCAACGAGCTCGACACCGGCAGAAGCGGCATCGTCACCAGCTTTTCGTCCGCCGGCCCGACGGACTTCGGGCACCAGCTGAAGCCCGACGTCGCGGCGCCGGGCGGACAGATTCTCTCCGCGACGCTGCCCGAAGCACTCGGGGAGCCGTTCGCCGTCTTCGACGGTACGAGCATGTCGGCCCCCCATGTCACGGGCGCGGCGGCGCTGCTCGTCGCCCGGCATCCGACGTGGACGCCGGCGGAGGTGAAGTCGGCGTTGATGTCGACCGCTGGTGCAGCCTGGGGCGATACCGCGCGAACGCAGGAGGCATCCGTCTTGCTCGAGGGCGCGGGCCTCGTCAACGTGCCCCGGGCTGACGAGCCGAAGCTCTTCACGACGCCGGTCTCCCTCTCTTTCGACGATCTGGACGTCAGGAGCGGCAGCGCTCGGCGCTCGCTCCTGCTCGAGGTTCAGGACGCCGGCGGCGGCAGCGGAACGTGGACGCCCGGGCTGCAGAGCCAGGCGGCAACCGGCGGCGCGTTCGTCGACGTCCCGTCGTCTGTCGCCGTGTCGCCCGGCGGGACCGCGGAGATCCCCGTCGTCGTCCGCGCCGACGGGAGTGCCGCAACGGGAGACAACTACGGCTTCATCACGCTGACGCGCGGCTCCGACGTGCGGCGGATTCCCTACTACTTCGCCGTCGAGCGCCCAGGCGCCGAGATCGGACCGGTCCTGCCGTTGAAGAAGTTCCAGGCCGGCGACACCGGCACGGGCACCTCGAACATCGGCCAGTACCGCTTCCCGGCCAGCCCATTCGGGCCGCCGCCGACGTACATGGGAGCCCAGATGGACGAGAGCGGCGGCGAGAAGCTCTACTACGTCCACATCAACCAGCCGCTCGCGAACGTCGGTGCAGCGATCGTCGGCGTCTCGGACGGGGCGCTGGTCGAGCCTTGGTTCCTCGGCTCTCGCGACGAGAACGATGTCCAGGGATACGCGGGCACGCCGGTCGACGCAAACGTGCTAACCAATGACTACCGCCTCGACATCGGCGTCGCGGGCGCCGTTTTTCCGCGTGAGAAGCGCTACTACGTCGCCGTCGATTCGGGCCGCGACATCTTCACCGGCCGCTCGCTCGCCGGGCGCTACCTGCTCCGCTCCTGGATCAACGACGTGACGCCGCCGAGGCTCAAGCTGCTGACGAGGCGCGTGACGGCCGGTCGGCCGCTGCTCGCCGCACGTGTGACCGACCTCGGCTCCGGCGTCGACCCGCTCTCGCTCGTGATCGAGTACCGACCGCGCGTCCTGCTCGGGGCGGCGCTGTACGACCCGTCGAACGGACTGGCCCTCTTCCCGATTCCCCGTTCGGCCCCGCGGGTCCGCCGCGGCCTGTTCAAGGGCGCGGCGCTCGCACAGGACAACCAGGAGACGAAGAACGTCGATCAGATCGGCGCGAACGTCCTTCCGAACACGACCATCAAGCGCGTCAATCTCCGTGGGACAGCGCGGCCGACCGTGACGTGGCTCCTGCCGCTCGGCACGTCCTGTGTTCGAGGGCGAACGACGCTGGCGATCGCGGCTTCGGCGCGCGCGAAGATCAGTGCGATCCGCTTCTTCGACGGCAAGCGCCTGATCAGGATCGTCCGCCGCGGAACCGCCGGCCTCTACACGGCGACCTGGAAGACGGCCGCTGCGAAGCGTGGGCCGCACCGGCTGCGCGTGGTCCTCTCTTCCCGCCGCCGCTCGGCCACGGCGCGCCGCAACGTCAGGGTTTGCCGGTAGTAGACGGGGGCTCGGCCCCGCTAGCCGTCGTCACAGGCGGCTCGAGCGGGATCGGCGCCGCGATCGCACGAGCGCTCGCACGCCGAGGCTGGCGGCTCGTGCTGCTGGCGCGGGGCGAAGAGCGGCTGCGCGAGGTCGCCGAGGAAATCGGGGCGGAGCACGAGCTCTGCGACGTCGCCGACCGAGACGAGGTCGAGCGCGTCGCAGCGGCCATACGGAATCGGCATCCGGCGATCCGCCTGCTCGTCAACAACGCCGGCATTCCGGGGGGCGGCGGCTTCCTCGACCTCGAGCCTGAGCGGATCGAGCAGCTCGTCCGCACGAACTACCTCGGGTCGGTCTGGTGTCTGCGGGCGTTCCTGCCGGCGCTCGCGGCAGGCGCTCCCGCGGATGTCGTCAACATTGCGTCCGTCGCAGGCACGATCGCGGCGGGACACTCAGGGCCGTACAGCGCGGCCAAACACGCGCAGCTCGCTTTCTCCCGCTCGGCCGGCGTCGAGCTCGCCGGCAGCGGGATCACAGTGCATACGATCAACCCTGGCTTCATCGACACGCCGGGCTTTCCGAACCGCTCGCGATTCCGCAACCGGCTGCTGAAGGCGCTGGTCGCGGAGCCCGACCTCGTGGCCGAGCGCGTCGTCCGTGCGGTCGAGCGACATCGGCTGGAGCAGTTCGTCCCGCGCTGGTACCGGCCGGCCGCGATCGTTCAAGCCGCCGCCCCCGCAACCCTCGCCCGCGCGGCCCGCGCTCGCAACATGCGGCGCAAGCCGAACTAGTTTCGCCAAACCCTCCTAGAATCGCTGGACGATGAACTCGCTTCCTCCGGGAGAGGTCGTGCGCGTCGCCGATTTCCGCGCGGCGCTGCGCGCGTTCCTGCGGAAATCCGAGCGAAACGCCCGCAAGTCCGGTCTGACGCCGCAGCGCTACCTGTTGCTGCTGATGATCAAAGGCGCGCCGGACGGGAGCGCGAAGTCGACCGTGACCGAGCTTGCCGAGCGCCTTCAGCTCGCGCAGAGCACCGTCACGGAACTTGTCCGCCGTGCAGAGGAAATCGGCCTCGTCGCCCGCGAGCAGTCCGATTCCGACGGCCGCGTCACGCACCTCCGGCTGACCGACGAGGGAGAGAGTCGGCTGCTGCACGCGTTCATGACGAACGAGCAGGAACGTCACGAGCTCCAGGTCGCGATCGCACGCCTCGACGGTTAGGAGGGTCTAGCGAAACAGAGTCTGTTCCGAGCGCCGTTCCGCTAGACCCTCTTAGGTGCGGCCGAGCACCTTCGAGATCTCGCCCGGCTCGGGCCAGCGGCCCTGTTCCTGCTTGGAGAACACGAGCCGACCGTCTGCGATCACGTCGTACTGGCTCTTCGCGCCCTCCATCGCATTCGCGTCGAAGCCTTGGCCCGTCAGCTCAGCCGCGAGACTCGCGGCTCGTTCGTCATAACCGCTTCAGACGGGGCAGTAGAAGATCTCGACGCGCACTCCTCGCATCGTAACCCCACAATCTAGGGACGCCGAAGTAGGTACCACCCGACTTCGGCGGTGTAGTCCCGCGGAGCCAGGGCCTTCGCCTGCTCACGCGCCTCGCCCTCGCACCCCGCGAGATCGAGATACGGATCGAGCTCGCGTGGCTCGCGGTCGAACTGCGCTTTCAGCAGCACGAGGCTGTTCGCCTCGAAGAGGTGGCGAAGATCGACATCGGCCAGAGCCCGAGTGTGCGAGGGATCTCGGGCCCGCTCGAAGCGGTTGAGATCGAGCGCCGCGAGCGGGTCCGTCGGTGCGATCTGATCCACGATGAGAACGGTCCCGCCCGGCCGCGTCACCCGAGTCAGCTCGGCGATCACGAGCTCCGGCCGCGGGACGTGGTGCAGCGTTCGCAACGTTCCGGCGACATCGAACGACGCCCGCTCGAAGCCGAGCCTGGCGATGTCGCCCTCGACGAACGTCACGTTCGCGGGTGCCCTCGATCGGCCGCGCTGGATCAGCTCCGGGACCAGCTCCACGGCGACGACCTCCCGCACGAGCGGCGCCAGCGCGAAGGCCAGTGCGCCGGTGCCTGCGCCTGCGTCGAGCGCACGTTCCTCGCCGGTCAGCGGCACGAACTCGCGGACGTCGGCGGCCAACTCCTCCGAGCGACGCTCCTGGAGCGCCGCGATCCGATCAGCCGTCGCGGCGAAGCGAGCCCGCGTTGCGTCGTGCGTACTCAAGCGCCTCCTCTTTCGATGTGATCGTGCCTGCAGCGCGCTCCTCTGCGATCTCCTCGAGCAGCCGCCCGACCTCGGGCCCGGGCGGGATCCCGAGTTCCCCCCCGCGCACGAGCGGCTTCTTCGGCTCCGACCCTCTCGCCCGAATCACGGCTTCCTCGAACTCCCGTGCGCCGAGGAATGCGAGCGCCTCGAGCGCCCACGGCTCGCTCGCCCGACGAAAGCGGTGGATCGCCCGGGCCGAGGTGTCGACCGGCGGCTCGGCCCGCAACAGCGTCTTCGCGAACCGGCGCGTCTCGTTCGGGATCGGAAACGTCTTCAGCTTCTCGCCGAAGACGACCACGAGGTAGTAGTCCGGGTGATCCGACGGTTCGCTCCGGTCTAAGCCGGCGAGGGAGCCGCCGAGCGGAGCGAGGAGGCCGAGCTCGTCGAGCCGCCGAAAGCCGTTGGGCGAGAGCCTCCGCACCTCGGCGAGGACCCGCTCCCCAGCGGGTCGGCCGACGAGAGCGACGTGCGCGCGAAGAAGCTCCTCGGTCGGACGCTCCAGGCGGAAGCCGAGCTCGTCCTCGAGCCGAACCGCACGCAGGAGCCGGAGGGGATCGTCCGCGAAGATCGTCTCGCTGACCGCCTGGAGCGAACGCTTCTCGAGGGCTTGGCGGCCACTGTAGGGGTCGACGACCTCGCGGGTGCCGAGCCGCTCGGCGATGGCGTTGATCGAGAAGTCGCGGGTCGCGAGGTCCTGTTCGATCGACCCGGCCAGAGGCGTGAAGTCGACCGTTCGGCCGTTCTCGAGGGCAACTCGCCAGGCGCCGTGCCGCTCCGAAAGTGGAAAGGGCGCCCCGCCCGAACGCCGGGCGAACGCCCGAGCCGCGCGCTCCGGTTCGCGTAGCGCGACGTCGAGGTCGACGACCGGCCGCCCCAGCGCCTCGTCACGGACCGCGCCTCCCACGATCCACGCCTCATCTCGGGCGAACAGCTCCTCGACGAGCTCACGAATCGACGACCACCCGCCTCGCTCGTGCCGGATCGCTGTTGATTCCACAGACGAGCTCGTAGTTGATCGTCCCCGCCACGCGAGCATGATCTTCGGCCAGGACGCCGTTGCCGATCAACGTCACCGGCGTCCCGACCGCGAGCTCGCGGTCGAGCTCGACCGCGAAGGCGTCCATCGAGACCGTCCCGACGACGCGCCGCGGCTCGCCCCCAACGCGAACCTCGGTGCCGGTCAGGTCACGCCGGAATCCGTCCGCGTACCCGATCGGGACGACCCCAACCCACGTCGGCCGCCTGGCCACGAACCGGCGCCCGTAGCCAGTGCTCTCGCCGGGGGCGAGCAGCCGGACCTGCGCGACCTGACTCGCCCAGTGGAGCGCCGGCTCGAGCCCGTCGGCGGCGGGGTCGGCGCCGAAGGGCGAAAGCCCGTAGACCGCGATCCCGCAGCGAGCCGCGTCGAGCCGCGCCTCCGGGAACCGGAGCGCGCCGGCGCTGTTCGCGAGATGTCGGATCATGTTCCGGTACGGCTCGGTCGCCTCGCGGAAACGCTGGATCTGAGTCTCTGTGAACTCGGGATCGCAATCGGCGCTGGCGAGATGGCTCATCACGCCGACGACGCTTCTCGGCGGCTCGAAGAGCTCCGAGAGACCCCAGCGGCCCATGCCGGTGTCGAGCTTGAGGTGGACGTCGAGTCCTTCCGGGATGTCGTCGCTCGAGACGACGAGCTCGAGCCGGGCTTCCCGTGCGAGCGCGACCTCGCCGCCGGTCGAGGTCGGTCCCATGACGAGGATCCGCGCCAGGGCGAACTGCGCGCGAAGCTCAAGGCCTTCGGCGACGGTCGCGACGCACAGCACGGTCGCCCCGCCGGCGAGCGCCGCGCCGCCGACGTCCACCGCGCCGTGCCCGTAGCCGTTCCCCTTCACGACGGCCCAGAGCTCGGCTCCGTCGAGCACGTCGAGCAGCCGCTTGACGTTCCGGCGAATCGCGCCGAGGTCGATCGTCAGCTCAGAGCGCGGCATCGAGTACGCGTGGAAGCTGGCCGATCACGTCGCTTGCGAGCAGACCGCGCTCGTGAGGTGCAGCGAGCGCGGAGTCGGCATGGGCACGCGCCCCGAGCGCGGCTGCGAGCGGCGCCTCAAGTTGTTTCGCCAGGACAGCGGCGATGATCCCGGTCAGAACATCACCGGTGCCGGCGGTCGCGAGGCGCGGAGTGCCTGCGCTGATCAGCGTCCTGGCCCCGGGCGCGGCGACGATCGTCTCGCTGCCCTTCAGCAGAACGACGCACCGGAAGCGCTCGACCGCCCGTGCGACGGCTTCGAGACGGTGCGCGTCGATCCAGTCAGTCTCCTCCTCTAGGAGGCGGGAGAGCTCGCCGGAATGGGGCGTCAGCACCGTCGGCGCGTCTCGCTCGACCGGCTCGAAGCCGAAGAGGGCGTCGGCGTCGACGACCGCCGGCAAGTCGATTTCCGCGAGTAGCCGGCGGACGAGCTTCCTCGCTTCTTCGCCGCGGCCAAGCCCGGGGCCGAGCGCGAGCGAACCGGCACGCTCGGCCGCCCCGAAGGCGTCTTCGAGCGGCCGCTTCACCGCCTCCAGCAGGCGCGTCTCGATTACGGGCAGCGACTCGGCCGGGGCACAGACGGTGACGTAGCCCGCGTCCGCACGGAACGCCGCCTCTGCTGCGAGACAGGCGGCGCCGGTCAGGCCCGGCGCTCCGCCGACGACTAGCACCGAACCTGAGCGGTACTTGTTGCCGCCGCGGCGACGCCGTGGCAGGCGGCGGAGGATCTCGCTCGTCACGCGGGCGTGCGCGGTCTCAGCGTGTTCGAGGCCGATGTTCGCAATCGCCACCTGGCCGGCGTTCAGGCTCCCCGGAGCTACCGCGAGGCCGACCTTCTCGCCGTGAAACGTGATCGTGGTCGCCGCGTGGACGCACACGCCGGAAACCTCCCCCGTCGACGCGTTCACACCCGACGGCACGTCGACGGCCACCACCGGCACCCCGGCGGTCCGAATCGCCGCGATCGAACGCGCTGCGTCTTCACGGGGCTCACCGTGGAAACCCGTGCCGAAGATCGCGTCGACCACGACGTCGGCCTCGGGCAGCTCTGCGCCGACGTCGACGACGTCCGCGCCGAGCTTCCTCGCCGCGATCCGACCATCGCCGCCGTTCGCACCCTTGCCGCAGACCGCGACGACGCGTGCGCCCGGATAGTCGCGGGCGACCGCGGCTGCGACGGCCGTTCCCGCCCGCTCCATCAGCGCCTCGACGTCCTGGCCGGCATCGGCCGCCTTCATCTCCGCCGCGGTGTAGAGCGGCTCGAGGCCGCTCATTCGACTACAGCAACCGCAGTCGCAAGCTCGCGAGAGTGGGACATCGAGAGGTCGATCGCACCCGCGCCGAGCCGTTCCGCCCAGGCCTGGATCCGGCCGGAAAGCGTCACCCCCGGCTTCGGCCGACCGGCGATCTCGACCTCGCGCCAGGCGAAGGCACGCGCCACGCCGAAGCCGAGCGCCTTGCCGATCGCCTCCTTGCCGGCGAAGCGGGCCGCGTAGTGCTGAGGCGGGTTCGGACGCGCGTCGCAGTAAGCCCGCTCGGCCTCGGTGAAGCAGCGTTCGCGAAACGAGGGGTAGCGCTCGAGCGTGCGCCGCACGCGCTCGATTTCGATCAAGTCGATGCCCACATTCATCCGACGACTGGAAGTCTAGGAACCGGCGCGCTCCACGAGGTCTGGGACGTCGGCGATCGAGTCGACGACCGCCTCCGGCTGAGCGCTCCAGGCGCCGGCGTCATCCCGGAACTTGCCCGTGCGTACGAGGACGGTGTGCATGCCGAGCGCCGCGGCCCCGCCGATGTCGGCGTCGACGTCGTCGCCGACCATCCAGGCGTGCTCGGGATCCGAGTCCACGGCCTCCAGCGCCGCCTCGAAGTACGAGGCGCTCGGCTTTCCGAGCACCGTCGCCTGCGCGCCGGTGGCGTATTCGAGGCCGACCACGAAGGCGCCGGCGTCGAGAAGCGGTCCTCGCGAGGTCTCCCACCAGGGGTTCTTGTGCAGGCAAAAGAGGTCGGCCCCGGCTTCGAGCTCGCCGAAAGCGCGCGCGAGGTTCATGTAGCTGAAGACCCGGTTCGACTCGGCGGTCTCGTCGGCCCCCCCGAGGAGCACGGCATCCGCATTGTCGCCGACGAGCTCGACACCCTCGAGGTCATCGCGGACGGACGGCATCGTCAACGCGAGAACGCGCCGGCCTTTGAGGACGCGGGCTGCGGCGACAGGGGTGGTCTGCAGCTCGCCGTCCTGGAGCTCGACCCCGTAACCTCGGATCGCTTCCGCGAGCTGCGTACGCGAGTGGGTGGTGTTGTTCGTGAGGAAGCGGAGCCGGTGCCCGGCCTCGCGCAGCTTCTGCACCGTGCGGGCTCCGCCGTCGATAGGCCGACCGGAGATGTGCAGGACCCCGTCGACGTCTAGAAGAATCGCGGCCATGGCGGGCGAGTCTATTCAGGTCACGCGGACGGTCTCGATTCCTCGCTCCGAGATCGAGCTTCGCTTCTCGCGCTCGAGCGGTCCTGGCGGCCAGCACGCGCAGAAGACGGAGACGCGCGCGGAAGCCATCTTCGACGTCGACCGCTCCGTTGGACTGACCGACCTGCAGAAGCGCCGTGTGATCGCGAAGGCGGGTCCGGTTCTGCGAGCGGTCGCCCAAGACGAGCGCAGCCAGTGGCGGAACCGTGAGCTCGCGATCGAGCGCGTCGTGGAGGCGCTCCGCGAGGCGCTCAAGGTCGAGCGCAGGCGCCGACCTACCAAACCGACGGCCGCAGCGAGGAAGCGACGAGCCGAACAGAAGCGCCGCCGTAGCGAGACCAAGCGCCTGCGCCGCCCGCCGAGCGATACCTAGTGATCTAGATCACTAGGAGGTCCTAGCTCAGGGCCAGCAGCGCCACGCCGGCGACGACGATCGTGGCGCCGGCGAGCCGGCGTGGCCCCACGGGCTCCTGCAGGAACAGCGCGGCGAGTACGACGGCGATCACGACGCTCGTCTCGCGCACCGCGGCGACCGACGGCGCGCTCGCGAGCCTCAGTGCGAGCAGGACGAGTAGATAGGTCGCGGCCGACGCGACCCCGATCAAGGCCGCCACCGGCCGCGAGGCTGCGCGCAACCGCGCCCGACCGACAGAGAGCGGGTATGCCACCGCCGGTCCGAGCATCACGAGCAGCAGGTAGGGGGCCGCGTTCGCATGCCGGATCCCGTAGCGGTCGACGACCGTGTAACCGGCGATCGCCGCTGCGATCACGATCGCG
>Ga0126310_10000183_pt1 | contig 18676 bp, 18 predicted proteins | sample Plot60_FD_92540 | JGI IMG/M metagenome (GOLD analysis project Ga0126310, IMG submission 92540) | Serpentine soil microbial communities from UC McLaughlin Reserve, CA, USA - Plot60 | ecosystem: Environmental > Terrestrial > Soil > Grasslands | place: USA: UC McLaughlin Reserve, Lake County... | reverse complement strand
TGCATAAGAATATAGCATGGGAAATAATTGAAAATATGTTAAAACCAGAAGTATTGTCCCCTTGGCTGGCCAAGCAAGGATTTCTTCCAACACAGACAACACTAGGCCAAGATACAAATCCCTTTGCGGATCACCTCAGAAAATCTATACCATTTTATGACGATATGATTTCAATGATTCCTACAGGTAGGGGTAGACCTAACATCGCGGAATACCAAGCCATTGCTGACCACGTAAGAGAGGCATTAGACGAGGTTTTTTACGGAATAAAACAGCCAAAACAAGCACTTGACGATGCGGCGGCAAAGTCAGCCAAGGTTTTAGGATGGGTAAAATGAGGAAAAAGTACATTAGCCATAAAGGTAGTCAGGATTGGAACTCTGGTTTGTATATGGCCATATTGCGTATATGAACACTGATGAGTTCAGCATGAATTGTACGGTCTACCTTTAATATTATTGGTCCTGGGCCAGGAAGGTAGTAGAATATTTATGACAAACTAAATATTCTATTCGTTCCACAGTTCTGGTATGGGTATTCCGGAAAAGATAAGATCCATCCAAGATGAAATAGATAAAACACAAATAAACAAGGCCACTGAACATCATGTAGGCCTCCTCAAGGCGAAAATTGCACGTTTGAAAAGAGAACAGGAGGAAAATACCCATGGCAAGACATTATCTACTGGTGCAAGTAACGCAGGTTTTGACGTTAGAAAAACCGGTGATGCGACTGTAGTATTTGTAGGGTTGCCCAGCGTTGGTAAGTCGACTCTTCTTAACAGGTTGACAAATGCCAGATCAAGAGTTGGTTCTTATAACTTTACGACACTTACAGCGGTTCCGGGACTATTATCTCATCAGGGAGCCAGAATACAAATACTTGATATGCCTGGAATTATAGAGGGAGCAGCCAACGGAAAGGGTCTTGGCAAGAGAGTGCTTTCAGTCGCAAGAAACGCAGATTTAGTCCTTCTTATTCTAGATGTGTTTCAACCACAACACCTATTGATACTGAAAAAAGAACTCTCCAATATAGGAATTAAATTGGATCAGAATCCCCCTGACGTAGTAATAGAGAGAACAACTACCGGAGGCGTTTCGGTGAATATGCAAGTTAAGACAAGGATAACAGAATCGCTAGTCAAAGACATCTCACGCATTCATGGTATACACAACGCCAGAATTACTATAAGAGAGCCAGACCTGACAGACGAACAATTTATAGATGTTTTGACAGGAAACAGAGTTTACATCTCTTCTTTAGTGGCACTAAACAAAATAGACCTTGTAAACCAAGGATTCGTCAGAGAAATTCAATCAAAGATAGGGGATCAATTTATTCCAATATCTGCAGATGCGAATATCAATATCGATGCCTTGAAAGATAAGATTTACGAAAAGCTAGATTTCATAAGGATCTATATGAGACCCAAGGGGGGAGAAACAGATTACAAAGAACCAATGATCATGCGAAGAGGTTGTACTATTCAAGATGTTTGCAATAAGATACATCGAAGCATGGTAAGGGACTTTAGGTTTTCGTATATATGGGGGAAAAGTGCAAAGTTTGGCGGTCAAAAGGTGGGGATAGACCATGCACTCATTGACGAGGATGTTCTGACAATAGTCAAAAGGAGCAACACACCTTGATGCTTCAAACCAACAATCGTTGATTCTATTATGATAATATGCATTATTCGTCCACATCCGCTCTGAAGGGACGAACTAAAAGCAATATACCTTTGAGTTTTTGTCATTGTTGTGTTAAGGCAATTTAGGAACCTATGAGACCATTCTACCGTATTTCTCTGGGCCAAAGCAATTGTTAGGCGCGTAAAAGCGTGTGAAGTGCTGACATCCATGGTCTGCAAGATCTGTTGCTCTAGATAAATAAAACCCAGTGGCAATAGTCATGGTGAAAGACTGCCTGCTATGACAAATGATATCACGAGAACAATCGTGAATGCGGCGACAAATATGATATACTCTAACTAACAGAAGTATATCTGGCAGTTCCCACCGTGTAATGCCACCTTTGTGTCATCGTAGTCTGCGTCTGCGTGAGTCAATTGAGTGAAGTCAACTGCTAACTAGTGAAGTAAGGTAAGGCACATCTTAATGAGAAAACTAAGAACAAAGTTAATTAATGTTCCTTACCTGACTATACTTACTTAAAAATGAGTGAACCACTTCCAATACTGCGAGGCTTGACCAACAAGAAAGAAAAGATTTTGAAACTGCTATCCGCTGGTAACCATTCCACTAAAGACATAGCTAGAATAGTCGGTACGACTGAAGCTTATGTATGAAAGGAGAAGAGCAAATTAAAGGCATCGGGTCTTCTAATTCGGCGCGACACAGAAGTAATATCCAAAACAAGCCAGCTCAATGTGTACACTAATAGTAGCTTGCTTAATGTTCCTCAATTAGATCAGGAGGGTTTGATGAAACTATATAGTCAATTTCTTGTTGGGAAAAAGCCTCCAGAAGTTATAGCTGAATATGGATTTCATCCGGAATTGGTGGAGAGTGAATATCAGAGGTTTGTAAGACTTGCAGAATACGACATTGATTCTCTGCAAAAAAAATCTTTCTAGAGTTTAGACAGGATTTACTAACTACTAGCAATTATACAATAAATTCTTTGCTCGAAAAATACAGGAAGGATGGAAAGTTAACTATAGACGAATTTATCCAATTGATCAAGTCACTACAAAATGAAAAATACCGATTGGGAAAAGTTTCTGCGATTGATGATCTTGTAAGTGGTAACGCGCCTGACGGATGGGTACCAGCACTTTGTTTGAATTGCAATAAACCAATACCCGGATGTATGGTGGATGCTACAAAGAGATCAACGATAACGAAAACTGATGTTCCTATACCATGGACACATTCTTATTTCGGGAGCTCTTGTGCACAACTATAGTGGTAAAATTAATATCAAGGCTTACCCACGAAACTTATCAATTAACACAATGAAATAACAAAGATCTCTAATATCCGTAAAATTATCCTTTCTCTGATATTTGGCAACAACTCAGTAGCTTCGATCTGGGGCTAGTTTCGAGATGCCGATCGATTGCTCTCAAAGGTAAAACGACATAGAAGAGAGACGTTGTGAGGCCAGTGTCAGATGAATTAGTGCCAAAGGTAAACAACATTGAAGAGATTCAGATACGGCCTTTACTTTGACTGAAATTATTATCCACTAGAGCGTTAGGGCGTGCTGTTTACACAATACGAGTGTATGTCGTTAGGATTTGACCGAACCTTAGTAACTTATTATTTCAGAGGTATTTTATACAATTCCTTTTGCTCAATGGATGCCCAAGCCCCAAGCGGTGTATTTAGATTTGCATTTGTAGCAGTTCCAATGATGCGGCTAACGACAATTTCTTTTGGATCCATTGGTGGCCAAACCATCGCTACATATTCGCCTTCATTACCCGCCTTGTCAAGACTTGCTTTTTGCATTCTAGATCTCTCAAACCCCTTGGAAGTCAGTTTCTCTTGTACCCGATCAAAAAGATCACGTTGGCCATGAACAATAATATAAACAGTTTTCATGTCATCTATCTCGGAGGCCAGGAATTTATTACACCCTTTATTTGATGTATAATGACTCTATGTATAAACGTGTTGTTGATATAACTGGTCCCTGTACAGACGCGTGTGGCCATAGTAGCGGACTCTTATATGGGCATGATTTTTCCGGAAAACATTTCAGAAAGGATCTCAAGATTCTTAGATGGCAAGCTAAATTTCCCATTCATTAACAGCGATGAATTGATGTGTATTTTTTTCCTCTACGGCAGGAAACTGAAGGTGAATGGAGAAGATGAATACAAACAAGTAATCGATCTAGCCGGCCAGACATATCGCAAAATATCTATGGACATACAAGCGCACTCTAGGAACACTGAAATTGATAGAATTACAGAATTTGTTCGCAGTAATTACATCAATAGAGGTCTGCAAATAACCGTAGAAACGAGGAGCAAAGAGGTTAACGTCGACCAACGATTTTTTTCCGACCCTGTGATTTTGTCTGACTGTTTTGCCAGACACACAGCTTATTATGACCAAGATTTTTTTTTCCAAGTATATGGTCCAATTAAAGGATCAGATTTAACCAGTAATATGCATGAAATCCTTCAAGGGCGGATGGTCATGATAGGCTATAACAGGATGGACCAGGAGTCCTTGCCATTCGAACATCCTCTTATGCCATTATATGTATGGATGAGCGACCCGACTTATTCGGATTTATCTGTTAAAAACGATAGCAAGTTGTCTCGAAACGATCAATAATAGATTTACCTATACCCAGAGTCACATGATACTATATTCTGAATCATATAATAACAGCATCTTTGTATTTATGAAAGGTAAGCCTTATAATGATCAATAATCCAATCTGTGTGTTTGACTCTGGGTTGGGCTCATTGTCAATCATACGGGAGCTTAGGCGAGAGATACCGCACGAGAACTTGCTATATTTTGCTGATAGATCTCATTTTCCATATGGCACAAAACAACACGATGAACTACGTGGAATTATAACAAATACCATTAATTATTTGGCAAGGTATAAGCCTAAAGTTATAATCATTGCATCTACTACCCCCTCTCTTTACATATTAGACGAAATCAAGAAAAAGACAGGTATGTCATTGATCGGCGTAAAACCGCCGCTTAAAGAAGCCTGTAGACTGACAAAGAAAAAGCATATAGCTATTATGGCTACCCAAGCGAGCATCTCCAGCAAGGCTCTTACAGAGCAAATTAGAAGGGAGGTACCGCAGGACATTCTTGTTACCAAAATCAATGTCTCACCTGTGATTGATTTAGTGGAAAACGGTACGTACATCACTAACGAGCGCAGGACATTTGATGTAATATCAAATATAATAGGAGACGAGCTTGACAGAAAAATAGATGTCGTGACATTGTCTAGCACCCATCTCCCATTTGTAAAACGGTACCTAAGTAGTCTGCTTCCTACCGTGAAATTTGTCGATCCTGCCAGAATCGTTTCAAGAGACGTCAAGAAATTTTTGATATCTGGTAGGAAATTAAAGAGGAGCGGAGTCGGTAGATTGGAAGTGTATGTTTCTAGCGGAAAAAGACAATTTGAAGAGATAATCCGTGCCATGGGGGTAAAGGAGCCTGTTCAAGAAATATCCGTAAATTTTTGATGTTTATCCTTCTAAAACTTGGAAATTGCTCGTGTTTGGACGTCTCAGACCAAGGATTGTTATGAGCACATCCAAACAAAAATAATAATTTCGTTTGAAAATTATATCGGCCTGCCGCTAGTCTCATGTTGGCGTGTACCAACATTTTTAAGATTGCTATCAGTCCATCAACATATCTGCATCTTGAAAGAAGGAGTCTCTATAATCGCAGGTCCATCATCATTTGATCTAGCCGCCAGGATCTCCAAAGAATTGGATGCGAAGCTAGTTTCGGTCGATGTACGCATTTTCGAGGATGGCGAAAGCAAATTAAGAATAGGCGAGATGGAAAAAGAATCTTGTATAATAGTCCAGTCAACTTATCCTCCTACAGATCGACACCTAATTCAGTTATTGATGATGGTGGAAAAATGTGCTGATTTAAAGGTAAACAAGATCTGCGCAGTAGTTCCCTATATGGCATATGCACGACAAGATAAGGAATTTGTAGAAGGCGAGGTAGTCAGCATGCGACTAGTCGCAAGCTTGCTTGAGGCAGCTGGGGCTAATAAGTTAATGACGGTGGATGTGCATAGCTCATTTGCTTTATCACATTTTACTATTGACGCTCAAAATATTTCTTCCATACCTATATTGGCCACCTACGCTGCCCAGAACTTGAATAGCAATAGGCCGATCGTAGTGTCCCCAGACATGGGCGGTGTAGAACGAGCTACAGAGTTCGCTAGAATTTTAGACACTGATATGATCGCCCTTAGAAAATTCCGTGATAGAAATACAGGACGATTGTCGATAGATGAAAGATTAGATGTGAATCTGGAAGGAAGAGATGTAATTCTTGTAGACGATATGATAACCAGTGGCTGCAGCATTGCAAAAGCTTGCCAACTACTCAAGAAGCACAAATGTGGTAAGGTATACACTACATGCACCCACGCGCTCTTGGTCGGAAATGCTGTCAATAGAATTAAAGCAGCAGGAGTAGAAGACATAATTGCAACAAATTCTATCCCAAATGCATCTGCCAAGGTTGATCTAAGCCAGATCATTTCGGCAAATTTGAAGAAGCTAATAACTGATGCTTGGTGAATCATTGAATTAGTTTACCTTAGCAATAGTAATCATTTGCAACCCGTGACTCAGAACATACCATTGTAAGACGAAGTAAACATTTAGTATAATCCGAAAAAAAGTGGAAGTACAATTTGATTCAATTTCCACCTGTCAGTCGTATATCCATTGATAAAGCACTGACTGCAGCGATGATTAGACCAGCCTAGTATGCAGCGGTTTCAAAATGGAAAGCCTTCTCGCATAGCCGTAACTTTCGGATCGTGCATATTTTGCATAGCTCCTGTCTTGTGCTGTTTGTCTTGCGGTTGGTCAAATACTTGGCTGTAACAGTCTTTTACCTCTGGTACTGTCAGATCACCGTCTTCTGCAGCGCCAGATTGACATTTTGATTCTTCAAGCCCTTTGGAAAGATAATGCTATTGTCTCCTGAACTTGCACTGGGATCTCGGGTTTTACTATCCTTTGATTTCTGATAACTTGACTTCTCCTCACTACTGCCATCTGTTATTGTATTCATTGGATCCATAAATTTGGAGGATTTGAACTTGTCAGCGGCGAAAGCTGAGCCGATAATACCCGTTGCAATAATAAGCCATGAGGCCAAAGCAATTGAAAATAGACTCGACGTTGTTCTGTTAATATATATTGAGACTCATCATAACGCTATCTTTTTAAGAAATACGAAATTAATTAATGCCCATTATACATCTAAATATTTATTATCAAGAATACTATAAGTAACAACCATTCAAATGCCGACATGGAATGCTTGTAGTACTGACATATCAAAATAACAGAGACACAAGGCAGAAATAAGAAAAATGCCCTAGATTTAATGCATACTGATTACAAATTGCTTGCATATTGTTATTTTACGACTTTTACATAACAAAAGCAATAACTTATTCAGCGTGATCGCCCGCTTATCTTAAAGAGAGGTCTTCAAGCTCAAAGAATGTTTGATTGCCAGTCATTGTTTTATCATAGAATGGTCGTAACCACAGACTAAGCTTAGAAATTGTTAAGCGTGACTTCACTAGCAGTTACAGTCAGGACATTCCTCGATGAAAACTTTTGAGGAATTCCTGTCTTCTACTGCGAGGACGAAACCGGTCCCCTTACAAGTTGAGCAAACCTTCATGCAAGATAATTATTAATTAAACGATCCTGTATAAAAATTTTCAGTCCCCGATGCTTATAATGAGTTAGTTTTTGTGGAAGGATACCACAATCTTAAATATCTTGCGAGTTAAACCCTTTGCCATTTGATCCGGCAAATATCTTAGGAATAAGCGTATCCGGAGAACATAACGCTAGGTAAACGACATTTGTTAAATTTAGAATGAATTGTCATATAAACAGGCCTTGCGAAGTTTTTCAACTGTCCGAAAACATAATCACATGATGTTTAAAGACTACGCCTCTGGATTGACATAAGGATTGTCGTCCCCGTCCATATCATTTTCTGCAGACTTCATTTGGTCATATTCAATTTCATCCTTGTTATCTACCTGTTCTGCTGTCAGTGCTGTGGTTCCAGACCTTTCTTGCTCTGGTTCTACTATGGCCTCCTTTGGTACTTCAGGAAAAGGTTTTTGTTTCTTTACTTCTGTCATTATCGTCGTTAGTGTAAGCATGACATTCCTTATCACGCTTTCAGTTCAACGTAACGTTCCCAACTTCTTGTAGGGTAACACAAACTCAATTGATAAGGGTTGATTCCAGCAAGTAATTTTTTGCGGAGATTTAGGTTGCTAAACATGGGGTGATCGGGAATATTCTCTTTTTTAACTATATGGTATATAGATAATATCCTTGGCGGAAATACGTGAACCAGAGTCAATGATCCTTGCGAACATTTGGTGATGTCACATTCATTTCAATCGGATCTATTGCTCGTAAACAAATATCTGCAGCATGTTTATACAAAAGTGAACCAAAATGGATCTGCGCTCAGTATAACCTGGTTATATCGGTTGCCGTAAAGATGTCTATATTAGTCGTTGCCAATACTCTTCAAAAACACACCTTTTAATTTGACGTTTATACATTTCTCGACGATTAATAGCATAAGCGGGAAGGATTTTAATATCATGTTATGAATCTTCCAAACGTGGACTATGAAAGTCTCAGATATTGTAGCATACAAAGTGATAACGGCTAATCCAGAGGACACTGCATCAAGAGCTTTGAAACTTATGTATGAAAATAACACTAGCCATTTGCCGGTAGTCGATGACAACGGAAATTTTCTGGGTATGGTATATGCTAAGCAATTTCTTACTGTAAACGCTATGCCCAGTTCGAAATTGAAAAACTTCATTACTAAAACTCCTCTGTTAAATGTAAGTGATATGATTGAGAAAAGCGTTGAACTTTTCATGACAACAGGAAACCATGTATTACCAGTATTCCAAGACGGAAAGCTATATGGTACTATTAGCGAAAATGACGTGATTTTGACCTCGGATTTTGGGCATGCAACGGTTGATCAGATAATGTCAGGTGCTATCGTGGTGGAAGATCAATCAACGCTAAGCAACGCACTATCGAAGATGCGCCGCTATAACATATCTAGACTTCCTGTAATTAACTCGACTGGGATTCTGATTGGGATTGTCGCGGCCCTTGATGTCGCAAATCTTATTTCTGTTCCTAGAGAGCGGGCTTCGAAATCACCAGGCATTGGGACAGCAGTAGCTATTAGGGATATTAAAGTCAAGGAAATCATGAGGAAAGCGTCGTCAGTGGAAGCTGGCACAAAACTAAATTCATTAACCGAAAAGTTTAGAACAACGGACGAAGTCGTCGTCGTAGGAAACGGTAGACCTATTGGCATAATCACGCCAAAGGATGCATTGGAACTTATACTGCCGAAACGATCGGAACCCTCAATTCATATCGCCCACGTCGATGAAGATAATATACGTAGGGAAATAGAAGAGCAGTTTAGCAAATTCCTAAAAAAAATTCAAGGAAAATTGGAAAATGTACAGTTAGTAATGGTGTATGTCGATAAACATAAAACTCACAAGTATTCACTCAGGGCTCGAACTATTACTGATAAGGGTATAATCGACGCCAAGGCCGTAGGCTATGATGCCTTGAGTGCCTGTAAAGAACTGATCTCGAGACTTGAGAGAAGAATAAAATCTGAGCATAGTCAAAAAGTGCGGAACAAGCAACACAGGGATCCCAACAGAAGCTTACCATGGCAAGAATGATTCCGGAAAATAGCGCAGATGAGGAGATTCGAACTCCTGATCGCCCGAGGGCGAATCGGCTTGCTTTCAGCCACGTACTCAAGGCCGACGCATTATTGTGTTCTCTTTGGCTACTTGAGAGGACCACTCTGCCACATCTGCTCTCTGGTTGATTAGGACCAGCTCCTACTATATATTCAATTGGTTTTACACACCAAGTGTTATGGAATCAAATATGTCATAGTTCGACGCCTGATAGGATAAGGTTTCAAACATGCATTCTGATAGTAGATTGATTTTCTTGTAAGTAAAAAATGCAATAATAACAATCTGCGTAATCTTGTTATAACATACGCCCATCGATACATATCAGCAAATGATTCCGATAAACAAGCCTTGGTTGGATGCAGAAGAAAAGACTGAGATAATGCACGTTTTAGAGGACAACGTTCTTACATCGGCAGCCAGAGATGGTGGAAAGAGAGTACAAGATTTTGAAATTGAATTGTGCAACTTCCTGAAAGTAAAACATGTGGTAGCAGTAAATTCCGGAACATCTGCATTGTTTGCGGCTCTAATCGCTGCAGACATTAAGAAAGGCGATGAAATTTTGGTTCCATCGTTTACATTTGTCGCAAGTGCGAATTCCATACTGGCCGTAGGTGCTAAACCTATATTTGTAGACATAAATTTAGATGATTACACCGTTGATATATTCGACCTTAAATCCAAAATTACCAATAAATCAAAAGCCATCATACCCGTGCATCTTTATGGACATCCTTCGGCAATAGATGAAATAAATGAGCTTGCCGATGCATACTCATTAACCGTAATCGAAGATGCCTGTCAATCTGTCGGATCCTCATATAAAGGGAAGCAGACAGGCACTATAGGTTTGATGGGCTGCTTTAGCATGTATGCAAGTAAAGTGTTGACATGCGGCGAGGGGGGAGCTATAGCGACAAACTTTGATAATGTGGCGGAAAATCTGAAAATGATAAGAAACCACGGAATGTTTGACGGTTATGACACACGAGTGTTCGGTCTTAACCTCAGGTTACCGGAATTGAGCGCTGCTATCGCAAAAGTTCAAACCAAAAAGTTGCGCAGAATGCTTGATTCAAGAAGAAGAAATGCCAAATTAATGTCAGAAATGTTGCTTGACAGCGGGAAAAAATTAAAAATAAAATTCCCCCAAGAAGATCAGGATAAACAATTCAACTGGTATCTTTACACAGTGGCATTTGAAGATAGTACTACAAGGGATAAAGTCAAACAGAAGATGCTAAAACATGGAATAGGCGCCACCGTTTACTATGATCCTCCTATTCATGAAACTCCCTACTATCGTGAAGTGACTACGTCCACCTACCAAAATGACAAAAAGACTCTTCCCAAAACAGAATGGAGTGCCCGACATGTTTTATCCTTACCGGTTCACCCGTTAGTAGAAGAGCACGACATAAAGTATATGGCTGACATTTTTAAAGAAATCGACTAATTCTTTTTTTCTATAAATCCTGTCCGTTCGATATTCATAGCTGTTACTGTTATCTAGTAACAACAAAAGAGCTAGTAGAAAATACCTTGTATAAAGCCGCGAGCGAGCGATGGTATTCGTTATGTATATTAGAGTATTTGCTACCTATATTTGGATTTTCGGCAGCCGATCTTGATTATTATGGTATGATCGTTCTTGGTTATTGTGCAACAAGCTCTTTATTATTCAACAGCGTATGCTCATGCGTGAGATTAATAATTTATACTGGTAAAGGCGGAACGGGAAAGACGGTTACGTCGTGTTCTACCGCAGTGAAGCTGGCCAAGATCAACAAGAAGACGATTGTAATATCCGCCGATCCTGCTCACACTCTAAATGATGCTTTTATGATTACGGACATCGGCACCGAACCAAAAAAAATTGCAGCAAGTTTATACGCATTGCAAGTAGATCCGGTAGTAGAAATGAATAAGCAATATGGTACAACTTTGTCTAATGTGATCTCAATGTTCTCAGCAAGGGGAATAGATGAGTCTCTTGCGTATGAGGTTGCTATGTTGCCAGGAATGACTCAACTATTTTCATTGCTAAAAATAGACGAGATTATACAGACAAAGATATTTGATTCCATAGTGCTAGATATGCCCGCATCTGGGGAAGCTCTGCGGTACTTGTACTTCCCAAAATTGGTAGGTGGCATTGGAAGAAAGCTTTCGGGTTTAGCCGGGATGTTCGGCGAAGTTACTAAAATGTTACACTTATTCTCGAGGAATTCAAATCCCTCAGGGAATATTCTTCAAAACGGCGAACTCCTAGGTAGGCTTGATGCTCTATCTGAAATTATAAGAAATACGGATACGACAAGCCTCAGACTGGTTGCAAATCCGGACACGTTTAGCATTGAGAATGCGAAAAGAGCTTTAATTTCCGCTTCGCTTTACAGCATAAACGTCGATCTTGCTATAATTAATAAAGTGTTGCCCCCAGCTAGTACTGATGAGTATTATCTTAAATGGGCTGGCTTTCAAAGATCAAAGGTCGATGAAGCGAAGGCAAATTTTTATCCAGTTCCGGTAAAGGAAGTCGAAATGCACGCAAATGAACTGCGCGGCTTTGATATGCTAGACAGAAACGCTGAGCTATTATTTGGCAAGGATAACCCGGCCGACATATTCTATCGCGGCAAACCAATCACCTTTAAAACCGAAGGCCATACTATGCTAATGTCGATAAAGGTCCCATTTACAGAAAAAGGTGACTTTGATTTAGAGCGATATGGTGACCAGCTATCCATAAAAGTGAAAAACCCTACTGGATACCTTGTCAATGTCATACCGCTCCCCATAGTTGCTATGGACATGAAGCTTGTCAAAGCAAAACTACAAGAGGATGAATTAAATATATTGTTTGAGAGAAATGCCTCTTAGAACAACACACGGCTACACAAGGCGGCTATAAATTTGCTAGCAGTATCGATCCTGGGATAATTGTCTATTAAATAGACAAAGGACACACATGTCCTTTCGGATCCTGTCCGCATATGGTTTAAATAATATATAACTCGATTATTGTTAGATAAATATGCCAATAGATCCAGACTTTCCGAGAAACAATCAAGTAATAGGTAAGCACATGCATTCTGATGGTGAGCATTATCACTTTGTTTGGGGTCCAGGGAAACTACAAGAAGCAGCAGAAAACGAGGAGGTAAAGTCTGCTTATTCAGCCAAGGGAGAAGAGATTGTCCCATTAGGAGTACATGGTACAATGGTAGCAGTCGACTGGGATTCTTGCGTGGCTGATGGTGCCTGCATCGAGGCATGTCCTGTACAGGTGTTTCAGTGGTACAGAACAGAACAAGATGTGCCTGCTACAGAGGTAGCAAATATAACAAGCGCTGGCACTGGCAGCACTGTGAAAGAAGAGAGGAAAGATTATACAGACAAGGCTGACCCGATTAGAGAACATGACTGCATCTGGTGTATGGCTTGCGTCTCCGTATGTCCACCGCAGGCAGTCAAGGTCGATCAATCTAGTCTAGAATTCCATGAGAAAGCTTCAGGTACATTTAATGAAGAACTTTCAAAAGGTAGTGCTCCTCCACCTCATGCGCATTGAAAGGAGCGCCTGTCTTATTTTTTTGGTCTGTTTCGCATTAAACTTGTAGATAGTTGTATAAACCCATTAAATATGACAATAATGACGTGAAAGCGAATTTTGAAGTAATAACACGATTAGCTCATTGTAGACAACCCTAGATGGTAGTAGTACTTGACTCATATATGGGGATCTTCATGCCAGAGGATATTGGAGGCCGGGTTTCCAAATTCATGTCTGGTGACAGCTCCTTTCCCTTTATAGAAAAGGATGAGATAATAGGTACTTTTTACTTATTCGGAAGGGAGAAAGGTGTGACAGGTTATCAGGAGGCAGAAACTGTTGTAGACTTAGCGCGAAGAACAGTACAGAGATCGTCAGGTCATATAACACTTCTTCGAAATATGGGAAATAAGCTTACTTCTGAGTTTATACGACAGGACTATACCAAAAGAGCCTTACAAATATCGGTTGAGGTTCAAAATGAACATTCATTCGATACATCCCAACTGGAGAAGCGTATAACAATGGATCCTACCATCTTGTCTGCATGCTTTGCGCAACACATAGCCTACTACAATCAAGACTATTTTTTTGAGTTACTTGGTCCTTTTGATGAAAATCAAATTCCCAGACCTTTGACGCGCAAGCTGAGTGGAAGGATGTTATTAGTGGCGTATAACACTGCAGACCCGCACGCATTACCGTTTCAGAATACACTTCAGCCATTCTTGGAATGGATCCGAAAAGCCAGTTAAACAATTTTTTAGCCGACCAACATATTTAACTTGAAATATCGCTTTAGCGAACAATATTATGTGCTGACTTGCTAGCAATATCTGGAATACCAAGACTAGAAACCAACTGGATGATCTTCTATAACCCCGATCATATTTTTGATATCAAGTACAATGATGTCCCCAGGAAGGTTAATGGTCAAAAGTGCCTCTTGAGGTGGGCTATAATGCAACATGTACTAGGATTCCTTTCCCTAGTCTTTTTTCGCTTCGTCTTTGGATTGTGCGTCGCGCCCCAAATATTGATTGAATACTCGACTCTATAGTAAGGAATAGACAACCTTGGGTATGACAGATTGCTTGATCCGTGGTTTGGTCTATGTGTAGGCAAAGGATCATCTTGATCTCGATCTTTCAATTTGTCCTCTAATATTTCACACATATAATGAAGACATTTAAAAAAAGTATTCATCTAAGTTTCGATTAAGTTGCGGTTTTCTTATGCCACTTGTATTCAAGCGCTCTTCCATTGAAAGGTCTTCAGGACCCGTGTCTGCAGCTCTTCTAACTCTCTTGAGCGTGCTGACGTCTTGAGTATCAGATAAATATACATTATATATCAAAGCATTTTCTTTTCCCTCGGAATTTCTAATAATTCTACCTATTCTCTGCACTATTTGGTTCATGTTAGATGTTGATGCTAATATTACAGCTACTCTAACCTCAGGTACGTCATACCCAATTTCCAATGTATGTACCGAAAGTAATGCAAAGAATTCTCTTCCCCATTCGGACAGTATCTTCAACCTTTCACCTGATTTTAATTTGGCCGAGATTATCTCTGAGTTTATTCCTTTACTATGCAGCACTTCTTGCAATCTTTGAATTGACTCTATTGTTTCGCTAAATATCATTATTCGTTCTGAAGGATGTTTTTTTGTTATAACCTCTGTCGCTGCTGCTAGCTTGTTGTGCGCACAACTCATGAGCTTTTTTCTGTCTTTTACGTTAGCAAACCATGTTCTTGCTAGGGCTGCTATATGTCCCCTCTTCGTTAGGAATGATGAAATCGATTTCGGATCTGACGTCTTAAGATAGGCCGAAATACTTCTAATTTTCCTAGAGTATTCATCATACATCTTCTTCTCCTCATATGTAAGGTGAACCTTTACTGGAACAACAACTGGCTTTGCTAATCTTTTGTCTCTTACTGCTTCCTTTATCATATATTTTTTAACTGGTGGCATTAGTGATAGAACTGTCTCGTACCTAGGATCTTGTTCGTCTATAGTTGCAGTCAGCCCAAGTAGGTATCTCTTTGGGTTATCGCATTTTTTTATAGTATCAAAGATTGTACTGAGTCTGATCGCGGTGTTGCTTACCAAATGTACCTCATCAAAGACAATCATATCGGAATTGCGGATGAGATGAGCATTATTTGCTGCACTTTGATAGGTACTTATAGTGATCTCGCGCGGTTCTTTCCTCTCTCCAAAATATGCACCTACGTGCTCTTTAGGAACACCGTATTTCAAGAGCCTTTGAATATTTTGTTCAACCAGCACGATGCGCGGGACCAAAAAGAGGATAGTAAAGGAGCTCCCAAGAAGATCGATTGCTGCTCTTCTTGCACATTCAAATGCTATTTCTGTCTTTCCGGTTCCTGTGCTGTAAATGATGGACCCATTATATCCGTTCGTGATCCACTCATCGACTGCATCAAGCTGATCCTTGGTAAGTCTGAATGGAAATCTTATCTTTGATATGGCCGCGCTTGAAATTCTCTCTTTAGACATCGGTGTTGGAATATTATGTGAAGCACTTCCAGTGTTTTCTGCCTTTTGATCTGCCATAGTATGCTGTATCTCAATATGATATTTACAATCAACTTCAAAAATGTTCTGCATCGATTCTGAGATAGCAAACAAAAGATACAATAAAATTTTTTTCCATTAAAATGTCAGAAATCTGGCGCAACCCAAAACTCTACTCTACATCATATAAGTGTGACATAAAGCGAGTATCTTTAACGCTTCCTTCCTGCAGCTTATTAAGCACGAATAACGAAACAAGCCCTGATATCGTATATCTTCAAGGGAAGTTAAACATGACGTATAGCAAGTTAGATTTACTAAAATAAGCATAATGACTTGTACTGCTTCCTTACGATATTACCCCCTGATCTATGGCGAGTTAGTCAAACAAATGCTCTCTTAGACATCAAAACAACCATGATATTTCTAAACAAGCAAAGCGATCAGCAGAAAGAAGGCATGATCTAATAGCCCTCTTGAGACCTTATGGTAATTTACCTTCTGATTATATTGTTTCCTTCTCATCACCTGCTGAATGCGAAGATAGCACCTACACATATTATTGCCTATCATTAGCAATTGTAGCAATTACATATACATGGATTGATTTTTAACGCAGTCTGCCTATGGTCGAAAATGTTTGTGACCGATTCAATGTATGGCTGATGAATGTCCTTAAGATAATTTTAAACCCTATAAATTGTAGGTCGTGCTATATATTGAGGAACAATATGAGTCAAAACCTTAATCGAAACGAAAATCACAGCTCTGGAAATCAAGAACAGTCAGCGAGCCAGTGGTCTCAAATAATAGGACAAGTAATGGAAAAACTGATGGGTACCAATGTGTCGACTACAATAAGTTTTGACAACCTTGAGGTCGACGTACCAAAAGCACAGGGACCTGGTGGCAGAGATCTAGGAGGAGCAAAATGGACAGTTAATGGAAAAATTATATGGACCTCAGAAGGCCACAAAACAACAGGATAGAACACAAGACGATCAACGGATAATCAATATTTCTGATTCCGACGCCTTCTAATACCTAACAGAGCTGGGTGTGGCGCAGAGAGCTAAATATTTCTCTTAACTATTTGTTTTCATGTTTTATTAGCACATATCTCTTACATTGTAAATTATTTGCACGACAAGATCTTGCTGTTAACTTTCAAGTATCTCTCCAGTTGAGAGTTAACCAATAGGAAACGTTCAGAAGGCGTTAAATTTTATCGTATAAACATGGTTCAGCATAATTTCTATTATTCGTCCTCTGTCATCGTGGCGAACCTCGTTCATAATAAGATAATTCGTTTTTGTTTCCGAATGATTGTTGAATTTAAGAGCATACAAAACACATAGTCATTAAGATACAAGAGCAACCCTGCATGTCATGTGAAGCTGCAGTTTATTTATAAGATGTTATCGTATTTACACTGTTTAAATTCGAGATATTTTCAGAATGAATGCTTCCAATAAATACGGTTTACCTGTCCCGCGCAATGCTTTAGAACGGATAGACAGAACTTCATCTCCTGCTCACATTGGCAAGCTTAGAAATGCGATTGATTTCATAGTTCCTAAAAATACGTCAGTACTTGCAGCCGCAGAAGGCTTAGTGACATTGGTCAAAGACGACTCCGACATCGGAGGTCCAGACCCTTCCTACTGGGTTTACAGCAATTTTATTGCAATTAAGCATTTGAACTCCGAGTTCACCAGGTATGATCATTTGGACTATCGTAGTTCAAACGTACGCGTTGGACACTATGTGCATAAGGGCCAAGTCCTGGGTAAAGTGGGCCTGACTGGCTACACGTACCTTCCTCACTTGCATTTCCAGGTATTTATAATTACAGGGCCAAATGTTTGGATTGATTATGAGACGTTGGAAATTGAGGAATTTGATTAAACTGCTCAACTCAGTTGAATATAATTAACGATCGTTTCCCATTTCCAGCTTATGGAATGAATCTATTTGATCGAGGATATGTATGAACTCAATGATCAGCCTGGCAGTCAATATCTCTCCATTGGATATGCGATAATTAACAGACGACTTCTTTCAACAACTCAGTATTTCAGGTCTGAGATAAAAAACGTATTTTTATCTCCACGTAGTTTCAATAATCGCATTTCTTACTAGTATGAGTGGTATTCTAGCTTGTGAAGTTTTAGCTCCTTCAGATTGGCAACCAGTTTGTTGCACTTTTCACACTTCCATTGAGAGGCTCTTGCTTCCTCGTATGTATGATATGTTCCATCTTTACCCTCATATTTCCTTGTTTTAAAATTGTATATGAATGGATTATAACTTACCTTATACTTTAGCTTGCTAGCGTCCTTCATGTATATGTATTTGGAAACAGCATATTAAAAACCACTACGTCAGTTCATTAAATAATATTATTTTATAAAATAGAGTATTGCTTTTTCTTATGATTCAATAATTGACTCTACTTCTTGAACATTGCTATGTGGGTAATACTCAGAACTTTCATAAAAAGACAAAAAACTATACTGGTCGCACAAAGGCAAAACAAGTAAAGAGAGCAGCCGCTATTGTTGTCACAATGAATTATCATACACATAGAGAAATGCTTGGACAATTTCGTGCTTGTTGTCGAAGTTATGGTTGACAGCCGTTCCAATGGTAATGCAACAAGGACATACCCCGACCTAATCTTTGTGTTTGTATATTCTCTTCTCGAATTAGTATGAGCACAACTGTCATGCGATTACATCCTCTTAAAATGAGCTAAACATTGACGACAAGCTTGTCAGCAATAAACTCACTTTAGTCTCCCCGTGATTTATAAATTCGAATAAAATCGCAATTGTAAGCTAGCTATAGCAGAAATGCAATTAAATAGTTATTTATATGTTATAGAAATAGCTCTTACATGGAAGCAGCTCGGATAATACAACCAAACGAATCTTTACAAATACAACAACTGGAAACACCAAAGCCAAAGGGCTCACAAGTTCTGGTTAAGGTAAATTCATCAGGAGTTTGTCATAGTGATATTCATTTGTGGCAAGGAGGTT
>Ga0126310_10000182_pt1 | contig 18695 bp, 18 predicted proteins | sample Plot60_FD_92540 | JGI IMG/M metagenome (GOLD analysis project Ga0126310, IMG submission 92540) | Serpentine soil microbial communities from UC McLaughlin Reserve, CA, USA - Plot60 | ecosystem: Environmental > Terrestrial > Soil > Grasslands | place: USA: UC McLaughlin Reserve, Lake County... | reverse complement strand
GGTGGGGAAAGGGAAAGGAGGAGTGGGCACCAGGTTAATTAGTTATATTCATACCGCATATATGTACGTTGTAAACCTCGCTCATGTGAAACAGATCACTCCAGCCGCTTAGGGTAACTGAACGTCTTGAAAGCAGAGAGCGTGTTTGGCAAACGTGAGGGTTAGACGGTCCTGAAGGCTCACGCGTATGCGGAGGGCTTATCTATAGCTCTCTCTTTTCGCACTATGGGGATTGTACGTCTAGCTAGAACTCAGCCTGCTGCTATGTAATAGTCAGGACCGTTTTTGGTACACCCTCCCTAGCTACTCAATTGCCGAGAAGAGGTCTTCTCAGAAACTGGGCTTCCGGTTTGCCGCCTTCTCAGAGAACTCACCCTCCCACTCGTTGAGACCCCTTCAGCCGATACTTTGTAGTAGAACTTGCGTCATGTCCATCTCCCGGATATAGTCGAAGCATAAGCAATCCGTCGGGGAAAGCAGGGCGGAAGGAGAAACGCCATGGTGAGTCCCACGAGCGTCACTACCGAGAACCCGGAGCCGCGCGGTAGGGGCGGGGGCGGCGCCTGCTCGAAAGGGATCCCGGCGGCCATTGGCAACAACATCGACGTGGCTTACTTCGACGAGCGGTCCTCCCGCGGTCGGTGGCTCAGCGAGGTATCGCCCACCGGGGTGCTGACGGGGGTGCTAGGCGAGATGTTCTTCTACTACGGGGTGTGTTGGATCCACCACCGTTGTTCAGAGCAGCGCCAGGGGACGACGCGGTGAGCAGTCCCGAGGAGATCCTCTCGTACTGGTTCCCCGAAGACTTTAGTAGCGCCGATCCGGAGACGCGCTGGCGCCAAATGCAGCGATGGATGGCCGGAGGCCCCGAGGTCGATAGGGAAATAACCGAACGTTTCGGAGAGGTATTAGAGCAGGCCAGAGGTGGAGAGCTTGACCATTGGGCAGACACGGCGCGAGGAAGGCTGGCACTCATCATCGTGCTGGACCAGTTCTCCCGCAACATCTACCGGGGCTCACCCCTCTCCTACGCGCAGGACGCGAAGGCCCTCCGGCTAGCCGTAGAAGGCATCGAGTTGGGGATGGACCAAGAGCTGTCGGACATGGAGCGGTTTTTCTTCTGGCTTCCGCTAGGTCACTCGGAGGACCTTGCCCTTCACGAGCGCAGCGTTAGCCACGCCGAGGAGGAAGCGGCTAACGCGCCGTCCCACCTCCGGGCGGGGGCCGAGTTCGGGGCGTCTCAGGCCAAGGCTGCCCGCGACGTTATAGCGCGCTTCGGACGCCACCCGCACCGCAACGAGATACTCGGTCGCGAGTGCACGCCGGAGGAGCTTGAATACCTGAGGACCGAGACGCCGCCGCACCTGCGTCGGCCTCCTTCCTCCTAGGCCCTTATTCACCAACGCCAGAGAAGGGGTCTTCTCGGAAACTCAAGGCCTGTGACGCCCTTATGGCGGTGAGGCGTAATTCTACTGCGAACCTCCCTTACGCCAACCCCAGGACTCAAGTATCCTTGTGATACATCGTATGAGGCGTAGTTGGCACCGGTTTGTAGAACGGGTCCCCCAGCGCAGCCGGGGCGGCTGGTCTTCTTCTCTTAGGTTGTCTTTTTGTGGCGTATGGGCTCTTCGTAGGGCGCGGTGACTTCCTCCTTGGGATGCCCCTGATACCCATGATTCCCTTTGCGCTCGGCCTCGGAGTGTGCATGTTGCTGATAGCTGCTGTATTGGCACTGCCGAACCAACCGCGCCGGGAAAAGTTGGGGCTATACGTTGCGGCTAGTGTGTTGGTCATAGGAATACTCGCGTACGTCGTATTGGTCCTCCTCCTTGGGGTGATCGCCCCGCTCTTCTAGGAACCTATCCCGAGCTCATTTCCTCGAGGGCGTTTCGGAACGAGTCCATCGGGCGTGCGCGAACCCGGGCACCATGAGGTTCCCTGACCGGCGCCAGAAGAGGGAGAGGAAGGGTCCCACCGCGACCTGTAAGGGGAGCAGCATGGCGATGTGCACAATGACGGACGCATGGGCAAACTCGGGGGGTAGGGGTATGATCGGGTAGTGCCAAATGCCCCGGAGAACCGACACGACGATCGTTGATACGATGCCATAGACAGTCGACCCCACGCCATGGCTCTCGCCCGGATGGCGTACGTACGAGTCGATCGCACCTCGGAACGCCACCTCTTCCATCATGAACATGACAGGTATTAAGGCAAGTAGCTGTTCGATCCCGACGAGGGCGGCCGGCCCCAGTCTCCCGCCGGTGGGCAGGGCGGTGGAGACATCGTGCCAAGCAAAGATCAGGACGCCGAGCACGCCGGCGGTGGCCAGGCACAGCCCGAGATAGCGCCAAGTCTCTCGCCTGAACTGCCATAGCGTGTAGGCGGCGGCCCCAGCACCGACGATCGCTGCTAGCAAGTAGAGGATGAAGTCGAGCCCCTGGCCGCGTACCACGTTTTGGGCCAAGTAGACGAACGGGACGATCGCTAGCAGGATCGCCAGGATCGCCAGCTTGAGGCTTACTCTCTTCAGGGAGAGGGCTGGCCCTCCACGAACCCACAGGTCTTTGATCGGTCTCCTGCGCACGAACAACTAGAAGCCAGCGGTGAGTGGGATGCCGAAGAGTAGGTAAGTGTATTGGCTCATGTACAGGAGCAGGCCGGCCGTGATCCAGACGCCGACGAAAGCGAGGACCTCAACCCAGCGCCGAATAAGGCGTGATTGCGGATATTTTCGGGAAGTCTGCACTTATCCTCCTCTGCCTAGCAGCGACATTGGTTGTCTAACCGACACTTGCACGGGCGAATGGCAGCCCCGAGATCGATGATGCACCTAAGAAGTTGTCGAGAGAAGGTGAGCAGACAGGGCAAAACGCTCGTCCTTTCCGGTAGGTCTGGCCTATCTTCTCAACCACTGCCGCTGTTGAGACTGCTACGAACCTGACGGTTACAAGCGGCTCCGGTATAATCGCAGACGTTGCGGGCGTTATCGCGAGGACGAAGAGCGGGGACGTTCGCGTTGGGGCGTGGCCAAGTGGCAAGGCACCGGGTTTTGGTCCCGGGATCGCAGGTTCGAATCCTGCCGCCCCAGCCTGCGGAGCCCATAGGGGTCTCTCGTGGGCGTTAGTGGCCGAGCACGAAGGAGCCGTTAGTATCCTATGTCCGAGCGCGGAGACTCGCCGATCTTTGCCGCTGTCCTAGCGGCCGGCAAGGGCACCCGTATGAAGTCCAACCGGGCCAAGGTGCTGCACACGATCTGTGGCGTGCCGATGGTCAACTACGCTATAGCCGCACTCGAGCCAATAGAGACACAGAGAACCCTGGTCGTCGTGGGCCACCAGGCCGACGAGGTAAAGTCGGTTTTGCCGTCGGAGGTTGATCCCATCTTGCAGAAGGAGCAGAGAGGCACCGGAGACGCGGTGCGCGTGGCTTTAGAGGCCATCGACGACGAGGAGGGCATCCTCCTCGTCGTGAACGGCGATGGCCCTCTTATCTCGTATCGTACGCTCGCCGGGCTCATCCAGCGCCACCGCTTGGCGCGGGTGGGGGCGACGGTGCTGGTGGCGGAACTCGTCGACCCGACGGGCTTGGGCCGGGTGATGGAGGACGCGGGGGTGGTGCGGATCGTCGAGGAGAGGGACGCGACGGAGGCGGAGAAGGAGATCCGGCTCGTCAACTTGGGGCTCTACGCGTTCGAGCTCAAGGAGATTCGGCGCGCCCTCGAGCTCGTCGGCGCGGAGAACGCCCAGGGTGAGCTTTACCTCACGGACGCCTTGGAGATTATCGGCGAGAAGAGCCGAGCAGTGACCTTCCGCCTGAAGGATCTCGAAGAGGCGAACCTGGTCAACGATCGGGCGCAACTAGCACGAGCCGAAGAGATCTTGCGGCGGCGCATCCTCGATGAGCACATGAGGAGGGGGGTGACGGTCCGGGACCCTGCCAGCACGCACATAGAGGCCTCCGTACAGATCGGGTACGACACGGTCATATTACCGGGGACGTTCTTGCGTGGGGAGACGAGGATAGGTTCGGACTGCGTAATCGGGCCGTCGGCAGACCTCCTGGACACGGTGGTGGGCAACGGAGCGCTCGTCGAGCACTCGGTTGGACGAGGTGCCGCGATCGGCGCGGGTGCTGCCGTGGGTCCGTATGCATACCTGAGGCCGGGGACGGTGCTCGGGGAGGTTTCGAAGGTTGGGGCTTACTGCGAGGTCAAGAACGCGCGGGTTGGGGCGAAAAGCAAGGTGCCGCACCTCTCTTACATCGGAGATGCGGAGATTGGCGAAGAAGTCAACCTGGGGGCGGGTACGATCACGGCTAACTTCGATGGTAAGGACAAGCATCGCACCACGATAGAGGACGGCGCTTTCACCGGGATCAATACGAATCTGATCGCGCCGATAACCGTAGGCGAGAACGCCTACGTTGGGGCCGGGAGCGTGGTAAACAAGAACATTCCGCCGGGCAAGCTCGCGGTGGGAATGCCGGCGCGCGTGATCAGGGATGCTCCCGAGAAGGTGTCCGAGGACGGGAAGAAGGACCACGACGGGCGGCGGGCCGAAACGGAGGGATGATTCGTATGATGCAGGACGGGCGCTTGAGACAGAAGGATAGCCACCTGGAACGGACGGCGGAGAACCGGATGATACTCTTCTCCGGCAGGGGCTACCCGGAGTTGGCCGACTGCATAGCCGAGCGGCTAGACCTCAGTCTCGGCGAGGTCGAGATCACCAAGTTCTCGAACGGCGAGATGTACGCCCGGTACGAGGAGAGCGTCCGAGGTGCTGACGTGTTTATCATCCAATCCTTGGGTGAACCGGTAAACGACAACCTCATGGAACTCCTCGTCATGATCGACGCTGCGAAGCGTGCCTCCGCGGCGAGCATCGTTGCGGTCATCCCCTGGTACGCCTACTCGCGGCAGGACAGGAAGTCTAAACCACGCGAGCCCGTAACGGCTCGCTTGGTGGCGAACATGATCCAGGTCGCTGGGGCCGCCAGGGTGATGACGATGGATTTGCACGTTGGCCAGATCGAAGGCTTCTTCAGCTTTCCGGTGGATCACCTGACCGCGATGCACACTTTCGTGGACCACTTCGTCGGGCGGGGTTTTAGGGACGCCGAGGACGCGGTGGTCGTCGCCCCAGATACCGGGGAGGTGAAGGTGGCCAGGAGGTTGGCGGGCCATCTGGGCCTGCCGCTGGCGATCGTGAACAAGATCCGGCGCCATCCGGGACAGTCCGAGGTCACGCACGTCATCGGCGACCTTGAGGGCAGGCGCGCTATCATGATAGACGACATCATCGATACCGGGGGCACTACCGTGCGAGCAGCGGAGAGCCTCCTCGAGGAGGGCGCCACGGAGGTATACGCAGCGGCGACCCACGCGGTCTTCTCGGGGACAGCGTACGAGCGGATCGAGGAGTCCCCGATAAAAGAGGTCGTCGTTACCGATACCTTACCATTAAAGAGGGACGAGCCGCAGAGCAAGATACACGTGCTCACGATAGCCCCGATCCTCGCCAACACCATCAGGAACGTCTTCTCGGACGACTCGGTGAGCGAGGTCTTTATGGGCGAGAACCAGCTTTTCTAGAAACATATGAGGAGGTAAGAGATGGCGGAGAACGTAGATTTGCAAGCAAGGGAGCGCGAGGGCCGGGGCAAGAACAAGGCCCGACGATTGCGCGCGCAGGGCATGATACCGGCCGTCCTGTATGGGGATGGGGACGAGGAGAACACGATGATCGCGGTCCCGACGAAGGTCGTGGACTACACTTTGACCCACGTCGGTGATAACGCCCTCTACGACGTAAATCTTGGTGGCGATCGCGGCGACCTTACGGTGCGCGTCGTGGACGTGCAACGCAACCCGGTTACGGGCAAGCTCGTGCACGTGGACTTCACACCGGTGAATATGCGTGAGCGGATCGTGATCACGGTGCCGCTCGCGATCGCGGGCGAGTCCCCGGGGGTTGCGGAGGGGGGCGTCTTGGATCAGGTCGCCTACGAGGTAGAGGTCGAAACCTTGCCGGGCGACATTCCCCAGGAGGTGACGCTCAACGTCTCGCACCTCGGGCTGAATGAGAAACTCACCGTCGGCGACGTAACGCTCCCCGAGGGAGTAACCCTCGTCTCCGATCCGGAGGAGATCGCCGCGAGCGTCACGCCGCCCACGGAGATTTCGGAAGAGGAGTTGGAGGAAGCGGGGATAGTCGAGGAGCCGTCCGAGGAAGAGGCCGAGCGGGCTACCGCCGCGCCGGCCACGGACGCCGCCACCGAAGGCGAGGGGGCCAGGGGCGTGGAAGGGACCGAGACGATCCCCGTCGAGGACAGGGAGACGGGACCCGCTGGGCAAAATCTCCAACCTTAGGTTGTCGCGCCTCTTCGGCGCCCGTCGCGACGAGGAGCCCGACGAGCAACCTTCCAGGCCCGCGAAGCCGTCCGTCGTCGTAGGCCTCGGCAACCCGGGGCCTTCCTACGAGCGCACCCGCCACAACATCGGCTTCCTAGTCGCGGACGAGCTCGCCCGCCGCCATGGCGGCTCTTGGCGGGCAAAGAAGAAGGCCGAGGCCGCCCCGGTGAGTTTAGGCTTCGAAAACGTCACGCTCCTCAAGCCCACCACGTTCATGAACAACTCGGGGTCGGCGCTTGGGGCTTACGAGGCCGCGCAACTCATAGTGGTGCACGACGATCTAGATCTTCCGGCAGGCGACGTGCGGGTGAAGGTCGGTGGGGGAGCGGGCGGGCACAACGGTCTCCGGTCTATCATCCAGCGTTTGGGGTCGGATTTCGTCCGGGTGCGGGTTGGCATCGGGCGTCCGCCGATCGGCATTGCCCCGGTAGACTATGTGCTAGGGCGGATGGATTCGATGGTCAAGGAGGCCGTGCCGCTCGCCGCTGATGCGGTCGAGGCCGTGATCGAATCTGGACCCGAAGCCGCGATGAATCGCTTCAACGTAAGGGGCTGAGACGTTCCACTCAAAGTCCTGACCTTGAACGCAAGATCCGGATAGTTTGCTCCGCCTTCTTGCCCTATCATTCGGTCGTGGACACGCGAGAATTTCCATCGAAGATAACGGGCTTGGTGGACGACGATCTCTGGCGAGCGGCGGTGGAGCGGGACGCCCGCTACGACGGCTTTTTCGTCTTCGCTGTGCGTACCACAGGCGTCTACTGCCGTCCGTCCTGCCCGGCTCGGAGGCCGAAGCGGGAGAACGCGGTCTTCTTCGACCGTCCCGAGGCCGCCGAATGTGCGGGTTTCCGCCCTTGCAAGCGCTGCCAGCCCCAAGACCCCGCTGCTCCTGACCCACGCGTGGTACTGGCGCGGCGGGCTTGCGACCTGATCGAGGCAAACATCGAAGACCCCCCGACGCTCGCGGTACTTGGCTCAAGCCTGTACGTTAGCCCCCACCACTTACAGCGCACTTTCAAGCACCTCGTGGGGGTTACGCCCCACCAGTACGCAGAAGCTCGCCGCACCGCCCGCCTAAAGGTACGTCTCAAGGAAGGGGAGCCCGTGACCTGCGCGCTATATGAGGCTGGGTACGGGTCGAGTAGCCGTCTCTATGAGGGGGTGTTTAAGCGGCTCGGCATGACGCCGGCCACCTACCGGAAAGGAGGACGGGGGATGCGAATAGGTTATACGATCGTCGGTTGTCCTCTAGGCTTGTTGCTTATCGGGGCGACCAGGAAGGGCGTCTGCGCGGTCTACCTGGGAGACTCCGAGGAGAAGCTCGAGTTGGAGCTTCGCAATGAGTACCCGGCCGCCGAGATCCGGCGCGACGATTCGGATTTCGGTCCCCAGGTCGACGCCCTGCTGCAAAGCCTCGACGGGACTTGGCCGCACCCAGACCTGCCCTTGGACGTGCGTGCAACCGCCTTTCAGCGGCGGGTCTGGGAAGAACTCGTGGCTATCCCGCGGGGTGAGACGCGCACCTACGGCGAAATCGCCCGGAGGTTGGATCAGCCCACGGCAGCACGGGCGGTAGCGCGGGCCTGCGCGACCAACCCGGTCTCGGTGGTGGTGCCTTGCCACCGGGTGGTCCGGGAAGACGGCGGACTCGGCGGCTACCGGTGGGGACTGGAGCGCAAGAAGGCGTTACTCGAAGGCGAGCGAGATGCTACTCCTGATCTGGCCGACGAAACTCGAGGACGGCTCGCCGTGGATGATATTGTTGAAAACTCTAAGTGGTGATTGGTGGTATCCGGCGGAGCATGCGTCCGAGCATCTCCACGCCGCCCTTGCTTAGGGTGCGATCCTGGACGATGACCTCCACGCTTTCCGGGAGACCGAGCTTCGGTAACCTCCGTGCCACCGCACTGGCGCATACCACCACTTTTGCCTGTTCGGTCCGGGACCAGCTCTCCTCATCGTCTTCTTGTATCTGGAAGAAGTCCAGGTGATCTAGGCCCGCCCCCTCCATGGAGCGTAGCAGGTTATCGGTGCAGGTCCGCGAGTTGCCGACTACTCCTACGGGCGTCCCACCTGGCAGCTCGGCAAGCTTCCGCAGCCCTTCGAGGGTCGCCTCCGTGAGGAGAGCCACAGTCTCTATCCCGCGTGGCTCCATTAACGCCTCCACCTCGTGGACGTGGTAGAAGGTGGTGACCGCCACCTGCCAGCGCGGCTCCTCGTCCGAGATGCGGGTCTCAAGCTCTTCTAGCAGCACCCCCTCCACTGTTACGGGTAGCTGCTCCTCGAGCTCCGCCTCGTATTGCTCGAGCTCCGGCTCGTTGCACTCGACGAATAGTATCGGCACTCTCTCGGGCGTCCGCACCCCCGCCCGGGCCAGGAGCGCGTACCCCAGGTCCTCTACCGGCATGCCCCGGGCGATGGCTAGCTCCATCACCTGCTCCAGAACCCTCTGGCGCTTCAAATCCTCCGCGGCCACCGGCGGCTCCACCACGTAAACCCCGCTCCCCCGACGGCTCTTCACGTAGCCCTCGCGCTCGAGGTCGGAGATCACACGCGCCACCGTGTTCCGGTTTATCCGCAAATACCCTGCCAGAGCCCGGATGCTCGGCAACCGGCTCCCCACCGCAAACCCGCCCGTAAAGATGAGGTGCTTGATCTGCTCCTCCAACTGTACGTGTACCGGTACGTGGCTCTTCGAATCTATCCGTAAATCCACTTGACCGTCCTAGTGTCCTATGGCAGTATGCCAGTAAGCTGTCCTACTAGATTAGGACGATTATAGCGCAACCGGCGGAGTACGGAGGTGAAAGGTGAGCGGTTGGGTGCAGAGGGAGATTGAGGTGCGCTGGGCCCTTGCGGAGGACGAGGACCTCGTCGCGGAGCTGTTGGATCTCAACGGGATGTCTCGCTGGATAGCGCTTGAGGAGCGGTTCATCGTCGCCGAGGAGAAAGGTGAGGTGTTAGCGACCCTGAGTTACCGGCTGGCACCTAAGCGGCTCTTGCTGGGGTTTCTCATCGCTGATCCGCGGGTCGAAGAGCGTCTTTTGGCGACGACTTTGTACGCCGGGGCCGTCACTTTGGCGCGGGAGGCGGGCATCGGCGAGGTACGTGCTCGGGCGAATCCATACGGCAACTATCCGCGCGAGGTGGGGTACCGTCGGTGGAGAGGCGCCTGGCGCTCAGATACGGTTCTCCCCTTCGAGGTTCGAGGCGAACTTCCGATGGGCGGTTGGCGCAGAATCTTCGCTCTGCTAGGTGTCGTTGCCGTACCGTTCTTTCGGGCTTTTCGTGATTGGGATGATCCCCGCGTACGGGAAAGCAAGGAGGGTGCGGGCTCGTAACCGCACGATCCGAAGCGGGCTGCGTTCGGCTACGAGGACTCGCGGGGGTAGAGGATCATCTGCGTACAGCGGAAGAGGGCTATCGGCTTGCCGCTATCGGCGTCCGTCACGACTGCGTCCCACACCTGAGTCGTGCGACCGCCGTGGGCCATCTTCGCTTCGCATCCGATTACGCCCTCGTGCTTGGTGCCGACGAAGTTGCTCTTCAATTCGACGGTGGTGAAGCCTTCGGCGCCGTCGGGCAGATTCGCGAAGCAGCCGTAGCCGCAGGAAGTATCGGCGAGCGCGACGACCGTAGCTGCGTGTAGGTAGCCGTTCGGAGCGAGTAGCTCCTCTCGTAGTCGGAGACGGCCCCGTATCCGGCCCTCCTGTACCTCCAGGATCTCGAGCCCGATCAGTCCCGGCAGCGTTCCGGTTCCTCGGTCGTTCAATTCCTCCAAAAGGGACATATCGGAACCTCCCACGTGGGTGCAAGTGGCCACCAATTCTCCCACAGATATGCCGCGGAGGGTGTGAGCAGGGGTTGAGTCGCTACCACGTCCCGGAACTACCGGTGCGAACCCTATGGCGGAAGAGCTTGGCCGCTTAGACCTGTTACGAACCCCGAGTAGCTTGTCAGTAGCTTATAGCTAACCGCCGCGTTGGTGGATGATCCCACACCCAAACGGAGGAAGGAGCGTTAGAATCTGCCGGTGCCTAATCGTACGACTCCGAAGAATCTTCAGGCGCCTCGCAGGGTCCGGGCTTATCTCGCGGCCAACGCTACGCGCCCGGTGCTGCTCCTCGCAGGAAGCGAAGACGCTGCCGAACGCTACGCGAACGACGCCCGGTGCTTCACGAACGAACCCGTGATTTACCTCCCCTCACGAGGGGTCCCCTACGGCGACGTCTTCGGCCCGCCGGTGGTGCGTGTGGGAGAGCGCCAGCGGGCGCTGCACTCCCTCTCCGGGGCACGGGTAGTGGTTGTAGGTCCACGGGCGATACGGGAGAAGACGCCGCTCTACGCGCCCGTGCGGCTTGAGGAGGGGGCCGAGGTCGAGCTAGACGATTGCCTCTCACGACTGGTGTCTTTGGGCTACGAGAGGGTGGACCGGATCAGCCGGCACGGGGAGTTCGCGGTGCGCGGCGGTATCGTGGACGTCTTCCCGAGCACCCGCCGCTCGCCCGTGCGCGTCGAGTGGTGGGGGGACGAGGTGGAGAGCGTCCGGGCCGTCTCTCTGGCGACCCAAAGAGTGGTACGGGAGCTTGAGGGCGTTGCGATCTACGCTGCTCGGGAGGGGGATCTTGCGACCCTAGCTGCCCATAGCGACGAGGACTTTCCCGAAGAGGCACGCCGGGGCGTGCGCGTGCCGGGGTTGGACCGTTTGCTACTCGGCCTAAGCCCCGTCGTGGCGCGGGATCTACTGCCGCAAGGCGTAGAGGTGTGGGCTGAGGAGCACGGCGAGGAGTTGCCCGAGGACGCCGAAGAGGTGGTCTTCGAGCTCTATGAGGACGATCTGCCTCCGGCAGATCTCCGTTTCGTTACGACAGCGGATACGGAGGCCGAGGTAGTTTCGGCGCCGCCGGTGACCACGCCCTCGGCCACGATCCGGGAGGCCGGTCGGAGACTGCAGGCGCTCGTAGATGAGGGTTTGCGTGTCTTCGTGGCCTGTTCTTCGGCGGGCGAGGCCAAGCGCGTGGCTTACGCGTTCGGGGAGATCGGACGCACGATCGGGGAGGCCGACTACGTGAACGTGGCCCTCCCGCCCGGCGTCTACGCGGTGCCAAAGGAGGTCGAGGAGGGGTTCTCCTATCCGGCTGCGGGTATAGCGGTGGTCCGGCGGGACATCCTGGTCGGCCAACGGCGGACGAAGGATGCCAGGGCAAGGACCCCTTCGGTCGCCTCTTTCGCGGACCTCAAGAGCGGAGACCTAGTGGTGCACCAGACGCAGGGCATCGGGCGCTTCGAGGGGCTCATCTCCAAGGAAGTCTTGGGAGCGACGCGGGACTACATGCAGGTCAGCTACCGGGATGGGGATACGCTCTTCGTGCCCTACGAGCAGATGGAGTTCCTCCACAAGTACATCGGTGGCGAGGGGACACACCTCGACAAGCTTGGCGGCTCCTCCTGGGCTGCGGTCACGGACAGGGTCCGAAGAAGGGTCAAAGCGCTCGCTGGGGAACTCTTGCGGGTGCAGGCCACGCGGGCAGCGGCAGAAGGATTCGCCTTCCCCGAGGACACCGAGTGGGAGATGGAGCTCGAGGAGAGCTTCCTATACCAGGAGACCGCGGACCAAGCGGCGGCCATCACCGCTGTAAAGGCGGACATGCAGCGCTCGGCCCCGATGGACCGTTTGGTATGCGGGGACGTGGGCTTCGGCAAGACCGAGGTCGCCGTACGGGCTGCTTTCAAGGCTGTGCTTGCTGGCAAGCAGGTTATGATGCTGGCGCCGACTACTATCCTCGTCCAACAACACCTCAAAACCTTCGAGGAGCGGCTGGGGAGGTTCGCGGTGAGGGTCCAGGGTCTCTCGCGCTTCTCGACCACGGCCGAGAGGAAACGGACCTTGAGGGACTTCGCCGCGGGCGAGGTGGACGTGATCATAGGTACCCACGCCCTGCTCGGTGCGGAGGTACGCCCTAAAGATCTCGGGCTCGTGATCGTGGACGAGGAGCAGCGCTTCGGGGTTAGGCACAAGGAGCGCCTCAAGGAGCTCAAGTCCTCCGTGGACCTCTTGACGCTCACCGCAACGCCGATACCGCGCACGATGCAGATGGGGTTCGCTTCTTTGAGGGATATTAGCGTGATCGAGACGCCCCCCGCCGGGAGACGAGCCATCTTAACCCACGTCGGACCGTATGATGAAGACCTGGTAGCCAGGGCCATCGAGAAGGAGGTCCGGCGTGGTGGTCAGGTGTTTTTCGTCCACAATCGGGTTGAAAACATCGACGAGGTCGCAGAAGGGCTGCGCACGCTCGTGCCGAGCGTACGGTTCATGACGGCGCATGGCCAGATGCCCGAGCGGGCTTTGGAGGGCGTGATGCGGCGTTTCCTCGACCGGGAGGCGGATGTCTTGGTTACCACGACCATCGTCGAGAGTGGTTTGGATGTCGCCACCGCAAACACCCTCGTCGTGGACCGCGCCGACGCGATGGGCCTCGCCCAGCTCTACCAGCTGCGTGGTAGGATCGGCCGTTCCACCGAGCAGGCTTACGCGTACCTCTTCGCTCCTCTCAGCGCTACGCCAGAGTCTCAGAAGCGTCTGGAAGCCTTGATGGACTTCACGGAGCTGGGCAGCGGGTTCGCGATCGCGATGCGCGACCTGGAGATCCGCGGTGCCGGAAACCTTTTGGGTTCGGAGCAGTCGGGACATATCGCGGCGGTGGGCTTCGAGATGTACCTGAGCCTCCTGGAAGAGGCGGTCGCCCTCGCGAAGGGCCAGCCGGTAGAGGAGGAGAGCGCGGCCCCGGTGATCGTGGAGCTCGCGCTGGACGCTTACCTGCCGGTCGATTACGTCCGGGACGAAGCCGAACGGGTGGACCTATACCGCCGGGCCTCCGGGGTGCATACGCTTGCGGAGCTCGACGATCTGGCCGAAGAGCTGCAAGAACGTTTCGGGGAACTTCCCGAGCCGGCTTTAAACTTGCTTGGCCTCTCCCGCATAAAGCTCCTCGCTCGCGAGGTGGGCGCCACGGCGGTCAACTACCGTTCGGGTACCTTTAGCATCACCGGCATCACCGCATCGTCGGCGGGGCCCGCCCTCATCCGTAAGGCTACCGGGGGCGTGGTCGCAGGGAGGGAGGGCCGCATCACGGTGCGCGGCTCAGGTCTAAACCCCCTGGAACTCGCGGAGAGAACCCTTCGGGCTCTAAAGCTGTCGGGCGATCAGCTGGTCAGCTGATCAGGCACTGCCGAGTATGCTGCATTCGCGCCGTGCGCAAGCAGCCCTATACCAGCTGTTTTCCCGTTTAGGGTGTGGTGATGCGCGGCCGTTTCTCCCTGAGCCTCCTTGCTAACAAGCTGAAATGCTGACTGGCTGACCACCTTTAATGCTATAATCGCGCGGGCTTTTCCGGCCTTTATACGAGCAAGATGAAGTTAGGGTTTTGATCGGCTTGAGCAATTTCTTTTCCGCGAGGATGGCTTTCGTTTGGGGCATGATGGTTCTAGTCCCCTTGCTTGTAGCAGGTTGCGCTCCTGCGTTGCCGGCCTCCAAGGTGGAGTCGGGTGCCCGGAAGGTCGTCGTCTTCGACGGTGGTCAGGTCACTGAAGGCGAGGTACGAGAAGCGGTCGAGCGGCTAAACACCGCGCAGTCGGCAATTGGCGGGGGCTCGAAGAGAGACATCGAGCCGGGCTCGCCGCAGTTCGAGGCAGCTAAGAGGCAGGTGGTGCCGCAGCTTCTGGCCTTTAGCCTGGCGAAGGCCTACGCGAGAGAGAACGGCATCGAGGTGTCGGAGGAGGAGGTCCAGGAAGAGGTCGACCGGACTAAGGAGCAGGTCGCCCAGCAGGCCGGGGCAGCGGGCCGGGGAGAGAGCCCCGAGGAGGTCTTCCAGGATGCCCTGGAGCAGTTCGGTTTTACGCAGGCTTCGTTTCGCGATGAGGTCCGGACTAGTCTTCTGGTACAAAAGGTCCAAGAGGATGCCGTGGGCGACGTCGAGCCGACGGAGGAGGAGGTCAGGGACTTCTACGAGGAGAACAAGGCGACCCAGTTCACCATCCCCGAGCGGCGTTGCATCCGGCACATATTGTTCACCGAGGATCAGGAAGAAGAGGCTCAAGACGTCAAGGACCAGCTCGAGAACGGGGGCGACTTCGAGCAACTTGCTCGTGAGTACTCGCAGGACCCGGGGAGCAGGGAGCGGGGCGGCGACCTGGGCTGCCAGCCTGAGGGGGGGTTCGTCCCCGAGTTCAATGATGCCGCCTTCAAGGCGGAGGAGGGCGATATCGTCGGGCCCGTGCAGACGGACTTCGGATACCACATCATCGAGGTCACGGATATCCAACCCCAAGAAGAGACACCTCTGGAGGAGGCCGCACCCGAGATCGAGGAACGTCTCGGTAATCAGCGCCAGGCCACCGAGTTCGACGCCTGGATCCGGGACCAACTCGAGGAGCGGAACGTGAAGTACCTCCCCGGCTACGATCCCAACCAACCGATCCTGCCCGGCGCGCCGCCCGGAGGTCCCCAAGGGGAAGTCCCCGAAGGGGGAGTTCCCGCGGAAGCCATCCCTAAGAACGAGCCCAAGAAGTGACCTCGCGGATAACCCAGAGGCGACGGCTGTCGGCGTCGAGGTGGCGCAGCGGGGCCTAAAAGCGTAAAGTTCAGGGAATAAACGATGCGTTAGAGTATCTAGGCGTCGGGGCGACTCGGGGAGGGTGCTGATGACGGAGATCGTGGCGGTCCACGGACGGGAGATCCTGGACTCCCGGGGAAACCCGACGGTGGAGGTAGAGCTCGCGACGACGAGCGGGTTCGTGGGCCGGGCGGCGGTGCCTTCGGGGGCCTCGACGGGCCAGAACGAGGCTGTCGAGCTCAGGGACGACGAGGATCGCTACGGGGGCAAAGGGGTCCTCAGGGCGGTCGAGAATGTCAACACGGAACTCGCCGAGGTTATCGTGGGGATGGACGTCACCGAGGGGCGGGCGTTGGACATAGCTATGATCCTGGCCGACGGCACCGAGAACAAGGAGCGGCTCGGGGCGAACGCCATCTTGGGCGTCTCTTTGGCGGCGGCCAAGGCGGCGGCGCAGTCGGCGGGGCTGCCGCTCTTTCGCTACCTGGGTGGCCCGGGGGCGTACACCTTGCCGGTACCATGTGCGAACATCCTCAACGGTGGGGCTCACGCCGCGAACAACGTGGACTTCCAGGAGTTCATGGTAGTGCCGGTTGGCTTCGAGGGTTTCGCCGAAGCCTTGCGGGCCGTCGCCGAGATCTACCAGGGCCTCAAGAAACTCCTCTCCGAAAAGGGGCTTTTGGGCGGCATCGGGGACGAGGGTGGCTTCGCGCCGGACCTGGACGACAATGGGGCGGCGCTTGCCTTGATGGCGGGGGCCGTGGAGAGGAGCGGGTACGCTTTGGGGGAGCAGGTGGCGTTCGCGTTAGACCCCGCAGCCTCCGAGTTTTACGAGAATGACCTCTACGAACTTTCCGGCGAAGGGAAGAGCCTCTCGCGAGAGGAGATGGTCGAGTACTACGTGAGGCTCGTGGACGAGTACCCTATTCTGAGCATCGAGGATGGCCTCGCCGAGAACGACTGGGAGGGCTGGTCGCTCATCACCGAGGAGCTTGGAGGAAGGGTGCAGCTCGTCGGGGACGACCTTTTCGTGACCAATCCCAAGATACTCGCCCGAGGGATAGACGAGGGAGTGGGCAACTCCATCCTGGTTAAGGTGAACCAGATCGGGACGCTTACGGAGACTTTCGAGACGATGGATCTCGCGCACAAGTCGGGGTATACGACCATGATCAGTCACCGGAGCGGGGAGACCGAAGACGCGACTATCTCGGATCTAGCCGTCGCGGTGAACGCCGGACAGATAAAGACGGGGGCGCCGGCTCGCGGCGAGCGCGTCGCGAAGTACAACCAGCTTCTCCGGATAGAGCAGGCCTTGGGAAGCGCCGCGTACTATCCGGGACGAGCAGCCTTTAACCCGCGGCGGGGGAGGGCGTGACCGATGGAGCGTCGGACGAAGATAGTTGCCACTTTGGGGCCCGCAACCTCGACGGAGGAGGCGATTCGGGAGCTGGTGCGCCTCGGGATGGACGTGACGCGCCTGAACTTCAGCCACGGCGAGCACGAGGGGCACCTGAAGAACGCCCACTTCGTGCGCGCGGCGGCGGAGTCTTTGGGCCGTAACGTGGCGGTGATGCAAGACATACAGGGGCCGAAGATAAGGCTTGGTGAGGTTGTCGGCGAGACGGAGCTCGCCGAGGAGAGCCGAGTGATCATAGCGCCGGGAGATTTCGTGGGCGACGCCAGCCGGCTCTCGACCTCCTACGAGCAGATCGCCCAAGACGTCGAGCCCGGCCACCGCATCCTCATGGACGATGGGCTGATGGAGCTTAAAGTCGAGGGAATCCAAGACGGCGAGGTCGTCTGCAGGGTCGTGAACGGTGGCCGGATCTCCTCGCACAAGGGTTTGAATTTCCCGGACTCTTCGCTCTCCGTTGGGGGCCTCACCGATAAGGACCTCGAAGATTTGCGCTTCGGGGTCCAGGAGCTCGGGCCGGATTGGGTCGCGGCTTCGTTCGTTCGTTCGGGAGACGAGGTCAAGGAGGTCAAGGAACGTATAAGGGAGTTCGGCGGGAACATCCCGTTGATCTCCAAGATAGAGAAGCACGAAGCGATAGAGGATATCGAGGATATCTTGCAAGCCTCCGACGGTATCATGGTGGCCCGTGGAGACCTTGCGGTCGAGCTCTCGGCCGAGCGGGTGCCCATAGAGCAGAAGCGCATCGTGGCCCGCTGCAGGCGCCTCGGCAAACCGGTCATCGTCGCGACCCAGATGCTGGAGTCCATGATCCGCAACCCGCGGCCCACCCGTGCCGAGGTCTCGGATGTGGCGAACGCCATCTTCGACCGGGCCGACGCGGTGATGCTCTCGGGCGAGACCGCGGTGGGGAGCTACCCGTCGCAGAGCGTGGAGGAGATGGACCGGATCTGTCAGGCCGCCGAAGAGGCGATCAATTACGGACGGGACATCGTTGCATCCACCGATTGGGGCCGGGGCGACCGCTACGACGCCTTAACGCACGCCGCCTGCGAACTCGCCGAGGATCTCGCCCTCGATGCCATAATTACCTCGACCCAGAGCGGGCTCTCGTGTATAAGGGTAGCGCGTTTTCGCCCGCCGAACAGGATCCTAGCCGTAAGCCCCGAGGAGCCGACGGTCAGGATGCTCGCGATGGTGTGGGGGGTCACCGCTGTACGCGGCGAGCAGCGAGGCGACATCGAAGAGCGCTACGACGAGGCGATAGGGGCCGCTCTGGGGGCCGGGCACATCGAAAGGGGCGACCGAGTTATAATCACCGGCGGCTCGATGAGTACCAAGCCGGGTTCCACGAACATGCTCAAATTGCACACGGTAGGCGAAGAAGAGTAGCCTCTCCTATGAGTCTATCCCGGCCGCTCAAGGTGATTTTGTACGCGGCCTTCGTCGGACTCCTCCTCGCCTCCTATATGTCTCCCCTACAGCAGATACTCGAGGGCAAGAACCGCATCGCACAGCTGAGTTCGGGCCTCGAAACCGTCGAAAGGAACAACGCTGCTAAGGAGAGGATGGTAGAAGAGCTCCAAACCCCCGCCGGGGTCGAGCGCGCTGCCCGCGAGCGCTACGGCATGATAAAACCCGGCGAGAAGGCGTACATCATTCCGGAGGACCAAGAAGAAGAAGAGGAGGAACATTGAACGACCGCGAGGCCGTAGCGCTTCAGCTCGGACGCGAGCCTACTACGCCGTTTCGCGTGGCCGCCCGGTGTCCTGCCGGTCTCCCGAGCGTGATAGAGAACGAGCGCAGCCTGGCGATGCCGACGAGCCTCTGGATCACCTGCCCCGCCCTTCGGGCGGCCATCTCCCGCGTCGAAGCCCTAGGCGGGGTGCGCGCTGCGCAAGACGCGGTGGGCGCGAAGACGGTGGACGAGATTCACGCTAGCCACCTCTCCCGCTACGGCACCCGGGTCGCTGGTGTCGGCGAGCCCGGCGGTCGCGTAAAGTGCCTCCACGCTTTCACCGCCCTCCACCTCGCGGGTATTATCCCCAACCCCATTGCCGAATGGACCCTTGCCTGGCTCAAAGAGCCCTACGCCGATCCCGCCCGCTGCCCCGAGTGCATCGAACGCCCGGAGCAAGCAGAGTAGGTGTTTTATACTCCTAGTCGGACCCTGGGGGCGTAGCCCAATCGGCAGAGGCAGCGGACTTAAAATCCGTACAGTGTGGGTTCGAGTCCCACCGCCCCTACT
>Ga0126310_10000180_pt1 | contig 18761 bp, 16 predicted proteins | sample Plot60_FD_92540 | JGI IMG/M metagenome (GOLD analysis project Ga0126310, IMG submission 92540) | Serpentine soil microbial communities from UC McLaughlin Reserve, CA, USA - Plot60 | ecosystem: Environmental > Terrestrial > Soil > Grasslands | place: USA: UC McLaughlin Reserve, Lake County... | reverse complement strand
TACTGCGCGGGAACGGGTTTTTGGACGCGTTACGGCGACGTTTGCGAGGTTACCCTGATCGAGGGCGAGGACCTCGACTACATCGAAACCGAGCTGGGTATCGGCGTCAAGAACGGCGAGCACAGGCGCAACATCATCACCCGTGGCATAAGGCTAAAAGACCTGCGCAGCAAGAGGTTCCGCATCGGGGAGACCGTGCTCGAGTACGACCGGCCGCGTCCGCCTTGCAGGCATGTGCAGGATCTGAGCGAACGCGGCATGACGCGGGCCCTCAAGAACCTAGGCGGCATCTGCGCCAGGGTCGTCCGGGCCGGCAGCATCAGGGTGCGCGACGCCATCGAAATAGAGTAGCGTTCAGGGGCAAAGGGAGGTGGGGTTCGGAACGAGACACCCGCTCCCCGGAACCGGTTTTTCGTAGTAGAACCAGTAGTCGATCCAGACGCGGCGCATGAGGGCGTCATCGCTCAAGGGCAGCGCCAGGACCAACGGGAGGAAGAACACGGTCAGCGCCACGGCGCAGGCGGTAAAGCCGACGACCGCCCAGGGCCCCCACCGCAGGCGGTTCCAGATTTTGCACAGCCAGTAGACCAGGGCCAGGATGGCGAAGGGGTAGATGGGCAGGTAATTGTAGATGTAGGGTATCCTGGTTCCGGGCACCCAGGGTGCGAGGAGAAACACGTAGCCGAGCACGATCGGTATGATCGGGTCGTCCCCCGAGAGCTTCCTGGCCACGGCCTTGCGCGCTATCTCGAAGATGCTCACGAGCACGGCCAGCGTGCTGCTCCACCAGATCAGGGGGTTCCCGATCGCGACGACCACCTGAAACAGCCCCTGGGCGTTCGCCCCGTAGAAAAAGCGTATCGGCCGCAGCATGATCGGCCAGCTCCACCAGGGCGAGCCCCAGGTGTGGGGGATGGCGGCGCTGACCTTGCGCAAGGCATCGAGGTGCCAGCCCCACGCCCACAACCACGCGTCTATGGGGTTGGTGGTAATGGTAATGAGCGCCCCAAGGTAGACGACGGCGATGTAGACGATCGCGGCAACCCAGAGTCCCCCCAGAAACGGTCGAAGCAGTCCCTTGCGCCACAGGATGTAGCCGATGGGCACGGCCACGGGGAAGGCCGCCCACTTGACGGCGACGGCCAGGCCGAGCAACACGGGGGACAGGATCACCTGCCTGTTGCTCTCGGCGCGCAGCGCGGCGAGGAAGGCCGCGAGCACGAAGAAAACGAGGAAGATGTCCATGACCCCGATCCTGGAAAAGACTATGAATATAGTCTCGGCGGCGAAGAAGGTTGCCACGAGCATGGCGCCGACCCTCTCCCTGAGGCAATACCAGCCGAGGATCGCCGCGAGCGGCAAGAGGGCCAGGCCGAACAACGTGGGCATGATCCTCCAGCCCAGTGGCTCGTTCCCCAGGAGCAGGATGCCGACGGCTATGATGAACTTTCCCAAGGGCGGGTGAAGGTCGAACTGGTAGATACCGTGCAGGTACTTGTTGGCCATGGCCGGGAAGTACTTCTCGTCCCAGAGGATCTTGGACGGGAAGCCCAGGTGGTACAGCCTGGCCCACACCCCGAGCGCTACCGTGCAGACGCCGATGAGCACCATCGAGCGGTAGGCCCACGGCCTCTCGTGGCTCAGGAAGGACTTCACAAGACCCACGTTACTAGGTTTTGCGAAGGTTTGTAAAGCGGGTGCAGAGACCCTCGTGGCGCGCTACCAGCTCCTCCCCTGGTAGCGGAATCTCACGAGCAGCACCCGGCCGTCCTCGTCGAGCGAGAGAACGCGTGCGGCCCGCCGGAAAGCGGGCGTCTCCCCGGTCATCGTCCCCAAGCCTAAACGAGTCGATACACTGAGGGTTACTCGCCGGCCGAACCCGCGCCGAGGTCCGTGAGGCGGGTCATGGCTGAGCTCGTCGCCGGATACAGCGAGCGGTAGACTTCGTAGTACTCTTCGTAGATCTTCGTTCGCTCCGGGTCGGGCTCGGTGGTCTCCTCTCGTAGTCTCACCACCGAGGTCGCCTCCTCGACGTCGGCGTAGGTGCCTGCGGCAACCCCTGCAAGGAGTGCGGCGCCGTAGGCTGGTCCCTCGTCGGCGACGGTCCTGCGTATGGGGGTGCCGTAGATGTCGGCCTGGAGCTGACGCCACAGCTCGCTCCTCGCCCCGCCGCCTGTGGCCCTCACGTCATCGACGGGTACGTCGAGGCTGCGCATGATCTCCAGGGAGTCGCGCAGGGAGAAGATCACACCCTCCATCACGGCGCGGGTCATGTGCTCCACGCCGTGACGGGCCGTGAGCCCGAAGAAAGCGCCCCTGGCTTTGGGGTCGAGGTGTGGCGTTCGTTCGCCCGAGAGGTAGGGCAAAAAGATGAGCCCTTCTGAGCCTGGATCGACCCCGGAGGCCGCCTCGACCAGCTCGTCGTAGTCGCCCCCGAGCGTCTCGCGCCACCAGGATAAGGACCCACCCGCAGAGAGGGTGACGCCCATCAGGTGGTAGGCGCCCGGCACGGCGTGGCAGAAGGCGTGCAGGCGCCCCGAGGGGTCTGGGTTGAAGTCGCTGGCGTGGGCGAAGAGGACGCCGCTCGTGCCGACGGAGGAGTTGACGAGCCCAGGGCCCACGATGCCCGTTCCGACGGCCGCCGCCGCGTTGTCGCCGCCGCCCGCGGCCACGGGGGTGCCAGGCGGCATGCCTAGCTCTTCGGCCACGCTCTCGCGCAGGACGCCCGTGCTCTCGGGGCCTTCGTAGACTTCTGGCATCCACTCTTGCGGGATCTCCAGAGCGTCCAGGATCTCACCGGACCAGTCGCGGGCCTGCATGTCCAATAACAGGGTGCCGGCCGCATCCGAGGCGTCTGTGGCGTACTCGCCCGTGAGCCTTAGCCTCACGTAGTCCTTGGGCAAGAGCACGCGGGAGATCCGGCCGAAGTTGTCCGGCTCTTCTTCCTCGAGCCAGACGATCTTCGGCGCCTGAAAACCTGTAAGAGCGGGGTTTCCGGCGATGGAGATCAGACGCTCCTCCCCCACGGCCCGGGTTATCTGCTCGCACTGCTTTTCGGTGCGCTGGTCGTTCCACAGCAGCGCCGGCCTTATTACCTGGTCCGAGTCGTCGAGGAACACGGAGCCGTGCATCTGCCCCGTGAGACCGATGCCAACGACCTGCTCTCCTGCCTCTGTGGCGACCTTCTTCAGTACCTCTTTGGCGCCCTCCCACCAGTCTGCGGGGTCTTGCTCGGTCCAGCCGGGGCGTGGGCTATGGAGTGGATACTCCGAGGAGGCTTCGGCGACTATCTCTCCCGACTCGTCCACGGCGACGGCCCTCGCACCGCCGGTCCCAACGTCGAGACCTGTCAGTGCGCTCACGCCTCACTCCTGCTTGCGCGCGCCTCCTTACGGCGACCCACGATCTCCGCCTCATAACCTTCGTCCATGCCGAGCGCGGCGTAGACCGCCTTCTGGCCGGCCAGGGCGTCGGCCCTGGTCCTCGCCTCGCGCATGGCGTCGCGGTCTATCTTCCTCGCAAGATCCCAGAGGAACTCCCACTGCAAGATGGCGCGCCTGACCGCGGCCATCTGGTCTTCCGTATAGGGATAGAGGTCGAAGCCGATGATCTCGCCTTCCTCGCCGTAGCCAGTGTCCTGTAGGGTCTGGGCCAGCTCGAGCGTCTGCATGAAGAAGTTGGTGCCGACCACGTTGTCGTCGTCGAAGGTGCCCCAGCCGTCGTTCCCGTGCTGGTGGCCGAGCTTGTGCTCCGAGGCCAGGAGGTCTGCGTACTCGGCCAGGTTCTCGCCGTTCATGATGAGGTGCTGCCAGTCCATGTTGACCTGCAAATTGGTAGTGTCCACCCCGAGGGCGTTGACCTTCTGGATCGTGAAGAGCGTCATGCCGATGTTCTGCATGAGGATCTTCATCGCTGGCTCCGAGTTCTTGTGCTCCAGAAAGACCTTCACGCCCTTCTCGTTGGCGTGGTCGGTCAGCTCGGCTATGCCCTCGACGAAGCGACGCCAGATCTCCGCGTAGGGGCGCTGGAAGGTGTAATTGTAGCCCTCCGCCCCAGGCCAGATGATGAAGTTCGCCCCTACTCGCGCGCAGAGATCTATCCCGCGCCTCAGGTTGTCTATGCCCTGGCGGCGAAGCCCCTCGTCGGGGTTTATGAACGCGCCCATCGCGTAGGTCGGATCGGGGTGGAGGCCGGCGGCGATCACGGGCAGGTCCATCCCGTGGGCGGCCAGGACCCGCAAGACTTCTTCGACGTTGTCCTCGTTGATCTCGCCTGGGTAGTGATACTCGAGCCCCTCGAGGAGGTCGTGAAGACCACCGGCGACGCGCTCGGTCTTCTCGACCATCGGCTCGTCTGCGACCTCGTTGTGGTAGCCGGGCGGCACGAAGCGGGTCACAGCGGGGCCGAAAGCCCAGATCCCGACTGAGTTCTTGATCATCGAGCCTCTCCTTCCTCTGATCTCCAGGAGGCGCGCCGGTATTCCCGTACCATCATAGCCCGAACCTTGCAAGAATTTCAGCTGGTCGGCACTTCAGCTGGTCAGCCTTTTGTTTTCGCTCGTAGCCGAATGTGCGTTCGCGGTAGGTCAGTGCCTCCGCGAATTGCGACGGAACGTTTCCGAGGAGCCTCCCGCCCCATTTCGACGACCACTTCTACGGGACGATGGATCCCGGGCGATTGCGACGCCTATCATGCTGTGCCAGAATCGGCTCTCCGGCCGTTGCGACAGCGCCGTGCGTAAGGCTTGAACCTTACGTACGACGAGACGTCAGCTTCTGAGCCCGTCGGCAACCAAATAGCTGACCGGCTGACTTGCTGATGTGCTGACCAGCGCGGGACTAGGAAGGGTGGACCCTTCCTAGTCCCGCTTTGAGAGGAGAGGTTGTGATCTTCGAGCTTTCCGAGAAAACGAGGGACTTCAGGGCGCGGATCGAGGCGTTCATGGACGAGTTCGTCTATCCGAACGAGGCGAAGTTCCACGAGCAGCTAGAGGCCGCGGGGAGCCGGTGGTCCGTACCCCCGGTCGTGGAGGAGCTCAAGGAGGAGGCGAAGGCGAGGGGGCTTTGGAACCTCTTCTTGCCCGACTCGGACCTCGGCGCGGGCCTCACCAACCTGGAGTACGCACCCTTGTGCGAGGTCATGGGCCGCAGCCCGATAGCCCCGGAGGCTTTCAACTGCAACGCCCCCGACACGGGCAATATGGAGGTGCTCGTGCGCTACGGCACCGAGGAGCAGAAAGAGCGGTGGCTAAGGCCCCTGCTCGACGGCGAGATACGGTCCTGCTTCGCGATGACCGAGCCGGAGGTCGCCTCCTCGGACGCGACCAACATCACGGCGAGTATCGAGCGGGACGGGGACGAGTACGTCGTTAACGGCAGGAAGTGGTGGATCTCGGGGGCCGGAGACCCGAGGTGCAGGATCTCGATCTTCATGGGCAAGACCGATCCCGACGCACCGCGCCACGAGCAGCAGTCCATGATCCTGGTCCCGCTCGATACCCCGGGCGTAGAGGTAGAGCGGACCCTCCCCGTCTTCGGCTACGACGACGCCCCGCACGGGCACGCGGAGATCTCCTTCAATGACGTGCGTGTGCCGCAGGAGAACATCATCTGGGACGAGGGCAAAGGCTTCGCCATCGCACAGGGACGCCTCGGGCCCGGGCGCATCCACCACTGCATGAGGCTGATCGGCGTCGCGGAGCGAGCATTAGAGATGATGTGCGAGCGGGTCGAGGTGCGGGAGACGTTCGGGAAAGCGCTTGCGGAGCAGGGTGTCGTGCAGGCCTGGATCTCGGACTCCAGGATGGAGATAGAGCAGGCGCGCCTGCTGACCTTGAAAGCGGCCCACATGATGGATACCGTAGGCAACAAAGGGGCCAGGGCCGAGATCGCCATGATCAAGGTCGTCGCCCCGAACGTTGCCCTTAAAGTCCTCGACCGGGCCATACAGGCCCACGGGGGCGCCGGGGTCTCCGACGACTTCCCGCTCGCCTACCTCTGGGCGAGTGCGCGCACCCTGCGCCTCGCCGACGGCCCCGACGAGGTCCACCGCGCCGCGGTGGCCAGGCTTGAGCTCAAGAAAGAGCGTCGGCGCCGGACAGAATAGTAACTACTTGAGGGGGCGATTATCCAGAGCAAGAACCCGGTGCTTCTCGGCATCAAGTACGAGGCCGCGAGAATAGGTGATGTGGGCGACGATACGCTCGCCGGTATCGAGGAGCAGATGAAGAAAGAGATCGGCGAGGGCTGGGAGTCGGACGACCGGGTGATCAGGGGCCGCAACGCAGTAAGGCGGGAGCACGGCCTTCCTGGCCTCGGGGCACCCGGCGACCGGCCCTCCCCCATTGTCCCTACCAGGCGACCGCTCTGGCGCAGGCTATTTGGGAAGTAGGCTACAGGTATCAGGCTTCAGGGATTCTCGGGGAACAGGGACGGACCGGGAGGCGGTGTGTACTGCCCTGGTGGTCTGACCGATCCGAAGGATGCTGTGGGCATACAATTAGGGCGTAGGCACGCAACGCTTTCGGGGGCGAGATGGCGATAGAGATGACAGGTGGCAAGATCGTGGGCGAGCGCGGCACCGTCGTGACCTTCCGCCAGCGGTGCGAGGCGTGCGGCTACGTCTTCGACTTCAACAAGACGACGATCGTCCCCGCTTACGGCTCTCGAAAGGTACGTCCGTTTACATGCCCCGAGTGCGGCAACTACCAGGAAGTCGAGGCCCGTTATCTCCACAAGGGCTCGCATAGAGAGCCTACATGAGCCCCGGATCACCGCGAGGTTCGGACCTTTACCGCGCCCGCTAGAGGTGCGGCTACAGAAGGACACGGGGAGGGACCGGAGTAGAGAGGGCAGGCGCGACCAAACGAGAAGCGGGTCGTCATCGTAGATGCCGCGACGACCCGCCCTGTGAACGCCGTTCCCTACGCCGGACTACTCGGGATGGGTCAAGGTGCCGCTGTGGTACCCCTTCAGGAGATAGGTGCAACTCTGGATCTTCCCGCCGAAGCCGCCGACGTTGGATGGCCCCTCCTCGGTTTGTACGATGATGACGGGAGCGTTCCAAAGCGCAGGGGGCAACTCATCCTGCAGTTGCTTGCACTGCGCCACGTAGGCCGAGTGGCTGTAGTCCCCTATCTGCGTGGGATTGCCGTAGCGGGCGACCGTGCTGGCGCAGCCGCCGTGGGACGGGATCTCCTGCGGAAAGCTAAAGCCGGGTCCGGTCACCGTGATCGTGTTGTCCGCGCAGGTTCGGGACGGGTTGAGGCCGCCCTGCGCCGCCAGCGCCGGAACGGCCGCCACCACAAGGGCGAGCGTGGCCACGAGCGCCACCTTGACCAACAAAGATCTCACAACGTTTCTCCTCTCCTGTCCGTGGGTCAGTTGCCGATGTTGCGCGGCAGGCATTCCTGCGCCGGGGGCAAGTTGTTCTCCTGCTGGGCGCGGACGTGGTAGATCTGACCGGGATTATCTATGCCCAACTGGTCGCCGTAGAGGCGGATGATCTGGTTGACGTCGTCGCGGACCTGCCGGGTACCGAGGAACGCAGAGCACTCGCCGAGGTTGCTGCCGCCGGCCTCGTAGACTGTGGTGGCGGGGTCGGTACCGCCGGCCGCGCCGAACGCGGGGCTGGCCGACACGATGAGGAGCGCCGAGCACACGACGGCGGAAGAGATTCGGGCTACGCTCATCAGACTCCTTTCTACTCGAGGTTTGAGCCAACGCGGACTATAGCCGATCCGAGAACGCATCGTATCCCCCAAATGGGCTAGTTTCGAGGTCCGTTCTCCGGCGGGTTGCCGGGTCCACAAGATGCGGGACCTTTTTCCGTGCCGTGCGGTCGGCCGCAACATCGGCTTCCTACGCCTTGCACCTAGTCCAACTATCTATGTCAAGCGCCGCTCTAACCCTCCTTGATCGCCTGGACTACCATCGGCAACACCATAGAGGGCGATCGTTCCCTAAACGTTACGAGAAGCGTTACGAGCGAGGCACTCTAGAGAAAACGTTCGAGAACATCAACACCGTATCCTGAGGTCGACCCTTCTCGACGGGTTGTCTAGAGTGCGAGATGTGGGATCATACCTCGCGCACAGAGACGGAACAGGAGACCCATGCCGCCAACAGAAGACCAAAGACCCGCCGTCGAGCGGGTGAAGCCGCCGAAGGCGATGATAAAGATCGCCAACCCCATCATGCGCCGGATACTCGGATCTCCGTTGCACGGGCTCGTGGACGAGCACCTCTTGCTGCTCCATTATCGAGGCCGGAGAACAGGCCGCGCCTACACGGTGGTGGCGGGACAACGGGTCATCGGCGGGCAACTGGGAGTCCTTACCAACAGTGGTTGGCGGCTCAACTTCCGTGGCGGCGCGCCCGTCGGGGTGACCCTAAAGGGCGAGCTCAGGCGCGGACGCGCGGATCTCGTGGAGAACCCCGAGGGGGTGGCGCGCATCTACGCGAACCTCATCGAGGAGTACGGCTACGAGCAGGCCGGGCGCCGTCTGGGGATCAGGATCAACGTCGACCGTCCGCCTACCCACGAGGAACTGCTCGAGCTGGTGCGGCGGAGCGGACTCTCATTGGTCGCCATTGAGGTCGATGGCAACCCGGCCCGCTGAGCGTCGCAACGGCCTTCGCCAGAGCGGCGCCCTGTACAAAGGTACGTGGCGGAATTCGTACTTTCGACGGGCGCGCCGGCCCCGTATTCTTGTAAATATAGGGTACGGAAGCTATCGGAACAGGAGGTTCGCCATGAACCCAGCCCGTCGCGCTGCGCCGAGAGGGGAACGGCAACCCGTGTGGATCAGAGCCGGGGCGGGCCTTTGATCCCGCAGCCCATCGTCTCCGTGAACGATCTGGTCAAGACCTACGCCTCCGGTTTCCGGGCGCTCGAGAAGATCAACCTGGAGATACGGCGTGGGGAGATCTTCGCGCTTCTGGGCCCTAACGGCGCGGGGAAGACGACCCTGATCAACATTATCTGTGGGATCGTCAACCCGACCGAGGGCACCGTCCTTGCGGACGGTCACGACATCGTCTCCGAGTACCGGGCGGCCCGGTCCCTGATCGGGCTGGTCCCGCAGGAGCTGACGACCGATGCGTTCGAGACCGTCTGGGCGACGGTCAGCTTCAGCAGGGGCCTCTTCGGCAGGCCGCCCGACCCCGGCTACGTCGAGAAAGTGCTCAGGGATCTCTCGTTGTGGGACAAGAAGGACGACAAGATCATGACGCTCTCCGGCGGCATGAAACGCAGGGTCATGATCGCCAAGGCCCTCTCGCACGAGCCGCGAATCCTGTTTCTCGACGAGCCGACGGCCGGCGTCGACGTCGAGCTCAGGAGGGACATGTGGCAGCTGGTGCGCCGCCTGCGCGAGAGCGGCGTGACCATCGTCCTTACCACCCACTACATCGTCGAGGCCGAGGAGATGGCCGACAGGGTAGGCGTCATCAACAAGGGCGAGATCATCCTGGTCGAAGACAAAGACGAGCTGATGCGCAAGCTCGGCCGCAAACGGCTGACGCTGCAGCTGGCCGATGCACTGGACGAGGTACCGGACGAACTCGCCGAGTACGGGCTCGAGTTGTCCTCGGACGGCGGCGAGGTCGTTTACACGTACGATTCGCGGGCAGGACGGATGGGGATAGCCGACCTTCTCACCGACCTCAGCGCGGCGGGCGTCAGGTTCAGGGATCTCCAGACCAACGAGAGCTCGCTGGAGGAGATATTTGTGGATCTGGTCAAGGAGAGCACGTGAATATTTACGCGATACGCGCGATATACAAGTTCGAGATGGCGAGGACTTTCCGCACGCTGTTGCAGAGCATCGTCTCGCCAGTTATCTCGACATCACTGTACTTCGTCGTCTTCGGCGCAGCCATAGGCTCGCGTATCAGCAGCGTTGAGGGAGTCGGCTACGGTTCGTTCATCGTGCCCGGCCTGATCATGCTGACCCTGCTGACGCAGAGCATCTCGAACGCGTCTTTCGGCATCTTCTTCCCCAAGTTCACGGGGACGATCTACGAGGTCCTCTCCGCGCCGGTCTCCTACATCGAGATCGTCGTCGGCTACGTCGGGGCGGCGGCGACCAAGTCCGTGATGATCGGCCTGATCATCCTTGCCACCTCGGGCCTGTTCGTGCCGATCCAGATAGATCATCCGCTGTGGATGATCTCGTTTCTCGTGCTCACCTCCGTCACCTTCAGCCTCTTCGGTTTCATCATCGGCATCTGGGCCACAGATATCGAGAAGCTGCAGATCATACCGCTGCTGATCCTCACGCCCCTGATCTTCCTCGGCGGCAGCTTCTACTCGATAAGCATGTTGCCGCCGTTCTGGCAAAAGGCCACCCTCTTCAACCCCGTCGTCTACCTTATCAGCGGCTTTCGGTGGAGTTTCTACGGGCTCTCCGACGTGGGGGTCGGCGTGAGCCTGGCCATGACGGTCGTCTTCCTGACGATATGCCTGACGACGGTGTGGTGGATCTTCAAGACGGGCTACCGGCTCAAGGCGTAGCCCCTGATACCAATTCCGGGTGAATGCTAACGGCATGACGGAGACCGCTGTAGCGCAAGAGCCTGTGCATCCTCGGAGTGGATTCCCGCTTTCGCGGGAATGACGGTTAGGGAGGACCCCGGTGCGCCCGCAAAGCCCGAACGCGCTCCCGTAGGGACGGACCCGTTACAAAGGGATTTCGAGCGCTCCCCTACGGAGCTGCAAGAAGCTCGCGTTGTACGTCGAGCATCCGGCGGTACGCTCCGTGCTTGCTTTCGAGCTCTCTATGCGTGCCGCGCTCTACGATCCTTCCTTCTTCGAGCACCAGGATCTCGTCCATTTCTTCCATGCGCACGAGCCTATGGGTGATGACGAGCGTGGCGCGATTTTGCATCGACCCGTAGACGGCGTCGAGCAACTCGCGCTCCGTCACGGGATCGAGGTTGGCCGTCGGCTCGTCCAGCACGAGCAGGGGCGCATCCTTCAAGAGCGTCCTGGCTATGGAGAGACGCTGCCGCTCACCGCCCGAGAGCTTCAGTCCTTGCTCACCGAGCGGACTCTGAAGACTACTCGGCAGGCGTTCTAAGAGACCGGAGAGCCGGGCGAGAGCCAGGACGCTTCGCAGGTCTTCGTCGGTCGCCTCCGGTCTCGCGAGGAGCAAATTGGCGCGCAGGGTGTCGTTGAAGAGGTGGGTGTCCTGAGAGACGACCCCGATCAGGGCGCGCACGTCGTCCTGGGCGTACCCGTGAAGGTCGTGACCTCCGAGGAAGATCCCACCCGAGGTCGGGTCCCAGAATCGGAGTATGAGTCCACCAAGCGTGCTCTTCCCCGCACCGGTAGGACCTACGACCGCGACCCGCCTGCCGGGTTCGAGTGTGAACGAGATGTCTTCGAGGACGGTCTGGCCCCCGGTCTCGTAGCGGAAGCCCACCCCGTCGAACTCGAGTTTATAGTCCCGGGATATTGCGAGCGGCTTCGCGGGGTCCTCTATCTCGGGCTCTGCATCCACGATCTCGAAGAGGCGTTCTCCGGCGCCCACGGAACGACCCAGGAACTGGAATGCGGTGCCGAGCGGCTGGACGGCCTCGAAGCTGCCGAGCACCACGAGCGCCAGGAAGGCCAGGTACACGCCCCGCACTGCTCCTTCCGAGACCAGCGGGATGGCAAGGACGAGCACCGAGAGCATCGCCAGGTTCATCATCAGGTCGCCCAGGGCGTCCTCGAGCCCCGTGATGAAGGCCATCCTTCCCTGCAGATTGCCGAGATTGCGATTCAGCGCGACGATCTCGCGTCCATGATCTTCCTCCCTACCGAAGGCGAGAAGATCCTGCGCGCCCTGAATGCCGTCAACGACTCTAGCGTTCAGCTCTCCCCTCAGTTCCAGCTGCTTCCGTCCCGGCCCACGCGCCAGGGCCCTGACGAGTAGCGGCACACCGAAGCCGGCGGTTAACAGAAACCCTAGCGTGACGAAGGCCAGCGGCGCTCCGAAGGAGTAGAGGAGGACAAAGGCCAGAATCGACGTTATCGAGGCCACAGCGACGGGAGCGAAGATACGCAGGTAGACGTTCTGCAGCTCTTCGACGTCCTGGACGATGCGGGAGAGGAGGTCTCCTGTGCGGAAGCGCAGGAGGCGGGCCGGGGCGAGGGGTTCGAGGCGGGTGTAGAACCACGCTCTGAAATCCGCGAGCAGCTGGAAGGTAAGGTTATGGGAGACTAGGCGCTCGGCGTAGCGCGCACCGGCCCGCGAGACACCGAAGAGACGGACCAGGTAGATCGGGATAACCAGCGATCCCAGGAACGAGACCAGCGCCGCCGCGGAGATCACGTACGCCGCCGTGGCGAGCAGCCCGACGTTGCTCACCACTGTCGCAACACCTAGCAACACGGCCAGGGCCACGCGCGGGAGATGGGGCTTCAGGAAGCCGACGAGCCGCAGGAAGGTCTTCATGCCGGCACCCGCCCGTAGGCGTTCACGAGGCTCGCGTAGAGGCCGTCGCGCTGGATCAGCTCCCTGTGCGTACCCGTCTCGGCCAGCTTGCCGTCGTCGAGAACGGCGATCCTGTCCGATTTGTAGACGGTGCTCAAGCGGTGCGCGATCACGAGCACCGTACGGCCCCTGGTGAGCCGCTCGACCGCGTCTCTGACCAGGCGCTCGCTCTCGGGATCCAGGCTCGAAGTCGGCTCGTCCATGACGAGCACCGGGGCGTCTTTGAGGAACGCGCGGGCTATGGCCATCCTCTGGGCCTCTCCCCCGCTCAGCCGCGCCCCGCGCTCTCCGATTTGAGTCGCGTAGCCATACGGAAGCCGTCTGACGAACTCGGCGGCCCCGGCCAGCTCCGCGGCCCTTTCGACATCCTTTCGGCTCGCCTCGGGCCGTGCCATGCGAATATTCTCGAGCACGCTCCCATGGAATAGATGGGGTCTCTGCGGCACGAGCGCGAGGTTCTCCCGCCAGGTCTTTGCGGGCAGATCCGTGATCCTTACGCCGTTGGCCAGGATCGTACCGGATTCGGGATCTACGAAGCGCATCAGCAAATTTACCAGCGTGCTCTTGCCGGAACCGCTGCGTCCGACGAGCGCGGTGCGAGTCCCCGCGGGCAGGGCGAGCGTGAGATCCGAGACCGCCGCCCGATCGCCTCCGGGATACGTGTAACCGGCGCTAGAGAACTCGATAGACAGCCCGTCCGAGACATGATCCTGGCTGTCCGAACCCTGCCACATAGGCACGGGGGTGGACAGGATCTCGAAGATACGGTCTGCGGCGGCGCTGCCTTCCATCCCCGCGTGGCGGTGGACACCGAGCTCGCGCAGCGGTTTGTAGAACTCGGGCGCGAGGAGCAGCACCAGGAACGCTACCTCGAAGGGCATGTTCCCCGAGATCACGCGCACCCCGAGTGTGACGGCGACGAGGGCTATCGCGGCCGCCGTCATGAACTCGAGCACGAACCCCGAGAGAAAGGCGTAGCGCAAGACCTTCATCGTGCGCTTCCTGAACTCCTCGCTGGCCGCCGCGACCTTCTCGCCCTCGTCGGCGCTCCGGCCGAAGACCTTGAGGGTCGTGAGTCCCTGCAAGGCGTCCAGAAAACTCGCGCCCATGCGCGAGAGCGCCTTCCACTGTCGTCTGGTGTGCTCCTCCGCGTAGCCGCCGACCAGCACCATAAGGACCGGGATCACCGGGGCAGTGACCAGCAGCAGGACGGCGCTCGAAGGGTCCCGGGGAAAGATGTACCCGGCGATCATCAGGGGGACGAGCACGCTGAGGAACGTCTGAGGCAGGTAGCGGCCGAAGTAAGCGTCGAGCCTCTCCACACCCTCCGTCGCCGTCGTCGTTAGCTCGCCGGTACGCTCCCCCACCGTATATGACGGCCCCAGACGCAGGACGTGCGCGAACAACCGCTCCCTCAGCTCAGACTTCACCCGCACGGCCCCCCGCTGCGCGACGACCTCACGGCCCCACAACAGTCCAGAACGCAAGATGGAGGCGCCAAGAAGTAAGAGGAGCGAATCGCCCACCTCCGCGAGACCCATCCCCCCCAGGAACACCCCGTCCACAACCTTGCTCAGGGCGAGCAGCTGAACGATCGTCACCGCCGCCGCAAGGAGCCCTAGCGCCACAGTAAGACCCAGGAAGACCCCTGCCGACCCCACCTGCCGAAGCAACTCCCTATTCATCGGTCCTCATCAGAGCGAAGCCCGATCATCTGAAGCCTGATACCTGAAGCCTCTAATACCCTTCGTCTTCCAGACTCACCTTGCCGCGGAAGAGACGGTAGATGACGACGAAGTAGACAGCGGCGAGCACCATCCCGATGCTCCACCAGACGAGGCCGACGGTCATACCGTACTGGGAGGCCGAGGCGTTGTGTATCGTGAGGCTGTTCGCCGGGTCCACGGCGGGGAGGACGTCAGGGTAGACGCCGAAAACCGTGCTCGTCAGCATCCCTATTATGTAGGCAGCGGATGAAAGGAACGCCGCCCTTTCGTCGTGCCTGAAGTTGAAGAGAACCATACCCACAAGCCCGGCTATGGCTATGAGCGGGAGGACGAATCCGTAGGGCCTCGCTCCGAAGCTACCTAGCATCTGCGGGCTCACCCAGAAGGTGGCCGCTGTGGCGAGCACGGTTAGGGCCGCGGTCGCGTAAGTGAAGGAACGGGAGATCCTGCGCGAGCGGGCGTTCAGGGCGCCCTCGGTCTTGACGGCGACGAAGTTCGCCCCGTGAACGACGAGCGTCGTTAGGGCCAGGAGCCCGATCAGGATCGTGTACCAGTCGAGGATGCCTGGCGTCTCGGAGAAGGGACTGAAGTCCGTCCAAAGCGGCTGGAAGAAGTAGCCGTCCTCGTCCAGCGGGACGCCACGCACGACGTTGCCCAGGGCGGCCCCGAAGAAAACGGCGAGCAGCGAGCTGCCGACAAAGAACATCGCATCCCAGAAAGAGGCCCACATCGGGTCGCCTATATGTCCCCGAAGCTCTATGGAGATGCCCCGGATCATGAGCAGCCAGAGCACGATGATGAGCGGCAGGTAGAACCCTGAGAAGCTCGAGGCGTAGAGAACCGGGAAGGCGAAGAACAGGGTGCCGCCCCCGGCGATCAGCCAGACCTCGTTCCCGTCCCACACCGGCCCTATAGCTCGGATGATCGTGCGCCGCTCCCTCTCGTCTCTGGCCGCGAAGAGGTGTATGGCTCCCGCCCCGAGGTCGAAGCCGTCCAGCACGACGTACATGGCGATCATCAGAGCGACGAAGATGAACCAGATCGTCTCCACGGTTCTTCTCCTCCTAGGCCGTAAGGCCCTCGGTAGACTCCAGGGTCTCTTGCTCACCTTCGGGTCCGTGGGCGACCTCGCGCACCATGAGCACGATGTAGAGGAGGCCCATTACCAGGTACATCCCCGCGAACCCTATGAGCGTGAAGAGCACACTCCCCGAAGAGACGAGCGGAGAGACCCCCTCCGACGTTCGGAAGATGCCGTAGGCGAGCCAGGGCTGGCGTCCGAGCTCGGCGGTGAACCACCCGGCGGTGTTCGCGATGAACGGGAAGGGCATGGCGAGCATCAGGATCCAGAGCATCCAGCGGGCGCGGTACAGCAGACCCCGCCACAGCAAGAACGCGGCGACGACCATAATAGCTATGAAGATGGTCCCGAGGCCGACCATGACGTGGTAGCTGTAGTAGAGGAGCGGGATGTTGTCCGGCCAGTTCTTCTTCGGAAATGCATCGAGACCCTCGACCTCGGCGTTCCAGTTCTGATAGACGAGGTAGCTGAGGGCGCGCGGTACGACAATCGGGTTCTCTATGCTTTCGTTCTCGATATCCGGCTGGCCGACGAGGACGATGCCGGCCTGCCTCTCCGACTGGAAGAGGCCTTCCATGGCGGCGAGCGAGACGGGCTGGTGCTCGGCGACCTGTTCGCTCGAGAAGTGGCCCGTCGGGAAGAGCATCCAGAGGCTCGCGACCGCCGCCGTTACCACGCCGACCTTGACGAAGATGCGCCCGTACTCCTCGTGCCTGCGCGAGAGCAGATAAAAGGCGCCGAGGCCAGCCATGACGAAAGCCCCGCACACCACGGCACCGCCCATGTTGTGCGCGTACTGCGGCCACACCCACGAGTTGAGCAGAACGGCCCAGTAATCGTTCAACTCTATACTGCCGTTCTCGAGCACGCGGTATCCGACCGGATGCTGCACCCAGGCGTTCGTGGTGATGATGAAGTAGCCCGAGGCCCAGGTGCCGAGGAAGACCATGAGGGAGGAGAACCAGTGCACCCTCTGTCCGAAGCGGTGCTCCCCGAAGAGGAAGAGCCCGACGAACGCAGATTCCAGGAAGAACGCGAAGGCCCCCTCCATCGCGAGGGTCTGGGCGATTATGTCACCCGCGAAGCGGGAGAAGGCCGCCCAGTTGGTCCCGAACTGGAACTCCATCGGGATGCCTGTTACCACGCCCATAACGAAGGTGACGGCGAAGATCTTCGCCCAGAATCGCGCAGACTTGTTGTAGAGATCACTCCCGTTGCGCATGAAGATGCTCTTGAGGACGAAGATGAGCAGCGCGAGTCCCATCGTGAGCATCGGGAAGAGGTAGTGGTAGGTGATGGTGAACGCGAACTGCAAGCGGGATACTACCAGCGCGTCTTCCAAAGCCTACCCCCTGGATACTCTGGCTGCTGTTGCATCATGATAACGTCTCATCATCCGGTTCGCGCGCCGACGGCGTCCTAAATCTCCTCGACCTTCCTGTATCTGGTAGGGAGGCTCTCTTCGGGGATGGGGGGTGGCGTCATGGCTCGGGGCACAGGGAAATTGGCCGGGGTGGTGCGGAATACCGAGTGAAGGTGCCAGACCGCCAGCGCAACGACTACGAGCGCGGCGCCGAGGAGGGCCAGGTCGAGGGGGGCATGATTACGTAGAGTCTCTACGCCGAGGATCATGCCGGCTATGAGGGAGACAACGAGCGAGATGCCGCGGTGGAAGCGGCCCGCCTCGGAGTGGGGCCAGGGGTCCATGGCGCGCACGACCTCCCGCCCTCTGTCCGAGTCGGTGCAGTCTACTCTGGAAGGGCAGTGGTTGCAGATCTGGGGCCAGCCGCGGTAGCGGACCAGGCGCAGCTCGTGGTCGGTCTCGCTGCGGGTGAGGATCTGGTCCTCCGGGCAGATCCAGGCGTCGTGCGTGGGGTGGTAGGTGAACCCGGCGGTGCGGTAACGCTCCGAGCGTACGTGCGAGTGGCGTGCGAGTAGGTCGAGGCCGGTAGCGAGGCAGAGGAGGAAGACGGCGTAGCCGACGGCGAGGAACACCTCGGCGTGTACGCCCGGCATCCTAACGCTCCCTCGGTCTCGCAGGCTCTGGTTCGGTGATCTCGGTGAACAGGATATCCTCCGGCTCCTCCATCGTGACGTGCGGGACGGTGTGGCGTACGCCGACGTAGCAGAGGTACAGTAGCGGCAGCACACCGCCCGCGATGAAGACGACATCGCCGGGCAGGCGCAGCCACTCGATGAGGGCGTTCGTCGGGTTGGTTATGTACTCGAGCGAGCGCGCCTCGAAGTATCCCGCGTTCACCGACTCGTAGAGCTGCAGGATACCAAGTGGGAAGAGGGTTGCGAAGATCATCCAGGCGAGGCCGGCGTTCAAAGACCAGAAGCTGATCCTGGCTGCCCTCTCGGGCCAGCGCTCCTCGGGGATCAGGTACCGCAGGCAGAAGAGGGCGAAGCCGGCGGCGAGCATCCCGTAGACGCCCATCATCGCCCCGTGGGCGTGCGCCGCGGTCAGGGCCGTCCCTATCTCGTAGTAGGAGACTATGGGAAGGTTGATCAGGAACCCCAAAATACCGGCGCCGAGGAAGTTCCAGAAGCCTACAGCCACGAGGAACATTACGGCCCAGCGATGGGGGAACGGCGTGCGCGAGCGGGACTCCTGCCGCGCCCCGAGTTGCAGGAAGCTCCAGGCCTCGAACGTCAGGAACGTGAGGGGGATGACCTCGGCGGCCGAGAAGAAGGCGCCGAGGGCCATGGCGGAGGCCGGCGTCCCCGAGAAGTAGAGGTGGTGCAGCGTGCCGACCACGCCGCCCACGGAGTAGAGCACGATGTCCAGGAAGATCACCGTTAGCGCCACCCTCTCGGAGATAACACCGAGCAGCACGAAGATGTAGGCGACCATGACGGTCGTGAACAGTTCCAGGAAGTCCTCGACCCACAGGTGCACGACCATAAAGCGCCAGTAGTCGGCGGTCGGGAAGCTCGCGTCGGGCCTGGCGAGAAGGCCCACGGCATAGAACGCAGGGATGGCGAGCGCCGCCAGAAAGAACATCCAGGGCATGTTGCCCAGGCGTTCGTTCCTAAGGCGCCCGCGCATCGCCCGGAAGAGCATTACGGCCCAGAAGAAGAGCCCGACCGAGAGCAGTATCTGCCAGAAGCGTCCGAGGTCGAGGTACTCGTAGCCCTGGTTGCCGAACCAGGACCACAGGCCGCCCATCCAGCCATGGATGCCGGCGAACTCGCCGATGAGGCTGCCGAAGACCACTATGGCCAGGGCGCCGAGCAGCCCGTAGGCCAGCCACTTCTGACCCCTCGGCTCGCGGCCCGCGATCATCGGAGCGAGGAAGATGCCGGCGGCGAGAAAAGAGGTCGTCGTCCAGAAGATCGAGAGCTGCACGTGCCAGGTCCTGACGATGTTGAAGGGCAGAAACCTGGCCAGATCGAATCCGAAGAAGCTCGCTACGTCCGCCCTGTAGTGCTCGGAGGCGGCCCCGACGAGCGTCTGGATGAGGAAGAG
>Ga0126310_10000179_pt1 | contig 18762 bp, 18 predicted proteins | sample Plot60_FD_92540 | JGI IMG/M metagenome (GOLD analysis project Ga0126310, IMG submission 92540) | Serpentine soil microbial communities from UC McLaughlin Reserve, CA, USA - Plot60 | ecosystem: Environmental > Terrestrial > Soil > Grasslands | place: USA: UC McLaughlin Reserve, Lake County... | reverse complement strand
CTAACAGTGATACTATTTTCAATTCTACTAAGTAGCGGAATAGGTGCGTATCTTAGTGGAAGGTTATTTGGTAAAAATCCTTACAGAGCAGTAATTATATCAATACCGATTTTGGCTGGAATTATTATATTCTATTATAGCTTTATAGAGGAAATTATTGATTCAAAGATAGTTTTGCCCCTATATGAGAGGATTGCAGTCACTTTTGCGCTCTTATCACCTGCGGGTCTTCTCATGGGATTTCAGTTCCCATCCATTACTAGAATGGCATCTCCATCACAATTGCCTCGCAGCAGTAGTGATGACATTACGCTTCTATGGGGCATAAACGTGATTGCATCAGTCATAGCAACGGTGCTTACTGCAATATCATCCATGGTCATAGGGTTTAATGGCAATTTAGTGGTCGGAATTGTATTATACCTAGGAGCTCTAACATCTGCCATACTAGCGAAAAAAAGAAGGTACAAATTGATAGGTAATCGTGAGATTGGAAGTAGCACCTAATCGTCTGAATAGACAGACCATGCCAATCTTATTGCAGGAAGTTTTTTAGCAAAAAAGTTTGTATCTAGTTGTTGAGTTATCATAGGTTATTATTATATGCATGTAATTGACCATTTTGTAATCCTTTTGTCTATATTTTTCCAATTCGTGCCAAGACTCATGCCTATATATGTTAGTATAGAGTTCCACACAATCGATCCAGCAAAGGTGTAGATTACGAATTTTGTAAAGTTAGTCTTTTCTATTCCTGCAGGCAGCTAAATGTACGTTCTTATTCCCGGTAACAAACGTCCCACAAAGCAAATTCTGTCCCCATATCTTTTGAATAAATTCTCCGTGATTTCCAAGCGTTCTTTTTTAAATAGTATGTATTTTCCATACTTTAGAATAAATTTTCGTCCTGCCTTTATTCCAAGATAGTACGTTAACACTGACCCGACAAGATTTCCAATCAAACCTGATAATGTTACTAAAAATGGATCTAATCTGCTAGTTGACTAAAGAAAACCTGAAAATGGCATTATAATTTCGCTGGGTATCGGAATCAAGGCGCTTTCTAGGATCATTAGAAAAGATCCCAGTCTTATGACTTTCACGAGAACTACTTTCATTTTTACAAAAAATCTTGCTGTTAATACATGTCAATCATTCTCTTCTTCTGAACATTACACTAGTTAACAGTAAAAAGTCCTGCAATAATGTACTTTATGCTATGGGCAGGCGATAGGCGTATCTTGTATTAGATGTTTAGCAGCGCGTTAAGTGGCAGTTTTTTACTGATGCTGAAAAACCTCTTTTACCATGTGTGCAATTATTAATTGCGAATTTATTGAGATCAAGACCATAATGTGAGCCAACCACCTGTTAAAGAATTGTAGATTCAAAGTCAAAAGTTTCCATCTATGGCGACCTTATTTGACCATTTCTAGTATCCGTGACCTCCACCATGCAATAGAAAGCACCCGTGTTATAACATGACTTGAGAACGGCCTTCTTTATAAAAGAGCGGAATCGATATTAAGCTTTATATATCTCTAGTGATATTACTAGTGATATGATCACTGACTGGCTATCGAGAGTCGGGAGCGCAATCCCAAGAGGATTTTCCAGACACTATATCTTAGGACTGTTAAAACATCAGCCGATGACAGGCAAGGAAATTATCGATAAAGCTATATTCGAAAGTGACGGAAAGTGGCGCCCGTCACCAGGATTAATTTACCCGTTATTAGGAAGGCTACTAGAAGAAGGGCTAATAACTGAGACAGATAGTGGCAGGTACCAGATCACCAAAAAAGGTAGGGACATCGCCTCAGATGTTGATTCTGTTCGCAATATTGTACAAAAGCAATTCGACGTGATGCTTAGAGTAGGCAACATAGGCAGATTCATGGCGATGGATCTCATCGATAGAGTATCTACGATAGGATCTACGCTGAGCTCAAACTTAGACAGAATGACTGACGAGGAGCGAAATAAGTATAAACAGTTTTTGCTAACTGAGCTAAGAAAGTTAGATGAACAGAAAAGTTCCACAGAGAAAGTAAGTGTCGAATAGAAAACAAACCTTTTATTTAGCTAGAAATGGCTGGTTCTTACGGGGGATAATTAAGGCCACTTCTAACAAGTAGAAGTGGCCAAAAGGTCAAATAAGTGTATCTAATCGAAGCAGTAACTTACATTCGATATTTTCTCATGGAAGGTTTGCGTTTACAAATTTACATACTTGGACAGAAAATACGAATCAAGAATGACTATTGGGACAGCTCTTTTTGAAATCTATATAAATGTAAATTGAGCCTGAACGCCCAGCGTCGATACTCATTGATGCCTGAGTATTAAGGTTTTCTTGCTAGAATTTCTCTTATGCCGTCGTTCTCTATCAAATTATCGATAAGCTTTTTGCGTTCCTCTACTGGAAGATCATCTGACATCTCAAGGGAATCAATTGCCTTGAGTTTCCAATAATTACTAATCGCATTTTCAATTGTTACCTGAGTATCATAAATTACCCGCCCAAATGCAGTAAGAGTATGCTTCCCGCTTTTCCTCTTTATCAGACCTGCCTTCATCAATCTTGACATTCTAGAATAGTACTGTTTACGAGTCATTTTAGTTCTGTTTCTGAGTGATTCACTATCACTGTCGTTAGTCGCGATGAACCTAAATAGTTCCAGAGATTCATCATCAGAGATACTCTTTAATACGTTGGTTAGCATGTATACCCAATAGTCCTATATATAGGCTATAAATACGAAATGTTACTATTATAGGTTTACTGTGCTCGATTTGGCTCCAGAGTATGAGAAGTATCCAATTTCAGGAACAGTAAATATGTTCCAATCGTCTATAATAGCGCATTCGCCAACAAGCACGCATACTAGTAGCGAATCGGTAAGAGAACGTCAATAGTGTATTCGTGGGGCTATTACATCTCGCTACCAGTTCACATCCAAAACAATAACGCCCCAACTGTAATTGCTGATTGCACGATTACATGCAAAGGCATATGAAAATCCACGCATCTCTTTTAGAGACTTGTCTTATAGGAATTGGTCGGTTCTTTCCGTTTGAACGATCAAGGTCAGCATAGACACATCGTTATGCAGGTACATCCCAATTATTATCAGGGAAGAGGAAGCACGCTATCCTATGCCATGAGACGCCGAATCTAACACCCTGTTTAATATCAATGCCTGTCTGACACAAAAAGTTCAATTACCATCGCAAGCGCGTAGATGATCCCATCTTTTTCGTGATTGAAATCGAATTAGCTGAGAAAAAAAATGAAGTTTAGTGCGCTCTCTGTTAAGCCCACCTTCTATATATCTTTCATTAGCTTGTATACATTTATTTTTAAACACTGACTTAATCCGAGATTATTCTCCTCTTTATCAGCAATATATAGTATAATGGCTAATTTAGGGCAAAATCATCTAGATATCCTCAATTTGATCATCAAGTTATGTCATAACGGAATAAAATCACATTTTGAAAAATAATATCATCTAACACTTTGCAAAAGCTTAGCAGTAGGAGCATCGTTAGACAACAATTGATAGTATTTTATGAATTGCTGTGCTAAATATGTATCATCATAATGAGCTATTGCTAGAGCGAACTGTTCTGGATTAGTAAAATTGGTTGTCTCATATATTACTTGAATGCCGTCAACTACTATGAAGCTAGCGGGTAAATTTGTAGCCCTTTTTAGATCAAAGCGAGAAGATTTTATCATGTTGCTAATATGTTCAAAAGTCTCTCTGTTTGGAGGAGTTCTTAGTATTGCATTGAGTCTGTTTTCAATGCTTATAGGTTCAGGGTTAGCATCGAGGAAGTGAATAGTAACACCTTTAGCGAATTTCTCAAATGTTCTAGCTGAAACGTGCGGATCGTGGTACCGCGTTGCAAAGTAAATTTCTTTCTGAGCATTGTCAATCACCTTAAGTACCTCAACGATAAGACGGTTAAAATCCTTAATTACAGCAAAACCAGATAGATGTGTTAAGTTTACAATATCCTTTAAATTACTACCTCGAATGATTTCATCAATGACTATTTCCTTTTGAAAGGAAGGGAAATCTTTTCTTGTTTTCAAGACATCTATAGCTTTGAGCTGCCAGAAGTTCGCAAGAGCTTCCTCGAGTGTTTTTATATGTGCATTATAAATTAGAGAGCCTAAAGTAGTAGTTCTATAAAAAGTGTCACGCTTCTCAATTAGCCCAGCCTCACGCAGACGCTTGAGTCTAACATAAAATTGCTTCTTGCTTATATTGCCGATATAATTTTTAGAAGATGCTCTGAGGCCGGAATACGCTGATTTAATGATGTTCGTAGATATTCTGTCAGATAAGATTGAGAATATCTCCTCGCTCGTTACCGTCTCAGGCACAACCTTTTTATGGCAACTTCATATATATATATTTAAGGTCATGGCAAAGTAATAAGGCTAATTCCTACATTCGCATCTATGATCACATGATATCAAAAATATTTAGAATAATTTTAAACTACACCTGTATGTATAGTTAGCATATGCCCTACTCTATTAGAGTACATATATCTATTTGATTATGTCTATCATTATGATTGTTTCTCTTCACTAAATGGCCTGGTATTTCTAATTTTCGAGTATTCTAACAACCTTCTTTGCAAGCCATACTTGTCAGTAAGGAGTGGGTTGGGCCGTTCTGACTACGACATATCTCCCATTCTGATCTTCCCGTTAACGCATAGAGCCGTACGTTCCGCGAGCATCAAATGGGGATATCTGTACATGTGAACTGTTTCTTGCCCCTTTTACCTTGCCAGAATTGAGATCGATTCTGCTACATATTTTGGCATTATCAAGAACGAACCAGATTGGTGTTCTAATAGCTTCGCCGTTTTTCAAGTATGTCTCAATATTGACGTACCTTTCAAAAACTGAAAGGTGTGCGCATTGTCATCTATATCATTATTTCATGTAGCCATTTGGACTCGTTTTCTATTTAACTACTTATCCAGATAAAATTGATGTAAATTAAATAGTATTCTGGTGCATGATATATGATTCCATTCAGAATACTGACTGATCTATAAGAGTAAAGTATTTTAGAATAAGGTTGACCTCGGTCGATGCACTTGGCATGATGACAAAAATATGATTCTATTATTTTCTTAACCGCTATGAATTGATACTACCATCTTAGGCGATGGTCCGCTACTTTTATCCTAGCTTATTTAAAAATTGTCGGTTTAATAGGTAATTGTTATATATTTACCTAGAACATTTGCAATAGCTGCTTGCGTTCTTGATGCTTATCTTAATTGATAGTTCGAAAATATATTGGTACGTATGGATAATAGCACTATCAGAGGCGATAGCTATCAAAAGCTATCCGATGAAGAAATTAAACATCAAATTAAGAACCTACAAGGATGGAACGTGGTGAATGGTAAACTGAACCGCACTTTTGAATTTAGGAGCTTTGTAAGAACATTTGGGTTTATGACAAAAGTGGCTATGGAGGCTGAAAAGATGAATCACCATCCAGAATGGTTTAATGTATATAGCAAGCTTAGCATTGACTTGGTAACACATGATATGGGTGGCATAAGCAATTACGATATCAAATTGGCAGGCGTAATTAGCAAACTATACGATGAGGAAAATCAATGAATCATTGTGAATAAAAACTAACGACTATGCATTATTTGAACCAGTATACAAGATTAGTAGTGGAGGAAACAGAAGCATTGTAACATGACAAATTCTCGCATGTCGAGTACCAAAAGTTACAAATATTGCTCCGATATACCTTAACGTAGAATGGGTCATAGCTACATCATTTTGAAAAGCACCCGATGCCAGAAAAATAACCAGTTTATTAGAAGTTGCTGCCTCACTTAGAACCGCATCATCAAGGCAAACTCCCCTCCATGTGCTTATATCAACGCGTATGTGTCAAGACTATTTATTTTATATTCAGTGGAGCAAAATATTCTGTCTCATTTTGGACATTTTTGCGTAAGCAAGCAGCGCGGCAATGGTCTTACAATCTTCAATTCCTCCAGCAATGCATTTCCTTATAGCCGTCGTCAACTTCATGGACTTCACGGCGATATCTTCTTCATCGTCATCTCTATGCTCTCTCAAGTCTTTTACTTTCCTTAAGTGTGTTGCAACAAATACATACATCAGCTCGGTATTATATCCTGGAGACAGATACCATCTCAATATAGGAAGTAATTTTCCCACGTAACCTATCTCTTCGCGCATTTCTCTAAGTGCAGCCTGCTTTGGAGTCTCACCTTCTTCTACTTTACCTGCGGGAATTTCTAATGTATATTTTTTAGCGGCATGACGATATTGTGTTACAAAAAGAACATGTGTTCCGCGCAGAATGGGAACCAAACCTACAGAAGGTGAATGTTCGATAATTTCCTTTTCGATCACCTTGTTATTCAGCTCATATCTATCTATTCTGATCGAAATGCTGCCTTCGTAAATCTTGTTAGTTGACAAAAGCTGTATTCTTTCGCTGGCCAAAGCGTCTTTTTCCTTTGCAATATCATATCGGCTGATATCTTTTCTAAACATAACACGTTGCTGCAGCGAGAGTAGCTATATTTCTTTAACGTGAGCCTCATGCAGATTCGCCATAATACATATATTTAGCATAATTTTCTTTTATTATCTCATCGTTCTTCTTTACCATTAGATATCTGGGGCACATACTAGATCGAGCTTATGGTATGTAAATTAGCATAAACTTCAAGCAATGACACATCCTGTATCAAAAAATCGAGTTAATTTTATATGTTTATCTACCATCTGAACCATGTGCAGCATTTCGTTAGCGATGAAAATGACATCGTGATACCCAAATCAGCCAGACCTATAATAGATTATGAAGAGACTCAGCTTGGTGACAGCAAGGGCGCAACTAGGCAGTTTCGTCTTGGCAATCTCCACATCCGGGAATATAATGAATATTATACTGCTCATATGGATAAAATCGATCCAAACAAGGATGCTTTAGGACACCTTTTGTTTGATGCTCCGCAGTATTTAGTGGCTATTTTAGCTGCAATTTCTGTCGGAACACGCGTAGGTATCATCATACATAACAATAACAAAAATATTGTTAAAAAGGTTGGATCTCAACCGAATAATGAAATAATCTCGGCTTCCATTTCAGGTTCAATAGCTGGTTCGATGTCCTATTTCATGGGCAATATTGTTAAGGGAATAATAAAGAGAATCGAGTGTACAAAATCCATTTGAAACCTTCTGAGCAGATAGGAAGACGGCGACAAAAAATACCTATAGACAGTATAGCCTACAGAAAAACCGCAGAAGGGCGTAAAGCTCCTTCAAAGATAGCTATTTTAAAAGTCGTGATTATGCTTTTACCATGTATAATCAGTTTTAGAAAAGATAGACGCGAATGGATTAGACGAGAAGGAAAAAACGTTGACACAAACAAATACAAAAAGCATGCAGAGAAGCTGCTTAAAACCTTCATTACGCTCGGTCCATCTTATATAAAATTGGGGCAGTGGCTTTCTACACGCGCCGATATTTTGCCGATGCCGTATTTAGAAGTACTTGCAAGGCTTCAAGACGAAGTCCCACCTGACCAATTCGTAAAAGTAAGACCCATTATTGAAAATGAGCTTGGAAAAATTGACAGTATCTTTGAGACTTTCGATACATCACCCATCTCTGGGGCAAGCCTCGGTCAAGTATATGTTGCAAAATATAATGGCAGGCAAGTTATCGTAAAGGTAAGCAGACCAAACATAGAAGAAGTTATCGAAAAAGATATCTATATACTAAAGAAAATTCTACCGCTTGGTACTCGTTTTATTGATCCCAACCTGCGATTCTCAGCAGAAGGTATGCTTTCACAATTCATTGAAACAATCCACGAAGAAATGGATTATAGGGTTGAAGCAGAAAATTTGATTGCTATCAAGCGAAACCTTAGAAATGATCGTAAGATACGTATACCAAATGTGTTTTTAGATCGAACATCCAAACATGTTCTTACACTAGAATATATCCCTGGAACAAAGATCACAGATATAGCCGGACTGGATGCAAAGGGTATCAATCGAGAGGAACTTGTGATTAGCATACATCATATATTTTTTAAAATGTTATTGCGTCACAGTATTTTTCACGCAGATCCGCACCCTGGCAACATATCAGTCGATGACGATGGAACGATAATTCTGTATGATTATGGTATGGTAGGAAGGCTAGATAATGAAACTCGCGTTAGGTTAGTCAGACTTTACCTTGGCTTGATAGAAAAGGATCCTTCAAGAACAGTTGACGTCTTAATTGAACTCGGTACATTAGAACCAGGTCTGAATCGTTATATCGTAGAGAAAGGAATCGACCTAAGCATCCAATCTTTGTATGGTAATCAAGTAGACAAGATGGAAGTAAAAGCTTTGATGGACCTTTCTAATAAAACGATGGCCAAATTTCCATTTCGGCTGCCAAAGAACCTTGCATTGTACATGCGCATGGCCTCAATCATAGAAGGAATTTACCATTATCATCAAGTGAGATTTCAGTTTGTGAAGGTTCTTAAGAATTTGCTTGAAGAAGAAGGACTATTAAAAGAGGCTTATGTCGAGGAAATAAGAGTCTCATTCAAGCGATTTGCTAAGGGCATTGAGGCGTCACTCAGCGTCGCGCCTTTACTCAAAACATATCTGGAAGCACAAGAACAGTATCAGAGTAGGCAACGGACGAATTACAGCTTTTTTGGAGGAATTATATTTGCATCTGCATTATTCATTGGATCTGCAATAATATTACCATACCAGAATAACTTGGCATATGGAGGATTTGCTGCCTCTGCAATCACTATTTTGACGATGACTTTTTTAAGAACGAAACCCCGGAGTTAATAAATATTCAAAATTAAAATGCTGTGGTCATATGGGTTTTCTCATCTCATGACAAATTTGAGCTAAGACACCTTGACTTGTTACAATAGTCTTCTGATTCTGATATTCTTGTCGTTATAAAATGAAATCTTATTAGAGGTGCAAACACAGATGCTGTTATAGCTGCTAGCATATAGCTGTTAAGATATAGCAGGTACAAGGTTATTCCTACACCCGTCATTATCTCGATCTAAGTACAGGTGCATAATTATAATGCAATACATTTTAGACCACTATGCATAATGTATATATTATTTGTTTTAGCATATAAAATACATTCTCCTAAGTTGCTTCCGAATTCATTCCACATGGCATTTTTTATTAGATCTGGCGTGAAGTGAATATGTAATGATTTATTCTCTATACAAACTGCCAGTTGATATCACTTAGCCTTGTCCTTTTTGGATATTTTTCTTGCATTCCGTTGTAATAACATATTGATCTGTTGCGGATATTAAATTCGTTTAAATCCTAGCCAGAAACATGTTATTTCATTCAGAAATCTGGGATCATATACTATAATTTTTAGCAATTGCAATAGTTGATACAAATAGCTGTTTTTCATCTATTGGATGGGGCAGCTTTACATGTCTTTCATCGTCCCTTATAGTGAATAATGCGTCCATTCCTTGCACTAAATGCAGCTGTTTTAAAACCTTGTCACCTCCTACAATTATTTTGCGGTAGCCTTACTTTTATTAGGAGCAGGTTTGCTAACAAATATGAAATGCACAGAAGTATCTTGCCAATTATCATATGATCTGGAGGAAAGACGTAATGCAAACCAAGATCAATGCAAAAACAAAACAGAGCATAACATACTATTGTAGTAATAATGCAGACATATACAAATGTGCATCAGTAGTAAGTTCTGGAGGAATAGTTGTCTATCCTACTGACACAATTTATGGAATAGGCTGTGATCCATACAATGACGTTTCAGTTCAAAGGATTTTTAAGATAAAGGCTAGGAATAAAAAAAAACCACTGCCTATTTTGGCCGCAAGGCTAGAGGATATTGAGAAAATTGTGTCGCTTGGCAAAATAGGAAAGCTGCTAGCTAGAAATTACTGGCCGGGCGCACTTACCATTGTATCTCCTCTTAAAGATAATAATATTTCAACTCAATTGACTGCAGGGAAAAGGATCATCGGAGTTCGAATCCCAAATAATAACTGTATTCTACAATTGCTCAAACATTGTAAATATCTAGCAGGCACGAGTGCTAATATTTCAGGCGAAAAGCCACCTAAGAGTGCCTTAGAAGTTATGTCATCTTCTTTACACCATTTTGATGCACTTCTCGATGGAGGAACAGTTGATAAAGGAATCGAATCCACCGTAGTAGATATAGTTGATCCTACTGCTCCAAAGATTATTAGAGAAGGAGCAATAAAATCAGAAGAACTTCGCAAAGTGCTTGCTATAGAGGGCCCATAATTATACTTTCATGACAGCAATCAGATTTAATATAATAGCTTCTACCTTCAAATACGGAGAAGAGGACGCACAAGAAGAACTCTTAGGTCTTCTTGAATTACTGGGAGATCATCAGCCAGATGTAGAAATTACAGATATCAATGGTATCGTGGTTGCATATACCAACCTTGGTCTTTTTCAAGTCATAGATTCATTACGGCGGTTGGTAAAAAATGAACCTTGGCAGGTTCGTTATATCCTAAGACTAATACCAATAGAATTGATGGTACATACCAACCTTGAGGATATAGCTAACGCCGTAAAAAGCCTTACACCAAAAATGCATCCTCAGGATACATTTAGAATAACAGTAGAAAAAAGACATACAATTTTGAGCCCTGCCGACATAATTGCGACACTTGCAAGTAAAATTGACAATAAAGTTCAGTTGAACAATCCAGATTGGATTGTACTTGTCGAAATTATTGGGGCGTTTGCTGGGGTTTCGATATTAAGGCCCAATCAAATATTTAGATCAGTGATAGAAAAGCGAAACAGTAGTAATCGTACCAACGGCAATTTTAGTTACAACGATACTACGGTGTGATAAGGCATGATTTTTCACAGATAAATCTCATGAAAATAGAACCGTCATCCCCCTTAAACAAAGCCAAGCTGTACTTAAGACCTATTTTGGATGAGATCATCATTCTCTTTTCCTCATTGGGCCTCAAAACAGAGTCGTCTATGTCAAAGGACTTATTGATGTGCTCATTAACCTTCAACAATTCGTTCTTGTCTTCAGCAAAGATCACAAAGCAACAGTTAACATCATTTTTGATACCGCCATACTTCAAGCCGGCTGATATTTGGTTGGTGTAGGATAGTCTAAGCAAAAGATCTGTTTCAGGATTTTTTGCGATCATAATTCTTCTTTTTTTGGATTCCAAGGTTACTTTAATGACTTCAAGTAAATGCTCAATGCCATAGACGATATTTGCATCAATAGCTTGCACTGATACCCGAGCCGATATACCACGCAAATCGTCAACGACCATCCCGATATCTTTTGCTTCAATTGCCTTAGTACCGATAATTAAGACAAACGTAGTACCTATTTTGTATAATTGCCTCTTACTTTTCATTATATGAATTCAATTTTATATAACTATTTTACAATATACATTTAAATCTTAAGCATTCATGTAATTTCACGTTTTTATAAATCTTTCATATGCTATTTATTTTGAAAAGCCGAGTGAGACGATATAACCACATAAGATTTGAAAAGAACAGGCTGCTTTACGATATTTTTGATGGGCCCAATATAAGAATATAAGACCTGTCTGAAGAAAAGACTATGTACAGCCGTTGTAAGTATCCGTAAAGTTATAAATTATAAATAGCTGTGAACATACGCGATCCGTTAATCTCATAATTAACCTCTTGAATTAGTAAATTTCTTAGTTTGTGAATTTGGCATTCCTTCAAGATCAGGCTTGTCTCTTTTATCATTTGACGTGGGCGGCGCTAGAAGAGCGTCTTCAATATTAACACCCGCAGACCATTTTTTGGCTAGCCGCAAGAGTAACTGCTCCGGCAATACGTAATTATGAAAATGGTGACAATACGCTATACTCATTGCTCTAAGTACAATGAATATTATGCACTAGGTTACAATATAGTTCTTTTAGTTAATTTTATCTATACTTGCAGAAGACTTTTCAGCCATAAATTTGAAATGATAAGGCATTATCAATTTTATTACTTTTGATTTTTTCACTTCCGAGTAATAAAAAGATCTATTAGAAATGATTGCTGATATTGCTCTGTCCAAATAGCTACTTGTATTATAGGTAATACAAGTCATATGGCCGAACGGATAGTAGTTTATAACTTTCCCTAGAGATAAAACAAAATGCTTGTAATAACGTCTAGAACATGATTCGCTACGATTTTGACCGTAGATGGTTAGCATTTCTGTGGCTCAATCCCTTTTTACTAGCTTTAACAATATGACAGCGGCTATAATTGGCAGGCATTAATACTATGGAAAATATTTACAGATGGATACAATTACATCTCAATCAACAACTGATTATTAATTAATTTATTTTGTTTATCTGATGATCTTAATGAGCGCAGCGCCGCCTAATATCATTGAATACTATAGACTATACCCTATATCATATGCTATAAGTTTGCAGCCAAAAAATATCTTGAAGCTTGTTCAATAGTTTGCCCTTAACATAGGTAGGCAGTTAGAATTACTGTATATTATAAAATAAGGGCAGTTTAGCGGCCTCTATGTCCTAATGTGCATTTTTCTACACTACCCGCCATGGACAATCGTTACAATTTTTACAGTGTCTCCAGATTTTACAATATTCTCGTCATGGGACAATAATGAAGAATCAGCTCCATTTATTGTTACTAAGATATTATCAGCATCAAAATTTTTAGGGTCTATAAGATTTTGTCTTAAGAATCCTAATATCTCTGATACTGACGCAATGTGTTTATCTAAAACTAAGTTTGGCTTACCTGCTGCCTTTCTGATACCACCTAAAAGTTTTATGTCTATCAACTCACACTTTCATCCTTCTTCCACTAGCTCTGATTCAGTAATCTCTTCTCCTTCCGAGGTTACAGCCATCTCTTTCTCTACTGCTTGCCGGTGCAGATATGACGTTATATACCCTGCTATTTTATTTCTTAGTAATTTGGATCTAACAACAGCTATTTGTTTTATTACCTCCTTATTTTCGGCAAAATCGGTGCTGAATTTGTCTGGATACTTCTCCAAAAGTTCATTCGAGATTCGCTTAATACGATCCATTCAACAATAGCATCGTATAGAACGCATTTTATATGTGTTTATTGACGTAATACGAACGTCGTACAAATGTAAACCTACATTTTCTCATTAATAACTTAAATAGATCATAGTAAATTCCCTCCATTATGAGCAAAGTACAACATTACAAAGGATTAAACACAGATTTAGATAATTTATATATTAACATAAAGCAGTTGCTGGAAGGTCAAAAAGACCTACAGATTATTTCAGAATACAAGGGCCTTCTTAATGGTATAGCATTAAGAGCAGCTTAATGCTATAGTAGCTTTCAATAATTGGAAATCCAGATGATCATGCGGTCGAAGTTGCTTCTGGAGCATGGTTTGGCAGTCTTGCCTTGCCAGGACTAGTGATTGGAGGGCCTGTTGGCCTTGCTGCGGATGTGGCTGTAGGAGGAATAATGGCTTATGAGTTTGAAAAACACGTTTGGCAGAAGGTCCTAGAAGTAATAAAGAAAGTAAGTAAGGTTCAGCCAACAATTGACTCAATTGACCAGTATCATAACTAGGCAGATAGATAGACAATTAAAATCCTGTCAATGCATGATCGCATAGTTTATCAAGAAAGTACAGGTGTAGCAAATAAATTAATCATCATCGCAAACACTGCAACTCTATTTCTTTTATTATATTTTAGTACAACTCGAACGCTAAATGAATGTTATAAGTTGTGAAAGACTACGAATCAAATCTTTCTAAAGGCGTTACAGGGTAAGTAACGAACTGAAAAAATGGAGTATCAAACTTTGCACCCCTATCAGTATCAACCTCAAATTAGTTTCCTTGCGATGTAACTATATTACATAAAACACACGATGATGCTACATAGTTTTTATTAATGGGAACTTTATAGATAATTCATGCAATATCTACACTTTCGTCAAGAAATCTCCAAAAATGGTGAAAAATTAGCAAAATCTAGCGAAGATGCGATTGCAGAACAGGTATGTAGCAATAAACGAGCGAAAACAAACTCAAAAATCAGATCTGATAAACTACAGTTAGACAATAGAACTAGCAATAGTGATACTCTAATTCAATACTTGAGGGCTTTTATCTATTATGTTAAAGCACGATCAAATGTATACATATTTGCTTTCGCTACTTTGGTGTCATCAATACTAGGATCTCATATCACTACGATTGATTACAGGATTTCTATTCAAGTAGTAATTGCTAGTTATTTTATGGCTCTTGCAACTTATATTTATAATGACATTGCAGACATGGAAGTCGATAAAATAAATAAAACAAATAGGCCATCTGTAACGGGAAAATCTACAAGGAAACAACTCATTATCATAGTATCTATTTTGAATGGAACTGCATTATTGCTTGTATCTTCTATGGGTCTGTATACCATATGTATTTCAGTGCTATTTATTACATTAGGCATTGCCTACTCACATCCAAAGTTAAATCTAAAACATAAATTTCCTTTAAAGACAGTGGTAACTGCAGCAGGCGCAGGTTTGTTATCTTTGCTAGGAGGGGTTGCGGCTATAACGACTACAACGTATGCTAATTACGATAACAATACCTTCTTCTTCTCGTCTCTGCTACCGATCATATACGCTGCATTGTTCTTCTTTGCTTTCTTTTTTATTTTAGGACCTCTTGGAGATATTGGAGACTTGAAAGGAGATAGAGCAGTTGGTAGACGTACATTTCCAATAGTTCTTGGAATAAGATCAACTATTTTGGTGATGTTATCAATACCTATAATGATACTAGTTATGACATTGTCGCTGACTTATTATCCTTATAATGATGATCTCAGTGTTGGTAGCAATACCAACAGTCATAGAATCATCTTCATCAATCCCTCAGGAATATACCTTATCATTAGCAGTTGCATAGCTACATTGGTGTTTATTTTAAGAATAAGCAAGAAAACAGATGATGCCTTGGCAATTAAGTCTGTCAGGCCGAAAATGAGATTTCTTCATATTTTATTGCAGATTTCATTAGTTGTAATATTCCTGTAGAAAATCCTGCTGGCTTAAAAAAGGAGAATAAAATTCGCCTTACTCTGCAAACTGCTCCTGGATACTGTCAAACTGCTTTAGAATACAATACAATAATTCTCAAAGAGTTAGCCTTGCGAAGTACGCTATTTATTATTATTTCATCAAGGTATCTACCTGCAAGCAGGATTTCATTGTTGCAGAATTCAACTCTTTCGACTATAGCAGATACCATGTCGTGATATATCCACACAAATTCGATTTTCGTCGATGATGCATCTGCAGCTGCTATCGAACTGATAATACCACCGCTTAGATTACTAAAAAATTTGCAAGCTCGTCTTCGGTAACATGTTTGGTATGCCATAACGTATCAATCATCTTCACTTTGTATTTTTCATATGTTCCATTATGCTTGGAATGTGATTTTGAAAAATAATAAGTGTTCTATATTTATATACCCAGTCGGATTGATCAATTGAACCTGCATTTATAAGCTGTTTTAATCAAGTGTAGTAAACCTTCCTTGTTAGCCCAAGCTTTTGTGTGCTAGATGATTAGACTCAAGAGCTTCCGTATTATTGCCGCCTGCAAACATAAAGATATTTAAGTTATCTCTTATTGATAAAACAGAAAGTAGCCCAGCACAGTTTTTATCTAGATCAGGGTCATGATACGTTCCTCAGGCTTAGAAAGAACATGACAAAATGTTCCTCCTCCCGATTATGCTATGTTAATGTAAAAAATCTTTTAGGGGGGATGTTCCACAAAAACTGTTGCTATAGCATGAAGGTGGGCATAACTCTTCCACAGGTAGGAGAACTGGCGACAAGAGAAAATGTAATTGAATTAGCAAAGACAGCTGAGGCAGAAGATGTTGACTCTTTATGGGTTTTAGACAGACTTCTATGGCCATTGAAGCCGCAGACCCCATATAGGGGAACCAAAGATGGAACTCTTCCGGTAAGTGCCCAGAATGTATTCGATCCACTAGAGCTACTTACATTTGCTGCTGCTAATACAGAGAAAATTGCACTAGGGACATCTGTTATAGATATGCTATTTCACAACCCTATAATATTGGGAAGACGATTTGCGACTGTCGATGTTTTGTCACAAGGAAGAGTTATTTGTGGACTTGGTATTGGTTGGTCAAGAGATGAATATCAAGCTTGCAATATTCCGTTTAAGTATAGAGGTAAGAGAGCTATTGAATTTGTCGAGGTGCTAAAAAGGATATGGATGGATGATGTTGTTGAGTTTAAAGGGGAGTTCTATAATATCCCAGCATCGAAAATAGGACCAAAACCTATACAGAAACCATATCCTCCAATTTATCTGGGAGGCTGGAGCTCAAAAACATTTCCAAGAATAATAAAAAACGAAGCCAACGGTTGGCTGGCATCAATGGGAGTTGGAATTGCATCTTTAGATTATCTACATAACAACATAAGAATGTTAAAAGACAAAGCTACTAGAACAAATAAAAACAAAAACAATTTTAGAGTTTTTGTTTTAGCTTATCCCCAAACAGATTCTAAGTATTCCAAATCTGGAGAAAGGATTCTATTGAATGGGACTATTGATCAAATAGGCAGTGATATGCAAAAGATTAAAGAAATGGGAGTTGATCATATCATATTGTGTTATCTCTTTTCTAAGGAAAACAAAGATCCTAAGAAAACTGTACGCCTAACAAAACAGCTTTCAGACTTTGCGAGATAAACAAATATTACATACATGTATATTTGAGTCACGATCGAATGTAATGTAATCGTGCGTCCATAGTCATGTAGCCTATGATGGTCTGTTTGCCCCGTAAATACCTGCATCATTAAGGCCATATTATAGCTAAAACTGAACGCAAGGCTTCACAAATGATGCTAAAACATCTTGGTAATGATGCTGACACTTCGGACGCTCCAGGATTCCTTTCTTTACAGAATGTGGGGCAAGTAACGAACTTGAAGTGTTAGATGCAATACTAAATGACGTTAAAGATACATAATTTACTGATAAAGTAAAATCAATTAAGTGAAGAAAAAGAACATTGACAAGGATGTATACAATTAGATATGAAAAACATAAAGTAGCCCTGATTTCCTCCAAATTTTCTTTGTTTTCTTTGCCATAGCATGGTCTAAAATGGTACAAGTGATATGAGAGAGTAATTCTGAAGTGCTTTCTTTAATAAGTGACCATTGAATGCACCTATCTCTTCTTCATGAGTACTTGTCCATGCTGGTTTACGAACTTTTGTGTTTGCTCTTGTGTAAGTATATTGAAATCACATATATCAAATTTAGATTTTGTCTAATGAGTCGTCTGATAATTATGCACAAACTATTACATCATTTAACCTTCTTATGGAATGGCTTTTGAAGAATAGCATCTACCTTGATATAAGGTAGCATATTGTGAAATTATCTCTCTTCGATCTTAATTAAAATGGCTGACAACTAATACGTTGACTCTGGGATTGCTTTCTTTTAATGCTAAAATTTGATTGAAAACGCAATGGATGTCGCTGTTATATCACTGAATGTAATAAGTGATTTAGTTACTAGTTCTATCAGTCCTTCTAGCAAAGCTTTGAGCACAAGTGAAAAATTCAAGTTGATATCATGGCCTATAATAAATAGACGAATTTGTTGTTTGCTTTATTTTATATCAATAGCAGCAGGACCGCTATATATAGAACCATCATCAACAGTAATGTCGTTTTTAACTCTGCCGATAGAACTGGGCCTTCCTTAACGAAATATCTAAAAATTGAATCAAAGTATTGGTATTTACTTGAAAAAATAAGATATATTCTTTGGCTATTGTCAATCCAAGCTCTCTAAACTCTACATACTTTTGATTTAGCTCTCAAAATATCTTCCTTAGAAAAAGCTTGCTTAGGCAAATCCTAGCTGTTCAAAGTACAGGTCAAAAGTAGTATAGTTTTTTAATGTCTTACTGACAAAATTGTTAAATGATTCTTCGCAAATCAGTCAATCTATTACAAGAGAGAAATCAATAATATTGAAGCAACCCATAATTTGGTCTCCGATATTCCTCTGTCTGTAGGCATTTTTCGTAGTATATTATAGACTGCTTCCCAGTTTCATTTAAATAACCACAACCTGTGCTCATCGTTGCGGGTTCGTAGCTCAGCCAGGCAGAGCGTCTGGCTCTTAACCAGTCACTATCATGGGTTAAAATGTCGTGGGTCCGAATCCCACCGAACCCGCTGTATTAGCACTCCTTTATTAGGATTCTATGTGAATAAAAAGGAGAGCGAGAAAAAATAAAGTGATATCGGAAATCAAGTCAAAGGAATCAGACCCATACTCTATGTTTTTATTTGCAATGAGGTCTCCTAAGACAAGAGAAAAATGTACTGGAAGGCTAAGGATGTTTTTTGACTTTCTTGGAATCCTTCCTGGACAAGCAATGGAAGAGCGTTCTAAGGCTTTTTGCAAGAAAGCCAAATCTGATGATGGATGGACTTTTAGCAGTATAATACAATACCTTCAGGAATTAAAGGAAAGAGTAGAGGCAAAACAAATAACTG
>Ga0126310_10000178_pt1 | contig 18768 bp, 17 predicted proteins | sample Plot60_FD_92540 | JGI IMG/M metagenome (GOLD analysis project Ga0126310, IMG submission 92540) | Serpentine soil microbial communities from UC McLaughlin Reserve, CA, USA - Plot60 | ecosystem: Environmental > Terrestrial > Soil > Grasslands | place: USA: UC McLaughlin Reserve, Lake County... | reverse complement strand
TTGGAGGATTTAATTCATATGATATTTTCATAGTTATAGTATTCCTGCAAGGATTCTCTCTTTCCTTTTAGTCCCTTTATAAGATGGGTTTATTAAATGAGAGGCTAAAGCATTAGAACTATTAGAACTGTTAAGGGTACCACTTTCTGTTCCTTTTAGTAGGGGTGGTAGGCGGTATCGTCTTGCAGCCATACTAGTAATAATTCATTATAAGAATATTGATAAGGAGGAAGATAATATTTTCATAAAAGCAGGTTTAAAGCCGCTGCAGACTCGAGCACGATCTCCAACTTTTTGTACTGGTAGGACGCATCACCAAATGCAACAATTTCTGCAACAAACCATATCAAGAAACGTGTTGTGTTGATTACCTATGTTTCAAAGTAAATTTATTGTTTGCATGATTTTTTCATGCTTGACACAAAGGTTCTTACATTGTTTAACATTTCTTCTTTCTTTTTATTATTACTATTATTATTATTGTCAATTCCGTGGGTGTAATTTTTGATTATATTTATAATTGCACTTGCAACTATTACTGCATCAGCACCAGCATTAATCATGAATTTAACATGTGATGGATTGCTAATTCCAAATCCAACTGCAATAGGAATTGAAGAGCCTACAATTTTTTTAGTATCTTCGACGTATCTTGCAGTCGAGTCCTCAAATGATTTACGAATACCGGTTGTTCCATATACTGAAACTAAATAAAGAAATCCATTAGATTTAGAAGCTATAGCATGTAATCTTTCTTCATTTGTGTTAGGTGATACTAAAAAGATTGTTGCAAGATTTAATCTTGATGCTTCTTTAATATATTCATCAGATTCTTCAATGGGCATATCAGGTAATATAAAACCATCAATTCCAGAATCTTTTGCTTTTTTCATGAACTTTCTAAGACCTGCTTTAAGTATGATATTCGAATAAGTCATTGCAACAAGTGGTGTATTTGGAAATTCTTTTCTAATGTCCTTAACAATTTCTAAAGATTTATCTGGGGTTATTCCACGAGTAAGCGCAGTAAAAGAAGCTTCTTGAATTATAGGGCCATCTGCAATCGGATCTGAAAAAGGAAGACCGATTTCAATTATATCAGCACCTGAATTAATCATAGCAGATACAATTTCTTTTGAAGTTTTGGTATCTGGATATCCTGCAACAGCATAGCAAATGAGTAAATGCTCTTTCTTTAGTTCTGATGATTTAGATGCTGGGCGTGAGGATGATGTTAATGCTAATGGTGACTCTGATTTTGAGTATAATTCAGTAAATTTTTTAACGAGTCGATTGTCTTGTAATTTGTTATTTTTTATATTACGAACCATTTGGCTTTGTTTTGTATCTGGTATGCAATTTATAAAATATATGATTTAAGGTATCAAAGACATACCTTCATTTAATGTTAAATCAACAAAGAAAATCTATTCTTAAATATCACTTGCTTCTCTTCCAAATTCAAGCTTGAAGTTGACAAAGAGAATAGATATCGCTGTACACTTTATTTGTCTTCATTAAATACCGAAATACTATCTGTAAATTGCTTGCAATTGGCAAATATAAAAATACAGGAATATGGATCAGCTAAGGAATAAAATCAGGTTATGATCACAATTTTCTAACGTGTCTATCCTTTCTGTCATATTATATCTAACAGACATTAGATAGTGGGCCTATAATCAATTCAAAATTGTTTTAAATTGCTAGCTGCCGCTTTATCAAAATGATTTAAGAAATTATTTAGAGTAGGTTCTTATCATAGCTTATTCTTTGGTACTTCTTCAGTAGATCAAAGATGACATTCGTGAGCTGTGTTAGAGGGGGAATTTAATTTTCGAATATGTACTTTTTAATGTCTCTATATTTTGTGTTGTATAAGTATAAGATAATCTGCTCTTTGATATTGACGTTTTTTGGATCTAGCAGCTGGTAATGAACATGTTATGATGGTATAGGAGAATTTTTATTTTATACTAAGACAAAAGATAGTCAAATGAAATATCACTTGTTAGGTAAGAGCGGATTAAGGGTTTCTGAACTTTGTCTGGGGACTATGACATTCGGTGAGGAATGGGGATGGGGAGCATCAAAAGATGAATGTCGAAAAATATTTGATACATATGTAAATGCTGGCGGGAATTTTATCGATACTGCTAATAAATATACTGAAGGAACAAGCGAAAAATATATTGGTGAATTTATTTCCTCAGATAGAGAACAATTTGTTTTAGCAACTAAATATACATCAAATACGCGTAGAGGAGATCCAAATGCTGGCGGAAACCATCGCAAAAATTTAGTTAAATCTTTGAAAGCAAGTCTAGAAAGGCTGAATACAGATTATATAGACTTGTACTGGGTGCATGCGTGGGATCCCTTGACGCCAATAGAAGAGACAATGCGTTCATTAGATGATATGATACGAGCCGGTAAAATTCTTTATGCTGGAATCTCGAATGCTCCTGCTTGGATCATCTCTCAAGCAAACACTTTAGCAGATCTAAGAGGATTGACTGCATTCGCAGCTTTACAGGTTGAATATAACTTACTTCAAAGGACAGCAGAGCGAGATCTTCTACCAATGGCTAATGCTTTAGATATCGGAGTAACTGCTTGGTCACCTTTGGCTGGTGGTCTACTTACGGGTAAATATTATAACAAAAAAATTCAAGGTCAGATGGCGCAGCGAGAACAACAAGATACATCAGAAAAAGGAAGACTAACTGTTATCAGCTCCAGGTCGGGGGATCCCATTAATGTTATGTTCAAAGATAAAGATATACTAATCACAGAACAAGTAAGTAAGATGGCTAATGAAATTGGATGTTTGCCTGCACAGATTTCATTAAACTGGATTCGACAACGAGAAAAGGGAAGAAAGAAAATAATTCCAATTATTGGCGCAAGAAAGGAATCTCAGATAAAGGAGAATTTAGAATGTTTAAATTTTGAATTAACTAAAGAACAGCTAAATAGATTAGAGGAAATAAGCAAGATCGAGCTTGGTTTTCCTTATGATTTCTTACATTCTGACAAGATAAAGGATATAATCTATGGAGGAACTTTCGCTTCCATACAAAACCACGAAAGTTAGTATTTTTCCTGTTATTATCCATATTCTTCATAAGATTAACTTGTTCATGCTTTTCTTCTTTTGGATCTATATTTTATGGTTAGTTATTTAGAGCAATCTTAATTCTGGACTTGCTCCTGGATATGGATTATACTCGCAGGCACGCACGTGTATACAGAAAATACATAGACATAGATAGTATAATATTATCATGTCCTAAATAGAATACTAAAACAGGATCGATTTATCTGACTGCAAAGAAAGAGAACCAACAGAAATTATCTATAAAGACACTTATTTTATCGTTGATTATCTCGATAATAATTGCAAATTCTATGATCGTTTTCTCGCCTACACACGAGAAGTACTCTGCAGCCCTTTGGACATTAAACATAACTGGAGCTATTGCTACAAGTTTAGCCATAATTGCAGCATATAGATACGGGCTTCACGGAACTCATGGCAAATCATATCTTTTTCTCATGTTAGGCCTTAGTTCGTGGTTCTCTGCCGATCTTACACTTATGTATTACTATTATGGATTAGGTATAGAGGAGCAGAAACTAGTATCTCTTACAGATGCTTTCTGGTTTGCTGGATATGTATTCCTAGCATTACACTTATTTACGAATCTCTCCTCTTTCCGCCGTATAGTTAAGCCAGGAATTGTCATTGTAGTATCAATTGTCACAGTAATATTTGTTATTTATAATATTCTCACTTTGGTTTCGTCTGGGGTTCTTACAAATCTAGACTCTGCCGCTTTTCTCGTAACGGTTACTTATCCTGTTTTAGATTTGATATTAATTATTCCTTCTCTTATATTACTTGTAATCTTATGGAAAGATTATAAGCATTCTATCCCCTGGCTTCTTTCCTCACTGTCTTTATTAGTAAATGCAATTGCTGATGATGGATATGTGAATGAGTTTGTAAAGGGATATACACAAAATCTATGGTTCTGGGATCTATTCTATGTGACAGATTTCATAATTATGATAGGTGCATTGATTTGGTACAACAAATTCCATATTTCAAAGAAACTAAATAAGGCAAAAATTGTGCCTTGAAAAGATAGATATGAGTATCGATGATCATATACGTTTCTTTATAGGACGGGAGCTTACAATTTTTTGTAAAGATATAGGACTTGTATTCAGGCAACCTAACAATGACAAATAAACATAGTTAGTTAGAGATAGCCGTTAATATTCCTAAATCGAATTCTTTTGATTATTAAATATGGCAACCCATGTAAAATCCAACAATAAGAATTGCTTATTTATGATCTAGAACTAAGAGCTGACTATAATCAGCTAATTAAGAGATACATAGAACAGATTTTATTTTATTATATATTTCAATATTCTCTTCTATATTTCAATAATTCTTACTCTACAGTCTTAAGATAATTCTCATACATCGAGATTGTCATTTCCTGTATATTAGATTGAATTGAGCCAGGACGAAGATCTCTAATTTTCTTTATAGCTTGATACGCTGTCAAATTTTCTTTTTTCAAAACATATGCAGCCAATATAGTCCCAGTCCTTCCCTTACCAGCTGCACAATGAACCATAACAGGCATTCTATTATCTATCTTATGCTGGATATAATCTACCGTACTGACTATTTCTTCAATAGATGGAGCGCCAAAATCTTCTACTCTAAGATGTAAATAATTAATATTACTACGGCCTGTATTGTCTAGGCTCTCGTTAAACCAGTTTGATGGCAATGGGACTTCTCTAACAGTAATAATGGTTTTAATTCCGTGTTTAATTAACCAATAGAATTGAGAATAGGTCATAGGAAGGCCACTGCCTGCAAGTTTACCATCAATGACCCAACTGAAATTTGTTGGTCTGTCTGCTACACGTCCATACATCCATCTATAAGCATTCCCAATTTTTGTCATTACTGTTAAATCATAATAATACTACAAAATAATTGTTTAGCAATAGTAGAACTGTCTTGATAATTAAACTTACTATCATGAAAATTCTTTGTCAATAATGTCATAATCCTATTCTAAATTAGTACTAATTCTTCTTCTGCTCTCATTCTTATCCTAAATTGGCCTTATTTATGATTAAATCACTTTTTGGATTTCTCTTTGAATCCTTTTTCTCATATTATTGAATGAATTTCTGATTGCATATATATGCGGCTGAGTCAATAGATGTTCAATACCCTCAAATATCGCCCATTTATTGCATCTCGTGCTACTAATCTATTTGTAATTTAAAACAATAGATATAATTTATACTTAGTACCTATCCCCATATGTCATGTCTCAATTAATAGTAAGCCTTGAAGAACTACTAAAAGAGTTTATTACGGTCAGAAAAAATACCATCAATCTTTTCAAACCTTTAAAGGTAGAGGATGCAGTCATTCAATCAAATGATTTTGGCAGTCCTCCAAATTGGCATATAGCTCATGTCACATGGTTCTTCCAAAAAATATTGGAAAAGTATGATAAAGAAAAAGTATCAAAGATAAATATTGATCTACAGTATCTAAACTCCTATTATCATAGGTTTGGCGAAATATTAGCAAAAACTCAAAGAGGTAGGTTTCCTCGTCCAACTGTTGAAGAGACTCTAAACTACAGAACTTTTATCGACGGGCAAATTGCTTCATTTTTAAAAGAAGTCGAATCATCAAATAAAATATTTGAGGAAATAATTTATGATATTATGCTGGGAAATCAGCATGAGATGCAACATCAAGAGCTGATGGTCTATGATTTTCAGCATTATTTCCAGCGTTTTCCATATGAATATGATAACTACAAGCCTATCAAAGTAAGAACTCCTCCTTTACCTGTGGATCAGCCTACAGGAATGGTAGATGTTCCCGAAGGAATTTACGAACTTGGATTTAATGGTAAAGGATTTTGTTATGACAATGAACTACCTGAGCATAAAGTTTACTTGCAGCCATTCAAAATAGATATTGCGCCTGTGACTAATGGAAAGTTCATTAAATTTATTGAAGACGGTGGGTATGAAGATTATAGATATTGGTTAGCCGATGGCTGGGAATTGGTAATAGAGCACGCGTGGAAGGCCCCTCTTTATTGGGAATACAAAAAAGAAGAAAATGCATGGATAAAAAAGGACTTCCGTGGTATCAATAAAATTGAAACTGATGAGCCAGTTACCAATATCAGTTACTATGAAGCCGATGCCTATGCTCGGTGGGCTGGGATGAGACTTCCAAATGAAGCGGAATGGGAAAAGGCAGCAAGCTGGAATGAGGACTTACAGACGAAGACTATGTATCCTTGGGGAAACGAAAAACCCACTTACAAACATGCCAACTTAATGGAATCATATTTATGGGCGCCGACAAAAGTTGGATCATATCCTGCTGGCAAGAGCTATTATGGCTGTCATCAGATGATAGGCGATGTATGGGAATGGACATCATCAGAATATGTACTTTATCCTCGGTTCAAATCCAGATTTTCAGAGTATACTGATAAATGGTCAATAAATCAGAAAGTACTAAGAGGAGGAAGCTTTTCCACGCCATCTAGCCAAATAAGAAATAGCTACAGAAATTACTTTAAACCCTATGAACGAATCCTTTTTGGAGGATTTCGTTGTGCCAAAGATAATTAGTTTAGAATGTAATACAAATAAATTAAATAAAAGTAGTTAAATAGTTATAAAAATAAGAAGTAGCAAAAAACCATATGTATGTAAGGACTATGTGCAGATGCGCTATTCTCTACCAGTTTATCTATTCAGATACTTTTAGACACAAGGGAAAAATTATGAGTGGTGGTCGTAATTAACCAAGTAGGCATTCGGCTCATAAAAAGATCCGTATTGATTTTTTAATTCTGTCAGTCTGTTCACGATTTTTTTAGTTCCAAAACTTTCCACCGTCTTGAACAGCTTTTCTTTTAATCCCATTCCTAGCCTCAACGCTTTCTCCAAATCTTCTTCATTGCAAACACCATTTGAAAGAAGCCATGCGGCGCTATTTGCGGCAACTGCAACTAAATTAATAGGATCATATTTCTCTGCTTCTTGTGCAGTTAGATTTATCCTTTCGTACTTTTCACCTTTATAATCATAAAACCCTTTCCCAGATTTTTGGCCTAAATTTCCTTCATCAAACAATTGTTTAATTCTAGGATGAGGATTAATTACAGCCTTATCGCGGGAATACATTTCTACTGTTGCCTTTTGGATAACATCAAGGCCTGTGTAGTCTGCTAGCTCGAATATTCCCATCGGAAAGGCCATCTTGAATTTCACTGCTGAATCAATCTGCAACATAGAAGCTCTATCCCTTTCTTGGCAATATGCTGCTTCATGGACGAGCGGAATAAATATTCGATTAACGATGAAACCTGCAACGTCTTTCCTGCATAAGATAGGTTGTTTACCTATTCGCAGCACAAAATCCAATGCTGTATTTGTTATATCCTGATCAGTTAACTTTCCAGGTATGACTTCTACGAGCTGCATCAATTGAGGAGGATTAAAAAAATGTAGTCCGATAAAGTGGTCCGGTCTATTAGTCAATTCTGCCATTTCAGTGATGGGCAGAGTGCTGGTATTAGAGGCGTAGATAGTGGTATTTTCAGAGTATCTATTTACTTCATCGTATACTTTCCTTTTCAGATTCATGTCTTCTGGTACCGCTTCAATCACCATATCGGCACCTCTTAATGCTTGCATGAGATCTACTGCGGGTAAAATGCGAGATAGTATGTCATCGGCCTGATTAGCAGTTATCTTTTGTTTTTCAACAAGTTTATTAAGAGACCATCGTATTTTTTCCATTGCCTTATCGAGAAAAGCTTGATCTATATCCCGTAATGTAACATTATAACCTGCCATAGCCGAGACCTGTGCAATTCCATGACCCATTATTCCTGAACCTAGAACCGTTATCTTATCAATCGAGGACATCTACAAACAACTGATCATCGGCAGCATTTTTAATTTTACTATTGGAAAACGGCATATTTAAAGACGACCTTATTATTGATACATATATTTGGATTTAAGGCGCTTCGTTTTAGATGTAACAAACCTTTCAAACAAAATGACTATTGGAGAACCAGAAGAGACTATCCAGAGGATGAATTTCGTTAAATTTAGATTAATAGATCTTTATAAGAAAAATATAGTAAAAATTAACCATTCTGCTATGGAATTGGTCTGCGCTAAGCACTTGATACATTATGGCTATGATGTCGATGTAGAAAAACAGCTGACCAATATCCTTGTATGCGATCTTCATGCAACAAAGGGAGATGGCGAAGCAATAGTTGAAATTGAAACTGGATTTATTCCACCAGAACACGCGCTGGATCCTTTATCTTACTATGTTGCAAGGCTCGCAAGTAAAATTGCGAGATATAGTAAATTTGCCAATCAATTTGTTTTGGCAACACCACCTGTCAGCATCCTTCCTATACCCAAGATATTCAGCCGACCGCCTCGCGATAGAAAAGAAGAACAAATTGAAAAGGTTAAGATTCTATGCGATAGCTATTATCGGAATCCTCCTGTTAGTTGGGATGAAATTATGAATGGAAGATTACACATGATCTATATTATAAATATCGACGACGGGCAGGTCAAGGAAATGGACGTAGATTCATATTTTGAATCAATTCTTAATTTGGCATCTTTACCGAATAGCATCATTAATGATCAGTAACTATTACTAGAAAGAGAATAATTAGACTAAAATATCATTCTTTGTCATTATTAAAGTATGACAAAATCGTTGTTTCTTTGAACGATTCTTTGTTGGTATTATATCCTTTCTTTTCAATTGCTTCCTTCACTAACTTGAGAATATTATCGTCTTTGGTGTCATTTACATAGATCACATAGATTAATGCTCTATTCTTTCCTTCAAATTTTCTTATAACTCTACCAATTCTCTGAACAATCTGATTTATATTAGAAGTGCTGGCAATAATTATTGCAATACCTGCCTGTGGAATGTCATAACCTATCTCAAGGGTATGAACAGAAAGCAAGGGAAAATACTCCTTTCCCCATTGTTCAAGTATGAGTTTTCTTTCCTTTGCTCTTACTTGATTATGTATGCTTTTTGCATTTATGTGATTTTCTTCCAGAATTTTCTTTAACTTTTCGATCGATTCTATTGTTTCACTGAATATCATAATTCTTTCGTTTGGATGTTCTTTTACAATATTCAAAGCCTGCATAAACTTATGACTCGCAGTGCTTAGAATTTCTTTTCGCCTATGAACATTGGCAAACCATGATTTTGCGAGAGAAGATCGAGGGCCTCCATTCATAAGTATTTTTGAAATGGTAATAGGATCATGTACTTGCAATTTAGCCGATATCTCTTTTATTTTGGAGCTCGTTTCTTCATATACTCTTTGCTCATATGAAGTAAACCTCACTGGTCTTGGGATAATTACAGGTTTAGCAAGACGACCATCAGTTACTGCATCTTTTATCATATATTTTCTGATTGGTGGAGCAACAATCATGATAGTTGAGTATTTAACATCTTTTTCGTTTAAGGTTGCTGTGAGACCCAATATTGCTTTTTTTGGGTCCTCTAAGATAACATCGAATATTTTATCAAACTCTGCTGCTGTCTCGCTCAAAAAATGGATCTCATCTAATATAATCATATTGGCATTCCGAATCAAGTCAAAGTTGTTTATGACACTCTGATAAGTGCTAATAGTGATTTCTTTGGCATCTTTTCGTTCACCGTAGTAAACTCCAACAACGTCTTTCCTTAAGCCATAATCTAAAAGGCGTTTGACATTTTGTTCAATCAATACAATCCTGGGTACAAGAAATAAAACTCTAAATCGGTCGTAACTTACCATACTCGCAGCGCGTCTTGCACACTCAAAGGCAATCTCAGTTTTTCCAGTTCCTGTGCTATATATTATAGATCCTCTCAATCCATTTTTTAACCAGGCGTCTATGGCTTCCAATTGATCTTTTTGAAGCAAAAAAGGAAATTGAAGACTGGATATAGCAGGCACAGCTTTAGTCTTTGATGACAACTAAAAAGTTTTTTGCATTCCTTATGCCCTGTCCCAAACTAATATGGTTAGATAATATTACATCCCAAAAAGAAAGCATGCCTACTGACGTCTATGCGAAGCTTAAATTACCAAATTAACAACAAAATCCAAATACGGATCTTTTAAAAACATGCTAAGAGATCAATTTATTACATATTAATAATATCACATTTTCATCGTTAGATAACTTTTTGAAATGGTATAAGAGATAAATATTTATCTGGTTTTCTCCCTATAGTATATTCACAATCTAAGGAAAAAGTACAATGATATTATGAAAGCCTTGGTGTATATGTTGAAGCAGGACGATCCTTCTAAATGCACTGCGGCCAAACTCACCAAATTTAAACTAGCCCGATCTGTAAAATGCCTCTCAAAAAAAACTCTTATTTTGAATCCATTTTCTCCAGTATTGCTTTCTAAACAAGATGTCAGTATTTCTGATGCTGTTTGTGCTATTGACTGTTCGTGGAATAGATCTGAAGAGGAATTAAAAGACAGATTTTTATTTAAGAATCTGATGGGCAGGCGTTTACCCGCAATGCTTGCAGCAAACCCCATCAATTACTCAAAACTAGGAAAGCTATCTACTGCAGAAGCATTGGCAGGTGCGTTTTATATCCTAGGAGATAAACACATGGCGAAAGCCTTTATGGAAAAGTTCAAATGGGGTCACACGTTTTTGGAACTAAATTCTGACCTTTTAGAGGATTATTTAAACGCCGAAAACCAAGATGAAATTAGGATAATTGAGAAGGAATATTTTCCACAATTATATTAAAATACCTATATTTAATTAATATTATTGTGAGCTAGCGAGCGGGTTACTCGAAAGAGAGGAAACTCCTCCCTCAATGCAGGCACCCAAATTAGCGATGATTAACTGGAGACAGTTGGCGCCGGAACAGAAAAGATATCCATCCACATAAACACGATGATGGCAAATAGCCTGAGATTTGTGATACAGGATTGAAACTGCCGTCCTGGGTGGAGCAAGGCCAAACAGAGCTCAGAGTCCTGCACTTGCTCAGGTTGGCCGCTCAGCGGAATCCCGCATAGAACAGAAGGAGGGTTACTGCTAGCACACATATAATCATAAGCCATTTAGCATGAGCTATTTCAATAGAACATAGCCTTGAATAGTAGTAGCGTATTTGCATTCTTAACAAGTGTTTAAACATTATCTTTACACAGGCTAGATTTTTTAAGCACCCTATATTAGAAGATATAAAAAAAATTTGATGTTTTGGATTTTCAGTCTATCTTTTCACAATCATATTTGACATTCACAGGTAAACTTGTCCGCTTAAATGGCTAATCTTCTTTAGTTTCTAAATTGCGTTCTTGTAAGATAATATTGTACTAGCGGAACATTCTTCAAAGAAAGGAATTACAAAAATATATCACTTTCTTGCTTTCAAAAGTACAAATATTGCAACTGCACCCATCATGCCGCCTAATACAAGAAGTACCTGTATGGGAAAACCTCCAGTGGCAGTTGTCGTTCCTGCGGGAGCCTGAGAAGTAACAAATGCAAGCTCCCCTCCTCCTGCTTGAGCTGTCCTAGCAAACCCTGTAAGCTGAATCTGACCGCTCGGAGGAGGTGTAGACGCATGTAAACTCATTTGTGTTCCATCGATTGTTGCTACAGCATTCTTTTCTACTGCTGAGTGGGTTCCTTCTCTAAAGCTGCTCTCGCCAAGCGAATAAATGGAAACAACCTTAGATTGACCTTCTTCAATGTATCCTGCGCCAGCAGCGCCTGCCTGGCTACCAGTCGGATCGAAAAGGAAATGCCACCTGTCCATAGGAGCTCCAATCTCTTGGAAAGTAAATAAGGGATCATTAATAATTTGCGCTGCTGAAGAATTTAATATTTTCTGAGCGAAGTCAGGATGAGTAACCTGAAGTAATCCAATAGGATAATTAACATTTATCATGCCATATTCTTGTGAATCTAAAATTATTGGCTGATTTATAACTATTCCTCTCCAATCTAAATCAACAATTGTACCTTGTTCTGAATTGCGCTCTAATACAAATCTGGAAATAGTGGGTTTTAGTACAACTTTATATGCGAGTGAAACTTTATCGGCTTCCCCTCTAATAGATGCTGTATAATCAAGGGTTGCATTTACTATCTGTACAGGACTTTGCTTTTCAGTCCTTAATACTTGATTAATGGTTGATATCAGTTGATTCATACCGTCTTCTGTGCTATTCATAGTAAACGTTACTCTTTCATTTTTCCCATCAAACTCCTTAGCTAATTGGCTCCCCGGAGGATATTGAATAGTAATAAACCTTATACCGGTAAATATGGCATCGGCCTTATCACTTTCTGTCACAAGAAATACAGTCATCTGATTTGCGTATGCTGGATAGGCCATGCTTGAAATCAAAATTGTTGCAATGATAACGCAGAAAGCCGATGGTGAGAGCTTCACATAAAAACTTTCCTATCTCCTGTTTATAATCTTTATTGCGAAGATATTTGTCTTTTAATCCGTAATATAAGTAGAGTATATAAGATGTATATTTTAATTATCGTGTCAAATACAGAAAACAAGTGGGAACATGAGTCGTAATCTCGATCCATCTTAGAAGTCAATGACAAATAAGGAAAAGGAAGTTACTCATCGAGACCATAAATCTTGTATATATTTGTGAGAAGATTAGATAAAACATAAACATTTGTTAAAATATTGTTAAAAAACATTCATGGGGAATATTTAACAGATAATGCGATATGATATAATTAGTTTATCTTTTTGTAATCTTTGACTCCGAACGATTCTCATACTGTATCTAAAGATGAAAAAATATTTTATTGATTGTGATAGAGATAGATGTGTCTCATAGTTTTGTGTGACCTAGTTTTGCTTATTAATACAAATTTGTCATATGGCAATAAAGATAATAATTATTATTCTAATGGCTTATTAGAATACAAGAGAAATGCGTCCTCTCATGAATCTAAGACACAAAACCTAACCTTATGCATTCGTTTTAAGACATTAATATTTATTGCGTTCTTCGTCTGTACAGGCGCTATTTGTATTTTTTGTATAGAACTAGAGAACCTGACTACTGTTCCCATACCAATCCGTCTATTTCTGTTAGTACCGAAGCATCATACAATACATTTGCTACTCATCGTCTGTTAAGCTAGTATGTATAGATCACAGAGGTTTATTCTATACCTGCGAAAATTATACATTGTGGTGTCATAATAAGACATTATCTTTGATTACTGTTCTCGCAGGAGGAACCGGATCTATAAAGTTAATTCGCGGATTAGCATCTCAGACGCGAGATCTTACAATTATTTCTAACGTAGGTGATAACATTTGGCTATATGGACTTTATATTTGTCCTGATATTGATACTGTCATTTATGGATTGGCTAACATACTTGACGAACAACAAGGTTGGGGCATAAAAACTGACTCCTTTGGTTTTCTAGAGCAAGTTCGTATGCTAGGTGAGCAGACCTGGTTTAAGTTGGGGGACAGAGATCTAGCCACACACGTCATAAGAACTAATATGCTTAAAGCTGGAAAAAATCTCTCAGAAATTACAGAATGGATGAGAGTCAGATATGGAATCTCTTCAAAAATAATCCCTGCTACCAATAGCCCTATCGAGACAAAAATTCTCACAGATAAAGGAGAAATGAATATCCAGCAGTTTTGGGTAAAACATAGAGGAGAACCTAAAGTTCGTAGAGTCTTCTACAAAGGCAGCAAAAAAGCAAGGATTAACCCAGAGATAATTCGAACTATAAAAGAGTCTGAAATGATTGTGGTCGCTCCAGCAAACCCTATTACAAGTATTGCTCCCATTCTCAGCATTAAGGTTTTAAAAAAAAATCTTATTGAAGAGAGAAAAAAAATCGTTGCCATTTCTCCTTTAATTGGAGATAAAGCAGTAAGTGGACCAGCAGTCAAGTATATGAAGGCAATGAAATTGCAAATTTCTCCAATAGGCATAGCTGAGTATTATTCTGATTTTGTTGGCAAATTCATTATATCTCCGACTGATTATAATATATCATCAAGGATACAAAATTTAGGCCTGAAAGTATACCTAACTAACATCCTAATGAAAAACAGAAACGATGAAATCAGATTGGCATCATATCTTATGGGACACTTAAGAAGTGCCTGACTTGAAGATATTTGCTATTGTACCAGTGAAGAATTTTGAAAGAGGAAAATCCAGATTACAATCACTATTGACGGTTGAAGAACGCATAAAACTCTCAGAACTATTCCTTGACCTTACCTTAAAAACCTTGACTAAGACGCGTGTAATATCACAGGTTGTAATCGTATCAAGCGATAAACGCGCAGAAGAAATTGTTAAAAAATATGATGCAATATTCTTAGGAGAAAAAAAAGATCAAGGAGTAAATGCTGCTGTTGCTTTGGCCGACACATATATTTCAGAATATATTGTCGATGCATCCATTGTTATTCCACAGGACCTTCCCTTGCTCCTGCCAGAAGATATAGAACGTATTTGCAAAGCAGCCCAAAGCCACGAAAGATGCTTGGTAATATGCCCTTCTGTTAGATTCGACGGATCCAACGCCCTACTACGAAGACCTCCTTTATTACTGAAAACAAGTTATGAGCATGATAGTTATAATAGTCATATCAAAAAAGCAAAAGCGTTAAACGCGAGTGTAAGGATTATCCATATAAAAAGAATCATGATTGATATAGACACGATCGATGACATAAGAAAGCTAATTAAATTTTCTAGTACAAATAAAGTTGTTGCATTTCTAAAATCGAAGATGAAAAAAAATTAGTCTATTTATTATGACCTTATTCTGTTGACGATCAACAAACTGATATATCTCTTGAATACAATGATAATATGCACCGATAAAGTACTCCAATAAATTATAATACATTTAAGATTTCATTCATCAGATTGAAATATCAGTGAATTGATTTATTTCAACCGATGCATTCAGAGTTATTGGCGAGAGCCTTAATTGGAATTTCGCCAGAAACAACAGCAGAGGAATTTATGATTAGAGCCGGGATCAGAAGTAAGCCTATTGCAGAGAATGTTTTAGACTTCTTGAGTAATAATGGAATTGGTACTTCATCTGGAACTAAGATACTATTTTCTAATGCGGACAAACTAAAAATTGCAATTTTAGCCGTTAAGGTGGGTTGTGATATAGAACAGATCTCAAAAATATTAACTTGGAAGGATTTTGAAGATCTGACATCGAAAATTCTTAAATTATCTGGCTATAAAACAGCAACTCATGTAACTTTTTTGAAACCGCGGATGGAAATTGACGTGGTGGGATTCAAATCACAGTTTGCAATTACAGTGGATTGCAAACATTGGAAAAATGGCAGTATATCAGTTCTTTCCTTTTGTACAAAAAGACAAATAGAGAGGACAAAAATCTTGCTTATAAAAAGAAATAATATTTCCTCTGCAGTACCTATAATATTAACTCTTCATTCTACCAAAGTACGATTCATAAATGGAACACCCATTGTGCCTATAACTGAATTCGTATCTTTTTTAGATGGACTAGAAGACAATTTATCACAGGCTTATGTATTATATAGATAACACAAATAACTGATGCTATTGACTTTAGCTTTATTAATTATACATTTGCTTTGCCTATTCTGTCCACATTTTTGACAATCATAATAGTTTTTGCACATATAACTTTGAAAGCTTATAGATGAAGTAACCCAATTAGACCATCTCTACTTAAGGATACTTGGCTTTCGCAATTAATCCTGCCAATTTAAGAAAAAACCGATGTAAAACGTGCTAATGATTCGCTTAAAGCCCCTTTTTTGTTGCTAAGACCAGATGGAACCGGTACAATACCTCCTATTTGAAGAAGGTATTCAGATATTTTGAGATATTGAACAATACTACCATCTAGGGTCGATCCTATCCCAAATCCATACATCAGTTGTATCTCTTGTTGTTGCAGTATTACAACTCAAGCAGGATATTAGAGGTGGGACAGCAGTGCGAGTACATGATTGGATCACCTTTCCATTGCATAAAGTTACAGCTTTAGGTACTTCGCCGCAAAGCTCATGTCCAAATACCACTGTGGCCTCACTTTTTGACATCCCTTTTAAAAATTCTCCCATCATATGCAGATACTGCACAGGCATTGACTCTCAGCAAGAGGCCATTTTCAATTTTGTGCCGCTGTCTTCCATAGTAACGATATTTGGATACGAAATATAGCAGCAAGCATCCTCTGTGACAAAATAATCCTTTTTATTTATCAAAATACAACTTAGTCAATTATATACGGTCATAATTATATAGTAAAGATTGAGCAACATCGTTATTTCTTCCGTTAGATGAAGGCACAATCACAGGCAATCTCTACAATTATGATATTGAACCTATTTTGACCTATAATCAAGAGGTCAAATTTATCTCATAATTTGCAATCAAATTTAATGAAAATTCTCTAAAATTGTTAAATTATATCTTGTCTTTCGAATATTGTTACAGAGATAATAATATTAATAATAGTATTGCCGTGATAGAATAGAATCTTGAGCAAAAGTATATTTCAATAGTTTATGATTTCTATTAATAGACGGCATGAACTAATACGAGAATAGGAAAAAAATAAATGAATAAAATTCTCCAATAACAAAATATTGAAATAATCCTTCTTTATACAACAAAAAAAAGACTGCGAGTGGATAGAGTTATCTAGTAATCAAAAATAAAACATAATTTTATCCTTTTTTACCACACAAGAATTAAATCGGGATACTTTACAATAATAGCCTATGGCAAACTCGGAGACTCTTGGATCCGTAAGTTATGAGTGTATGCGATGTGGGACAGCAGTATCAGTTGAAGAGCTATCAAGATTACCTGAAATAAAGTGTATTTGCGGATTTCGTGTTTTTCGAAAATCTAGGCAGCCGATCGTAAAACAGCTCAAGGCTATTTGATATTTTGATAATTTTAGAAACGCGTTTATGATTATAGTTATTCATATTCATTTACTGAAAGATTCTTATAACTTGCTCATAAACAGATATATATGAAAATCCGGTGTCCAGATTGCAAAGAGGCGGCCGATCTATCGGATGATTTTATTTCTGTTAAATGTTCCAAGTGCTCTTTTGATATGAGTTATGGCGAATATGTAAAATATGTTGCTTATAAAGACTCGAGATATCGTGATATACTAAGTGATTACAAGCTATAACAAAAAATTTTTTACTTTCTCTGTTTTGAATCATAAGAAGAAATCTATGGAACTATTTCAACGTGTATTTTCATCTTCAATTAAAGTTTTAAAATTGGCCAATCCCCCACCACTATTAACTATACAATAGTACGCAGATCTATTAAATTAAGTTTAATACACATCCAAGTTCATATCTATTTATTCAAGAGATTATAAATAGCATCTGAGATATATCGTAAAATTATCTTCGTTCAGCTACTCCATTGGTGTCATCATCTAGATCTTCATCCAAATCATCTTCGAAGTCATCCTCAACTATATCATCTATATCACTTTCTTCAGACATATAAAATCATCAGAGAATACATTCGTATAAACATTTTTTGCCGAGCCTATTAACACCAATTTTTCAACTATACACATGATGACTCTTTTCGCGGCATCAATCCAATTGACTGAGAATTAAAAAATTTAAACAACAAAAGAAATGGCAGGCAATGCATCTTTCTTGAAAAACTATAATGCACTATCGTTACTTTCTTTGCTTCCAATATCATATGCCTCAGCAGCATCATAGACAAAAATTTTGCCGTCGGAAGTTGATCCTGTACTTATCTTCTTTAGCAGATCCTCGATAATTACTTTAGAGAGAGAGTCTTTAACTAGTACCTCTATCTTTGTGCGGGAACCAAATTCTGGAACATATCTCATTACCCCTCTGCCCACAGCGACTGGCTCTTGCTTTGCTCGACCTCTACCCTTGATATCATAAAACGTGATGCCACCAACCTTATGCTTATGAAGGATATCATTTACTTCTGAAAGTTTTTCATGGGGAATAATAATGTCTAATCTTTTCAATATATGAAATTTTGATAAACAGAAAGTAATAAGCTTTTATTATTCTTGGTAATTTAATTCGTATATCGGTTATCGGTTTTCGTCTAGAGAAACCAAACAGATATTCATTCTCAAATCAGTCAGAGAAGTTAGCTATCAAGTAATAAAAAAGGTACTGTGCATTATAGAGGCTTGATAGCTTTGATCTAAGGCTGTAAGGTATGCAGTTAAAAATAATGCCACCATGACTAGTATTTAGGATTATAATGAATATAGGATGCATAGATTCCATTAGCATCTTCTCATCGCATTTTAGATTAGTGGATTTACATCAGTTAAGATAACTCTTGTCACTGGGAGTTTATCTACTATAAATAGATCCCTTGCAATAAATCCATAAACAGTAGCATATTGCTATGTGTGCTTAATTGCATTACTCTAATGAATAAAAGAGATTCACTAGTTTGCCCTCATTGTAGCAATCAATATAACGACAAAGAATTGTTGTCAAAGCATGTAAAGGTAATTCATTCTGATACTCAATAGAATTTTAATGATGTT
>Ga0126310_10000177_pt1 | contig 18788 bp, 15 predicted proteins | sample Plot60_FD_92540 | JGI IMG/M metagenome (GOLD analysis project Ga0126310, IMG submission 92540) | Serpentine soil microbial communities from UC McLaughlin Reserve, CA, USA - Plot60 | ecosystem: Environmental > Terrestrial > Soil > Grasslands | place: USA: UC McLaughlin Reserve, Lake County... | reverse complement strand
TGCTGCACGGCGCCGGCGAGTCCGTATTCGCTGCGGGCCACGCGTGACAACTCCTCGAGCGTGGTCAAATCGATCGCCACATCGAGCCGCACGGTGCCATCGGCGTTCTCGTACAGCTGCGTGGGGCATCCGAAGAAGCGCACCGGACCCTCCGTCGCGCAGCGCCCCTGGTAGGGCGCGGCGTCGGCGGTCAGCGACAGCGTCGACTCGAACACCACGTGGCGGAGATCCTTCGACGAGCCGGCAAGCTCGACCGCGATGGTCAGCTTCCGAGCCGCAGGCCATGCCGGCAGCGGATCGACCCCGTCGCTCATGAGCTCCACGGTGGCGGCCGCCTCACCGAGGTCGCTGACACGGTAGAGGTTGGTCACGTCCGCCGTGTTCGGTGCATTGGTCAACGGACGCCAGGAGCGGTACACAGCAGCCGAGAGATCGGGCGTGAAGGCGTCCAGGTAGCTCGGCGTGTTGAAGCCCTGGCCCGTCACCACCGCCTTGAAGGTCGTCGCGAGCCCATTGGGGTTGATCCCAAGGGTGCTCCACCCGTTCGAGCCGGGCACCGCCGTCCGGCGGCTGAGGTACTCGGCGTCGAACGAGCTGCCCTGGAGCGCCCCGAACGCACCGAGCGCGCTGAACGTCACCCCGTTCCCGTCGTCGGCGACGTGCGTCTTGTCGGTCTGCTGGATGACGTCCGCGCCATTCTTGTCTGACGGCGAGACCATCTCGTAGGCGCGGGCGTTGGGCAGCTGCGTCGCGCCGGCGGTGCCGGTCAGCGCGGAGACGCTCAAAACCACCGCGACCGCCGCTCCGAGCACCACGCGACGCGCTCCATTGCGTACCACTATCCACCTCTCCTCTTTCCAGTGCGTCGCCATACGCTTTTATAGCTGTCTTCGTCTCCAAGAGCAAGCGGAACTGGATGCGGTCCGGGCCGCTGCACCTTCTTTCAGTGTGTTAGACTGCAACCGTACGCCGAACCGCTCTGCCGAGCATGGGCAACGGCCAGCGCTCATGCCACGACTCGGTTCGCGCCGCAAAGCGAAAGGGGGATTCGCGAACGTACAACCTCGCGTCGCAGGCGCCGGTTCCTTCCTGCTACGTACTCGCACGCTCTTGCGCCGAGGCCAGGCCGTGAGCGTGACGCCTCACTCTGCCAACAATCGTTGGCACTCACACTCAATGCGAAAGGCATACAACAAGATGCGCATGTCCGTAAAGCTCACCCTGACCGCGCTCGCGGCGGCACTCATGCTCGCCAGCGCGATCGGCACCGCCTCAGCAGGACGCCTCTCCACCAGCAACCAGAATTTCAGAATAACTTGGACCAGTCTTGAATTCGTCTCCACTGTTACCATCAGGTGCCCGGTCACCCTGGAAGGCTCCTTCCACTACAGGTCGATAATCAAGAGAGAAAGGTCTCTAATCGGCCTCGTCACCAGGGCCATAGTCAACCAAGCCGGCTGCGTCAACGGCACCGGCAGCGCCTTCAACGGCACCGAAAGGTACAACGGAATAGTCCCCGCCAGCACGCTCCCGTGGCACGTCACCTACGAGAGCTTCGCCGGAGTGCTACCGAACATAAGCTCCATACGCCTCTTACTCGCCAGGACACGGTTCGGCATAGAGACCGGGTTCTTCGCCGGCGAATGCGCCGTCCAGGTTGGAAGCGCAACCGACAACATCTCCGCCGACGCCGCCCGCGAACCAGGCGGCAACATCACCACACTCACACCCACCGAAGGCAGGAACAGGGCCACCATCATACAGGTCGACGAAGACCCGTTCGGGGCCTGCCCCAGGGAAGGCGAAACGGGTGCACTCAGGGGCATCGGTCAGGTCACGCTACTAGGCAACACCACCCGCATCAGGATCACCCTAATATAGGCACACACGCATGGGGCCGCGCGACAGCGCGGGGCTCCATGTCGCTTCACGGTAACAGTTGGGGCCGGCTGGATGCCGGCCCCAACTGTTACCTCGCGCGGGCTGTTAGCTGTAGGTCCGAGCAGGTTGCTCAGCTTGGTGATGGGCGGCTTGTGGCGAGGGCGCTGTGGCGGGATGATGGTTGTAGTGCCAGAGCCAGCCGCCGAGCATGGTGCGGGACGAAGCGCTCGGCTTTGCCGTTGGTCTGCGGTCGGTAAGGACGCGTTCGGAGGTGGCGGATCCCGAGTATGCGGCAGGCGATCGCGTGGATCGCGGAGCGGTAGCCGGCGCCGTTGTCAGTCCTCAGCCGTTGAACGTTGATGCCGTGGCGCTCGTAGAAACGAACCAGCGCGGGTGAGGATCACGGCGACTGTCGCGGCTTTCTCGTCGTGAGTACTTCGGCGTAGGCCAGCGGGTCGCGTCATCGATCGCGATGGACGCGATGGCCGTGGGCCTTTCTCGCCGATCCGGCCGAGTTTCTTGACGTCGACGTCGATCGGCTCGCCGGGACGCTTGCGCTTGTTGGGTTGGGCGGTTCCAGACCAAATCCGGCCGACCTTGCCCATCCGATCCGCGTCAGGACACCTGAGACGGTCGAGAGCGGCCGTCGAGCAGCTCGGCGATCTCCGGGCCGGTGAACCACAACCGCCACAACCGCCACAACCGTCGCAACGCCGCTCACCCGTGCGGTTGTTGACCGTGTTGGGCGCCGAGCAATCTCATCGGTGTCCTCCTTGGGACTGGGTCGCTTGGCAGCTCCCAGCCTCCGAGGAGGCCCGATGAACAACGCGCTCAGGAACTACACCTAGCGTCTCCTGCGGTGCTTTCTGACCTTATTGCACCCGGCGACCTTGAGCGCCTGGGCGATTTGGAGCACCTTGCCGTTCTGGGCGATGTAGTCGACCTGCGCCTTGGCACGTCTGCTCTTTGGGGAGCAGAGGTTCGCCGCCGCTCCGATCGAGGCCGTTCTCGAACCGCCGAGCAGGCGCAGCGTGAACGATCTGATCGGCACATCAGGCGCCGTCGCGAACGTCGTCGCGAGGTGCTTACCGCCCGGAATCGTGATCCGCCCGATCAGATCAAAGTCGACCTGACCACGCAACGCCACGAACAAATCCGGAATCGGATGCCCGTTCTTGACGAAATACATATTCCCACGCAAGGGATCTCTCAACAACGGCGTCGACGCGACCGCCGTGCCCGCCTTCGCGTGCGCACACTTGCTCACGTCCGACTCGAACTCCGCCCGCGTACAGGCATCGTTGATCGTGTTCAGACGCGCGTTGATCGTCGTCGGCAACGTCACCCGCACGAATCTCAGATTCGCCTGATTCCTCTGCGGCATCGTCAGCCGCGTCGAAAACGCCGACGCCTGACCTCTGTGCGTGTGACCTCTGCCACCCACCCGCATCGTCATATGCGGACGGAAGCCGAGATTCCGACACTCAGCCGCCTGGAACCGATCCGACACGAGCGCGCTTGCGCCCTCGGTCGAAGTGAGCGTGCCGGCGATCTTCTTCTCCGCACAACTGGTCGGGTTCAGGAAGAACCTCGGCTTGTTCACGTTCACGCGCACGTCGCGCACGTCAAGCGGGATGCCCTTGAGGATCGTCGGGAACGGATCGCTGACGATTCTCACCGTCGCGTCATGCTTGTCGATGAACAGCGCCGAGCGGACGGTCACCTTGCCGAGGTCAAACGGGCCCGCCACGGCCGGCACGATGATCGCCACGCCGAACGGCGCGCCCTTGTAGGGACCAGTGAGATAGGCACGCCCGTTCGTGATGTAGAACGGGTCACTGCCGGCGCCGGCGCCGACGGCGACGTCGCCAATCTTCGCGGTCGCCGTGCACGCGTCCTTGCGGACCTGATCGTCGGTGCAGAGGTCCGCGTTGGCGATCTTCGCCGTGAGGCCTCTCGCCATCTGAACCGTGAGCGCTCTCAGGGCCTGATCCTGATCCTCCCGCGCGAAGCGCATGAGGAAGGAGCTGAACGTGCCCGCGCCGTTGCTCTCGGTGCCGGCTCTGAAGCTGGGCGCGAACGTCGACGGACAGGACGTGCCTCTGGCGTTCTCAGTCACTGTGAAGCTGCTGTCCGAGGAGACCGTTCTGCCGTTCCACCCGGTCAGCACCGCATGGGTCGTGTAGGTGCCGCATCGCTTCGGTGTGACGAGCGGCGCCCGCGGCCCGCCACGGAACTCGGCGTGGATGTTCGAGAACGGAAGCTGCGGGTTGTTGTCGAACGTGGTCGAGATCTGCCCGGTGATGAGGTTCATCGAGGCAAGGCCCGGCAGCTTGATCACGACGCCCTTCGCGCTCGCGACGATGTAGACCGCAACGAGCGAGTTGAACGGGTTGTCGAACGGCGTCGCCAGGTAGATGCTCCCCTTGACCGGCACGTCGAGCAGCGGCGTTTCGATCGTCACCGACCCCAGCTTCGAGTTGTCCGGACAGATCGGCTCGGCCGTGCTTTTCAGCGCGATCTGCACGGAGCTGCATGCGCCCAGTCCGTTGGCCGAGGACGGCGAGACCCGCACGCCCTCCGGCAGCCTGATGGTGACCTTTCTCAGGTCCGACTGGGATGTCGGCGCGTCCGCCGAGAAGTCCTGTGGGATCGACAGGTCGAATGCAAACCCAGACGGGGCTCCGGCCTTCGCGCCCGCGAGCGGCTCCGCGCGCAGGATCGGCGTGAAGGGAACCGCGTCGCAGCCATCGATCCCGAGCGGCGGTCCCCAGTCGAGCGGCGCGAACGGGTATCCGGGCGGCTCATGGCTGGTGAACTGCGCTGATCTGAAGACGCCGGGCTGCTGCCACGAGTCGACCTTGAGCGTCGTCACGAGTCCCGTGCCGGGAGCCGTGCACGACGTCGGATTGCGGAAGAACGCCGTGCGGGGCCCGCCGTTTCTGCACGTCGGCCCGCCGTCGATCGGATTCCGCTGCCCCGGGCAGGAGCGCTCGCCGTCATGGCTCGAATCGGCCGGCACCCCCCAGAGCGTCACCGTGCTCCCGGAGATCTCCAGCCCCTGCGGAACGCTCGTGGAGGTCACGCCAAGCCCGTAGTCGCTCCCTCTGCGCACATGGGCGTCGAGCACAACGATGTCCCCGACCACGTTGAACGCGAACCGCGCGGGCACGCCCGGCGGCGGGACCATGTTGAAGACGGGCACGACTGCGACCTTGCTCCCGCCGCTTCGCGCGCTGGCGATGCCGACCTGCGAGGTCTCCGGGCACAACGGCCGCACATCCGCGTCCCCGTTTGCAAGCTGCGTCTGCGTGCACTCGTCCAGGCCGGACGGGTTGCCCACGAGACCCAGTGGCAGCTCGACCGACACGTCCTTCACGTTGTCGACCGCGCTCGCATCGCCGACGACTGCGCTCGGATCGGCGTGCGTGTTGAAGTCGATCGCCGTCGTCAACGTGTCCGGATGACCGCCCGCCTGCGTCGACGGGCTTCCCGCCTGCGTCGCCGCCGCGTCGAACGCGTCGATCCCAAACGTCACCGGCGCCGACGTCGCGACGACCGGGTCGACGGTCTGCCCAGGAACCGACGCCCCGCCGCCGTCGACCGCGAACGCCGCTGTGAGCACTCCCGCGACGCCCGGATCCGCTTGGACCGTGAGCGTCATGCTTCTCCGGCCGATCAGGGCCGGAAAGAACGGGGCACCCGAGCACGTTATGACTCTGGCGCCCGCCACGCTCCCGCAGCTGAACGGCGTAGCTCTGCCGAAGGGCGACGTGTCGGCACTCACGCCCAGCAACCCGTCCGGCAGCGTGACCGTGAGATGGACGTCGCTGCCGTCGGTGTCCGTGTTGCCGACGTTCAGGAGCCGAAGATAGTAGGTGAGCTGGCCCCCGGGGACCACCGTCGTGTTCGAGCCGGACTCCACCGCCCACGACACGTCGGCCAGTGCCCGCACTGAACCGCACAGCAACAGCACAAAGGCAGCAAACAACGCGCTCGCCAGCAGCCGCAGTTGGCGCGCCGACATCCGGTCATGTCCTCCGCCGGCGATCATCGCCCGGTCCCCAGCGTCCCGCGCTCACCTGCACGGGAGCCGCCGTCCGGCGCCATCGCGCCACCGGCTCCGTTGCGCACCACCTTGCCGCCTTTCCTTATTCAGGTATATCGACACACATCTTTATAGCTGTCATCGTCTCCAAGGGCAAACGAGCCCTGGCACCCGGCGCCTGTGAGATGACGGCGAGCATCTCGTCGCGCGGCAAAGCTTGGACAGCGTCGCGAACACCGCGGCAGGTGGCGGCCTCCTTCAGCTCGGCGCGGCTGAAGCCCGCCGGACAGCACGCCCACGCGTCGAGGTCGGCCTGCAGGTCGCGCAGCGCACTGCGGCACTGACCTCCTCGCCCGCGAGGTCCGGCACGAGCTGGTCCCGCCGTTGCCGATCGCGCGATGGATCCGCCACATCGGGATTTGGAGGTCGTGCCAACGGAACGCGCGCCCCTAGCTGAGCGCGTGGTGAGTGCTGCTGACGAGCGTCCCGTCGACGTCGGGAAACGCAAGAGGCGGGCGGGCACGTGGACGGCCCACCCGCCTCGCGCCGTTACTACTACCCGGGCAGCGGCTCGTGCGCGCGCGGGCCGGAGGAGTAGTCCTCGGCCGGCTCGAGGAAGCCCTTGAGCTGCTCGCGCAGCTCGGGCGTGTCCTCGTGCCCGTGCACCGACTCCGCGTGCTCGGCCGCCGCACGGACGACCTCGTCCTCCTCGCCGATGATCACAAGCGAGCAGTTCGACTCGCTCGGCCAGCGACGGCAGTCCGCCATCTTGCGGGCCATCCTGGGCTCCTCTCGTAGGGAACGGACGCCCTGCGGATCCTCTCGCGCGCGGGTGGGTGCGTCAACCGTGCGGATGCGTCAAGCGCCTACCGTCGGAGCGGCACCGATGGCAGGTCGCTGCGCGAAGTTCCTTGACCGGTCGTTCCGGCTTCTCTACTGTGCGCCCAGGGGCAATAAGCCGCAAAGGAGTTCATCGTGTGGCGTCGCGCGCGCGCCGCGAGCGGGACCGAGCCGGGGAGCGACGGCGGCAGGACGGAGGCGATCGTCGCCGAGATCTCCGCGCAGGAGATCGGCGGCCAGGTCGCCGTCGGCTCGCACAATCTCCAGATCCACGCCGATCACGGCGCGATCGTCTACGCGATGCCGCCCGGCCAGGCGCCGAGCCTGCGGGCGCGACCGCTGCCGGTGGTGCTCCAACCACGGGACTTCCCGGCGCTGCTCGGCCGCGAGCCCGAGCTGGCGAACGCGCTGGAGGCGCTCGCTGCGGGCGAGACCGTGGCGTGACCGCACCGCCCGGCGGCGGCAAGACGAGCGTGCTGCGGCGCCTCTCGCACCTCGCCGCGACCACGCTGGAGGACGGGGTCGTGTACCTGCGCGCGGCCGGCTGGCCGCGCGAGGACGTCGAGCGCTTCCTGTTCGACGCCTTCTACGAGAGCGACGCGCCCTACCAGCCGACGCCGTTCGAGCTGCGCCGAGGACTCGCCGACCGGCACGCCCTCGTCGTGCTGGACGACGTCGACCAGCAGCGCGACGAGGTCGGCGAGCTGCTCGACAGCGCGCCCGGCTGTCGCTTCGTGCTCGCCTCCGAGCAGCCCGAACCGTGGGGCGAGGCGCGCACGCTCGCGCTTGGCGGGCTCGGCGCGCAGGCGGCGGTGACACTGCTCGAGCGCGAGCTCGGACGCCCGCTGCGCGAGGAGGAGGGCGCGCAGGCGACCGACCTCTGCCGGCGCCTCGCCGGTCACCCGCTGAGCATCCTGCGGGCGGCCGCGCTGGCGCGCGCCGGCGACCTGCCGCTCGGCGCACCCGGCGAGCTGGAGGAGGAGCTGCGCGCCGGCCTCGACGACGAGGAGCGACGGATCCTGCGGGCAGTCGATCTGCTCGCGCCGGCCGCGGTGCACGTCGACGACGTCGCCGCGATTGCCGGCGTGCCTGACGCTGCGGCGGTGTTGGAGCGTCTGCGGGCGCGCGGCGTCGCGCAGGCGCACAGCCCGCGCTGGAGCGCGACGCTTACGCCCGCGCCGCGCGGCGGCGCGGACGAAGTGCTGCTGCTGCGGCGCGCGCGCGAGCGGCTCGCGCACGACGCCGACGACCGGCCGATCGACGACGTGCCGGTGGTCCTCGCCGCATTGCGCGCCGGCGACGGCGGCGCAGCGGATCGGCGCGACGCGCTCGCGCTCGCACGCGCCGCCGACCCGCTGCTGACGCGCAGCGGCCGCTGGGGCGCGTGGCGGATCGCGCTGGAGCGCGCGTGCACGGCGGCCGAGACGAGCGGCGATCGCGCCGCGGCGGCGTGGGCGCTGCACCAGCTCGGCACGCGCGCCGGGTGCCTCGGCGAGCGCGACGGTGCGGCGCGCCTGGAGCGTGCGCTCGCGTTGCGGCGCGACCTGGGCGACGAGGCCGGCGCCGCGGTGAGCGAGCACAACCTCGCGCAGTTGTTCGGCGCGCTGCCGGGCGGGGGCGGGGGCGGCCACGGCCACCCGCCGCCGAAACCACCGAGAACGGGCCTGTGGCTGGCGCTCGGCGGTGGCGTACTTGCGCTTGGCGTCGTGGCGGCGCTGCTGCTCGGCTCCTCGGAGTCGGCGAAGCCGGTGGCCGCCGCGGTCTCGCGAACGCAGCCGCCGGTGACGACCGTCCCGCCGGGGACGACGACGGTCGCGCCTGCGCTGAGACCGGCCGGCGCGCCCGGCTTGTCGATAACCGGCAAGCTCGACTACGTGGCTCCCGACGCCGACACGACCGACTCTGGGACCGTGACCGTGACCGATCTCGGCCCCGGCCCGATTGCGCTCGCGCCGAGCGTCGACAGCACTCAGTTCGAGCTCGCTCCGAGATGCCCCGACACGCTCGAGGTCGGGCAGGCATGCATCATCGCGATCACCTACCGGCCCGAACTGGGACCCCGAAGCGCGTCGCTGAAGTTCGCCGGCAGCCCGAGCACGGCAAGACTCGACGGCATGGTGAGCCCGACGTCGTCGCGCCCCACGACGCCGCCGGTCGTCGTGCCGGGCGTGACGACGACCCAGACCACGACGGCGCCCAGCCCGGGCCCCAACAACGAAGGAGCGATCGTCAGATGAGCGACGAGCGGCGCGGCGACGCGATCAGCGCGAACGTGAGCGTGACCGGTTCGAACGCCGGCCAGATCGCCGTCGGCAATCAGATCGAGCAGCGCCAGGCGCTCGGCGACGCGGCGGTGGCGGCCGTTACGGAGGCCGAGCGCGAGCAGGTGCGGCTCGCGTTCGCGCAGCTGCGCGAGCAGGTCACGGCGCAGGCGCCGCCCGAGCAGCGCGCCGCCGCGGTCGAGCGCGTCGAGGAGCTGCAGGAGGCGATCTTCGCCGACGATCCGGACCTCACGACGATCCAGTACGTCAGCCGCTGGTTCCGCAGAAACCTGCCGAGCCTCGCCGGCGCCGTCACCGGCATCGTCATCAACCCGCTCGTCGGCCGCCTCGTCCAGGTCGCCGGCGACCGGCTGGTCGAGCTGGTGGGCGGGGAGGAGGGGAGCGAATTCGGCAAGCGGCGCTGACACCAGTCGTAGTGGGTAGCCGTACGCCGGCCGCTGCTTCATCCTGCCGCCGGTGCGCTTCAGTCGTCACGCGGCAACCCGCGACTGATCGCAGCCGACGATCCGACTTTCGTCATCACAACGTTTCCCGCAGGACTGACATGCGCGCTGACTACGACAGCCAGGCAAACGCCATATCGATCATCCTCGCGCCGGTTCAGCACGCCGATCGCGCAGACCAGGTCCACGACCGTGCGATCGTCGCACTCCACGATGGTCATCCCGTCGAGTTGCAGCTCCTCTATCCCGACCTCGGCATCGAGGAGCCGCTTGCGGCAGCAGCCGACCGCTACGGGCTCGACCGCGGCGCTCTCGAAGCAGCAGCACGCTCCGCGCTGGCCGTACCGGACCGGGTCGTCGTCCTCGCCGTGCTCGCGCCAGCCGCCTGACTATCGCCCCAGCCCCACGCTGGGAAGTCTTGAGGTCGCCTTGCGCCTCAGGCGCTGCGCAGCAGCGAGGAGATGACCTCGCCGGGGCGCTGCCCGCGCGCCGTGGCAAGCCGCTGGAGCTGCTCGGCGTCCTCGTCCTCGATGCCGACGACGATCGTCAGCTTGGCGTCGGAGTTGCCGGCGACCGCCTCGACATACCGCGGATCGATGGCCGCGAGGTCGGCGTCGAAGTCGCCCGGCTGGGGATCTGCGTCTGTCCAAGGGTCCTTGGTCATGGCTCAGCTACCCAGGAGCCTACGCCCACGCACCGTCGCATCCGAACCCGTCACCACGGCCAGGTCGTCGGATCGGTCGTCTGCTCGATCACGAGCGTCAGCACCCGACCGCCGTCAAGTACGCCCGATCAGCAGACGTCGCTTCCCCGGCGGATCGCTGTGGGATTTGCGGACCACGACACTGGCGTTGCGCGGTACCGCATGCGTCTCGATCGCCGAGCCCGAACGGAGCGGCCCGAAAAGCAAAAAGACCCCGCGACATGCAGGGCCTTCGCCAAAGAGCCCTCCATCGGACTCGAACCGATGACCCCTTCCTTACCATGGAAGTGCTCTACCAACTGAGCTAGGAGGGCAGCGGGCGTATTGTAGGCGCTCGCCCGGGCCGGCGCCCGGCCTTGGGCTTCCCGACACGCCCCCGATCCGAGGAGCCGGCCTTCGATGAGCGCCTCCGCCACGACCCACGTCACCGGCGTCGACTTTGTCAACGTCCCGACGACCGACCTCGACCGCGCGCGCCGCTTCTACGGCGAGGTGCTCGGCCTCGAGGCCTCCGCCGTCTACCAGCGCGGCGAGACGCCCGCGATGGGCGCCGAGTTCGAGACCGGCACCGTCACGATCGCGGTGATCGACTCCAGAGCGATCGGGCGGGAGTTCCGCGCGAACACGCTCCCGATCGCCTTCCGCGTCGATGACGTCGAGGCCGCGCGCGCCGAGTTGGAGGCCCGCGGCGTCAGCTTCGCCGCCGACACGCTTGACACCGGCGTCTGCCACATGGCGTTCTTCGAGGACCCGGACGGCAACGCGCTGATGCTCCACCGCCGCTACGCGCCGCGCGGCTGACGGGCGGGCTTGCTCCACGCGTAGGCGTCCGCCGCTACCGCGCCGGCGGATCGGTCCACGACGTCCGGTCCAGCACCGGCCCCGCCGCGAAGTCCGCCGGGTGGCCGGCGACCCAGTCGGCGGCGGCGTCGCAGCGCGCGACCCACAGCTCGCCCGCCGCAGCACCGGCGGAACAGCGCGCAAGCACGTCCCGCAGCGCCTCGCGCACGCCCTCGGCCATCCACGTGTGCAGCACAAGCACCGCGTGCCCGCCATCGGCGATCGCCTGCTCGACGGCCGCCAGCAGCGCCGCCCGCACCGCCTCCGGCCCGCCGGCCTCCTCCGAGCCGGCGACGTGCGTGCGCAGTGCCGCGAACTGCGGCAGCACGTGGAAGACGTCGACCGCCGGCCATGCAAACGGCAGCACTGCGACGCCGTCGTCCAGGCCAGGTGCACTGCCGGCCGGTGAGCAGTAGCGCACGCCGCGCGCGGCCAGGAGCGCGGCCGTGGTCGGCCCGAGCAGGCCGCCGGGCGGGCGGAAGCCGCAAACGTCGAGGCCCAGCGCGCGCAGCGCCGCAAGGCCGCGATCGAGGTTCTCCGCCTCCTGTGCCGGCGTCAGCCCGCCCCAGGCCTCGTGGCACCACGCGTGGAAGCCGATCTCGTGGCCCGCGGCCGCGATCCCCGCGAGCGCCTCCGGGTAGATCTCCGCGTTGACGCCCTCGACGAAGAACGTCGCGGGGAACCCGGCGCCAGCAAGCTCCTCCAGCACCACCGGCAGGGCGGACACGACCGACCAGTGGCCGCCGCGCGGCTCGTCCTCGCTCCGCAGGCCCAGCTCGAGCTCTGCTGCCTCGCCGAGGTTGTCGAACGTCAGCGAGACGGCCGCGCGGGCGCCGTCCGGCCAGCGGCTCATGACCGCAAGGCCGGGCTCCAGCGCTCCGGCTCGCGCTGCGCCTGCTCGCGCGCCCATCTGAAGTGGTGGCGCGCCGAGGCCAGCAGCGCCGGCGCCGTCGCGATCCCCACGGCGACCCACCGGCGATGCCCGCGCCGTGTCTCGAGCAGCGCACTGCCGACGCCGCCCACCATCCACAGCCACAGGATCGTGTTGTAGGCGGGCAGCTTCGAGGGCGGCAAGCCCTCGGCCTCGTCGAGCCACGGCAGCACCCCGCCTCGCAGCGACCAGGGCCAGTTCACGAAGTGCACTGCCGAGCCCGCGATCGCGACCCCGGCGTTGAGCGCCAGCAGCGGCTCGTCGCGCGGCGTGGGCCGCGCCGCCGCCCACATCCAGAACGGCAGCGCGACGAGCCACAGCACGGTCGTGCGTCGTCGTCCCAGGAACGGCTCGAACACGAGCCCGACGCCGGCCTGTCGCTCGAAGCCGTGGTGCGCGGCCGTGCCGAGCGCCGCGAGCAGGCTGAAGGGCTTCGCTCTCACGGCAGCGACCTCGGCCCCGCAGTGGGATCGATCTGGTTTCTCAGCGTCCCGATCCCGTCGATCTCCAGCTCGACCGTCTGCCCGGGTCTCAGCCAGCGCTCCAGCTCCAGGCCGCAGCAGCCCGGCATCGTGCCGGTCGAGAAGACGTCGCCCGCTGCCAGCCGCTCGCCGGCCGAGGCGTGCGCCAGCATCGCGCCGACATCGTGCTGCGCACCTGCGGTGGAGCCCTCGCACCACAGCTCGCCGTCCACGCGCACCCGCCCGCGCATCTGCTGCCAGTCAGACACGGCATCGGCCGTGAGCACGTCGCAGCCGAGCGAGTTGGCGAACGTCTTGGCCTTGACGACCGGGCCGAAGATCGAATGACGGGCGTCCGCCGCCTGCACGTCGCGTGCGCTCCAGTCGTTCAGCACGAGCCAGCCGCCGATCGCCGCGGCGGCTTCCTCCGGCGCCGCGTCGGCGAGCGGCCGCGCGAGCACGAACGCCAGCTCCAGCTCGAAGTCCAGTGCTCTCGTGTGGCGCGGCCACCACATCGACTCGCCGTCGGCCAGCGCCGCCGTGTGGTTGGCGACGTACATCTCGGGCCGCTCGTAGAACGCCTTCTTCGGCTTCAGCGGCGGGAACGGGCCGCGCGCGACGCGCTCGTAGGTCTCCATCACGCGCACGACCGGCGCCGGGAAGAAGTGCTTGACGAGCATGCGCGCGGACTGGATCGCGTGCGACTCGTACAGCATGAACGCGCGCAGCGAGCGCGGCCGGAACGGCAGCGTCGCGGTGGCCGGGTCGGCGGCGACGGCGGCGTCTCCGCGCGCCGCCTCGACGGCCGCAGCCGCCGCCTCGCGCGTCGCTGCGCCCCCGGCCAGGAACGCGAGCATGTCGCGCGTCTCGGCCTCGAGGAACGCATCGCCCGCCGGCAGGTAGCCGTTCGCCGCGGGGAGCGAGACCCAGCGCTCAGCCTGCGGATCGCGGACGATCAGTCCGCCGGGCGTGGCGCGCAGCAGCATCGGCGGCCATCATCCCATCGGACGGCGCGCGGCTCGCCGGTCCAGCCGAGCCCGCGGCGCCGCCCCCGAGGAGGCGACGCCGCGTACCGCGTCGGCTATCTCTTCCGGCTTTGCGTGACCTGGTTTGTCAGGCTCTGCTCGCGAGCGAGACGGTGTGCGGTCTCGCCTGGCCGGCTCTCGTGAACGCGTCATGCAGCCGCACCGCTTGTGAGAAGATCGCCCCAGGGGGACGCAAGTGGCGCGTGGGGGAACAGGCAACGGACGGACGCTGCGGCTCGCGGTCGCCCCGCAGAAGACCGCGAACGGCCACTATCGGGCGATACTGCCGCTGCAGGAGCTGGCGCGCCGCGGGCACACCGTCCACTGGCCGGGCGACCCCACGTTCGCCCGGCTGCACGACGGCGGCGCGCTGGCGTGGGACGCCTTGATGGTCCAGCAGATGCACGACGACGAGGCGATCGGCGTGATGCGGCGCGCGCGCGCCGGCGGCGTCGGCGTCGTGTGGTACACCGACGACAACCTCGGCGCCGTCACGCGCGGCAGCCAGGCGTGGCACCGCCTCGGAGGCCGGCGCGGCGTGCGGCGCCACTTCACGCAGGCGCTCGAGGCCGCGCGCACGGCGCACGTCGTCACGACGACGAACGAGCACCTCGCCCAGGTCTACCGCGAACGCGGTTGCGAGCGGGTCGTGGCGATCGAGAACTATCTCGCTCCGCAGGACCTCCGCCAGGGGCGCAGACGCCACCAGGGCGTGGTGATCGGCCTCACCGCTGCCGGCGAGCACGAACCCGATCTCCGCCAGCTGAAGCTTCCGGCGGCGCTCGAACGGCTGCTCGAACGGCACGACGGCGTGCGCGTGATCGCGATCGGCGTCGACCTGAGGCTGCGCAGCGAGCACCGCTACCAGTACGTGTGGGGCTGCGAGATCGAAGAGCTGATCCCGCTCGAGTCCGAGTTCGACATCGGCCTCGCGCCGCTGTGCGAGACGGCCTTCAACCAGGCGCGCTCGAACGTGAAGCTGAAGGAGTACGCCGCCGCCGGCGCGATGTGGCTTGCCTCGCCGGTCGGGCCGTACGTCGGGATGGGGGAGGAGCAGGGCGGGCTGCTCGTCGCCGACGACGCGTGGCTGCCGACGCTGGAAGCGCTGTTGACGGATCCGGATCGCCGGCGCGCGCTTGCGGCGAGGGCGCGCGCGTGGGCGGAGGGTCAGACGATCAGCGCGGGAGCAGCACGCTGGCAGGCGACCTTCCGCGACGCGATCGAGCGGGCACGAGGCTGAGCGCGCGGCGCGCGGCGCGCGGTGCTCACCACGCGTCGACCATCGTGCGGCGGCGGCCGGTCGCCGGGTCGGGCGGAGTGATGGGCGTGGCGGCGAGCGTCTGCACGAGCCGCGCGCGCGTGTCGGCCGGGTCGATCACGTCGTCGAGCTCGAAGTAGGTCGCGGCGTTGAGCGCGGTGCTCTGCGCCCGCACCGCGGCGACGAGGTCCTTCACGCGCTGCTCTCGCTCGGCCTCGTCCTCGATCGCCGCCAGCTCGCCGCGCAGCGCGAGCCGCACCGCGCCCTCGACGCCCATCGCGCCCAGCTCGCCGCTCGGCCACGCGAGGGTGATCGCCGGCGCGTGCAGCGAGCCGCCCGCCATCGCCTGCGCGCCGAGCCCGAACGCGCGCCGGACGATCACGCACAGGAACGGGACGGTGAGCGTCGCGGCCGTGAGGAACATGCGCGAGGTGTGACGCACCGTCGCGGTCTTCTCCGACTCCGGCCCGACCATGAAGCCGGGCGTGTCGACGAGGCTCAGCAGCGGCAGCCCGAAGGCGTCGCACAGCTGCATGAAGCGCGCGGCCTTGTCGGAGCCGTCGGCGTCGAGCGCGCCGGCGAGGTGCCCCGGGTCGTTCGCGACGATGCCGAGCGGGCGCCCCTCGATGCGCGCGAGCGCGGTGATGACAGTGCGGCCGAAGCGCGGGCGCAGCTCCAGCACGGAGTCGGTGTCGGCGAGCGTCGTGAGGAGGGCGCGCGCGTCGTGGACGCGCTTCGGGTCCTCGGGAACGGCGCTGCGCAGCCGGCGCTGGTCGGCGCAGGACCAGTCGCTCGTGCGTCCCTGGAAGTAGGACAGGAAGCGCTTGGCGATCTGCACCGCCTCGGCCTCGTCCGCCGCGACCACGTCGATCACGCCGTTGGGCTCCTGGACCGCGACCGGCCCGACCTCCTCGGGCTTGTAGGAGCCGAGCCCGCCGCCCTCGATCATCGCCGGTCCGCCCATGCCGATGCTCGCCTCGGGCGTCGCGATCACGACGTCGCAGCAGCCGAGCAGCGCGGCGTTGCCGGCGAAGCAGCGGCCCGAGACGATCCCGACGCGCGGGACGAGGCCCGACAGCCGCGCGAACGTGTTGAAGCTCGGCACGATCAGGTGGAACAGCTCGGACGAGTCGGTGTCGCCCGGCCGTCCGCCGCCGCCCTCGGCGAACAGCACGAGCGGCAGGCGGTGACGCTCGGCCAGCGCCAGCAGCCGGTCGGTCTTTCTGTGGTTGCGGATCCCCTGCGTGCCGGCGAGGACCGTGTAGTCGTAGGCGAGGATCGCGGTGCGGTGGTCGCCGACCGTCCCGATCCCCGTGACAATGCCGTCGCCCGGCGTCCTCTCGACCAGCTCCTGCTCGCTGCGGCGCGCCCGCTGCGCGGCGAGCGTGAGCGCGCCGTACTCGGAGAACGAGCCCGGGTCGCACAGATCCGCGACGTTCTCACGCGCCGTGCGCAGGCCGCTGGCGTGACGCTTCGCGACCGCGTCGGGGCGCGCGGCGTCGTCCTGCGCGAGCCGCCGTCGTTCCAGCACTTCGGCGAGGTCGCGGCGGATCGCGTCAGCGTCGTCGTCGCCACCCACGAGCGCCGCTGCGTCCTCGGCTACATCCACGTGCCCGCCCGCCGCGTGCGCCACGCCTTCCCGCGCAAGCTCCACGCGGAACAGCGCCTGCCCCTCCGCAACCTGCTCCCCGACCGCGACCGCCAGCTCCCGCACCACGCCCGCCTCCGGCGCCACCACCTCGTGATGCATCTTCATCGCCTCCACCACGAGCACCGCCGCCCCCGCCCGCACACTCGCCCCGTCGCTCACCACCACCTCGGCGACCACGCCCGTCAGCGGCGACTCGATCAGCACGCGGCGAATCTAATGCGGCGCGGGCGTCCCGCGCGCCGCCTCGTCCGCTCGCGTCCAGCTCGCTCCGCGTCCTCGCCCGACCGACAGCACCCCCTCGGCCTTCAGCCCGTCGAGCGCGTTGCGAATCGTCGCCTGACTGATGTCGGGAAGCGCGTCGACGATCTGCGCGAACTGGAAGCTGCGCGGCGCCTGCGTGAGGATGTAGTTGCGGGCCTGCTCGCCCTTCGTTCCGCCGACCAGCTCCGTTCCGGCGGCGACGCGCGCCGCGAAGTCGTCGTACGCGTCGGCCAGCACCCGCAGCAGATAGCCGGTCCACGGCCACACGTCGTGCCGCCCCTCGTGCCAGCCGGCTTGGCTGGCGCCCAGCGCGGCGTAGTAGCTGTGCTTGGTCTCGAAGATGCGCTGCTCGATCGAGACATAGCGCGTGACGCCGTACCCATGGCGAAGCAGCTCGTTCGCCGTCAGCAGTCGGGCGACGCGGCCGTTGCCGTCCTGAAAGGGATGGATCGCGAGGAAGTCGAGAACCAGCGCGGCGAGCAGCAGAAGCGACGGGAGGGCGCCGTTCGCCAAGGCGGCCTCGTAGCGCTCGACCAGCTCCACGAGCTGTCGCTCGGTTGCCGAGCCGGCAGGCACCGGCTTGAAGACGACTGTCACCTTCCCGTCGGGGCTCAGGTTGCCGATGACGTTGTCCGTCGACTTCAGCGTGCCGGCAACCGGGTCGCCGGTATGGCGCATCAGCAGGCGATGGACATGCAGGACGAGCGGGACTGTGAGCGGCTCGCTTCCGTCTCGGAGCAGCTCGTCGGTGGCGTCCCGATAGCCGGCGAACTCGGCCTCGCTTCGATCACGGTAGGCGCCGTCGGCGGTCGGCTCTCGCAGGAGCTTCAGGGCGCGGTCGTCGTCGACGACGACGTTCTCGATCGCGCTCGACGCGGTGATCGAGTCGAAGCGCGTGCGCTGAGCGAGGCGCTCCAGCACCTGCGGCGCTTGCGTGCGGAACAGGTCTTCGCGACCACGTCCGTACTCGATCTGCGCGAGCAGCCTCACCAGCTCGGCCGGGATGCCGTGCAGCGTCTGGTCGATGTCAAGAAAGGAGCGCAAATCTGATAAGAAATCGGATTCTTACCAATTTTACGAGCTTTCTTAGGAAATTCCTCCTGGACGGGATTCCGTCCGTATGGCCGCTGTACCGGCCACCCAGCGGGCCCGTTTTCAGCTCGCGACGCGCGCCGCAGCCAACCCCGCCAGCCGCGCACGATGCTGACGCGCCCCGCCGAGCAGGGCGGCGTCGAGCTGGGCGCGCTTGTAGAGCCAGTGGACGTCGGCCTCCCATGTGAAGCCGATGCCGCCGTGGGCCTGGATCGCGCTCGCCGTCACCGACCGTCCGCCGTCCGCCGCGGCCGCGGCGGCAAGCGCGGCCGCCTCGGGCAGCCGCTCGGGCGCGGCGTCCGCCGCCCACGCGGCGAACAGCGCGGTCGAGCGCGCCGACTCGGTGTCGAGCAGCATCTGCGCGCAGCGGTTCTGCACCGCCTGGAAGGCGCCGACCGGGACGCCGAACTGTCTGCGCTCCTTGACGTACTCCAGCGTCATCTCCAGCGCCCGCTGCGCGACGCCGACGACCTCCGCCGCGATCGCCGCGCGCACCCGGTCGGCCGCCGCGACCGCCTCGGCGCCGCCGCTGCCGAGCGGCTCGGAGTCGCCGCCGCTCACGGTCGCGTAGCGACGCGTCGGGTCGATCGTGTCCAGCGTCGCGACCTCGGCGCCCGTCACGAGCATCGCCTCACCGGACGGCCGCTCCAGCAGCACGAGCACCGCCGCCGCGTCGCCGTCCGCGCACAGCGCGCGCGTGCCGATCCCCGCCGTGGCCTCGCCGGACGCCAAAGCCGGCAGCCAGCGCGTGCGCTGCGCATCGCTCCCGCATGCCTGGATCGCCGCGGCCGCCGCGGCGGTCGAGAGGAACGGCGTCGCCGCGCACGCGTAGCCGAGCTCCTCCAGCAGCACCGCCAGCTCGACCGTCCCGAGCCCCTGGCCGCCGTGCTGCTCGCCGACCGCGATCCCCGGCCAGCCGAGCTGGCACAGCTCGGCCCACAGCGCGTCGTCGTAGCGCGCGCCCGCCTCGGCCGCCTCGCGCACGCGCGCCCACGAGGAGCGCGCCGCCAGCAGCTCACGCGCGACCCGCTTGATCTCCTTCTGGTCCTCGGTCAGGTCGAAGTGCACAGTC